>Ga0209062_1000707_pt1 | contig 84971 bp, 83 predicted proteins | sample Coa_R2_2_FD_187158 | JGI IMG/M metagenome (GOLD analysis project Ga0209062, IMG submission 187158) | Surface soil microbial communities from Centralia Pennsylvania, which are recovering from an underground coalmine fire - Coalmine... | ecosystem: Environmental > Terrestrial > Soil > Unclassified... | reverse complement strand
ATTTAGTTCACTGCCCGGTTGCTTCACCTGGCGGCCAGTCCGCACTTCCGCTCCTCGCAACGCCTCCGCCGCCCAGCCGAAGCAACCTTTTTCAGTGACGTTCGACACTGAATTCCTTTTCCTTCGAGCTTGCACAAAGGCAGAGCAGAGCAATGCAAGTCCTGGCGCTCTTCAACTAAATTAGAGGTATGGAGAAGACCGTTCAAGCGGTGTACGAGAAGGGGGTCCTCCATCCCTTGGAACCGCTCCTGCTTGGGGAGCGGCAGCAGGTGACGGTCACCATTTCTGACGGGATAGATGTGTCCGCGAATCATCCGCTTTTGGTTTCTCCCGACGAGTGGTCGCACGCCGCGCAGGATGACATTGGCCTCGACGAAGTCAGGCGAGCGCTAGCCACTATCCATGGCTCTCTTTCGGAAGCTGTCCTCGAACAGCGCCGAGAGCGCTGATTGCCCAGATATTTCCTCGACACCAGCGCGTTGGCCAAACTTTATCGTACTGAGGCCGGCAGTGCTTTCGTCGATCGGATTTTCTCAGAGCCGGCGTCCCAACACCTGATTTCCCGCCTCACGATTGCTCGACGCTCTACAACTCGCTATTGCTCTTGGGCTCAAGCAAGCAGGACTTGCGACGGTGTTCGTAGCGGCCGACCAGAAACTCTGCCGGGTGGCCGCGCTAGAAGGTTTTGCGGTGATAAACCCGGAGCAGCCAGCATCAATTGTGATTTGAGATCCAGAAGCGCCAATGCAGAAGGGGCCTTTTAGTCGATTCTCGTCCCTCTTCCTCCGCCACACATCACTGGATACTGCACGTAGCCTTCGCTTCCGGCTCGTCCGCGTTAAGTGCCTATTTCCCGATGAAGATCAGCCCGCAATGATATTCGTTCATCTGGCCTGATTCGTTCAGCGTGAACGCGGAAGAAATAAAACCCGTTGCCGCAGCGAAGCGCCCGGACCCGCCTTCCACCTTCCAACTGATGCCGCCCGCCATAACGCCCGGCGCGGCATTGGGCAGAAACTGGCCCTTTTGCTCGCTACTGAATTGAATCGCGTCCGCGCCTTCGTCACCGAATGTAAGCACGCCCGAACCTTGGAACGCGCCCTGCGACGTTAGCCGGATTTCGTACTCGAGAAAAGCCAAATCGCCGGGAGCCGGATGAAGCGTTGTCTCCACTCCAGTAGGCCCGACCACCGTTTCAATCCTGCAGCTGGTTCCACTGCTGGTGGTCCTGATGATCACCGGATCCTGACCGGAGCGGGAAGCCTGCCCGCGAAAGTGCATCGTATAGACCAGTTGTTGCATGCGCTCTCTCAACCGGCTGAATTGGTCCGCCGGTTACGGATCGGCACCAACGTCCACAATAACATCTGGCCTTAATAGTTGAGGCGCACCTGGCATCCCCTCGAAACAGCAAACAGTAAACAGAACAGTGCGTCAACCGGGGTCTTCTTGCGCCGCGGGCCATTTCGTGCGACCATTGAAGCGTAGTCGCAGTTGCTAATTTTGGCTCTTTCGCTTCGTCCGCTTAACCGGCCCGCGTTTCGATCCTGCCGCGAATCAATCTGCAAGTCAAAAAGGGAAAAATGAAAAATATTTTTGTAGGAAACCTCAGCTACGGTGCAACCGAAGATGCGGTTCGATCGATGTTTGAACAATACGGCGCTGTTGAGCGCGTGAACCTCGTCACCGACCGGGATACGGGACAAGCCCGCGGCTTCGGGTTCGTCGAAATGCCTAACGGCGCGGAAGCAGACCGGGCCATCGCCGAATTGAACGGGAGAGAACTGGACGGACGGTCATTGAATGTCAACGAAGCGCGGCCCAAACCGGAACGTGGCTCGGGCGGAGGTTACCGCGGCGGCGGCGGTGGTGGCGGCCGTTCGCGCAATCGCTGGTAGGCGACTCGGGCGCATTCGAGGCTGTTTTCCCGATCGCCGCCCCAGCGGCGGCATGCTCCAAAGCTGGACCGGTCACAGGCGAACAGAATCGCGTGATCGAGTGCGCGGATTTCCGCGAGCCGAGAATCGTTTGCAAAGACCGGCGGGTTCCCATTGACACACATCACCGTAAAATTCACGGCAAAAGAACTTAAGCTGCTCAGCAGCCTGGTTTCCGATCAGTTGTTCCGGAGAGAGTTCATCGATTCCAGGCTGCCCGGCTCGCCTTTCAACTCCGCGGATTTGAACCTGGGAAAAAAGCTTGCGGCCCGCATCCGGTTGGTAGCGGATCGAGCCACGGGGAAGGGGCCGCTTAAGAACGGGGAGCCGTCTTGAGACGCTTTCAGCCGGTGTCGTCCCGGGCCTGCCGGTCTGGGTTCATGGCGCCGGCCGGTAACAGGATGATTCTCGGCGCATGAAAGGGGCTAAGATGCAATACGTCCTCACTGGATTCACTCACGACGTCGGATTTCGGGTGTTCGCGTTCCAGGGCATTGGCGAAGACCGGGTGCGAACGGACTATAGCGTCAGAGCCGATCTCGCCCTATCGAGAAAGTACGGCATTCGAGTGCAGGAACTGCCGCTGCTCTGCCGCAGAATTTTGGAGCAGCATGACGAGAGCGATTCCCAACGCGCCTTCACCTATACCGAAGCAGCCATGCGTCTCCGCGCGGATTTTTGTGCGGCGGAGGCGGCCGCGCAGAAGCGCAAGTCCCCGCGGCGGCCTGCGAACCAGAATCCAGGGGCCGCCTGGCGCGGCTTGCAAGTTTAGGTTTTGTCTGAAACCGGATTCAGCCCGGTTCCTCGTACTTTTCGAACTCCAACTGATCGCCCGCTGTGGTTTGCGCCGCCGCCGCGGCGCCGCTCGGCAACTCTAACACCGAATGCGCCCGCAAACTTCCCGCGATGCGCCAGCGCGGCATGGCAGCGCGAATCTTGATCACGCGCCTCTTCTTGTCGAGAAAAACCACGTCGATTGCGAACTTCATGCCCACCGTGTGGACTGCTTCGCAGGGCGCTATCCAGAGTCCCTCGCCGGGCTGCAGCCCGGGATGTTTCAGCAGGCCCGTTTTGCGCTTCTTGCTGGTGTCGGCGATGTCCGCACAATCGGCCAGCAGGGTGCCTTTCGAGACATTGCGCACGCGAAGCTTCGCCACAGTTTTCTTGCTCCCGCTTAAGAATTATTATTTCTTTTATGGACCGCTGCGATTGGGCCACCGGCGAGTTGTCGATCCGCTACCACGACGAGGAATGGGGCGTTCCGCTGCACGACGACCGGAAACTGTTCGAGTTCCTGATCCTGGAAGGCGCTCAGGCCGGATTGAGCTGGAATACGATCCTTCAAAAGCGCGCCAATTACCGCAAGGCGTTCCACCGCTTCGATCCTGCTAAAGTGGCGCGCTTCGATGCGCGGAAGATGGCCGCTCTGCTTCAGGACCCGGGCATCGTTCGGAACCGGCTGAAAATCTCCGCGGCCATTCAGAACGCCCGCGCATTTCTCCAGGTTCAGGACGAATTCGCGGGGTTCGATCCGTACATTTGGCGTTTCGTGGAGGGTCAACCGCGGCAAAATCACTGGCGTTCGCGCAGCGAGGTGCCCGCTCGGACCGCCGAATCCGACGCCATGAGCAGAGATTTGCGCCGCCGCGGGTTCCGCTTCGTAGGATCCACGATTTGCTACGCGTTCATGCAGGCCACCGGCATGGTCAACGATCATGAACGGCGCTGCTTCCGCTGGTCGCAAGTAGGTTAAAGCGTTCACGGGGCGGGCGCGGCCGCGGCCGGTGCAATTTCGCCTGCTTCGCGCGCTCCATCGTTTAGAAACGCGGGAAACGCCGGCGGATCTTTTTGGAAGTACACGCTATACCGGCGCGTAAAAGCGGGCGGTATTTGCCCCGGCCCGTTCAGCAGCGCGGGCAGAATGCCGTTCGCGAAATACATGTCGAGTTCCCGCTTTTCCTTGGTAATCACCTTGCCTCGGTATTCGCAGGCGAAGAAGTCCTTCACGCGCGAATACGTGCGCTCCGACAAATTAATGCGGTTAGCCTCTCCGCTCGATTCCATGCGCGAGCTGTAATTCACGGTATCGCCCCAAATGTCGAACGCGAATTTGTTTATGCCTACCACTCCTGCGATCACCGGCCCGGTGTGAATCCCGATGCGAACCTTCCAGCGCGCGCTTTCGCGCTGCTGGCGCAATTGCACCTCGTGCAGCATCTCGAACGCGGCCATGACCATATCCACCGGGTGAGCCGGGTTGCGCACCGGAAGCCCGCTGATGCACATGTAGCTGTCACCGATCGTTTTCATCTTTTCGAGCTTGTAGCGGCTCACGATTTGGTCGAAGGCCGTAAAGTAATCGTGCAGCAGCTCCACCAGCTCTTCGGCCGCGAGCTTCTCGGTGGAGAGCGTAAAGCCGACGAAATCTGTAAAAAGAATGGTCACATCTTCGAAGTACTTCGGCGATACCATGCCTTTCACACGTAGTTCATCGGCCACTTCGCCCGGCAAGATGTTGAGCAGCAGCGACTCGGAAATTTTCTTTTGCTGTTCCACTTCTTTGTGGCGCTGTTCGAGCGCGCGATTAGCAGCAACCAGTTCCTCGGCGGCGTGAACGCGCAAGAGCACCGCTGACAATAGGCTGCCGATCGATTTGAGCACAGTCTCCGGCAGCGCCGCGCCGCAGATACCGAAACTCCCGGCCACTTCCTCGCCGGCCAGCACCGGCACAATAGCCAGTAACGCTTGTGTGTCGACGTGAGCCGCGCCTGGCACTGCGGCGGCGCGCAGCGTGTCGTCGCTGAGGAGTTCGCTTTCTCCGGCCCGCTGGAATTCACCACTGGCGCGCAGATAGAACGCGGCACCCGATGCGCCGAAAATCCTCATCGCCTGGTTGGTGGCGATCCAGGCCGTCGTTTGCAAGCTCTCGCTGGCGAGCATGGCTTGGCTCAGTTCGTACAAACGCTCGGTATCGCGCTTGCGCTCCACAGCCTCAGCGGCGCGTTTTCTGGCGGCAAGCGCAGTCTGGCTCACTACCAGCGCCGTAATCAGAAATGCAGCTACTTCGACGTAGGATTGCGGATCAGACGCTTTCAGGCTGCCTACGGGCGGCTGGAAATAGTACAAGAACCCCAAGGCCGCGACGGCCGACGCGATGATCGTTTCCAGCCTGTCCCACCGAACGGCGAAATACAGAATGGCGAGGAGTAGCGAATAATTGACGGTGGTGCTCTGGATGCCGCGGAAACGAAACTCCACCGCCAGGATCGCGCACACGATCGCTACGGATGCTACGACACGCAGCCCGCTCCGCAGCCAGAATTTCATGGCAATTGATCCTAGCAGGTTATCGGCTGCCCGGCCCCGCTGCCTTAGTGAGGCCATAATTTAGGGCTGCGGCATCACAGGATAAACGGGCGTCCGCGGCTGGAACAGCACCTCCGTCTCACGGCTGAGTAGCACCCAAAAGCCGTAAATCCCGAGCGCCGTACCGAACGGCACGCTAATTAGCTCGAACGCCGATAGCACGATGACCAGAATACGTGCCCACGGCTTGAACTGCATCAGTCCGAAGCCGCCGATAATTCCGGGAAGCGCTAACACCACAAAAAAGATGAAAACACCAAAGCCGATTAGTCCCAAGATTGGCGTTGCCACCTGGCTGTCGGCGTTTCCGCTCACACCGATGAATCCCGCGATGCCGCCCATAACGACCAGGACCACAATGCCGATCAGAAGAACGAGACCGGAATAGATGATGTGCAGAATTCCCAAAATCTTGACATGTTGCGCCATGCTCGCCTCCGAGTGCCGTTTGTCACACTACCATACGCCAAACCGCGCTTGTCAGTTCCAAAGCGGCCTGGCTATTTTTCGTATGTGATTTTCGAATCCGCGCCGAATTTACGGTAATTGCTGTACTGGATATTCAGCCGGATCCGCTGCGGGCCCGTCCTGAACGGAAGAGTATCGTCGGCGTAAGTGACGGCGGGAAACCAGAACCCGCCCTCTACCTTCTGCCGGACGGTAGTGAAATGCGGGAAAAGATTGTCCTGCTTAAGCCGCAGCAGTTGCGGCACCGCCTGTCCGGCGCTGCGGATGATCGAGTAATCCTTCTGATCCACCCAGATCATGCCATCGAACAGCCGTTCGCCGTCCAGAATTTGCCGCGGTCGAAGCCGAAGAACAAAGCAATCGATTCCGTCCACGCTTTCCTCGCCGCGATAGCTGGTTTCATAAAGGAACGCTTGGTCCTTCGTCAGCAGGAACGGCTGCACTTCGCGGATGTCGCGAAAATCCTCGTCGGTGAGCTTCAAGTGGGTCAAGCTGTTTGACGGTTTACCGAGAACCTGCTCGGTCCGCGCATGCTCCGGCGAGAAGATGATATCCCGGACCTCTCGATATTCGCCCTGCATCGCACCTTGACTGCTCAGTTCGGTCATGCTGACGGTTTGCCGGTAGGTATAGTTGCTCTGCGCCTCCGCCGTTTCCGTCTCACGCGCCTCGACGCGGCGCACCAGGTCAGAAGGCGGATCGGCGGCTCTTACAGCAGCCGCGCAAAACAGCGATGTTAAGATGAACCAGATGCGCCAGTTCCTGACGACGCTGGTCGTGGTTTGGACGGCGGCTTCGATTGCAGCGTACATCTATTCTCAACAACAGGGTATCCCTTCCTGGGTCGCGCTGGCAGTGACGCCCGCCTTCCTGGTCGAGATTGCGTTCTATATCGCACCGGGTTTCGCTGAGGTGCGTGCCGGCTTCGAACGTGCCATTCCGAGGCCCCTGCGCGCCTTGCTTCTGGCCTTCAGCGCCGTTATCCCCTACAGCATAGAGGCTCCGTTCACCGGCACATTCTCATCGCAGTTTTTTTTCGCCTTGCTCGGCGTTGCGCTGGTGGTTTGCTTCTGGTACATCGGCATGAGTCCATCGTTTTTGTACGACCTGAGTTTTCTGGTTTTTATGGCCGCCGTGTACCTGAGCAAGTCTTTGGATCGCGGCTATGGACATCCAGCGCCGCATGTGGCGCTTGCCATTTTGGGCCAGCTGATGTGGATCCGGCTGGGCCTCATGACAGTGCTTTCGATTCGTGGCATGCCGAACGTCCAGTTTGGATTCGTCCCGCGGGCGCGCGAGTGGCGTCTCGGCATTCAATTCTATTTTTTGTTCCTTCCAGTGGGCGTTGCGCTCGCTTACCTGCTTAAGTTCGTTCATTTCCACCCGCAGCAATTGGAATGGTGGAAATTCGCGCTGCTGCTCATCGGCACCTTTCTCGCCTTTTTGTGGGTGGTGGCGCTGGCCGAAGAGTTCTTCTTTCGCGCATTCCTTCAGACATCGCTCGCCAAACAGTTCCGCAGCGAGACGGCCGGCCTCATCCTCGCGTCAGTGCTCTTCGGTTTGGCGCACCTGTGGTTTCGAGCATTTCCCAACTGGCGTTTCGCGATTGTGGGTGGCGCCGCGGGTGTATTCTACGGACTTGCGTTCCTAAAGAGCCGCAGCATTCGCGCCAGCATGGTTACGCACGCGCTCGTAGTCACCACTTGGCGCATGTTTTTCGTCAGTTGAACCCAATAGGACCGCCGGGCCTACGGTTCCGGATCGGCCTTACTGCCAGGATCTTTGGTGACGCTCTTCATTAGGACCACGAACAGCAACACCAGGCACAACAGCGTGCCGATCGCGCCTGTCACCAGGTAATCGGTCGGCTTATGCGGCGCCGGCAGTACATACAACAACACCGCCACCGACCCTGCGAAAATCAGCACCATCCCGATGGCCAGAGTCGCGGCGCGATTCATCAGTCGTATTTCTCGAATATGATCTGCTTGCGGTCGAATCCCATGGCTTTCAGGATGCCTCGCACGTCATCCACCATCGCCTTCAGGCCGCAGATGTAAACGTCTATGTCGCGACGCTCGCCGATCGCCTCAAGCAGATGCGTCTGCACATGCCCTGATCGGCCGGTCCAGGAAGGCTCTGGGCGGCTCAGTGTGGGCCAAAATCCGAACGTTTGGTGCTCGCGCGCCAGCTTTTCGAAGTCGTCGCGATAATAGATGCTGTTTTCATGCCGAACGCCGAACAGCAGCGTAAGATTCTTCGCCTGCGGGTGGCGCAGATAGTCGGGTGCCATGGAGCGGAACGGTGCGATCCCGGTTCCGGTAGCAATAAACAGCGCCTCGCGATCCGGATTGCGAATGGTGAAAAACCCGAGAGGCGCGCCCATCTCCACCGTGTCGCCGGCCTTCAACGAAAACAGAAAAGGTGAAAAAATGCCTTCCGTAACCAGGTTGAGGCACAACTCGAAACGATTCCCATCCGGCAGCGACGCGATCGAATACGGGCGAATGATCTTCTTGCCGCCCAACACCTCCGTGAACGAAACGAACTGCCCAGCCTTGAAGTGAAGCTGCTCGACCTCCGGCACCTCGAATACGAAATGCCGCACCATGGGTGCAATTTCGTGGGACTCCACCAACTTCGCCTTCATACGGCTTTGTTCGGCACCGCTTCATCGGCGCGATCCAGCAGCGCCTGCAGCAGCCCCGGATGACCGTCCAGCGGAGACGTGATGTGGATCTCGACATTCTCGAAACGGCCCGCCACGTCACCGGCCAGGCGCGGAAGATCGCGCTGCAGGTGCGTTCCGAGTGTCAGGAAATACGGGATCACCACGATGCGCTTTACTCCGCGGGAGACCAGCCGCTCCGCGGCACCCGCCAGGTCAGGTTGGCCCAGTTCGAGAAAAGCAGGTTCCACCGGATACGAGGCGCTCATCGACATACGCGCCGCGACGTCGCGCACCGCTTGGTTGGCGCTTTCTACGCGCGAGCCATGCGCAAATACCACTACTCCAGTAGCCGGCGCCGTCATATTTGCCGGTCCGGTCATACCTGAATGAGCGACGTCGATTCGGACGCTTGTTGCGGCTCATGCGGAAAATGCGCGAGCAGATAGCTCACATAAGCCCGCCCGCGCGGCCGGCCGTTGTTATTGGCGATCGCCAAACGCTGCAGGAACACCAGCGTCCCCAGAAGTTCAGCGTCGCGCAATGCCGGCGCGCCTTTTTCACTCAGCTCTTTCCGTAAAATCCCGACCGCGTCCTGTATTTTCTGCTGCATCGCCGCCGCTACCAGGTTCGCCGGTTTGGTTTCGTAATACAGGCCGCTCTGCAGTGTGCGATACGTGCGGATTAACGCGTCCAGCGTCTCAAGAACATCGGAGTCGACGGCCCCCGGCGTCGAAAGCGCCGCTTCCAGGATCTTCGCACCGAGAAAAATCAGAAGCGGCTCATGCTCGCGCAGGAACTCTTCCGATACCGGAACGTCTCGATTCGGGATGTCTTCGGGCTTGATCTCCGGTAGCTTGTCATGCCTGCGTGCTTCGAGCAGGTACGCGCAATCGAGCGGACAGTCTACCGTCACTTCCCTTTTGTCGCCGCAGCAGACGGTGCAGATGTCGCCGGTGATTCCAGGACAGTAGCGGCGCGGCTTGCGCGTTTCGCAAAGGCGGCACTTCATAGGGGAGCGTGGCTAACTCTTATCCTAGCAGGCGGCACCATTCAGCACGCTTGAATATCGCGCCTGGCATCAACCCGCGAGCACAGGCGCCTCAATCAGCACGCGCAGAGCAGCGCGGCAAAATGCCGGCAAGTCGTCGGGCTTGCGCGACGTCACCAGGTTTTGATCGACGACTACTTCGGCATCCTCGTATCGAGCCCCGGCATTGATAACGTCATCCTGGATCGCAAAGAAGCACGTCGCCCGCCGTCCCTTGAGAATCCCGGCCGAGCACAACACCCAAGGACCATGGCAAATCGAAGCCACCAGCTTCCCCTGCGCATCCATCTCCTTCACGAACTGATTCGCCCGTGCGTGCCGCCGGATGTGGTCCGGCGCATAACCGCCCGGAACGATCACGCCGTCGAAATCACGGGCGTCCACCTGCTCATATGAGAGCTGCGCGGTGGCCGGAGAGCCCAACTTGCTGGTGTAAGTTTTGCCTTTTTCCGCCCCAATCAGGCTGCATTCCGCGCCCGCCTCCTGAAACCGGTAATACGGATACCACAGCTCCATTTCCTGATATGCCGTATCGACGAAAATTGCAATCTTCTTTCCAGAAAGTTCCATATCCTCCGAGCATAGCGCGGCGAGCAGCGTGCATCGTCCGCCAGCGTGCTAGGTTGAAAGAGATGTGTAGAAGCATCAAAGTCCTGCGCGTTCCGGGCCAGAACGCTGCCAGCGAGGATCTGAACGCCGCTGCACTGCAGTTCGTACGAAAAATCAGTGGATTTCGCAAGCCGTCGCGCGCCAATCAGGAAGCGTTCAACCGCGCGGTGGCCGAAATCGCCGCATCCAGCAAAGTGCTGCTCGATGCGCTTAGAACTCCCGAGCCGCGGGTTAAGGCTGCATCGGAGTGAACGCGCCGCAGAGCGCGAAGACTGCGTTGCTATACTGCCCTGTAGCGGGGACGTAGCTCAGTTGGATAGAGCGGTCGCCTCCTAAGCGACAGGTCGGCAGTTCGAATCTGCCCGTCCCTACCAATCTCCGAAACACGGCACCAACGCCGCACCGCGCGCTCACTTGGCCTGCGGCAATCCTAGCTTCTGATCCAACGCGAGGAAACGCGTCTCGCCGAGATACCGCCGGTAGCACCCCTGCTTGTTCACAAACGCCAGCATGCCATCACGCTGCGCATAGGCGCGATCCAGCCAAGCGTACATCTGTTCGCGATCGCCCAGCAGAGCGTACACCATCGCGATCGAGGTGGGCCGCACGAACATGCCTGGCGCCGGATTCTCCCACTTTTGGACCAGGCTCAGCGCATCGCCTTTTTTGCCTTGGAAAGCGTACCCGAACGCGTACAGAAGATCGATGCGGCTCTCCGCCGCGAGCCCTCTGGCTTGGTCGAGCTGGCTGTAGTACCGGGTCATATCCTTCGGATCCAAGTCGCGCGTCGCCATGTCGAGCCGTGCTTCCACGAAATTAGGGTCCAAATCCAGCGCTTTTTTGTCGTAAACGTAGCCCTGACCGGCCTGGTTATTGAAAAAATATGCCAGCGCCAGGTAGGTGTTGATTACGGGCGAGAGCGGATCCAGATCGCGAGCGAGCAGCATCTCACGGAGCGCTTCGTCGGCCCGGCCCTGCGGCGCCATATAGACGATCCCGTAGCCGAAGTGCGCGTCCGCAAGCCCGGGATCGAGTTGGATGGCGCGCTGAAATTCGCGCTCGGCGCCCTGCCAGTCGAAATCGTAAAGCGCTTTTACATATCCGAGCGACGTGTGGGCCTCGGCCAGCGAATCGTCCAGCGCGATCGCCTTTTCCGCCGCCGCGCGAGCTTTGGGCATGACTTCGTTCGGCGGAAGAGTTCCGAAGAATCCCAGCCAGGCGTACGAATCGGCGATGCCCGCGTAGGCCGCGGCGAATTTCGGATCCTTCTGCGTAGCAAGTTCGAAGAACTGAAGCGCGCGCTCGGCCCCCTCCGTCCGCCACCGGTTCCAGTGATACCGGCCTTGCAAATACAAATCGTACGCTTCCACGTTCGCCGACGGCCGTTTCGGCTGCGGATTTGCGAGCTTCAACTGCAGCGTATTCACGATCGCCTTGGCGATCTCGTCCTGAACCGTAAACACGTCCTTCAGTTCGCGCTCGTACGTCTGCGACCACAGATGGTAGCCATCGGCGACGCTGTTCAACTGAGCCGTGACCCGCAGCAGGTTGCCGTCTTTGCGCACGCTGCCTTCGAGCACCGCGCCAACATTTAGTTTTCTGCCGATCTCGCGAATGTCCTGCTGTTTGCCTTTGAAGGCGAACGAAGACGTACGCGCCACCACCCGGAACCCTTCCACCTTGGCTAGCGCGTCGATGATCTCCTCGGTCATTCCATCGCAGAAATATTCCTGATCGCGGTCCGGACTGAGATCCGCGAATGGCAGAACCGCGATGGACGCTACCTCCGGACCCGACGTTGCAGCGGCATGCGCCCGCCGCCGTGAGGTCATGTAGATCGAGAACCCCAGGATGGCAACGATCAGAAGACTCGCAATCGCGGGCCGCCAATCGTGACCTTTGTGGCTATTGGTGAACGGTTCTTGAGGCGTTGCCGCAGGCGCTTCAGCGACCTTCTCGCGCAGGCGAAATGCCGGCACGTACCCACCCTTGGGCACGTCGATAATAACCTCGTCTTCCCGCCCTTCGCCTTCGTAGTAGTCGCGCAGGCGCGCACGCAGCTTTACCGCTTCCGTGCGTACCACCGCATCCACCCGCGGATCGTAGGTCGGCTTCCGGCCGAACACTTCAATTCCGAGCAGTGTCTCTTTCAGCTTGTCGGTTTGGCCGTTGAGCGTTTCCTCAACCGTGTAACGCAGGAACCGGCTCAGGCGCTCAGCGTTTACGAACCCGGGGCTCCCTAAAATTTTGTCCAGCGCAGCCCGAATCGACTCCGGATTTAACTCCACGCGCGCCGAGGTAGCGCCGTTCGCGTCTTGTTCGCTAGATTCGGCTGCTGTCCTCATGGTCTTAAACGCCGCTTGAGTATAGATACGAGCAAGCGGTACGCGATTGTTCCTTCATTTTAGCGCCGATCGGTACTCAAACGCCGAACCTGCGCATGTAAATGCATGAACATCCATCGAGTCACTGCCCGTGCACCGCATGCACCTTGTACCTCAGATGACATTGATGTGGCCGCGGATGCGGAAATCACGCTCCCAATGCTTATTCCCACATCCAGATTGCCTCATTTATCGCCGATCGACGCTGAATCGCCGATGCTGCACGTCCCGATAGAATGAGGCATGGCTAAACTCGCGCTCGTGTACGGCATGCGTCTCCTCCCCGCAGATGAGATCGAAGGTATTGAGGACGCGGACATCAAGCTCAAGAACGGCAATACGGCGCACGTGACCATGCACCTGATCGAAGGTGGGGAAGATCAAATCCGTAAGCAGCTCATGCAATCCCTCGACGCGTTCTTCGAGTTTTACCCGGAGCTGTGACAGGCAATTCGATAACCGCGCCTGCCTAACCCATCTCTAGGTGGCACGTCTTACACACCAACGCGCCCCGGTGGAACACGTCCTATGCCATTCATAGAAGACCTGCGGTTTGCGTTGCGCACCTTGCGCAAAAATCCGGGATTCTTCCTGACGGCGATGCTCGCACTGGCACTCGGCATCGGGGCCAACAGCGCCATGTTCAGCGTCATCGACGGCGTTCTGCTGCGGCCGCTTCCTTTTGCGCATCCGGAGCGCCTGGTAAATGTTTGGGAGACGAACTTCGTAAGGAATCTTCCGCAATTCCCGGTCGCGCCCGCCAATTATTACGACTGGAGAAAGCAGAACAAGGTCTTCTCCGCTCTCGGTGCTTACCAAGGCAGCACTTTCAATATCGCTACCAACGACGGTGCTCCGGAGCGCTATGTGGGCGTGATCTGCGACCGCGGCTTCTTCGACACTCTCCAGGTGTCGCCCCTGCTCGGCCGGCTTTTCACCGAAGAAGAGGAGCAGGCGGGCCGCGATGGAGTGTTGCTGCTCAGCTACGGCGTATGGCGGCAGCGCCTCGGCGGCGATCCCAGCATCATCGGCCAGACGCTCACCGTGGACGCCAAACCGCGCACCGTCATTGGCGTCATGCCCGAGGGCTTCCAATACCCGCCCTTGGCTACGATGTGGGCTCCCTTGGGATTCGATAACGAGGCGCGCGAGCGTCGCGACTACCACCGCTTTCGCGTGATCGCGCGGCTGAAAAATGATGTGCCGCTCGACCGCGCGCGGTCTGATTTCCAGGCGCTCGGTGCGCGCCTGGCGCAGGCCTATCCCGAGTTCAACAAGGACGAGGGCGTCGCGGTGAATCTCCTCCTGGATGACACCGTCGGCAAGCTTCGCTCCACGCTGCTGATCTTGCTCGGTGCGGTCGCGTTCGTGCTGCTGATCGCCTGCGCCAATGTCGCGAACCTGCTGCTGGCGAAAGCAGCCGGGCGCCAGCGCGAGATCGCGATTCGCAGTTCGCTCGGCGCGGGCCGCCGCCGGATCTTCAGCCAGATGCTGACCGAGAGCGTAGTTTTAGCCTTTGCCGGCGGATTGGCCGGACTGCTCTTCACCGCTGCCGCTCTGCGTGCCCTGATGGCCCTCGCGCCCGCCAATCTCCCTCGCGTGAACGAAGTTGCGTTGGATTGGCGCGTAGTGTGGTTCACGCTCTTGATCAGTGTACTGACCGGCCTTTTGTTCGGCCTTGCTCCCGCTTGGCACACTTCCCGCACCGATCTCAATTCCTTGCTCAAGGAAGGCTCGCGCGGCGCCGGCAGCCGCAGCCGCTTGCGAAGCGCGCTCATTGTCGGCCAGGTCTCCGCCGCCCTGATTCTCCTGGCTGGCGCGGCTCTTCTGATGCGCAGCTTCTACGAAATCGAACACGTCGATGCCGGCTTCGACCCCGAACACGTCATGAGCATGCAGCTTGCTCCCGCCCTCCCTAAGTATCGCGGCCATCCTGAACTCGAAGTCCAGTTGGCCCGCACCATCCGGCACCAGCTTTCCGCGTTGCCCGGCGTGCAGTCGGTCGGAATCACCACCAGCCTGCCCCTGCTCGGAAATCCGCTGTTCATCATGCGATTCGAGGGCCGCCCCAGCGTAACGCCCAGCCAGGCTCCCGTGGTCAACTACTTCGCCGTCACGCCGGGCTATTTTGACGCGATGGGCATGCGTGTGCTGCGCGGGCGCGCGATTTCCGATCGCGACACGGCCGCCACGCCTCCGGTCGTGGTGGTAAATCGGTCGCTCGTGGACCGGTATTTCCCCGGCCAGAATCCCATTGGGAAGCGCCTGGAAATCGGCTTCCGCACGCCGCCGGATTGGCGGGAAATTATCGGTGTCGTGGCCGATGTCCACACCGCCGGCCTCGACCAGGACACTCCGGTGCAGGCCTACGTAGCTTATTACCAGCACCCGGACGCGCTGGGCCTCGGCACGCCTTCACCCATCACGGTGGTGGCGCGCACGTCAGGGAATCCAGCCGCGCTCGGCGAGACCATCAAGTCCGCCATCTTGCGCGTCGATCGCGCGCAGCCTGTATTTGCGATGCAGCCGTTAACCGCCGTGGTCGCGCAAAGCATCTCGCAACGCCGATTTTCCTTGGTGCTGCTGGCGTTCTTTGCGGCTTCGGCGCTGTTCCTCGCGGCGCTCGGCCTGTACGGCGTAATGTCATACGTCGTCGCGCAGCGAACAGCGGAAATCGGCATTCGGATGGCCCTCGGCGCCCGTCCCTCGCAGGTCTTGCTACTCGTCCAACGTCAAGGATTGCTGCTCGTGCTCGTGGGCTTAGCCATCGGCCTGACGGGCGGCCTGTGGCTGACGCGGCTGATGAGCAGTCTTCTGTTCCACGTCGATCCGGCCGACCCGCTGGCACTCACCGCTGGCGCGCTCACTTTGCTTTTCGTGTCGCTGCCGGCCTGTTACCTGCCCGCGCGGCGAGCCGCAAGAGTCGATCCGCTAATCGCATTGCGCTACGACTAGCGCTCGCGCTCAGCGCATCGGCGTTAGCTGCTTATTCTCCTCGAAACACCATCGCACCAGCGGCTCCGGCGTGTTCGCATTCACTTGCAGTAGATCCTCGAGGCTCAGTTTGTGGAAAGCGAACGAAATCGAACCATCCGCCGTGGCGGTCCCTAGCAGGTATCCGTAAACGTCCGTCATGGCATGCTGCGCGGGACCGGTTGCAGCCGGAAGCCTGTACCGCACCGCGCCCGCCGTTCCCACAATCCAGCCCGCCAACACCTTTCCTTTCCATTCCGGCGTCTCGAAGACATTTTCCATGTAGAAGTGCGAATGGCTCGCCAACACGTACACGCGCTTATGCGCCGCGTTCTGAGCGTGCCACAGCATGTCGTAAACCTGCCGCCCGCTTCTGACGCCCTGCGCCGACTCGCTCATGCTGTGGCTATCGCTGACACTGCCCGGCAGCGCTTCATGCATTCCCACTACGATCGTCCGAATCTCGGACGACGCTTCGTCCCGCTGCAGCACGGAACCGATCCAGCGCATCTGAGCCGCGTCGAACTGATCGGGGCCGGCATTGTCGAGCGTGATGAAGTCCACCGCGCCGCGATTCCAGTGATAGTAGCCCCGCAGCTTGTGATCCGAGGGGTCGTCTTTCAATCGCTGCGCCCGCAGTTCCGGCCGCTCCAGCCAGTCTGCGAATTGAATCAGCCACGCCTCGCGCGTTGCCGGCAGAATCGTTTCGTGATTGCCGATCCCGAGAAACACCGGTAAATCCCCGAACGGGATCATTTGGTGTGCGATGAAATCCGGCCACGCCATGCTCTCATAGGCGCTGATCGTCATCGGACGCGGCGGAAGCCTGAGTTGGGCGGGCGGCACGATGTCTTCGTCGAACATGTAAATGGCTCGAAAGTCGCCCAGGTGCCAATAAAAATCCGCGCCGTTTTGCCGCACCTCCCGAGCGATGGCCGGCATCACCACGTCGCCGCAATTGCGCGAATCGCCTGAAACCGCAAATTTGAACGATGCCCCTTGCTGCGCCAGCAAAGGCACGCATACCAGAAAAACCAGCCGCTTCATTTCTATCAACTCTAGCGCGCCTGTTGCCGTCTTCGCTGGCGTTGCGCGTTGCCGCGCGTCAAATCCGCGGCGTTCGATACACTAAACTCCGTGACTCCCGCGCGCCAGCAGGAATCCGTACTCGATCGCGTGGATGCGATGGCTGGCGAAATGACGGAGTTTCTCCGCCACCTGGTCGCCATCCCCACCGTCAACCCGCCCGGCGATAACTACGCCGCGTGCGCGGATTGGCTCGGCCAACAGCTCACCCGCTTCGGATACGATGTCCAACGCGTACCGGCCGAAGGGCGCGCCGAGCACACCTCGACGCATCCTCGCGTGAACGTGATCGGCCGCCTGCGCGGCAGTCCCGCCCGGCCGCTCTTGCACTTCAACGGACACTTCGACGTCGTCCCAGTTGGCAGCGGCTGGACCGTCGATCCCTTCCGCGCGCCCTTATCCGCCGGTAAGATCTTCGGCCGCGGAACCACCGATCAGAAGGCCGGCATCGCCGCCTCGATCTTCGCCATCGAGGCCATCCGTCGCGCTGGCATCCGGCTGGCCGGGGCCGTCGAACAAAGCGGCACCGTCGACGAGGAAAGCGGCGGATTCGCTGGCATGGCCTATCTCGCCGAACGCGGCCTGGTCGCGCGCGGCCGCACCGATTTCGTCATCATCACCGAACCTCTAAACGTCGACCGCGTCTGCTTGGGGCACCGCGGCGTTTATTGGTTCGAAGTGGCAACCCTCGGCCGGATCGCGCATGGCAGCATGCCTTTCTTAGGCGTAAGCGCGATCAGTAAAATGGCGGATTTCCTGAGCGTCGTCGAGCGCCAACTCAAACCGGCGCTCAGCCTCCGCATCACTGCCATGCCCGTGGAACCCCCCGAAGCGCGCCAGGCCAGCATCAACGTTAACTCGCTCGCGGGTGGACAGCCGGGCGGCGGCATGCAAACCCCCTGCGTGGCCGACCGCTGCGAAGCCATTTTCGACCGGCGGTTCCTCATCGAAGAACCGATCGATCAGGTGCGCGAAGAAATCCGCGCGATTCTCCGGAGCCTCGCGCAAACCGACCCCGACTTTCAGTACGAAATTCGCGATCTCATGACCGTGCTCCCCATCCAAACCAACCCGGCCTGTGCGCTCGTGAACGCAATGTCCGGCGCCGTTCGCGACGTGCTCGGAAAGGATCCGCCGCTCATCGCCAGCCCCGGCACCTACGATCAAAAGCACGTCATGCGCCTCGGCTGTGTAGACCAATGCATCGCCTACGGCCCGGGTATTCTGGATTTATCGCACCAGCCGGACGAGTATTGCCAGGTGGATCACCTGCTACAGGCTTCCAAGGCAATGGCGCTGGCTGCGCTGCGGCTGCTCGGCACGGAGTGAAAATGAAACGGCGAGATTTCGGAAAAGCGCTGGCGGGAATCGCGGCAACTACGACCATCCTGCCCGGGAGGGCTTCAGCCATGACCAGCGAAGGTGGCATTACCGACGTGCAAGGAATCAAGGTCGGACATTTCACCGACACCCGTCGTCCCACCGGTTGCACCGTTCTGATCTTCGATAACGGCGCGACCGCCGGTGTGGATGTGCGCGGAGCAGCACCCGGCACCCGCGAGACCGATCTGCTCAACCCGGTAAACACCGTGCAGAAAGTGCACGCCATCGTGCTTTCAGGCGGCAGCGCGTTCGGACTGGACTCCGCCACGGGCGTGATGCGTTACCTCGAAGAGCATGGCATCGGGCTTCGCGTCGGGCCCAACCTCGTCCCCATTGTGCCGGCAGCAATCCTGTTCGATCTCGGCGTCGGCGATTCGAAAATCCGTCCCAACGCCGAATCGGGCTACAAGGCCTGCCAGGCCGCGAAGACCGGAAAAGTCGAAGAAGGCAACGTCGGAGCAGGCGCGGGCGCAACCGTCGGAAAACTGTTCGGTTCTAAGCAGGCCATGAAGTCGGGACTAGGCACCGCGAGCATTCGCGTCGGCAACACCGGGATCGTTGTCGGCGCCATCGTGGCCGTGAATGCCGTCGGCGACGTCTCGGACCCCAGCACCGGGAAAATCATCGCAGGCGCGCGCAAGCCCGACGGCTCCGGCTTTCTGGACACGATGCGCCAAATTCGAGAGGGCCATTTAGTGGAGGCCCCCATAGCGGCCCACACCACCATCGGTGTGGTGGCAACCAACGTTGCGCTCGATAAGGCTCAGACCACCAAGATCGCCCAGATGGCGCACGACGGCTTGGCGCGATGCATAAATCCAGTCCACACGCCTAACGACGGCGATACTGTTTTCGCAGTCGCTACCGGCGCCGTCCAAGTGCGAGGCGATCACGGCGCGATCGGCGCGATTGCGGCAGAAGCCATGGCACAGGCCATTGTACGAGCCGTGATGAATGCGCAAGGCCTGCCGGGCCTGCCCGCCTATCGGGACCTCATCGCCCGCTAAACCGGCGGCTGAAATCTTCCGTCCACGGCGGTCCAGCCGCCGTCCACGAACAATACCGTCCCCGTAACATAGCTGGCTGCATCGGACGCCAGAAACACCACGGGTCCCGCGATCTCGTCCGCCGACGCCCAACGCCCCAGCGCGTTCTTGCTCGCGTAGGCTTCATACCAATTCGCATTGCGTTTGATCGGCTCGGTCAGCGGAGTCTCGACGATACCCGGCGCAATGCAGTTGACGCGCACGCCGTCGCCGCCCAGCTCTGCCGCCAACGCTCGCGCGAGTTGCACTAACCCGGCCTTGGTCGCCGCATAAGCGCCCTGTCCCGGCTCCACAACCACTGACCGTATGGATGAAAGCAGGATGATGCTGCCGCGCTTGTTCTCGCTCATCACGCGGCCAACCGCCCGCGCGATCAGAAAGCTGCCCTTCAGGTTCAGCCTTAAGACACTATCGAATTCCTCGGCGCTGTAGCGCAGCAGCGGCTTGCGCACATTGACCGCGGGCGTACTGAGCAGAACGTCGATACTCTTGTGGCGCGCCCGGATTTCCTCCACCGCCGCGTTTACGCGCGCCTCGTCGGTAATATCCAGCGCCATCGCCTCGGCAGCGCCTCCGTTTGTGCAGATCTCCGCCGCCGTACCCGCAGCCGTCTGTCCGTTCAAGTCGGCGCAAATCGTGACCGCGCCCGCCGCCGCCAGCCCGAACGCCGCCGCGCGTCCGATGCCCGAGCCTGCGCCCGCCACCAACGCGACTCGTTCGTCTAGGCGAAACAGCGTGTTAAAGTCTGGCCTGCTCACGGCGTCAGTGTAGCCGGTTTTGCCTCTCCGGCGTAAATCGAATTGAACAGCAGCTTGAACGTGCCATGCGGCTGCCCGCGAAACGCCGCTTCCACCGCGAGCAGGAAAACTTTGCCTTCTCCGATGGGAGCTTCGGCCGCCGACACCGCGCCGTCCAGGTAAGCTTGCCCCCACGCCCATCCGCTGCGCAGCGGCGTCGCGTTTGGATACCACGCAATCGGCTTGACGCCTTTCATTTCCGCGTCCGGAGCCAGCCGGAACGCGGGGCTGTTCTCGAAAAATGCGTCCACGGTGGACGGCATACCGTATGCCACAGGATTTGTGTTATCGACGCTCATCGCTAACACCGACCCCGGAACATAGAATTTCTCCCGCGGCAGCGGCCGCTCTTTGCCGTCGGCGGTCATCTCGGTGAGCGCGTCGCGCAGCGGTAGCCCGAGCACGCGCGCTAGTTCCGTCGCGTCGCCAACGGTCACAATCGTTCCGCCCGACTCCACGAACTTCCGCAACGGCGGAATCGTCCTTTGCGCCGTCACATATCCCAGCGCCTTGCGCCACTCTTCGGGAATGTCACCGGCGGTAGGCTGCCGCAACCCGAAACCACGCACCTCCCCATTTCCGGCAGCGCGTGCCATCGAACCGCTCGGAAACACCAGCACGTCGAAGCGGCTCGCCAGATCGCCCTGATCCAGCGCCTGCGGGTAGACAACTTCGAACGGAAATTCGAACCGTTCGAAAATGAATCGCAGCCATCCCGAGGTCATCGAGCCGCCGTATTGATCCCATAAACCGATCCGCACCGGCTTCAATTTCAGCAGCGGTCCTGAAGGCCGCGTTTGGACCCCCTCCACCGCGATGCCCAGTTCCGATGCAGCCCGCTCCACAATCGCGCGATTCTGTGAGCGCGCAGGAACATACATCGCGCCCGCGGCCGCAGGCCGGCCCGCGACGCTCTGCGGTTTCTCGATCCAGTACACTTCGTCGCCATTCTTCAATAACCGGTTCACCAGGATGAATGAATCGTTTTGCTGATGGCTGATCAAATATCCGGTGGGCTGTGCCGGCCCGTGAATCGTCTCCGGTGGCGCCTTCTGCAGTCCGTTCACCTTCTCGAACGGGCCGTCGAAGCCATCCAAAATACGATCGAACTGGACCCCCATCTGGAAGGCCAATGTATAGCCGGTCACGTCGTAAGGTGGAATCGGCGGTCCGCCGGGATATCGGAAATCGTTCGGATGATCCTGCGGCTCGAACATATCCAAAATGTGCGGCCGGAACGCCTGTGCCGTTTTCACCACCCACGATCCCGCCGGATAACGTTTGCCCGCAACCTCGAAATCGCGCGTCGCGCGCAAAACGACGACGCCATTCTTGATGAGAGTGTTGATGAACTTCGTCGCCGTCGGAAAATCCGGTTGGTCAGCCGGCAGAATGTACCCGCGCGGATCGCGCCGCGCCGGATCGTGAAGCACCGTCGAATACAGTTCCGCGGAGACGCTTGGGTTTGCGCCCGTGGTTGCCGCTCGCGCGCTCCGGTCGCCGGCCTGCATCGCTCCGGCTGCCGCCTCCAGCGCCGCAATTCGCTTCGGCGTTATGGTCCACGTATCCTTGCTCCCGCGCTCAATCGAATTGCGCGCCATGCGGTACATGTTGTAGAGCAATTCCTCGCGATAGCGCGACGCTAGGTCCAGCACCGCGCGATTCGCAGTCATCGAGTATTCAATCGAAGTCCGGAAATGCCAGGTCTGGGGCGGCACCGGTAAAGGCCCGTCTCCCGTCGGAAGCTGCCGCTCGGGAACCAGCGGCACCTCGAACGGCGTGGGATTTCCGATCGTCTCCGTCAGCAGTCCAATCATGTTGTGAAAATACGTCGTGGTGCGGAGCCCGCCGTTATACCAGGTCGAGTAAGTCGACGCGCTCCGCATTACCGTGCCCGGCTTCCCCTCGGCTATAAACCGGCTGTGCATTGCCGAACCCACCATTTCGATCATCGGGGGAATCAGCGGGTCGAAATTATAGTTGAACGGATCGCGGAACGGCGGCGCGAACATCACCGCCCCGGCCGGCCCCGTCTGGTGGTGGTTGTACATGATCTGCGGAAACCACTCGTCGTACAGGACGTGGTTCATGTTGGTCGATTCGCTCAGATTCGCCATGTAGAAATCGCGGTTATTGTCGTGTCCCGCGTATTTCTCCCACAGCCTGGGCACATTCTGGGTCGAGCGCTTCTTAGCATCGGCCTCCCGCATGTACCAGTTCGACACCAACTCCATCCCGTCCGGGTTGGCATGCACCGCCAGAATGATCACATCGTTCAGAAACCGTAGCGTCTCGGGATCGTTGCGGCTGACCATCTCCCACACCACTTCCAGCAACTGTTGTGCGCCCAGCACCTCCGAGGCGTGCAGCCCCCCGTCGATCCATACGACAGCCTTCCCTTCCCGCGCCAAAGCCTGCGCCTCTTCATCCGTCACACCTTCGGCCAGCGCCAGCTTCCGCGCGATTTCCTGATAGCGCCCGAGCTTTTTCTGGTTTTCCGGCGAGGTCAGGATGGCCATGTAATGCGGACGGCCTTCCTCGGTCTTTCCGATTTCGACCAGCTTCATCCGGTCCGACTCCGACGCCAGCTTCTTCCACCAGTCCGTAAGCTGGGTATAGTTGGCGAGCTGGTAATCGTCGCCGATCTCGAAGCCGAGCGCTTCCTTCGCGGTTGTAAGGTGGCGCGTGCTTTGCGCCTGTGATGCGGCCGCGAGAGCAAACGCGACTGCAAAACCACCCAACCGGCCCATTCGCCGTAGAGGTGTCATCGGCCCTCCTTAGGTCAAATTGTCAGAAATCCGGGCATGCGAACGCAATCGCCCAGGCGGCTTGGTGCCTAGTCCAACAAATGTCCCATTTTTTGTTTTTTGGTCCGCAGGTACCCTTCGGTCGATTCGTGCGGCGCGACGATGCACGGGATCCGTTCAGCCACCCGAATCCCCGCCCGCTCCAGCGCCGCGATCTTATCGGGATTGTTCGAAAGCAGCCGGACGCTGTGGATATTGAAGTAGCGCAGAATATCGCCCGGCATCCGATAATCCCGCAGGTCGGCCTCAAAACCCAGCCGCTCGTTGGCTTCCACGGTGTCGGCGCCCCCATCCTGGAGTTCGTAGGCGCGCAGCTTGTTCAGCAACCCGATCCCGCGCCCCTCCTGATGCTCATAAATAATCAGCCCGCGCCCCTCTTCGGCGATCAAGTTCAGGGAAAGCTCCAGCTGCGACCGGCAATCGCACCGCAAGCTGTGAAAAACGTCCCCCGTGAGACACTGCGAATGGATCCGGACGAGCGGCGGCTCTCCCGCCTCAGCGACATGGCCCATCGAGAGCACGACGCATTCTTCAATTTCGCCGCCGCAGATCCCTTCGAAGCCATAGATACGAAAATGCCCAAAACGGCTGGGAAAATTCGCCTCGGCGACCTTGGTCAGCATGGCAGGGTAGTGCTTTCATTATAGTGGCTCCGCTGCGATGACCAGCTTCGCGACGCAATTTCAGCCAGAACACGAATAACTTACGCGCATACGTCGCTCGCAACCCATTCCCGCGTGTCACCATCAAACACGGATTTCTATGTTCATCGGGATGCATCTGTGACGTAGGACCCGATCGGTAAAATTTGATTAAAATTTTCCCAACGCTCCGGGCAAAAACGCAGGATGCGTCAAATCAGTGCCGATATATCGGCACTCGACTCCCTGCCGGGCCACTTACAGAAAAGAACCCAAGCTGCGTATCTCCTCGCCGCTGGGTGTTGCGGCAAATTCAAGCCGGCCGAGCCATTCCCCGTATAATGATCGACAGACGCACTCATGCTGGATGCTCAACACCTCGCGACCCTGCTACTCCGTGTCGCCGTCGCTGCCTCGCTCGCCAGCATCCTTTCGCGTTTCACCGCGTTCCAGCGCATGCTGATGCGCGAGGAACGCACGCTGCTCCAGCGCGTCCAACTCGCCCTCAGCTTCGTGGCCCCGTACGCTACCTGCGTTACGTTGCGCGTTCTTAACGCGAATTACCAGGCGGTTGACCTCGGCCTGGAAGGTAGCCTCACCGCGGGTATGGTCGGCGGGTACGTCAGCGGGCTCGTGGCCGGCGTCCTGATCTCCATCCCAACCTTCGCGAAGCACGAACTCATGTCCATGCCTCTCTTCGCCGGCGTTGGGGTGCTGGGTGGATTGCTACGCGATGTCGCACCCGAAAAAGAGGACATCTGGCGCTTTTCGCCGCTGGTCAGCCTCAGCCCCAAGCGCTGGCGCCAGCGCTCTTATCGGCTACGCATGCTTTTCCAGTTCGGCTGCATGTTCACCATCGTCAGCATGGAACTGCTGCGCGTCTCCATGGCTACCGTCTTTTCCCACGGCCTGATCTTCTTCCCGGAAATCTGGCACGGTCCCCATCTGGCCACCGGCATCGCCATCTGCGCCAGCTCGATCTTCGCCGTCATGCTTCCCCTCAAGATCTGGAACAATGCCCGCAACGAGAAGAAAATCGAAGCCCAGCAGCTGCGCCTGAACGAAGCTCGCCTGGCCGCGCTCACCAGCCAGATCAACCCGCATTTTTTGTTCAATACACTGAACTCGGTCTCATCCCTGATCCGCACCAATCCGGAGCAGGCCCGCAGCGTCGTTTACCGGCTCTCCAGTATCCTGCGCCGTCTGCTTCGCAAAACCGACAACCTCACGCCCCTGCGCGACGAGATCGCCTTCATAGATAACTACATGAGTATCGAGATGGTGCGCTTCGGAGACAAGCTGCGCTTCATCAAGGAAATCGATCCCGGGACCCTGGACCGCTTGGTGCCCAGCATGATGCTCCAGCCCATCCTCGAAAACAGCATCCGCCACGGCTTGGGCAGCAAGGTGGATGGGGGTATGATCCGGGTCCGAACTTCCATTTCGGGTGGCCGCCTCCACTTGCTGGTGGAGGACGACGGGGTCGGAATCCCGGAAATCCGCCTGGCCACACTGTTCGAGCAGGGCATCGGCGTCAGCAATGTGAACGAACGGTTAAAAGTGCTCTTTGGCCAGGATTACAAGATGTGGATCGACAGCAAACCGGGCGAGGGCACCCGCACCGGAATCGAGATTCCCGACCTCATCGTCGTTGGTGAGGTCGCCCAGGAGGTCTCCAGTGCCGGATAGTCGAAACCACGGCCACAGGGGCAACGTCATGTTAGACAAGGTGAACGGGGACGGATTCTGGGATCCGCCTTTGTAGCCGCAGCCAATTCAAAGGATTGCCACTTGCCGTTAGCCGCTACGTCCCCGGCCGAAACGTCTGCAAAGTCATACCAGGAACACGTAAATCCGCAGTGGGTCCGCCTTCTGAACGTCCTTCAGATGAATGTCCGCTACACCCGCTGCACGGGCGCCGAACTGTTTACCGAGGACGGCCGCCGGGTTATCGATTTCCTGTCCGGCTACTGCGTTCACAACACCGGCCACAACCATCCGGCTATCATTGCCGCTCTGCACGAAGAGTTGGACCGGTCCGGCCCCGCCATGCTCCAAAGCCACGTGTGCGATCTGGCCGGTGAACTCGCCGCGAAACTGTGCAGCCGGGCCGGCGGGCGCCTCGATAAGGCGTTCTTCTGCAGCTCCGGAAGCGAAGGCGTGGAAGCTGCCATCAAGTTCTCACGCGCCCACACCGGGCGAGCGGGTATTGTCTATGCTAGCGGGGCTTTCCACGGCTTGACCTGCGGTGCGCTCTCCTTAATGGATGACCCGTTTTGGCGCGAGGGATTCGGCCCCCTTCTGCCCGATACCCGGGCCGTTCCGTTCGGTGACCTGGCCGCCCTTGAATCCGAACTCGCTACCAAGCGCTTCGCCGCGTTCATCGTCGAGCCGATTCAGGCCGAAGCCGGAATTCGCGTTCCCCCGGACGGATATTTTGAAGCGGCCCGCGACTTGTGCCGAAAATACGGGACGCTGCTGGTCCTGGACGAGGTCCAGACCGGCATGTACCGCACCGGCCGATTCCTCGCCTCGCATCGCTTCCAAGCCGACCCCGACATGGTGATTTTGGCCAAGGCGCTCAGCGGAGGCTTGGTTCCCAGCGGCGCCGTGCTGATGACCAACGACATTTATCGCTCGGTGTATGGCTCGCTCAAACGTGCCATCGTGCACACCTCCACGTTCAGCGAAAATGGCTTGTCGATGCGCGCCGGTCTCGCAACCTTAGACGTGTTGGAAAGCGAGCGCCTGGGCGAGCGCGCCGGAGCGCTCGGCCACTACCTGCGGGACCGCCTCCGCACTGCGCTTGCAGGTTTCGAAATGGTGAAGGAAGTTCGCGGCGTGGGCCTGCTCAATGGAATCGAGTTCACCAAACCCCATAGCCTGAAACTGCGGCTGCCGTTTGAAACCTTCCACCAGATTCATCCGGGAATGTTCGGGCAGGTTCTCGTCATGCGCCTGTTCCGCGATGCGGAATTTCTCACGCAGATTTGCGGTAATCATTTCATGGTTCTGAAAGCCGCGCCGCCTCTGGTCGTCAGCGAGCAGCACATCGATGAATTCGTCCGCCACTTGGCTGCTCTGGTCGAACGTATGCACACGTCCGCGAGCTTCTGGACCGAAGCGCTCGGCATGGCGCGCAGAGTAATTGACATCTAAAGATGAATATCTGATGCTGCCGCGCTTACTCAGTCTCGTCCTGGTTTCGAGTCTCCTGCTTACGGCGGCGCCCGTAGGCACATCGCTCCAATCCCCCTCGCCGATCGAAACTGGATTCCGCCAGATGTACAATCTCGAATTCACTCAGGCGCACCAAACCTTCGCCGAGTGGGAGCAGCAACATCCCAACGATCCGCTCGGGCCCGCATCCAATGCGGCCGCTTACCTCTTCGCTGAATTCGATCGCCTGAACATTCTGCATTCGGAATTTTTCGTCGAGGACAGCCTGTTTAAGAGCCGTCCTAAGGTGCATCCCGATCCAGCCATTCGCAAGGCGTTTGACGGCGAACTCGCCAAAGCCGAGCAACTGGCGGACAACATTCTTAACCAATCTCCCGACCAAACCAGCGCTCTGTTTGCGAAAACGATCGCGCTGGGTCTGCGCGCCGATTACATCGCGCTTATCGAGCGCCGCGATCTGGATTCGTTGAAAATCGTAAAGGCCAGCCGCGCGCTCGCCGAAAAACTCTTATCGATCGATCCGTCCTATTACGACGCTTACCTCGCCGTCGGCGTCGAAAATTATCTGCTGAGCATCAAGCCCGCGCCGGTCCGGTGGTTCCTGAGAATGAACGGAGCAGAAACAGACCGCGACCGCGGCATCCAGGACCTCACTCTGACCGCCGCAAAGGGACACTATTTGAGTCCTTACGCCCGTCTCTTACTCGCCGTCGCTGCCCTGCGAGGCAACGACCGTCCCAAAGCCGCCGAGCTTTTGGCCGAATTGGCCCGTGAATTTCCACATAACCGGCTGTACACGCAAGAACTCGCCCGCCTCAAATAACGGACACCGATACGACATATGAAAATCGCGAGCGTCGCCAGCGCATTTCCCCCACATAAGTACGATCAGCGCGTTCTTCTCCCCGCCCTCCAGCGCCACTGGGGCTCGAAGGTGGACAACCCCGCGTTCATGGAGCGGCTGCAAGCACGCATTGGGGTCGAGACGCGCCATTTGGCATTGCCAATGGAACAATACTATGGCCTGAAAAGTTGGGGCAGTGCCAACAACCATTGGATTGAAATCGCCCAAGAACTCGGCCAGAAGGCGCTGTGCCACGCGCTGAATCGGGCGGGCTGTGCAACCTCGGATCTGGGCGCAATCATCTTCACGTCAATTACGGGAATTGCCGCACCTTCTATCGATGCCCGGCTCGTCAACCGCATGCGCCTTCCCACCAACATCAAGCGCGTGCCGATCTTCGGGCTGGGTTGTGTCGCCGGCGCTGCCGCAATTTCCCGCGCCGCCGATTATGTGCTGGCGTATCCCGATCAGGTTGCCGCCGTACTTTCGGTTGAACTCTGCTCGCTGACTTTGCAGCAGGACGACATTTCGATCGCCAACATCATCTCCGCCAGCCTGTTCGGCGACGGCGCCGGAGCCGTGCTCGTCGCGGGATCTGAAAAAGAATCATTCGGCCCTGAAATCGTGGCCACCCGGTCCGTCTTTTATCCCGATACCGAAGACGTCATGGGCTGGGATATTTCCGAAAAAGGCTTTCGCATCGTGCTGTCGCGCGACGTTCCCAAAGTCATTTACGAACATTTCGCGTCCGACGTCGACAGCTTCCTGGGCGATCACGGCCTGTCGCGATCCGATATCGGCGCTTGGACCCTGCATACAGGCGGTCCGGCAATCCTGGAAGCGACCGCGGCGGCGCTCGAGTTGCCGGAGGGCGCTCTGGATGCGTCCTGGGAATGTCTGCGGCGGACGGGCAATCTTTCCTCCGCTTCAGTTCTGCTCGTCCTCGAGGAATTTATGATGCGGCGGCGCCCGCCGGCCGGAACTTACGGCGTTCTGGCTGCTATGGGCCCCGGCTTTTGCGCCGAACTGGTGTTGCTCCGTTGGTAGCCTCATCGTGCCGCTCGGGTAGAATATCCCAAGGGGCCGAACGTTCCTTCATGACGATTGCTGCCGCCGCAAGTGCGTTCCCACCGCACGAGTACGATCAACGCGCTATTTTATTGGCATTGCAGCGTCACTGGGGCCCTAAAGTCGATAATCCCATCTTTATCGAGCGGCTGCAGGCGCGTGTTGGCGTAGAAAAGCGGCATCTGGCCCTGCCGATCGAAGAATATTACGAGCTGAAAAGCTGGGGGCGCGCCAATAATCACTGGATCGATGTTGCGCAAGAGATCGGCGAAACCGCACTGTGCCGCGCGCTGGCTCGCGCCGGACTCCATCCGTCGGATCTGGATGCCCTGTTTTTTGTCTCTATTACCGGAATTTCCTGCCCTTCTATCGACGTGAAGCTTGTAAACCGTATGGGCCTTCCCGCGCACTTAAAGCGCACGCCGATTTTCGGCCTCGGCTGCGTGGCGGGAGCGGTTGGGCTGTCGCGCGCGGCAGACTACGTGCGCGCGTTCCCCGATCAGGTAGCTGCGGTGTTAGCCGTCGAATTGTGCTCCCTCACGCTCCAGCAAGAAGATACGTCCATTGCGAACATCATCTCCTCGGGACTCTTTGGCGATGGCGCGGCCGCGGTTCTGGTCATCGGCGAGGAACGCGGCGGCAGCGGGCCTGCGATTCTCGCCACTCGTTCTGTACTCTTTCCCGATTCCGAACACGTCTTAGGTTGGGACATCTCCGAAAAAGGTTTTCGTATGGTGCTCGCGCGTGAACTGCCCGAAATCGTGCAGCAAAAGCTCGGCCCCGTCGTGGATCAGTTCCTCGCCGAACAAGACCTGAGCCGCGCCGATATCGGCAATTGGATTTTGCATACCGGCGGCCCGCGCGTGCTGGAAGCAACCGCTGCCGCGTTGGGCCTGGAACAAGATGACATCGCGGCGTCCTGGGAATGCCTGCGGCGCGATGGAAACCTATCCTCCGCTTCGGTGCTGGTAGTCTTGGAAGAAACGATGCTAAAGCGGCGGCCGCCCGCCGGCACGTACGGTTTGCTGGCCGCGATGGGCCCGGGTTTTTCGGCTGAGTTGCTTCTGTTGAGGTGGTGATTTGGCAGGCGTAAAGAGCGACGTTTTGATTGTCGGCGGCGGTCCAGCGGGGCTGGCCGCGGCGATCGCGGTGCGCCTCAGGGGATTCACGGTAACGGTGGCCGACACGGCACGGCCGCCGATCGATAAAGCCTGCGGCGAAGGCCTGCTGCCCGCCGCACCCGCCGCGCTCGCGCAGATCGGTGTTCGCATCACCACCGACCATGCATTCGCTTTTCGCGGCATTCGGTTCGTAGGCGACGGCGCGAGCGTCGAGGCAGATTTTCCCTCGGGAACCGGCTGGGGCATCCGCCGCACCAAACTGCACCAATTGCTCAGCGACCGCGCCAACGAAGTCGGCGTGCGTATGTTGTGGGGTACATCGACGCATCGGTTAGAAGACGTCGCGACCAGCCATTGGATCATCGGCGCCGACGGTCAGAACTCGCGTCTCCGGCGCTTATATGGATTGGATGCGGCCAGCAAGGAATCCGCGCGCTTCGGATTTCGGCGGCACTATCAAATCGCGCCTTGGACTGACTGCGTAGAAGTGTACTGGGCATCCAAATTTCAGATTTACGTCACACCGGTGGCTCCGAACGAAGTCGGCATAGCGCTACTAACGCGCGACCGGCGCCAGCGCGTGGAACAGGCCCTGGCAACTTTTCCGCAGCTGCAACGGCGCCTCGCCGGCGCGCCCTTTTCGAGCGTCGAGCGCGGCGCAGTCACCGTGTCACGCAAGCTGCGGCGCGTAGTGAATGGCCGGACTGCCTTGATCGGCGACGCTTCCGGCTCGGCCGACGCGATCACCGGCGAAGGATTGAGCCTGGCTTTTCGTCAAGCCAACGCCCTGGCCGGCGCCCTGGCCGCTGGCAATCTGGAAGCTTATCAGGCAGCCCATCGCCGCCTGGCTCGCAAGCCGCTGTTCATGGCCGATTTCATGCTGCTACTCGACCGCTCACCCGGGTTGCGGCGCCAGACTCTGCGCGCGATGTCGTCGAAGCCTGCTATTTTCGGCAGCCTGCTCGCGCTGCACGCCGGCCGTCCCGCTCTCGCATTCGCAACATCATGAAGAAATACGTACTTTTGTTTTGTCTCGCCGGCTTTGCTTTCGGCGAAACTTCGTTAGAGTTGGATCCGGCTAAGACCGAGATCAATTTTACGCTGCACGACCCGCTCCATACCGTTCACGGCAATTTCAAGCTGAAGCGCGGCACGGTGCATTTCGATCCCGAAACGGGAAAAGCCGGCGGCGAGATCGTTATCGACGTGGCTAGCGGGCAGAGCGGAAACGGATCGCGCGACAAACGCATGCAGAAGGAAGTTCTCGAGAGCCAGAAATATCCGGAAGCGTTATTTGTTATTGATTCGGTGAAGGGCCGGCTCGAGAGCGAGGGCGAATCCACGCTCGATATGCACGGCCTGTTCAAAATCCACGGCGCAGATCACGCGATGACCCTCACGTTTCTGGTCGATGCGGTAGGCGGTGGCCATTACAACGCCACCAGCCACTTCGATATTCCTTATGTCGCTTGGGGCATGAAGGACCCTAGCAATTTTTTGCTGAAAGTGGATAAAAAGGTCGAAATCGAAGTGAAAGCAGCCGCGGGTCCGCGGATCGAAGCGGCGCGCTAGGCCGGAACGATCCAATCCGCCGGAACGTTTCCCTCTGGCAGCAGTTCTCCTTTTTCCAGGTGGCGTGCTTTGGTCGCAAAATGCGCGGCGTGCGGGTCGTGCGTCACCATCACAATGGTTTTTCCGAACTCCTTGTTCAACCGCGAAAGCAGCGTCAGCACTTCCTGTGCGGATGCCGCGTCCAGATTGCCGGTAGGCTCGTCGGCCAGAATCAGGTCCGGATCGGTGACGATCGCGCGCGCGATCGCGACGCGCTGTTCCTGACCGCCGGAGAGCTGGCGCGGGAGATGATGCAAACGGTCGCCCAAACCAACCAGCCGCAGCGCCGTCTCGGCATGATCCATTCGCTCTTTCTTCTTGAGGTTCGTTAGCTTCAGGGGCAGCTCGACATTTTCGATCGCGCTCAACACCGGGATCAAATTGAACGATTGAAAAATGAACCCGATATGCTCGTTGCGCCAGTGCGCGATGGTGCGATCGTTAAGAGCGCGCAGATCCTGACCCAGCACGAAAATCTCGCCGTCGCTGGGCCTGTCCATGGCGGCGATCAGATGCAGCAAGGTGGATTTGCCGGAACCGGATGGACCCATCAGTGCGACAAACTCGCCGCGCGCGATCGCGATGTCGACGTCTTTGAGCGCGATCACGTGAAATTCGTCGCGAATGTACTCCTTGGTGAGTTGGTGCGTTTCGATGACGGTTTCAGCCATGGGATTATGCCTGTTTGGGCCGGACTTTCTGCCCGTCTTTCAAAGCCGGCGGCGGATTCACGATCAGGTCTTCGCCGCCGATCAAGCCTTCGCTGACTTGTACGCCTTGCGAAGTGGTTCCTGAAACCTTCACCGTTTTGCGAACGGCTTTGCCGCCGACCACTACGAATACAGCGCCGTCGCGTATCGCCGATGCCGGAACGGTCACCGGCGGTTTCGATTCCGTCTGCGCCGCGCCCGGTTTTTCAGGCGAGTAGAAGGCTACGCTCGCGTTCATTTCGGGCCGCAAATACTCATCCGGTTCCAGGATCTTCACTTTCACCTGCACCGTCGCCTTCTGGCGGTTCGCCTCCGGCGAGATCTCCGTGATCAAGCCTTGATACTTGCGGTCAGGATAAGCATCCGTTGTGACAACCCCGGGCTGCTTGGGGCCGAGCTTGGCGAAATCGTTCTGATTGATGTCGAGTTCCACTTCCAGGTCGCGCAGGTCGGCCAGCGAAACAACGTATCCCTTCGCGCCTTTATCGCCCACGAAACCGGTGGTGACGAACTCGCCCTTTTCGACGTTGCGTTCCAGGATGGTGCCATCCACCGGCGCCCGGATTACGGTGTTGTTGAGCTGCACTTGCGCGTAATCGAACGTGCCCCGAGCCTGGTTAACCTGCGCGCGCAATGCTTCGATCTCCTCCTGGCGCGGCCCAAGCTTCACCAGTTCGTACGCGCGTTCGAACGACGCGACCTTGGCCACGGCGGCGTCGTAGCGCGCCTGCGCGTCATCCAGTGTTTGTTGGGCCATGATCTTGTCGTGCACCAGGCCGCGCGTGCGTTCCAGCGAAATGCGCGCATTCTCCTGATCGGCGCGGGCCTGGTCAACGTCGGCTTTCGCTTTTGCGATTTCCTCCGGCCGCGATCCGTGCTCAGCCTCGGCCAGCTTGGCCTGGAGCATCTGAAGATTACCCTGAGCAGCTAGCACATTGGCGCGATATTCGTCGTCTTCCAGGCGCACCAAAACCTGGCCCGATTTCACCTTGTCGCCTTTGTCGACACCGATCCACGCCACCTTGCCAATGACTTTGGCGGCGAGTTCGATCTTATGCGCGGCCACGATGTAGCCGGTCGCGTTCAGAATCACGTTGCCTTCGCCGGCGGCCGCGGGGGACGCCGCGCGCACGCGCACGATATCTACTTCGGTGGCGGCATTCAGCCGAGCGTAGATGAACCGTGCCGCGCCAAGAAAAACGAAGAGCAAAATGCCGCCGACGATAAATCGCGTCGCCCAAGGCGACGGCTCGTGCCGTTTCTTGGAGCGGTCGATGCGGAGGCTTTTGAGTTCGGTTTCCATTGCGTGTTACACATCCCGCAGAGCGGTAAGAATTTCTTTTCGGGCAGCGCTTCGGGCCGGAAATAGCCCTCCCAACGCTCCCATGAACAAGGCGAACGCGACTCCAATCGCCATGATCTCGGGGCTGACACGGAAATTGAACGAGATCTCGCTGAAGGTGACGAAGCTGCCGATTCCGGTGGTGATATTGTTCAGCGGTAGAACCAGCACGCAGCCCAGCAATCCGCCCAACACGGAGAGCAGCATGGATTCGAGCAGAAAGCTGGTCAGGATGCTTCCACGCGAAAAGCCCAACACACGCAGAGTGCCGATTTCGCGGGCGCGCCGCGCCACGGCGGCATACATTGTGTTCATGGCAGCGAAGCTGCTTCCCACCGCCATGATGATGGAGATGAAGATTCCGAGATACTGCAAGAGCGCGCCGGAGCTGGTTTGTGAATCGTAATATTCTTTTTCCGTTTGCGCCATGACGCCCAGCCGCCGGTCGTCATTCAGCGAGTTGATCAGCGCCGGAACGGCGGTGGCATCGGTGGCGCGCACCAGCACGGAGCTGAGGCCGTCGGCCCGGTTGAAATCGGAACTAATTTGGTTGAGATCGCCCCAAATCTCGCTATTCACAGCGGACTGGCCGCCGTCCATCACACCCACAACTTCCCATTCGCCGCGGCCGAAGCGCAATTTCTTGCCGAGTTGCGCGCCGGGGTAACGCCGGGCGATCGATTTTCCGACCACCACTTCGCGCTGGCCCGGCCGGAACCACCGGCCTTCCTGAAGCTGCAGCCCATCGCGCAACTTCACTCCCATAGGCAAAAGGCCGCGCAGCGTGACGTTCATTCCGTCCGGGCTATCGACGCTGGGGAGATTGATGACGGTCACCATTTCGAGCGATGCCAGGGGCTGATCGCCGTCGCGGGCGATTCCGGGCATCGACTTGAGATCCTGGTAGACCTCGCGCGTGATGCCGCTGCTCAGCTCCGCATTTGACCCTTTGCGCATCACCAAGATCTGCAGCGGATTTCCAGAGGACTGAAATGCAGTCTCGAGCCCATGCACCAGCGCCAGCACCGACAGCAGCACGGCCACGGTGAGCGTAATTCCGAGCGCCGTCATGACGGTGGTGGTCTTGCGAACGATCAGGTTGCGCAGATTGTAGGAAACGGGAATCGCCATGGCTCAACCTGTGTACCGCAACGAATCGAGAATCGAGGTGCGCGCGGCGGTCCAGGCCGGGACCAGAGAACTGATGAGGCCGATTAACAGCGCACCGGACAGGCAGATCAATGCGACCGGAGCCGTGATCGCGACGTTATGCATGGCCGGCATCATGTCGCCCGCCGGGCTGTGGCTCACTCCGGAGCACAGCATCGCGGCTAGCAGCGATCCAATTGCGCCGCCGGCGAGCGAGATGACCGCCGATTCACCGAGCACGATGCCGAGGATCGCCCCGGGCGTGAATCCCAGGGTTTTCAAAATTCCGACCTCGCGGATACGTTCGCGCACCGACATAGAAATGGTATTAGCCGAAACCAGCAATATCGTAAAGGTAACCGCACCGCAGATGGCCATGATAAACAGTTTCAAGTTTCCGAGGAACGACAGAAAGCTAAGCTGGAACGCCTTTTCAGATTCGCTGCGCGTGGGATAAGGCGAGGTGGAGAACATATCGTCGATAGCGGCGGCTAAGCGGGGCACGTCGGCAGGCGTGTTCGCCTGAATGAGAAACGCGCCGACCAGGTCCTGTTGGGCGCTGGAAGCTCCGAGCGCCTCGCGCAGGTACTCGCGACTAAAGTAGAGCGCTGCCATCCGCTCGGGATCGTCGTAAATTCCAACCACTTTGAGGTCCAGGTTCACGGGAAAGATATCGCCGATCAGGTGGATGGTGTCGCCCACCTTGAAATTCAACTTAGTGGCGAGCGACCGTTCGACGATGCACGCGGTCCGCTGATGCAGAAAAGCCTGCTTCTGGTCTTCCGGAATGGTGAACTCGTTGTAGACATTGAAAAAGTGTTCGGGATCCGTGGCGAAACGGGCGAAGATGTTATTGGGATCGCGATTGTCTTTATAAGTGCCACCGAACCACTGCCAGGTCATCAGGTCGCGCACGCCCGGGAGCTGGCGAATTTTGTCCCGGTAATAAATCGGGATCGGCTGTGTCATCGAGACGCGATGGCGCGTGACCAAACGCAATGCTTGGGCAGGGGTTGCCTCGCCGAAGAACATGGCCTGGTACATGGCGATCAGCAGGCCGAGGATACAGAGCGAACCCGCGATGCTCGCTACGGTGAGCAGGCTGCGGCGGCGGTTGCGTACACTGTTCTTGAAGATCAACCCCAAATAACGCATGTTGGCATCCTCTTTCAGCGTATCAGCCGGGCTCTTTTCGCCACAGGCGAGATCGGCCAATGGCGGGCAGGCACCGGCGAGCGCCGCGCGCTTCCAATCGGTTCGATAGCTCCATTTTCACAAACGAACATGATGCCATGCGACGAGCGGTTCATGAACGAAGCGCTGGCTCTGGCGCGTCAAGCACAGGCGAAGGGCGAGGTGCCGGTGGGGGCTGTGGTTGTCGTTGGCGGCGAGGTATGTGGGCGAGGCTTCAACTCGCCCATCCATTTGGCGGATCCCACCGCGCACGCGGAGATCCTGGCGTTGCGCGAGGCGGCACGCCAGATGAAAAACTATCGCCTGGAACACGCCACGATGTACGCGACGCTTGAACCATGCGTGATGTGCGCCGGAGCGCTCGTCTCCGCGCGAGTGCGGCGGCTCGTTTTCGGAGCGCGCGACTTGCGTTTTGGCGGCGTCCGCAGCAAGTTTTCGCTTGCGGACTCAATGCTGCTGAACCATCGCCTGGAAGTGGTGGAGGGGGTGCAGGGAGCGGAGTGCCTGGAGCTGGTGAAACGGTTTTTTGAACAGCGCCGCTGAATTTATCGCTTTTTCAGGCGGTCCAGTAAATCATCGGGAGCGATTGGATTTTTTTGCCGTCCTGTGCCCAGTTGAATGCCCGGTTTCACGGACGGGCCGTGGAAATCGGAGCCGCCGGTGATGAGTAGGGAATATTGTTTTGCGAGCGAAAGATAGCACGCCGTCTGGTCGCAGGTATGGTCGCTGTGATAAGCCTCGATGGCGTTTAAGCCGGCATCGCACATGGCGGGTAGCATTGACGCGATTTTGCCGGGGACCCGCACCGGGTGCGCGAGCGAGGCCACGCCGCCCGCCGCTCGAATCCTTCGGACGGCGTCACTGAAACGTGCCGGCAGCAAAGGAACATAAGCGCTCCCCGCCTCGCCCAAGAACTTCGTGAAGGCCTCCGGCACACTGCTCACGTACCCCTTATCCACCAGCACCTGAGCAAAATGAACCCGCCCGGTCAAGCCGCGCCCGCGAGCGGCGGCCTCATCCACAGTGACCTCCGCTCCGAGTTGTTGAAGGCGAGCAGCCAACTGTCGGTTGCGTTCGAAGCGGTAATTCTGCATCGCCGAAACCCAACTGCGAAGCCCGGTGGGATCAGCATCGATGAAATAACCAAGCAGGTGAACCGGTCGGCCGTTGAAACTGGTGGAGAGCTCAATCCCGCAAATTAGCTCCAGACGGTTCGACGAGGCGAGCTGGCGCGCTTGATCGTAACCGGCAAACGTGTCGTGATCGGTGATTCCAAGGGCGGTAATTCCGGCTCGCTTTGCTTGCTCGATTAACTGCTGGGGCGATAACTCACCATCCGAGTAATTGGTATGCGTATGAAGATCGATCATCGCGCTGCGGCACGCAGCCCTTCAGGATACCGCGGATGGCTTAGGGGGGCTTCCTTCAGGAGCAAAGCTGGTAACAAAGTTAACAACGGCATTGGCGAACAAGAGCGACTGGGAACCCCCGCCAGCCCCGGCATCATCTAAGAAATAGGAGATATTCGGAGCGCGCGGAAAAGAGGATGCAATTTTATGTTTAAGAAATTTGGTCTTCCGATTTTGGCTTTGGCGGCCATGCTGGTGTTCTTTGCACCGGTCCAAGCCCAAGCGGCTCACTGGTCGTTCGGGATAGGCGTCGCGCCGGCCTACCCGGTTTATCCGGCTTACCCCTACGCTTACTCGTACCCGTATTATGATCCTTATTACACGCCCTATTATTACAGCCCGTACGCGTACAGCTATCCGTATTACGGCGGCGGCCTGTACTTCGGCGGGCACGACCGGGATCGTGGATGGCACGGCGAACGCTTCCGCGGCGGCGAGCGCTTCCGCGGTGGCGCGCACTTCGGCGGTGGCGGCGAGCGCGGGCACGGACGACGCTAGCTTTTAAACCTAGTAGCTTTTCTCTCAACAACCCCGTTCACCCGATGTGAACGGGGTGTTTTTGTTTTAGGCTGCCGGTCGCTCGCAAATTTGCGAGATCCGGTAAAGTAGTGGATTGAAATCCGCACAACTCGTTGCTCCCCGAACCATTGAAGTGGTAGAAACAGCGGCCGCACCAGAGCCTGGACCGGGCGAGATTCTGGTGAAGCTGCGCAGCGTCGGCATCTGCGGCAGCGATATGCATTGGTATATGGACGGAAGTGTTTACGGAATGCCGGCCGTATATCCGCAGGTACTTGGGCATGAGCCGGCGGGCGACGTGATAGCCGCCGGGAGCGGGGTGGAACACTTAAAGCCGGGCGATCGCGTGTCGATTGAGCCGACGATCAGTTGCGGTCATTGCGAATGGTGTCTGAAGGGACAACACAACAATTGCGCCGCCTCGCGGTTCATGGGATCGCCACAGGCGCCTGGTTTGCTTCGCGAATACGCGACGATTCCCGCCCACAATGCGAGCCTGGTACCAGCGAGCTTCAGCTACACGCAGGCGGCGCTGATCGAACCGGTGGCGGTGATCATGCACATGCTGGAGCTGATCGAGATCCGCGCGGGGCAGACGGTCGCGGTCCTGGGCGCGGGGCCGATTGGGCTGCTCGCCGCCGCAGTGGCGCGCAAGGCGGGCGCTGCGCAGGTGCTGATGGCCGACAAGCTGCCGCATCGTATTCGGATGGCGCAGGAGCAAGGTGCGGCCGCCGTTCCGATCGCGCAGTTTGGGCAACTCGTAATGGATCAGACCCGCGGGCGCGGCGTGGACATCGCCATTGATGCAGCCGGCGTTCCGGAAACCATCAACACGGCGCTGGCAGTGACCACGCTGGGCGGCACGTTTGTATTAATCGGGATTCCAAACCATACGCCCGTGCCCGTGGATCTTTTTAGCCTGCAGGCAAAAGAGATTCGTTTTCAGCCATTGAAGCGCTCGAATCACCAGTCGGGGCCGGCCATCGCGCTGCTCGCCTCGGGCGCGATTCCGGAAGCGATGGTGACCCATCGGCTGACGATCGAGCAGGCGCCAGAAGCGTTCCGGATGCTGGCTGAATACCGCGACGAGATCGGGAAGCTGGCGATCGAGTTTCCAGGCTGAACCGGGCGCGGCGATGGCATCTCGCAAATCTGAGCGGCTGCAGCGGTGACCGGCTCGACCGGCGGCGGCTTTGAGCGCAACCGGCACGCTCCAGCCTGCCGCGACGCCACTGCGCACGATTAGATTCGCTATTGCTCACAGGCCGGCGGAAAGGCGCATCGTAAAATAAAAGAAGACGACACCCGGCCATGGCACACCAGCGGATCGGCATTCTCACCGGCGGAGGCGACGTTCCCGGACTGAACTCGGTCATCAAAGAAGTCACCTATCGCGCCACGGAAAACTGTTGCGAGGTGATCGGCATACGCCGGGGTTGGGAGGGGCTGACGAATCTCAATTTCGAGGAGGCGGAAGGCAAGAACCAGTATGTGCTTCCGCTCACGCGCGAGAACACGCGCACTATCGACCGCTATGGCGGAACCGTTCTGCATAGCAGCCGGACGAATCCTTCCAAGATGCCGGGCTTGCCCGCTTTTCTGCAAGGGCGGGATTTTCCTCAGCAACAGCGGACCAAGGGAACCCAGACCATCACGACCTTCGACCTAAGCCAGCACGTGCTGGAGAACATCGAGGCTCTGCAGCTGGATTCGCTGATTGCGATCGGCGGCGACGACACTCTGAGCTATGCGGCCAAGCTGCACTCGTTGGGCGTCAAAGTGATCGCGGTGCCGAAGACAATGGATAACGATGTGCGCAATACGGAATACTGCATCGGCTTTTCCACAGCAATTACGCGCGCGACGGACGCCATAAACCGGCAGAGGACGACGGTAGGATCGCACGAGCGGATCGGGATCTTTCGCGTGTTCGGGCGCGATGCCGGCTTTACTTCGCTCTACACGGCCTATGTCGCATCCATTCGCTGCTGCATCCCCGAGTACAAGGTGAACCTGGACAAACTCGTCGACCTGCTGGTCACCGACAAGCGCAACAACCCGAGCAACTATTGCCTGGTGATTCTCTCCGAAGGGGCGGAGTGGGAGGGCTATCAGGTCCGCGAGTACGGCGAGGCGGACGCGTACGGCCATCGCAAGAAGGAAAATGTGGCGGAAGCGCTGAGCGATGAGATCAAGCGGCGCACCAAAGAAGAGACGATCGTGAGCGATTTGACGTACGATCTGCGTAGCGGCGCTCCCGATTTCGTCGACAAGTTGATCGCCTCCACGTTTGGGACCATGGCGCTGGAGGCAGTGTTAGCGGGACAGAGCGGTTTTATGGCGGCTCTGGTGAATGGCTGCTATGCGATGGCGCAGCTTCCCAATCCGGGGCTGGGGCCGCGCAAGGTGGACGTGGCGACGATGTACAACACGGACCGCTATCGGCCGAACTACGCCAACAAGACCGGCTTGCCTATTTTCCTGACACGGGCGTAATGGCCTGGACGCGATTGTTCCGCAAGCAGGCTCGGACGCCACTGGCCGAGATCGTCCGCCATTTCAACGCGGCTGCCGCCGACGAGGAGCATTTTCCCTCCACAATCGACCCGCGCATCTATCATGTGCGGCTCATTCTGGACTATTTCGGCGATATGAACGGCAAGCGCGTACTGGACGTCGGGTGCGGAAAGGGGCGGTTCGCACGCGTTCTGCACGAGCGGTGTCCGGGTGCGGCGCTGGTGGCGCTCGATTTAGCGGAAGCAATGCTGCGGCACGTGCCGGCTGGGATTTCGCCGTGCGCGGGCTCAATGACCGCGCTGCCGTTTCCGGATGCATCGTTCGATTGCGGTTATGCCACCGAATCGCTCGAGCACGCGGTGGATATCGAGGCAGCAGTGGCGGAGATGTGCCGCGCTCTGAAGCCCGGGGGGCGCATCGTCATCATCGATAAGAACCGGGAGCAGTGGGGCCGTCTGAAAACGCCGAAATGGGAGAAATGGTTCGGCCGTAAAGAACTCGAGCGCCTGCTCGGGAAATATTGCCGCAAGGTGTCGAGCCGGGAGATTTCGTATTGGGAGGATGTCGCGCCCGACGGCTTGTTTTTGGCATGGTTGGCGGAGAAGTAAGAAAGCTTTAACAGCCGTACGTCTGCCGATAGCATCCACGCGCGCCGGGCGCGAGCACGGCGCGTCACCGATTGGCGAGCCGCGCCAAGACTCGCTCCAAGGCTTCGTCCGAGGGTTTATAGGTGGGGCAGGCCTGCTGGCGTTCTTTCCGTAATTCTATTGCTACGGTCAGGTTCTCCTCGGTTGCATCGCCAAGGCGGCCAACCCGGGCACGCTCTGCCAGCGCCTTTCTCGCACGGCCGGCAAGTTGGATATCCGGTCCACCGCCCGAGCACTGATTGATCGTCTGGAGCGCACCCTGTAACAAGGCTTGACTGCGGCTATAGCGTTCCGAGGCTCGGATACCGCGCGCGTCCGGGTCGAGGGCCAGAACGCGTTCGGAAATCTCCAACTGGCTTCGAGCGGTCGGCTCGCCGGGATCGGCACGCAGAGCCTTCTGGAATGCATCGCGCGCTGCAGTGTAATCTTCGAGCGCCATGTCGGCAACGCCCAAGCCGGACCAGGCTTCGGCGTCCTTAGGATTGGATTGGGCGATCTCCTGGAATAACTCCGCCGATTGCCTGATCGAGCCGTGTTGCAGCAAAAGATGGGCGATGCGTTTCTTGGTGGGCGTGTCGCGGACTTGCGGCAATGCCGCGAGTAGTTCCGCGACGGCCTGCGTCTTAAGGTTCTGCTTCGCCAAGTAATCGGCTAATTCGAGGCGCGCCTGAAGCCGGTTCTGTTCCTGGCCGGCGGGCCAGGAGGCATCGATCGCGCGGTGAAAGTAGGTTATGGCGGTGTTGGTACGCTGGGCGGCTGCCGCGATTCGAGCCAGTCCAAGATTTGCCTCCGGATTGGTGGGATCTGTTTTAAGCACCTCGTTCAAGTAAACTGTAGCCTCATCGAGCCGGCCTAGTTTTGCGAGTTCAAGCCCCAACGCCAAGCGATAGCGGGCGCTACCGGGCGAAACCGACAAGGCGTTGCGAAACTGCTCGATCGACTCCGCATCGCGATCGTCCTTCGCCAGCGCGACTCCGGTCTTGTAAAATCCCTCGGCGCGGGTGCCGCGCACGGATCGGTAGTAATAATTCAGGAATCCGATCAGAATCAGCAAAGCCAGGGCGACAGCCATGACGCCCGGAATCAGCTTGCGGGACGGTTCGGGAGTTGTCTCGGGTGGCCGTTGAGACCGGGCGCGATCGCTGCCGATTCCGTACGCTTGCAGGATTCCATTCAGCGTCACCACGCCTTGCAATGCCCGGAGATCGGAACGGCTGACAACGGGCAAAACGTTCCATTGGGCATCTGCCATTCGTTTCAGCGCGACATCCAGAGGTTGATCGAGATGCACGTGCGGGAAATTCCGGGATGAGATTTCCTCGTTCGAAATCCAGGCCGCTGGAATTACTCCCAACGGTCTGGCGCCGTGTCCAGTGGAGATCTCTTGCTGAACGTCGGCGAGCGAAACCATACCTAGAAGTCTCTGGCCGTCGGTTACGGGCCACGCATTGCGATCGGAACTCAACAACGGCAGAGCTTTTTCGAAAGGATCGTCCTTGGAAAGCAGGTGGGGCGGAGCCGTGACAGCATCGCGCACCACGAGTGTTTCCTGGCGCGCCCGTGCGCCTCCGGGCAGATGCAAGCCATCCTGGTGCTGGAGCGCTTCGTAGATGGGCTCCTTCTGGAGCCGGTAGGAAATATAGAAGCTGATGAGGTTCGAGATCATGAGAGGCACGATAATGCTGTAGTCGCGCGTCATCTCGAAGATCATGATTACGGAAGCCAGGGGAACTCGGACGATGCCGGCGAACGCGGCTCCCATTCCCACCAGTGCATAGGCTCCCGCGCCGCCGGTGTAATCGGGCGCCAGTTGATGCGCAATGGAGCCCACGGCGCCGCCCATCATCGCGCCGATAAACAGGCTGGGCCCGAAAATGCCGCCTGCGTTTCCCGTGCCGTAGCATCCTGCCGTCGCGATCAACTTGAGGACGACCAGTAGAGCCATGAGTTCCAGACTCATTTGTCCGTTCAAAGCTTCGCTGACGTGTCCATATCCGACGCCGAGCACGTCCGGAACGAACCACCCCATTAGGCCGACCAGCAATCCGCCCGCGGCCGGCTGCAACCAAACGGTCCATTTCGGCAGCGCCAGGAACCGCTTGCGGATGGCCAATAACAGCTTTACAAAGCAAACCGAAACGACTCCACCCACAACCCCCAGCACCGCGTAACTGGCAAACTCGAATGGGCTGACAAGTTGGTAGGCCGGGACGTGGAACAGCGGTTCGTCGCCCAGCAGCAGATGGAGCACGATCCAGGCGGTCGCCGAACTGAGGACAATCGATCCGAGCACCGGCGCATGCAGATCGCCCATGACTTCTTCCAGGGTGAAGAGCACGGCGGCCACAGGAGTGTTGAACGCCGCGGCCAGCGCCGCTGACGCACCCACCGGGATCAAGTCGCGGATGCGTTTCGGGCTAAGGCCGAGCCGGCGTCCGAACACGGAAGCGAGCCCGGCCCCAATGTGTACCGATGGGCCTTCACGCCCGAGTGCGATGCCGCTGGCGAGTGTGACCGAGCACAGGCCGAATTTTCCGAGCGCCGTCCGGAAGGTAATGAAACCATCTCGTAAGAAAAGCGCCGCCTTGGTCTGCGGAATTCCGCTGCCGCGCGCGTTGGGGAAGTATTTCGACAGCAAATAACCGGTAAACAGGGCGCCCGCGGTCGGTATCACCAGCCTGCGCCAAGGCGCTCCGCCCGCCGGATACATTCTGGCGCCGAGATTTTCGGTCATGTAGATGAATGCGGCGATCACGAGTCCGACAACGGCCCCGATGATCAACGTGAGCAGCAGCAAGACGCGTTCTTCTCGCGTCTCCATATCGCTGGTGGACCACCCTCTAATGCGCGATTTCCAAGAGACCTGGGATGTCTCGACCCGCGTGTGAGATGGAGGGCTGGTTTCCATTCCGGGCGGAACTGAACGGGCAGGCAAAAGCGACTGCCTTGGACCAGATTAACAAACGGTTTTCGGGTGCTTGTCTAGCGACGAAGGTAGCCGCGGATTCGAGGCTGGCGACCATCCGGGCGGCGCGGAGGCACTTGGGCGGCCACGTTCAACCCCACCTCAGATCGTGAAGAGCTGGAGGAGGAGCTGCGCCGGTGACCCTCGACCCCGGTGGCGGAAAGGGCGAGCCCCGCCTATCGGCGTGGTACATTTGAGCTTCGGCGCCAACTTCGTATGTCCGTTCAAATCCTGTTACAGGGCAAGATTTTGGGAGTCGAGGAGTTCTTGCTGGCGGGAGAGCCGGCCGAACTGCTTTTCATCGGCCGCCTGCGTTGGGTGAGTCTTCTGAGCGAGATCCTCCCGCGCGCTTTGATCGCGGAGCTAGGCTTGTCCAAGATGCTGCTGGGATCGAGCGGCGGCGAGCAGTTCCTGGTGGTGCTTCCGCAGGAGGTCCGCCCGCAGGCCGAGCAGTTCCTGAACGCGGCGCGTACCGGAATGCTGGAACTGAGCGGTGGCCGCGCGGAACTGGTCTGGGCCATGACGGAGAACCTGGGCGACTGGACTGTGGTACGCAAGCGCCTGAACGAAGAATTCGAGCACAAGGAAGAAACGCCGCTAGCCGCGGGCGGGCTGGAGGCGATCCCGTCTTATCCCGAGCCTGAGCCCGGGTACTTTATCGAACTTGCGACGGCGTTGCGCGACGCGGCGTCGGTCGGCTGGTCGCCGGAGTCGCCGGCGCGGATTGAAGCTTCGGGCGGCAAGCATTCCTGGCCCATAGGCAGTTCACCGGACGCGGTTCCGCTAGCCCGGCATACGGCTCTTACCGACGACGGCCGGGAAGCGGCTAGCGCGGCGGTGCTCGCATCGCGCGCCGACGGGCGGGCGGTATGGGGCGTCTTGCGCGGCGATGTCGATAGTCTGAGTGTCCGGATGCGGCGTCTGCAAAGCATCGAAGAGCACGTACAACTCTCGGTGCTGTACAAGCAGTTTTTCGCCGGTGAAGTTGAGGTGCTCTGTTCGCTGCCGGAGTTTTGGCGGAAAGTGAACTTGCTTTACACCGGCGGCGACGACTTCGCAGTGTACGGGGCTTGGGACGCCTTGATCGGCTTGGCGCGCGAACTTCAGCGCCTGTTCCAGCGCTTCACGGATGAGAATTTGAAAGATTTTCCGGGGGCCGAAGGCAAGACGATTAGCATGGCCCTGGCTCTGGCTCCCGAATTAGAAACGCCGCTCGTGTCAGTATACGAACGCGCCGCGGACCGGCTGAATGCCGCTAAGTCGGCCGATAAAGACTGCTTCTATCTGTTGGGGCGCACGCTGGAATGGAAGCAGCTGGCCGATGCGGCGGAGCTGAAAGACGAGCTGACCGGAATGGTGCGCAGTTTCGGCATCGCGCCGCAATATATTCGCGACCTGTGCGGTATCTATCGCGAGACTCGGCGCGCACCCGGCGCGAAACGAGCGGAGCGCCCGTGGCGTTTTCACCGGCGGCTGTATCGGATTCTCGGCAGCTCGCGCTCGCGCGATTTTCAAAAGGCCCGCGCCAGCCTGATCGCCGATCTGGTGGGCAAGAATCCCGCCAATCTGAAGTTGCGGCCGTCGGGCCGTGTAGCGCTAGAATGGGCCAGATTGTCGACAGAAGGAGCCGGAGAGTAGCGCGCGCCTTTTCCGTCGCTGCACGTGCTTCTTATCGAGGGCCCGAAAGGATTTGGAATGGCTGAGACTGATACTACGCAACAGCAGCAGGAGCCCAAACCGCGGGAGGGCGGCGAGGCCCCTCCGCGTGAAGGCGGCCCGCGTGAGAGCAGCCCGCGTGAGGGTGGTCCTCGCGAGGGTGGTCCTCGCGAAGGTGGACCGCGAGAAGGCGGCCTGCGCGAGGGTGGTCCTCGAGAAGGCGGCCCTCGAGAAGGCGCGCCCCGCGAAGGCGGTAAACGCGAGGGTGGTCCTCGAGAAGGAGGACGGCGCGAAGGTGGCGATCGCGGAGGTGGACGCGAGGGCCGCGGCGGCCATGGCGGTGAGCGGCGCGAGGGCGGCGGACGCGGCGAGGAACGGCGCGGCGGCGATCGCGGGCGCTTCGAAGGCCCGCCCGAAATCGATCTGGAAAAGCTCATCTCCGATCCGCTTTACCTGGATAATCAGGCGCACGGAGTGGTAAGCCGTATGCGCGACATGGATTCCGGCACCAAAAGCCAGTTGCGCCGGCTGTATAATGCGGTCCGGCGTGCGGTACGGGCGCCGGAGAGCGAGCGCCAGCAGCAATTCGTCATGTTGCGTGCCCGCCTGGCATATACCATCGCGCGTCATTCTCTTCGGAGCCTCGATTCGCTCGAGAAGCTGCTGTTGCAGGTGACGCGCAAAAACGATGCTCGCGGCTATGAACGTTTCCGCGATCTGTTCGAGGCTATCGTGGCCTACAACGAATAACAAGAAACGGTAGACATGAGTTCTCACACAGCGCAAACGGAACTGAAGCTGGTTGGAAAGTTGATTCTTGAGGGTGATTTGACATGCCAGACCGGGCTACATATTGGCGCCGGTAAAGGCTCGCTGGAGATCGGCGGCGCGGATAATCCGGTGGTGAAAGACGCTTTCGGTTTACCTTACATCCCCGGCAGTTCGCTGCGCGGCAAGATACGCTCGCTGTTGGAGCAATCGTCCGGGCTCGCGGTGCCGTCCGAATTGGTGTATTTGTCCAAGCGCAAGGGCCAGGAGGTTCGGATTCATCAGAGCGAGCGGCCCGACGACGAAGTCTGCCTGCTGTTCGGCCGTAGTCCTGGCCGTATGGAACGGGTGTCGGGAGAAGCGCTGGAATCGAGCGCCGCCACGCCGGCGCGGCTCACGGTATATGACGCGCCGCTGATCGCCGACAGCATCACGCCGCAAATGCGCGAGAACATGGATGACGAGCTGACTGAAGTTAAGAGCGAGAACGCCATCGACCGCATTACCTCGCAGGCCAATCCTCGGACGCTGGAGCGCGTTCCGGCCGGCGCGCGTTTTCATTTCCGGATGGTGCTGGACGTGCTTTGCCCCGAAGATCGGGAGCTGTTCCCGCGCCTGCTGGAAGGCCTGCGGCTGCTCGAAGACGACAGCCTGGGCGGCGGTGGATCTCGTGGAAACGGCCGGGTGAACTTGTCCGGGCTGAAGCTGGTATGGCGCGGCAGGAATTTCTACGCCTCCGGCGCGGCCGAACAGGAACTGCTCGCGGGCGCCGGACTGGCCGATCTGCAGGGGCTGGCCAACGCTTCCGATTTCGCGGAGAAACTCAGCGAATAAATGTCCCCGGCCGGCTCCAGCACGAGCTTTGCGGTACGATTCCGCGCGATGGGCCCGTGGCGCTTCGGCCCCGATTCCGGCGCGCGGGATCGCGTGGGCTTCGTATATCACAGCGACGCCGTATTCTCGGCCGTATGCTCGGCCATGCTGCGGCTGGGATTGATGGAAGATTGGCTGCGCGCCACGGCAACGTCCGAGGATGCGCCCGCGGTGCGCTTCAGCTCTTTCTTCCCGTACCACGGCGACACGCTGCTGGTGATTCCGCCGCGCAGCCTCTGGCCTCCGGCCGAATCCGCCAAGATCCGCTATAAGGGAGCGCGGTTCGTACCGCTCGGAGTGGTGGAATCGCTGGTTTCCGGCAAAGGCATCGATGAGGACCGCTGGTCGGTGGACGGCGAAAGCGAGTGCCTGGTCTCCCACGGCGCGCAAGGCCCTTTTAGGATTGCAATCCGTTCCAGCGCGGGCGTGGATCGGCTGGAACAGGGAAACGTGACGCCTCATGCCACGGCATGTCTGGAGTTCGCCCGCAATTCCGGGCTCTGGGTGCTGGTCGAATTCGCGAGCGCAGAGGCGGCCGCGCAATGGGAAGCGCCGGTACGAAGCGCGTTTCGCCTGTTGGCCGATTCGGGGTTCGGCGGCGAGCGGTCGCGCGGCTGGGGACGGGCGCAGGATCCGGAATGGCAGCCCTGGACGCCTCCCGGCGCGCTTTCAACAGACGAATCCGGCGAATCGGGATACTGGCTGCTGTCGGTGTTCACTCCTGCAGCGCGCGATACGGTGGATTGGACCCGCGGCAGCTATTCGACGATTGCGCGAGCCGGCCGGATCGAAAGCACCGCCCGCTGGGGCGAGCCGAAGGCTGCCACTACCATGGTGGCGGAAGGTTCGGTCCTGCTGGCCGCCGCCAAGCCGCAAGGCGCCGCGCAAGATATCGCTCCGTCCGGTTTCCCGCATCCGGTTTACCGTGCGGGCTTCGCGGTAACGGTGCCGATCCCCTGGAGGGCGGCATGACGCGGACTTGTTCGCAAGCGTTCGACCGCGGGGCGCAGGAGTGGGTGGGCCGCACAAAATGAGATACCGCGTTACATGTCTCACTCCCACGCTGGTCGGCGACGGCAACCGGCTTGCACCCATCGACTACATGGTCTGGAAAGACCATGTCAACGTTCTCGACCAGCAGCGTATCTTCCGGTTGCTGGCCAAAGGTCCGCGGCTGGATGGGTATCTGAACCAGCTCAAGAAAGCGGACAAGCTGGACTTCGCGTCCTGGGGCGGGTTCGCGCAGAATTATTCCGGCCGGCGGATTCCGTTCGAATCGCCCAGCAGCACACCCTATTGGGAGAAGACGCGCGCCGAATATTTGTTCATTCCGACCTTCAGCACCGGCCCAAAAGGTCCCTACTTGCCGGCTACCGCGCTTAAAGGGGCGCTCCGGACCGGTGTCATCCACGGCCAGTTACCCGAGCGCGTGCTGGCCGATCTGGCGTCTCGCACGAGTTCCGAAGGGCGTCTCCCGCGCCGGCCGGCGAGTTCCGCCGAGGAGGCCGCGTTGGGATCGAGTAGCGCCGATTCAATGAGAATCATCGCGCTGTCGGATTCCCGCACGGTGCCGGAAAGCGCGTTCAAAATTTACCTGTTGCGTGTCGCAACGTTGGAATCCCGCGGCGGGCGATTCGAGCTGGCATGGAAGCAGAGCCCGCGCGGCAGCGTGCGCAGGCCGGACGAGAGCACACCCGCTTTCGCCGAAATGGCGGTTCCTGGAACCACCTTCGAAGGCGAATGGCGCGAGAACGCATTTCTGGCGCAGCCGGAAATCGCAAAAGCGCTGCGAAGACGCGAGCGACTGGATTCGGCGCGCATGTTCGACCTGGTTAACGGTTATACCGAGCAGGTGCTCCGGATCCAAAAGCAATATGCCGAATGGACCGGCTTGTCGGTTTTGAAGACGACGGTGGAAGCGCTGGAGGCGCGGCTCGGCGAAATCCGCGCGGCGCACTACGGTTGCATGCTTCCGCTGGGCTGGGGCGCGGGCTTTCTGTCCAAGGCCGCTTTTCTCAATACCAAAGATGAAAGTTACCGGAACATCCTGAGCCAGGTGGGATTCTACGCGCGCGCCATCCAATCCGGGCTGCCGTTCCCCAAGACCCGGAAAATCATTTTCCTCGGAAATCAGCCGGCATCGCTGGCCGGGTTCGTGCACCTGACCGTGGGCGCCTGAGCGCGTTCACCCGTCGGCCCGCGACTGCGCTTCATCGCTCAAATCGACCGCTCATCCAATCGCGATGGCATTCGGACCCGGCCAGCCCTAATCTAAGCAGCAGAGAGGAGTTCTCATGAAATTCAGAATTGCGGCGATTGTACTGATCACGGCCACCGGATTCCTGTTCGCCCAGGAGCGTTTCGACCTTAAGGTTCGGAACTTCTTTTTCTCCGGCTTCCGCGGCGATACCGCGGCACTGGAAACAGGCATGAAGATGTGCGAAGACGCCTTGGCAGCCGACCCGAAAAACGCCCAAGCGCTGGTCTGGCACGGTTCCGGTTTGTTCTTTCAAGCCGGGCAGGATTTTCAAAAAGGCGACCAGCAGAGCGGCATGGAACTTTGGCAGCGCGGCCTGAAAGAGATGTCCGATGCGGTCGCGATCGCGCCTGACGCCGTGGGGGTGCGCATCCCGCGCGGCGCGGTGCTGCTGACCGCTTCTCATTACGTACCGTCGCCCGAAATGGCGCGGCCCCTGATCCAGACCGGCATCGAAGACTTTCAGAAGGCCTATGACATGCAGGGGCCGGATCTCGGCAAACTCGGCACGCATCCGCGCGGCGAACTGATGATCGGCCTGGCGGACGGCTATAGCCGCCTCGGCGACCAGCAGAAAGCCGAGCAATGGTTCACGCGGATCGCGAAAGAGATGCCCGGAACGCCGTACGCGCAATCGGCCGCGGCCTGGCTGGAAACTAAGTCGCTCGCACCTGCACAGGCCGGCTGCTTAGGCTGCCATACTGGAAAATAAAGCGCGGCTGTCGCGGGCGATCATGACCTCCTGGAAGAAGCTGTTATTGCGCGTTCTGGGCATCAACACTGCGATCGCCCTCGTCCCGCCTTTCCTGCTGGTTGCGCTGGGCGAACGCGTTTCCTTCCAGCGCCTCGTGGATGCGTTCGGCTTCTCTTTTTTTTACGCCCAGTGCATCGGCTCGCTCGCGTTTGCCATCATGCCGCGGCTATGGATCCGCAGTGAGCGAGCCGCGCCTTGGATCCGTTGGCCTTTGCGCGCGGTCACCCTGCTTGCCGCCAGCGTTGCCGGAGGCATGATCGCCTGCCTCATATTCGTCGCGCTGGGCTGGATTCCTCTTAGGCTCTATTGGGCGGAGTTCAGGGCGAGCTTTAAGATTGCGTTATTTCTCACGGTGGCGGCGGGCACCGTGATCTCGATGTACGAGAGTTTCCGCGCGCGGCTGGAAGACACCGCCCTACAGTTGCGCACGAAAGAACTGGAGCGGGAGCGCGCGCTGAAGCTGGCCACCGCGGCACAACTAGCTTCGCTCGAATCCCGCATTCACCCTCATTTTTTGTTTAACACCCTGAACTCGATCTCGTCGCTGATTCCGGAAGACCCCGGGCGTGCCGAACAACTGATCGAACAGATGGCCTCGCTCCTGCGGTTCTCTTTGGATGCCCATCACGCCGGTCTTGTGCCGCTGGACCGGGAGATGAAGATTGTTTCCGACTACCTGGCGATCGAGCAGGCCCGCTTCGGCGAGCGGCTGCGGTTTCACATCGATTCCCCGGGCGAAATCGGCGAAGCCAAGGTTCCGCCGCTGGCCATTCAGACGCTGGTGGAGAACAGTGTCAAGCACGCGATCTCGCGCAGCCGGTTGGGCGGTGAGATCCGGGTCTCGATCGCGCGCGAGAACGGGTCGCTGCGCGTTCAAGTTCAAGACGAAGGCCCGGAGTTTTCATTGCAAGCCGCGCCCGCAGGTCACGGCCTGGATAACTTGACCAGCCGCCTGGCCGCGCTGTTCGGCGAGCGAGGCAGCCTGTGCGTCACGCGCGCGGGTAGCTGGAACCGGACCATTTTGTCGGTGCCCCAGGACAAAACCGATGCGAGCATTCCTGGTTGACGACGAACCCCTGGCTCTCAAACGCCTGAGCCGCCTGCTGGCCGCTACCGGGCGCGTCGAAATCGCCGGCCGGAGCAGCGATCCCGAGGAAGCCATTCCCGCCATTCTGGCAGCCAAACCCGACGTTCTTTTTCTCGATATCGAAATGCCGGCCATGAGCGGTTTTGAAATGCTGTCTCGCATCCATCCGCAGCCTGTGGTCGTATTCACTACCGCTTACGACCAGTACGCACTGGAAGCGTTCGGGTTCAATTCGATCGATTATTTGCTCAAACCGATCGAAGCCGCCCAGCTCGACCGCGCGCTGGACAAGATCGAACGCATCCGCAGAAGCGCTGAGCCGCGGCCCGACGTCACTGAACTGCTGTCGCGTGTGGCCGCGCTTGCGAGTCCCGCCAAGCAGCCTGAATATCCCGACCGCATCGCTTCCCGAATTGGCGAGCGCATCGAGTTTATCGACTTATCCCGCGTAACTCATTTTTTTGCGAGCGATAAGCTAACTTACGCGGCCACGGCCCCGAAGAATTACGTCGTGGACGCGACCATTCAAGATCTGGAACAGAAGCTCGACCCGCGAAAATTCATCCGCATCCACCGCTCGACGCTTCTCAACGTCGACTACATCCACGAACTGCACACCTGGTTCGCCGGGCGAATGCTGGTGCGCTTGAAAGATGAGAAGAAGACCGAACTCAGCGTTTCGCGCGACCGGGTCAAGTCGCTGAAAGACCGGCTGGGACTTTGAACGTGCCGGATCAAGTAATCTGAAGACATGGGATCGGCCACTCTCATCCCGGTCGAGGAATATCTCCGTTCCAGCTATTCTCCGGATCGCGAATACATCGACGGCGAGATCGTGGAGAGAAACTTGGGTGAGAAGGCGCACGGAACGGTCCAAAGCAATCTGATTTTATATCTAGGGAATCGCCGAAAGGCGCTCGGGATTCGCGAGTTTCCCGAGCAACGTGTGCAGGTCAGCCAACCAGGTTTCTAGTCCCTGATATTTGCGTTGTAAAGGCTCCGCCGCCTCACGAACAGATTTTCACCACGCCGCCGCACGTGTGCATCGAGATCCTTTCGCGAGACGACACCATGCAGGACATGCAACAGAGGATCGACGATTACCTGAATTTCGGCGTGCCCTACATCTGGATCGTCAACCCGCGTAACCGCAAGGGATACGTGGTTACCTCAACGGGCATGATTGAAGCTAAGTCAGGTGTACTCGAGGCCCGCGATCCTGATATCGCCGTGCCGCTTTCTGAATTGTTCGTCGACTAATGAACCCAGTTTTTCGAGAACCAATCGGGAAACTGCGCCGCTGCGACCCACGCCGCCGCTGCGCCGGTGCTGGCTCCGATGGCCTCGCGACCGGGTCAAGTTGCTAAAGGACCGGCTGGGACTCTGAAACGTGCCGGATCAAGTAATCTGAAGACATGGGATCGGCCACTCTCATCCCGGTCGAGGAATATCTCCGCTCCAGCTATTCTCCGGATCGCGAATACATCGACGGCGAGATCGTGGAGAGAAACTTGGGTGAGAAGACGCACGGCAGAATTCAGCGGAGACTAATCACTTTCCTGGACTCCCGATCCAAAGACTTGGGGATCGAAATCATCCCCGAGCAGCGGGTCCAAGTCAGTAGAACCAGATTCCGAATTCCCGACCTGACCATTGTCAAGCTTCCCCAACCGGATGAGGAGATCGTAAGCACGCCGCCGCACGTGTGCATCGAGATCCTTTCGCGAGACGACACTATGCAGGATATGCAACAGAGGATCGACGATTACCTGAATTTCGGCGTGCCCTATATCTGGATCGTCAACCCGCGCAACCGCAAGGGATACGTGGTTACCTCAGCGGGCATGATTGAAGCTAAGTCAGGTGTACTCGAAGCCCGCAACCCTGATATCGCGGTGCCGCTTTCTGAATTGTTCGTCGAGTAATCAACCCAGTTTTTCCACAAACCAGTCGCGCGCCATGGCCGCGACCTTTTTGAGCGCGCCCGGTTCCGGAAACAGATGCGTGGCGCAAGGAATGATCTGGAGTTGCTTCTCGCATTGCAGATACGCCATGGCCCGGCGATTCAGTTCAATCACTGTCGAATCGGCGCCGCCCACGATCAGGAGCGTGGGCGCTTCCACCGCGGCCAGCGATAGCCCGGCCAAATCAGGCCGTCCGCCTCGCGATACGATGGCGCGCACGCGTTCGGGAAACTCCGCCGCTGCCACCAGTGCGGCTGCCGCGCCGGTGCTGGCTCCGAAATATCCTAATTCCAGCCCCCGAACTTCAGGATGCACGGCTACCCATTGCCCGACTCCCTCCAGCCGCCGGGCTAGCAGCGGGATATCGAAACGCAGGTGCGCTGTTTGCAAATCCACCTGCTGCTCATCCTCGCTGAGCAAATCGATCAAGAGGGTTGCCAGACCGCTCTCGTTCAGAATGTCGGCCACGTACCGGTTCCGCGGACTATGCCGCGAACTTCCGCTGCCGTGCGCAAAGACGACGACACCCCGGGCCGCGGTCGGGACGCTCAACGTTCCTTCTAGCTCGAGCGAATCCACGGCGGCGCGCACCGGCAGATGCTCGATGGCCAGCCCGGCGCCTCCGCTGGTTTTGAGTTGATTCATCTGGGCCTCGATTCTTGCTGTTTCTGCTATCGCGGATTGGCGTGAGCAGCGGTCTCTAACAGCGCACGGACTTCGTCGTCCGTTGTCTGGCCAAACTGCTCGTACCACAAGCTCACCGCGTAAAACGTTTCCGGCACGTGGCTGCAGACCACCTCATCCGCTTCCTGAGCCAGGCTACGCACCGTCTCGGCTGCCGCAACCGGGGCAGCCCCAACGATCCGCCCCGGGTTACGTTGGCGCAGCGCTCGTACTGCGGCCCGCATCGTGGATCCGGTAGCCAAGCCATCGTCTACCACGATCACCGTCCGTCCGGCGATCGGAGGCAACGGCCGGTCGCCGCGATAGGCGCGCTCCTGCCGCTGCAGTTCCTGTTCTTCCTGCGCCGCTACCATGTCGATCATGGCGTTCGAGATATTCAACTGATCCACGACATCGGAGTTGAGCACGCGGATGCCGCCGCTGGCAATGGCGCCCATAGCCAGCTCGCGATGGTGCGGCACGCCCAGCTTCCGCACGACGAAAACATCCAGAGGCGCGCCCAAACGCTGCGCGACTTCATAAGCCACGGGCACGCCGCCGCGTGGCAATCCAAGGACCCGCACGCTCGGATCGTGCGCATATGCACGTAATGCGCCAGCGAGCTGAACGCCTGCGTCCCGGCGATCTCTGTACAGCGGGGCCATGATTCGCTGGGAAGCTTGCAAACTGGTGTCCACTTCGTTCAGCCGATTCCACGGCCAGTGTATCCTAGAGCTTAGAGGCACATTTTGAGCAGGATCGTATTAGCTTTTCGCAGCTTTTTCGCAATACTTTTTACCGGCCAGTTGCCCCGTGAGATCGCCGAAAGGCTGGGATTTGCCGCACCCAGACCCCCGGCTCCCGCACCCAAACCCGCGCCCCAGGCGCGGCCGGCCGACGGCGCTCTGCAGATTCTGGGAATCCTGCAGCGCGACTCCCGGTTGATCGACTTCCTCATGGAAGACATCTCCGCCTATTCGGACGACCAAGTAGGCGCCGCGGTTCGCACCTTGCACGACCAGAGCCGCGAATCTCTGAATCGTTACCTGCACCTGGTTCCCGTGATCGATGGCGTGGAAGGCAGCTTCACCAAGCTCGACACCAACGACCCCGCCAGCGTGAAACTCCTCGGAAATGTGCCGGTGAAAGGCAGGGCGCCCGGCGGCTTGCTGCGACACAAAGGCTGGCGCGCCGATAAGGTCGACCTTCCGCCGGTTCCGTCCGGCCAGAATGCTAATATCCTGGCTCCGGCCGAAGTGGAAATCGAGTAGCCGTCCGCAATGAACGTCGGCATTGACCTAGGAACCACGAACTCAGCGTTAGCGTATATCGAGCCGGTTCACGGCGAGCTACCCGATTACCCGGAAATTAAGGTTCTGGAGATCCCGCAATACGTCGCGCCCGGTCAGATCGAGCCGCGCCGGACGCTTCCTTCGTTTCTTTTCCTCGGCGACCAAACTTACGTGGGCACGTACGCCCGCGACCAAGGGGCGTTGGTCCCCACTAAGTCGGTCCACTCGGCCAAATCGTGGCTCTCGAACCCGGAAGTCGACCGCACTGCAAAGATTCTTCCTTGGGATGCGCAGGAAGGTGGACGCGTGCTGTCGCCGGTGGAGGTGTCCAGCGCGATTCTGGCCCATATCCGTGACGCTTGGAATCAAAACCACCCCGGCGCTCCCTTGAGCGAGCAGGAGATCGTGCTGACCGTCCCGGCCTCGTTCGACGAGGAGGCACGCGAACTGACGGTGCAAGCCGCGCGCGATGCGGGACTCGAAAAACTGACGCTGGTGGAAGAACCCGCCGCGGCGTTTTACTCGTGGATTGCGAACCATCTCGCGCAGTCGCAGAAGAGCCTGTTCGATGGCCAACTCGTGCTGGTATGCGACGTGGGCGGCGGCACCAGCGACTTTACGCTGGTGCGCGTGAACCGCAGCGGCGATCGCATCGAGTTTACACGCACGGCTGTCGGCAAGCATCTTCTGCTGGGCGGCGACAACCTCGATCTTACGCTGGCGTGGCTCGTGGAATCCAAGCTGAACACGCAGCTCTCGATCCGGCAGCGCAGCGCGCTACGCCGTCAGTGCGCCGCGGCCAAAGAACGCATGCTGGCGGATCCGAATCTCAAAAAAGTCGAGATCACGGTTCTGGGCGCGGGATCGTCGCTGATTGGAGGCACGCTTAAGACTGAAATTCTGCGCGAAGAAGCGCTCGAGCTGGCGCTGGAGGGTTTTCTGCCCTTCTGCAATTTGGAAGACAAGCCCGCCGAGGAGAAACGCAGCCTTTTCCGCGAACTCGGGCTGCCCTACGTCTCCGACCCAGCCATCACGAAGCATCTGGCGGCATTCCTGAGCGCGAACGAAAACGCCAAACCCGATGCAATCCTGTTCAACGGCGGTTTCTTTATCCCCGACATTTGCCAGCAGCGCGTAGCGGATGTAATGGAGCGCTGGTACGGGCATAGGCCGCTGATCTTAGAAAATCGCGATCTCGATTTGGCGGTCGCCGTCGGCGCCGCCTATTATTCCTACGTCAAGGCGACCGGCGCCGGCTTGCTAGTGCGTGGGGGGCTGCCTCGCGCCTACTACGTCGGCATTGGTGAAAACGAAGCCGTCTGCCTGGTTCCGCGCGGAGCCGAAGAAGGGCAGACCATCGAACTCGACAGCCAGGATCTGCACCTGGTTGCCAACAAGCCGGTCTCGTTCCGGCTGTACAGCTCGTTGACGCGCGTGGACGACAAAGTCGGCGATCTGCTGCGCACCGCCGAAGATCTGCACCTGCATGCGCCGCTAAACGCGGTGATCCGGTTCGGCAAATCCGGCGAGCGGCTGGTTCCAGTGAAGCTGCGCGCGCACTTGACCGAGGTCGGCACGCTGGAGGTCTGGGCCGACTCCAAGATCAGCGAGCATCGCTGGCGCTTGCAGTTCGAACTGCGCAAAACCGCTGCCGCGCCCGCCTCGAAACCAGCGGCCGTGATCAGCGATGAAGCACTGACGTTGGCCGAAAGCCTGCTCCGCGATACCTTCGTTGCGGGCACCCTGCGGCCCGAGGAACTTCCTGCGCGCCTGGAGCAAACGCTCGCTCTGGGCCGCAATTCCTGGCCCCTGAGCGCGATCCGCCGCTTGGCCGACCGCATGCTCGAACTCGCGGACGCGCGCCGTAAATCCGCCGCTTACGAACTGCGCTGGCTGAACCTGTGCGGCTTCTGTCTGCGGCCCGGCTTCGGCTTTCCGGGCGACGACTACCGTATCGAACAAGCCCGGCGCATCTACGCGGCGGGGCTGCAGTTTACCAACCAGGTCCAGAACGAAATCGATTGGTGGATCTTCTGGGGCCGGGTCGCCGGCGGCTTGAACAAAAACCAGCAGGTGGATATTTTCCAGCGGCTTTCCCCGGTGCTGCTCCCCAAGCCCGGGAAACGGCCGCGGCTTAACAACAGCCTGATGCGGGAAATGTGGCGTGCGGCCGCCAGTATGGAATTGCTCCCGCTGCAAACCAAAACCCAGCTCGGCGATTCGCTGCTCGCGCACATCAAGCGCGGCGAAATGGTGGACGTGGCGCTGTGGTGTCTCTCGCGTCTGGGAGCTCGCAAGCTATTTTACGGTCCGAACAATCAGGTCCTGCCCGTCCAGGCCGCGACGCGCTGGATCGAAGCTCTGCTGAAGGTTCCGAAAGCCGAGGACACCCTGGTCGCTATCGCACGCCGCACCGGCGACGCCACGCGCGACGTGTCCGCCGCGACGCGGGATCTGATCCGTTCGCGCATCCCGGAATCGCTCATACCCGCGCTCGAAGGCGAAGCCGACCAGGACCTCGGCAAAATCTTCGGCGAAGAGCTGCCTTCCGGTCTGGTGGTCGCTGTGGCGGAAACGGCCCCTGTAGCGTGAACGAAGACACGCTTACCCGAAAACTCGCCCGCCGTTGGCCCCTCATCGGTGACGATTGCGCCGTCGTGCCGTCACCGCGCGGTGTCGATCTACTCTTCACCTCCGATTTCAGCATCGAAGGCGTCCATTTCATTCGCCGAACTAGCGCCGAACAGGTCGGTTATCGAGCCGTCGCGCGCGCCTTGAGTGACATCGCGGCAATGGGCGGCACGCCACTCTACTGCCTCGTTTCTTTAGCCCTGGCTCCGTGGACCGATGCACGCTGGATCGACGGCTTCTATCGTGGCATTGAAAGACTGCTACGCAGGACCAAGACAGCGCTGGCGGGCGGCGACATTTCCCATGCGCGTGAACTCGTGTCGGATCTCCTGATCTGCGGTTCGGTTCCAAGAGGCAAGGCTCTGCCGCGTTCCGGGGCCCGGGCCGGCGACCTGATTTACGTCTCACGCCCTCTGGGCGGATGGCGGTATAAGCCGATCTTCGAGCCACGCCTCGGTTTCGGCCGCAAGTTGTTGGGCAAGGCCACCGCATGCATGGACATCAGCGACGGTCTGGCGCTCGATCTGCACCGTATGGCCTCGGTTTCCGGCGTTGAGGCGCGCCTGGATCGCATCCCGTTACTGAAGGGTGCGACGCTGAAGCAAGCGCTGCACGACGGCGAGGATTACGAATTGCTTTACACCGCGCCGCCGCGACGCCAGCTACCCGGCATCCGCATCGGCGCCATGATCGAAGGCGAGCCCGGACGCGTCACTTACCAAGGCAAACCAATTCTACCGATCGGCTATGACCACTTCCAACAACGTCGTCCTTGATCTGATCGAAGCGTTCCGCCGCTCGAAAACGATGTTCGCCGCGGTGGAGCTGGGGATCTTCGACGATCACCGCCCCGCGGACTGCAAGGAACTCGGCCGCCTTCTGGACGCCTGTGTCGCGCTCGGCCTGCTCGAAAAACAGGGCGATCGTTACGTCAACAGCGCCGTCGCCGACAAGTATCTGCGCTCCGCCAGCCCCGACACATTGACCGGCTATATCCGGTATTCCAATTCCGCGCTCTATCCGATGTGGGCGCATCTCGAAGACGCCGTCCGCGAAGGAACACACCGCTGGAAGCAAACCTTTGGCCTCGACGGCCCGATCTTCTCCCACTTCTTCCGGACCGAAGAAGCGATGCGCGAGTTCCAGCGCGGCATGCACGGCTTCGGCCGGATCACGTCGCCGGCCGTGGTCGCGGCATTCGATCTGAGCCGGTTTCGGCGCCTCGTGGACCTGGGCGGCGGAAGCGGTCATCTGGCGGAAGCCGCGCGCGAGCGCTATTCAAATCTCCAGGCCGCGGTCTTTGACCTGCCATCGGTCGCGCGCATTTATCCCGCCACGATCGCTGGCGACTTCTTCACCGATCCGCTGCCCGAGGCAGACCTGTACAGCCTCGGCCGCATTCTGCACGATTGGTCGGAAGAGAAGATCCGAGTTCTGCTGGCTAAGGTCAACGCCGCGTTGCCGCAGGGCGGAGGGCTGCTGGTAGCGGAGCGCCTGTTGGACGAGCATAACGTCGCCGCGCACATGCAGTCGCTCAACATGCTCATCGTTACTGAAGGCCGCGAACGCACCGTCTCCGAATACGAGGCGCTCCTGCGCGCCGCCGGTTTCTCGCACATCGACTGCAGACACACCGGCACCCCGCTGGATGCAATCCTGGCGATCAAGTAGCCGCGCCTATTTGCGCAGGTACGCGTCGTCCCCGCGAATCCAGTCCTCGCGCCGCGGCGAGAACAAATCCACGGCGATAGAATCTTCCAGCGCTTCGGCGCTATGCGGCACATGCGGCGGAATTCTCAGAATGTCGCCGGGACGGACGATAGTCTCCACGCCGGCCAAAACAAACTTCAGCGCGCCGCGTTCCACCATCGAGATCTGTTCGTTGTGATGACTGTGCTCCGGCACGCTGGCGCCTTTCTTCAGACCGATCCGTGCCACCGTCATCGTGTCGCCATGAATCATCTGGCGCGACACTGTATCGCTCAACCGCTCGTTCTCAACCTGGTCCCAACGGTACGTTTGCATGCATTCACCTGCAGGCGTCTAGGCTTGATAAACCGTTTTGCCAGCCACCACCGTGCGCACAATCTCCAGATCTTTGATCTTGTCAGGGCTGACGCCGAACAGGTCGTCCGACAGCACGACAAAATCCGCCAGCTTGCCCGGCGTTATCGATCCCTTGATCGCCTCTTCGTGCGAATTGTAGGCGCCATTGATGGTATTGATGCGCAGCGCCTCTTCCACGCTGACGCGCTGGTTGGCGCCCCAGGTCTCTCCATTCCATCCGGTGCGCGTGACCATGCCCTGGATCGCCATCCGCGGATCGAAGGGGCCGGGGCTGAAGTCGGACCCCGCCGCCGCCACGATTCCGGCGTCCAGGAACGTGCGATACGCCATGCATCGTTTCATCAGCTCTTCGCCATAGAAATGGAACTTGTCGGAGTTGTAATACGCGTACGACGTGAATGCAGCCGGCACGGCGCCCAGCGCTTTCATCCTCCGCACCAGGTCGTCATTGATCAGCGTGCAATGCGTGATCTTGGGACGAGCGTCGGTGCGCGGGAAAAGCTTTTGCGCTCGCTCGACGGCGGTCAACATCATGTCGATAGCGACATCGCCGTTGGCATGGCAGTTGATCTGGATGCCGGCGCGATGCACTCGCTCGGCCCACGCGTTCAGGTCCTCCTGCGTCTCGGTGAGGTTCCCCTTGTACGGCGGCGAGATGCCCGGATACGGAACGCTGAGCGCCATGGTGCGCTCCGAAAACGAACCGTCCACCGTGTGCTCGGAAGTAGCTCCAAAGCGTATCCACTCGTCCCCGAACCCGGTCTCGATTCCGCCCGAGATCATCGAGTCCAGCACTTTGCCGTTGGCCTCGTAGCTCACGCGGTGCAGCAGATCGCCCCGCTCCCGCACCTGTTGCAGCGCGAACAGGTTTCCGCCTTCATGGTGAACGCTCGTGACGCCATACCGCACAAACTGTTTCGAGATAAATGCCAGCCCGTCGCGGTCGCGCTGCAGGTTCTGCTCCGGTGTAAACGTCTGGTGTTTGCCGACGCGGTTGAAAACGTTCCGCGCGCGATCGGTTACGCGTCCGTTTAGCGAGCCGTCCGGGTCGCGATCGAAAGTTCCTCCCGGCGGATTCGGCGTCTGCTTGTTTATGTCGGCCATCGCGAGAGCCTTGCTGTTGTAAAAAGATGTGTGCCCGCCCCGATGATGGACTACTACCGGATGCTCGGTGGAAACCTTATCCAGATCGTGCACGTTCAGCATGCGGTTGTCTTTTACTTTGGTGTCGTCGAAGAAGAAGCCTTCCACCCACGTGCCGGGCGGCGTCTGGCCTGCCCGCGCGCGCAGCTTCTCGACGATGCTGTCTATGCTGACGAATTCAACCACAAACGGATTGCCGACCAGCACCTCGTACAGCAGCACGTTCCCGGGTGCGTGATTGTGGCAATCGATGAAACCCGGCACGATACTCATCTGTTTCGCATCGTAAGTTTGTGTTGCCTTTCCGACGAACGCTCTCATCTCGCCGGAGCTCCCGACCGCGAGAAACCGGCCGCCTTTGACCGCGAATGCCTCTGCCTTGGGCGCCTGCGAGTCCACCGTGTAGACTTTGGCGTTGAGCACCACCAGATCGGCATCGCGCTCATCGGCTGCCATGGCGACCCATGGCGCCCCCAACGCGGCTGCGATTCCGCCGCCGGTCAGTCCCATGAACTCTCTACGGCTATGGCGCTGTTTCACGGTTTTCTCCCTTCGTCGCGGCGTGAATGAGTCGCGGCAGGCATGAGGCTAGCACAAAGAAAAGCGCCTCAGCAAGATCGGGGCTAGGAGCGGGGCTAGGAGCTTTAGGCGGCAGGAGCTAGTGGTTCACTTCTTGCGGGCCGTTGTCCAAACCGTAGATGACCGGTTTCGAACGAGTGGTGCTGTCGTCTGGCGCAGGAAGAGAGCGGGCGATTTTCAGGACCTGACCCAACTGCTGGCCCAGAGGACTTTCCGTCATTGCGCCCAATCGCGTTTCTATATCGGGCGCGCCGATTGCAGTTCGGAAGTGGACTGTGCCGCCGTCGATGGCAAAACCGCCCAGATTCGCCTGCCATTTCGGCAGCACGTTTGGGTCGGCTGGTCCATTGAACTCGAACGCAGCATCGGCCAGGATTTGGTCGGTCACCGACAGCGAGACCGCAATTCTTCGCAGTCCCGCGGCAACCGCTTTGGGGCCCGCCGTCCAGCCTGCGGCGACTAACCAGTAGCGGCCTCGGGCTGCCTGCTGCTCGGCAAACAGTTGCATTTCGCCAAGAGGCAGTTGCAGAGCCACGCGCTGAGCAGCCCCATCCACTGCTTCGGCCGGGCCGATCAGCACGTCATTGCCAGGCAGCGGCACGAGTTTCCAGCCGAGATCCAGCGCCGCGCGTGCCGCATCCGCTGCACCGCCGGTCACGATTGCGACCGTTTCGTTGCCGCGTACCGAAAGCACAATCTGGCCCACTCCCGAGAGTGCGTCGAGAATCTTACCTGTTTTTTCTCCGGTGAAGCCTTGCTGGCGGGCGAACTCTTGGATAATACTCCGATCCAAAGCCGAGATCGGACCCGCACTGAAATTAAACCCGGCCACGGCGTCAGCCTGCGGATCGACAAATCGCCAGTCGATGCCGCCGACCACGATCACCGAAGGGGACATTCTTCGCGGCGCAACAGCGCTACTCGAGCCGCTGATCACCGGCTGGGGCGCAGGACTCTTGCTTGGGGGCGTCTTCTTTACCGCGAACTCGTGCCCCTGGCAGTAGGGCAACCCGGGATTCTTGAAACAGGCATCTTGCCAGCTGAAACGCTGCCCGAACATGCTCCCCGCGGCCAGCAAACCGAACGCCAGTTTACGGATCTTCACACTTTGATTCTGCGAGGCTCCGCCGGTACTTGGAATCGGGCTTAAGCCTCAGAGCCACCTAAGGGTCCGTTCGGAACACCGCGAGACAAGGCCGTTGACGCGCAAAACGCATATTCCGGGATGTCGACCCACAGCACCGGCCGTAGGTGTAGAATGTCCCGATACGGATAGCCACTCGGAAAAACGCTACATCCGCCACCTCGCGCGCGTCTGGGCGTGCGGAGGAGATTGCATTGCCCAGTCCGGGCATTTCCGCGGTTCCGGGGCTATCACTACAGGAGGAGTAACCCTATGAAGCGCTCTCTCGCGCTGTTTTCGTTTTTCGTGCTCGCCATTACGATTGGCGTGGGCACCTTCTCAGTTCGGCACGTTCAGGCACAGGGGCGTGGGCGAGGAGGACTGAACAGCCCCGAGGCTCAGGCCGCCCGGGCCAAGCAGATGGAACTGGAGAAGAACACCCCGCAGTTGAAGATTACCGAGGACGTGCTCCCGCTTTCGGTCCCGGGCCACACCATCGGCGAGACGGAAGGCATTTCGAAAAATTCGAAGGGGCATCTTTTCATTTACTCGCGGACCGGAACCGGCGGCAGCTCCCGCGGCGGCACCGCGGCTGAGCTGTTCGAATTCGATCAGAACCTGAAATTTGTCAAGCTGTGGGGCCCGGATAACTACGCCGCGTCGTTCGCGCATTCGGTCCGTGTCGACAAATACGACAACGTCTGGATGGTGGACGAAGGGTCGGATATGATCGTCAAATTCGATCCCAACGGAATGGTCAAGATGGTCCTCGGGCGCAAACCGGAAGCGATCGACTATCTCGAGCGCTTCTTGGAACGCGGCGAGAAGGAAGAGAACCGGTATCCCGTCGGCACCGCAGGCACATTCAATCGCGAAACCGATGTGGCATGGGACTCGCAGGACAACATTTACGTCAGCGATGGCTACGGCAATTCGCGGTTCGTGAAGTACACGAAGGACGGCACCTGGGTCGGTGCGGTGGGAACGCATGGATCCGGGCAGGATCAATTCTCCACTCCGCATGGCATCGCCGTCGACGCGCACGACAATGTCTACGTAGCCGATCGCGGCAACAACCGGGTCCAGGTCTATAGCGCCGATATGAAGTACGAGAAAACCATCACCGGCATGGGCGCCCCGTGGAGCGTGTGTGTGACGCCGGGACCGCACCAGTACATGTACAGTGGCGATGGCTTCACAGGCAAGCTCTACAAATTCGACTTGGAAGACGGCAAACTGATGGGATGGGCGCAGACCAGCCTCGGCCACGGCCAGAGCACGTGCTTAATCCATGAAATCCACTGCGAATCGGCACAGGTCGTCTACAAGGGCGACTGCTCGACGTGGACCGCTGAAAAGATCACCGTCAAGTAGAGGCGCCCTTCTTCGTGCCGGTCTGCACTCGGGTGTGGGCCGGCACCGCTCACCGCGCCACCGTTTCGAATTCGGTGATTTGTTAGCCTGAAGTTCTCCCAATGAAGTCGCAACCACCGCGCCGCGCGCCTAGGGATCCGCGCAGTGCGGCGGCTACAAAACCCAGACCGGCGACCCTCAAGACCACGGAGTCCAAAGAGCACCGGAGCCGCGCCACACGGCATTTCCTTGCAGCTCTGGGCCTCTGTCTTCTGGCGCTTGTGGCTTATTTAAACTCCTTCTCCGCTGGTTTTGTTCTGGACAACAAAGCTCTCATCCTCAACGACCCGCGCATCCGCGATGCGAGTGCGGCGAACGTCAATCTCATACTTCAGCACAGTTACTGGTGGCCCACTGGTGAATCCGGTCTCTACCGCCCGCTGGCGACGTTGTCCTATCTGTTCAACTACTCGATTCTCGGAAACGGCGATCGCCCAGCCGGCTACCACTGGATCAATATCAGCTTGCATGCGGCCGCGGTTCTGCTACTGTTCGCGGTGCTGCTCCGCCTGGTCGGCCAGTTCTGGCCGTCCGTCTTCATCGCGGCCCTGTGGGCGGTGCATCCCGCGTCGACCGAATCTGTAACCAACATAGTCGGACGCGCGGATCTTCTGGCCGCCATCGGCGTGCTCTCCGGATTCCTACTCTACTTGAAGAGTACGGACACGTCCGGATGGCGCCGCGCGGTATCGCTGGCAGGACTGGCCACAGCGACTGCCATCGGTGTCTTTTCCAAGGAGAGCGCCGTGTCCATTGCCGGCATTATTGTCCTCTATGAGCTGGTCTGGTGGCAGGAGCGGCGGGAACGAAGCGGGAGAGTCTGGGCGTTTGCTGCCGTGCTAGTGCCCATCGCGCTGATGCTCGTAATGCGCTACGGAGTTCTTGCGAACTCGCCTCCCGCCGACTGGCCGTTTACGGATAATCCGATTGTAGGCGCTGGTTTCTGGACCGGACGGCTCACCGCGCTCAAAGTGATGGCCCAATATCTCTGGCTCGCGGTGTCGCCAATGCGGCTCTCGTCCGACTACTCCTATTCGCAAATTCCGCTCGCAAGCGGTTCCATCGCGGACTGGATTGCCTGGTTAAATGTCGCGGCGGCGGGGCTAGCCGCGATGTTTCTTTACCGTTGGAATCGCGCGGCCTTTTTTTTCGCCGGCTTTGCTGCAATCGCCTTTCTGCCCACGTCAAACTTGCTGTTTCCTATCGGCACAGTGATGGCCGATCGCTTCTTATACCTGCCGCTGGCCGGATTCCTGGCTTGCCTGGTGCTCTGCGCCTGCCAGATGCTGCCGCACGGCAGGGCACGAGTCTTCGCGCCGGTCGCGGTTAGTCTGGTCATCGCCGGTTTCGCAATCCGAACCTGGACCCGCAACACAGACTGGCAGAACGATCTGGCTCTTTCGACCGCCGATATTCGCTCCAGCCCGAACAGCTTCAAGTTGCATGCGCTGCGTGCCGCGGCGCTGCTGGAGGCCGATCCCTCGCATGCCAACATTGACTGCGTGATTCAGGAAGCGGACCGAAGCGTGGCGATTCTCGACCCGCTGCCCGATTTGCGCAATGCTCCGAATGTGTACCAATCGGCCGGCGAAGACTATTTGATCAAAGGCGATGTAGCGCAGAAAAACGGCTCCGGAGCCAGCCTGGCTGCATATCGACGCGCCCGCGAGCTTCTCGGGCGGTCGATTCGCATCAATAACGCCTACCAGCAGCGGCTCGCCGCCGATCATGGCGGCTCTCATCTGGCCGTAGTCCCCCGATCCTTGCCCGCCGCATACAACCAGCTATCTGCCGTCGACCTGCGCCTGGGCGATCGGGAGGGCGCATTAATCGCTGCCAACCAGGCCCGTGCGCTGGCTCCCCTCGAACCGCTGGTCTATCGGCAGCTCGCCTCCGTATTTCTCGCGCATCACCGCGGCCAAGAGGCGGTCAATGCTCTTATGGAAGGTTTGCTCATCACCTTCGACCCGGCGACGCGCGCAGACCTGATCCAGTTGTTCTCTAGCAACGACCAGCTTCGCGCTTGCGCACTGATTCCCGGCCCGGCCGGCCCGGCAATCAACCCGCGTTGCCAGGCGGTCCAGGATGCAATGTGTGCCGCATCGGCCGATGTCCTCAAAGTGCGGATCCAGTCGGGGCGCCGCGACCTGGCTATCAAGGACAAGCAAAATTTCCTCCGCGACTACGGCTGCCCGGCCGAGCCACTCAATCGAATCCTCCCTTGATTGGTGGCGCACCTGCGCACGTCGGCGCCACACGACATCGGCACGGAACACCGTATGCACGATTCCGCCTGCCACATCGCTATCCTGAGAACATGCCTCTCTCCGCCAGAAACCAGCTTCCAGGCCGCGTCGCCGAAGTGCATCTCGGCGAGGTAATGGCCCATGTGACGGTTCGCGTCGGAAAGAATCTGATCGAAAGCGTCATCACCCGGCGTAGCGCCGAAGAACTCAATCTGAAGAAGGGCGACGCCGTCACAGTGGTGGTCAAATCCACCGAGGTCATGCTGCTGAAGGAATGACATCGCTGCTACACCGAATTGCGGCCTTCGTTCAACGCCACGACATGTTCCGCACCGGCGATCGCGTCGGTGTCGCTGTCTCGGGCGGAGCCGACTCCGTCTTCTTATTGCATGCGCTGCGCGAACTGGCGACGCGCTGGAATCTGCGGCTCAGCGTCGTTCACATCGAACACGGGATTCGCGGCGCTGCATCGGCCGCCGACGCCGAATTCGTCCACGAAATAGCGCAAGAGTTCGGGCTGCCTTTTCACCTGCACCGCGCATACGTCGCCGCCCTGAACGGCAACTTGGAGCAGGCCGCGCGCCGCGTCCGAACCAGCTTCTATCGAGAACTGATCCAATCCAGCTGCCTGGATCGCGTCGCCACCGGACATACCCGTTCCGATCAAGCCGAAACCGTGCTGTATCGCGTGCTGCGTGGCTCGGGTCTGGCGGGTCTCGCCGGAATCCTCCCGTTGGCCCCACCAGGCGTCGCCCGTCCCCTGCTCGAATCGACCCGCGCCGAGATTCGGGATTGGCTGGAACAGCGTTCCATCCCTTGGCGCGAGGACGAAACCAACCGGGATCCTGCCTATGCCCGCAATCGTTTACGGCACGAGATACTGCCTTTGCTGGCCGAGTCCTTCAACCCCCGCTTGGAGCAAGCCCTGGCGAATCTCGCCACGCTGGCGCATGAGGAGGAGAACTACTGGGCCTCGACTCTGCCCCCGGTTGAGGCTCCGGCTACAGGGCCGCTCGTCGTCCCGGTCTCTAGCGTTGCGACCGTGGCCACAGCCGTCGCCCGCCGCTTGATTCGCAGCTACATCCAGGCCGCCAAAGGTGACCTACGCCAGATCGAATTCAGCCATGTCGAGCGAATTCTCGACTTGGCCCGGGCCCCCGATGGCCACGGCCGAGCCCACATCCCCGGCCTTGACGTCACGCGGTCTTTGGATTGGCTTTGTTTTGCCGGGATCGGACCCAAAACTCCCAAAGACACCGGCTATTCCGTGTCCCTGCCGGTCCCCGGATCGGTGGAACTTCCCGGCAGCTCCGCTCGTATAGTATTGCAGCTCAAAGAAAAAACGGACCAGCATGATCAGTGTGTTACAGTAGTGAATGAACTGGACTGGCAGCGGCTTCGTCTACCAGGCGGGGCCGGTCCCAAACTGGAACTCCGCAATTGGAGACCTGGTGACAAGTACCGCCGCGCAGGGCGTTCCCACGAACAAAACATTAAAGTCCTATTCCAGGAAGCTCGCATACCCTTGTGGGAGCGGCGACGATGGCCGATTATTACCTATAATGGCTTCATTCTGTGGACTCGCCGTTTTGGCGCCGCTGCCGATTTCGTGCCCGGTCCCGGTGCGCGGCTCGTACTTAAGATCGACGAATACTAGCGGAAGCTCGCATCGGCCGGCCTTCGCGTACGTCTAATACTCAGATGCCTCTCGGATGGTAGGGAGAGATTGATGAATAATTCGAATATTAAGACCGCAGTTTTCTGGGTCGTCATCATTATGGCGGTAGTTCTGTTCTGGACCTTGGTCCACAACACCAAGTCGCGCCCGGATGCGCAACTCTCCTACACCAACCTGATGAACGATGTGAACGCCGGCAAGATCAAGAGCGTTACGATCACCGGAAACGACCTGGTCGGCAAGTATAAGGATGACGACCAGCAGTTGCACGCGGTAATTCCTGCCAACCAGCAGCCGCTGGACGACGCGATGCTGGCCCACGGTGTCGATATCCACTACAACAAAGAGGCCGGTAGCGGATGGGTTTCTATCCTGATCAACGCGATCCCGTTCGTGCTGCTGCTGGCATTTTGGATTTTCATGATGCGGCAGATGCAGAGCGGCGGCAACAAAGCCCTGAGCTTCGGCAAGAGCCGCGCGCGCCTGCATTCCTCCCAGCAAAAGAAAGTCACGTTCAAGGATGTCGCGGGCGTCGAAGAAGCTAAGGAAGAGCTGCAAGAGATCATCGAGTTTCTGCGGGAGCCGCAAAAATTTCAAAAGCTCGGCGGCCGCATCCCCAAGGGCGTTCTGCTGATCGGACCTCCAGGAACAGGTAAGACGCTGCTGGCGCGCGCCATCGCCGGCGAAGCCAACGTGCCGTTCTTTTCCATCTCCGGTTCCGACTTCGTGGAAATGTTCGTGGGCGTGGGCGCGAGCCGCGTGCGCGATCTGTTCGAGCAAGGCAAGAAGAATGCTCCCTGCATCATCTTCATCGACGAAATCGACGCAGTGGGACGGCATCGTGGCGCAGGTCTCGGCGGCGGACACGATGAGCGCGAACAGACGCTGAACCAGTTGCTGGTCGAGATGGACGGCTTTGAATCTAACGAAGGCGTTATCCTCGTCGCTGCAACCAATCGTCCCGACGTGCTGGATCCGGCGCTGCTGCGTCCTGGCCGCTTTGACCGCCGCGTGGTGGTCGATCGGCCCGACGTCAAGGGCCGCGAAATGATCCTGCGCGTTCACACCAAGAAAACTCCGCTGTCCGACGACGTGGATCTTTCCGTGGTCGCTCGCGGTACGCCGGGTTTCGCTGGCGCCGATCTCGCCAACCTCGTGAACGAAGCCGCGCTCGTGGCGGCGCGCCAGAATCGCAAGGTCGTCACCCAGTTCGATTTCGAGCTGGCCAAAGACAAAGTCATGATGGGCGTGGAACGCAAGTCCATGATCATCACCGCCGAAGACAAGCGCATCACCGCTTATCACGAAGCCGGGCATGCTTTGGTTGCGGCGCTTTCTCCGGGCGCGGACCCTCTGCACAAAGTCACGATCATCCCTCGCGGCATGGCGCTGGGCCTGACCATGCAGTTGCCGTTGGATGACAAGCTGAACGCCAACAGAGAATATCTGGAAGCGCGGCTTTCCATCCTGATGGGTGGCCGCATCGCCGAAGAAATTTTCATGCATCACATCACCACCGGCGCCAGCAACGACATCGAACGCGCCACCGATATGGCTCGCAAGATGGTATGTGAGTGGGGCATGAGCGAGCTTGGGCCGTTGAGCTTCGGCAAGAAGGAAGAGCAGATCTTCCTGGGCCGCGAGATTGCCCAGCATCGCGATTACAGCGAAGCTACCGCCATCAAAATCGACGAGCAGGTCCGCAAGCTGGTGGAAGCCGGCTACGCTCGCGCGCGCAAGATCATCGAAGAGAAATCCGATGCGCTGGTGCGGATCGCGGAAGCTCTTCTGGAGCGCGAAGTTCTGGACGGCTCTGAAGTGAAGATGCTCATCGACGGCGAGTCGCTGCCGGCCATGACCTCCAATAAGCCCACTCCGCCGGACGGCGGCGAGAAGCCGCAGCAAGTCTTGCGGCCTGAAGATCGGAAACCGCTGCCGGGCCTGTTGGGCGGCGAGCGTCCTCAGCCTGCCTGAGGCGTGCTCCCGCAGTTTCCGGTTTACCTCTTCGACGTCGACGGTACGCTGCTCGATTCCGTGCAGGATATCTGCGCCGCGATTCAAGGTTCGCTTTGCAATACAGCGCATAAGGATGTCAGCCACGCGTTTCTGCGCCGGTATATCGGGCGTCATCTGATCGATCTGTACCAGGACTTGCTGCCTGACTACTCGCGCGAGCAGATGGACGCTTTAGTCGTCGAGTATCGCCGCATTTACCACGAGCGCAATCACGGGCTGACTCAAGCCTATCCAGGCATCGCCGAAGCGCTGGCCGCGCTTCCCGGCCGTAAGTCCACTGCGACTACGAAAGGGACCCCAACCACGCGGCTGGTGCTGGAACGCTTCAGTCTGCTGCCGTACTTCGATCATGTGCAGGGTACGGACGGTTTTCCCGCTAAACCCGAGCCGGACGTGATTCTCGCATCGCTCCAGATCTTCGGCGCCCGCCCCGACGATTGCCTGCTGGTGGGCGATTCCGCCGCCGATATGGAAGCCGGCAAGCGCGCCGGCGTCAAAACGTGCGCGGTGCTGTGGGGCTACGGCGAGCGCGAAGAACTCGCGCGCTGGAGTCCGGATTACTGGGTTTCGAGTCCGAGCGATCTAGCGAATACCGGTTAGTCATGAACCCGGGACTCTGAGCTTCACAGCTTTGCCAGTTCCTCGAGGTTCAGCCGGCCGGTATAGATCGCCATACCGAGCGCCGCATGGATCTTGAGGCGCCCCAGCTCTCTAATCTCGTCCACCGTGGTTATGCCTCCGGCTGCTGTAATCTCGTGCTTCGTGACGGCACGGAGGCGGCGAAACCAGTCCAAGTCCGTACCTTGCATGAGACCTTCTTTGTCGACATAGGTGCAGAGAAAGCCCGAACAGTACGGCTCCAGGTGCGGGATCATCTCTTCTGCCGTGGCGTCCGTTGCTTCCTGCCAGCCTTTCACCACGACCTTGCCGCCTCGGGAATCCAGCGCGATAATCAGCCGCTCGGGCGTGACCGCATCGGCGATCTCGCTGAGCAATTCGCGATTAAATGCCGCGGTGCCGGCGATTACACGATACGCACCCTGCTCCACCAGAACGCGCGCTCGTTCCGGCGAACGAACGCCCCCTCCAATGCGCGCCACAGCTCGCGAGGCAATCAGTTCCACCAGATCGTCGTTCGAGCCTTTGCCCATCGCCGCGTCCAGATCGATCGCCTGGATCTGCGGAAATGCCGCGAAGCGTTGCAGCATCTCCAGCGGAGTGCCGCCTTCCAGCGCCTTATCGCGGCCTTGCACCAGCTGGACGACTTTGCCGCCCATCAAGTCGATGCACGGGATAATCATGGCGCGGGCCGGACCGGAACGCCGCGCTCAGCCAGGAATTTCTTCAGTTCGCCGACCGTGTACGTGCCGTAGTGGAACACCGACGCAGCGAGTGCAGCATCGGCCTCGCCGTCGGTCAGGACGCGCTCGAAATCTTCGAGCTTGCCGGCGCCGCCCGAGGCGATCAGCGGGATGTGAGTGACCTTGGCGACCGCGCGGGTCAATTCGCAATCGAACCCGCCCTGCACCCCGTCGGTGTCCATGGAAGTGAGCAGGATTTCGCCCGCGCCGAGCATCTCGCCCTCTAACGCCCATTCCACCGCATCCATGCTTTCGTCGTCCCGCCCTCCGCGCGTGAAAACGTTCCAGCTCCCTTTCCCATTCCGACGCGCGTCGATCGCCAGCACAACCGCTTGGGAGCCGAACTCGGCGCTCAGTTCCTGGATCAGCCTGGGACGCCGCACCGCGGCGGTGTTGACGCTTACTTTTTCCGCGCCCGAGTGCAGGATTTTGCGCGCGTCGTCCACCGAACGGATACCGCCGCCCACCGTAAGCGGGATGAACACCTTGCGCGCGGTGCGCGCCACCAGGTCAGCCATGATCTCGCGGGCATCGCTGGAGGCCGTGATATCGAGAAAAACCAGCTCGTCGGCGCCCTGGTCGTTGTAGCGCGCCGCAAGTTCCACCGGATCGCCCGCATCGCGCAAACCGACAAAGTGTACGCCCTTCACAACGCGGCCCCCCGTGACGTCCAAACAAGGAATAATACGCCTGGCCAGCATGTTTATAGCTCAACGAAGGTCCGGACGACTGAGAGTCCAACCGGCCCGGACTTCTCAGGGTGAAACTGGACGCCGTAGATGTTGTTCGTTTCGAGCACCGCTGTAAACAGGACCGAGTACTCGCAGGTTGCGGCCGTCGCATCGATAACCGGCGCATAGTAACTGTTCGCGAAGTATAAATAGGGATGCGGCGGCAGGTTCCGCAGCAGCCGCGATCCGTTGCGCGGCTGGATCTCGTTCCAGCCCATGTGCGGGACACGCGCTTCCGCTGAGAAGCGGCGGATCTGGCCGTGGAACAGGCCGAGTCCGCGCTCGCCCGGCGCCTCTTCGCTGTTTTCGAACAGCGCTTGCAGTCCCAGGCAGATGCCCAGAAAAGGCACGCCGGCGCGAATACGGTCCAGCAGCGCTTCGCGAACCTGCAGCTGATCCAGCGCGCGCATCATCTGGCCGAAATGGCCCACGCCCGGCAAAATGATCTTGCTCGCGCGACGCAGCCCTTCCGGGTCTCGCACCAGCTCGTGCTGCGCCCCGATCTCGGCGAGCGTGTTCTGAACCGATCTCAAGTTTCCAGCGCCGTAATCGAGAATGGTGATCATAGTAAGCCCTTGGTGGACGGAAGCTGATCCTTCAGCCGCACGTCTCGCGAGCACGCGTAGCGTAGCGCGCGGGCGAAGCACTTGAAGATTGCCTCGACTTTATGATGACTCGACCGCCCGTACAGCACCTTGGCGTGCAGGTTCGCGCCCGCGTGCGCGACAAAGCCGCCGAAAAAATCTTCAACTAGTTCGCTCTGAAGGTCGCCCACCAGGCGAACCCTCACCTTATCGTCATAGACCAGCACCGGCCGCCCGCTCAGATCCAGCGCAACCATGGCCAGCGTCTCATCCATCGTCATCAAGAAGTAACCCGCGCGGTTGATGCCCTTCCGATCCCGCAGCGCCTTCGAAACCAGCTGGCCAAGCACGATGCCAACGTCCTCTACCGTGTGATGCTGATCCACATCCAGATCGCCGGTGGCTTTCAATTGCAAGTCGAAGCCGCCATGCTTCGTGAACAGCTCCAGCATGTGATCGAAAAACCGGATTCCGGTGCGAATATCGTAGCGGCCGCGCCCATCCAGGTTCAGTTTGCCGCGGATTCGCGTCTCTTTGGTGTTCCGCTCGACGCTAGCCGATCTCATTAATGTCTCCGAGCACCTGAATCGCACCTTCCAGGTGGAACAACTCCAGGATGTCGGCGCGGCGCTCGTGTTTGGGTGAAACGATTCCGATAAAAGGCACATTGGCCGCGCGGGCGCAGCGCGCGTCATCCACCGTGTCGCCGACGTACAGCAGCTTCTTCGACGGGCGCATGGCCGCGATCTTCAGCAAGCCTTCCGGCGCCGGTTTCTCGCACTCTACGTCATTGGCGGTGAGCAGCAAAAATCGATCGCGGAACCCTTCGCGGTTCAGCGTAATCTCGGCTTCCTCGGTAGTCCGGCCGGTGAAAATTGCCAGCTCGAATTTCTCTCCCAGCCGATCCAACAAGCCGTCGCGAGGCAGCCAGCGTTCGCGATGAATCATCCCCTGGTCCAGGAAAAGATGATTGAAATACTCCACCACCGTCGCATATGGAAGCTCCACCCCTAGATCCCTGCAGATCTTCTGCGACAAGGCCCAGTCGTTGTTCCACCCGCCCTGGTTTTTGTAGTCCTGAATCTGCCCGCGCGTAATCGTCTTGCCGGTGAAATGCTCCACCGTGCGGATAATCGTCTCGCGATACGAATCGGTCACGTCCACCAGGACGCCGTCCATGTCGAACACCAGCACCTGATCGCGAGCGCTCACCAAATCTGCTCCAATTCGCTCAGGAACCGGCGCACCTGATCGCGCGTGCCTACGGTCACTCGCACGCACCCGGGGATTTCGTAGCTGCGGTCGCGCACCAATACGCCGCGGCTGCGTAACTCATCCCGGATCGGAATGGCGCGGTCGCCCGCCTGGAATAACACGAAATTCGCTTTGCTCTCGTAATAACTGATCCCGAGCTTTTCGAGCCCGACGTACAACAACTCGCGAGCCGCCAGCACTTCCGTCACATATTTCTCGATATACGCCCGATCCTGGATGGCCGCGCGCGCCGCCAACACAGCAACGCTGTTGACGCTGTAAGGCGACTGCGCCTTGTGCAGGAACTCCACATTTCCGGATTGCGAAAACAGGCAGCCGAGCCGCATGGCCGCCATGCCGTAGACTTTGGAAAACGTGCGGCTGACGAATAGATTCGGATAATCGTTCAATAACGGCAACGCGGTGACCCCGCAGAACTCGTAATACGCTTCGTCGATCAGCACCGCCGCGCCCGCCGCACGATCTAAGATTCGCTCGATTCCCGCGCGCGATGTTCCCGTTCCCGTCGGATTGTTCGGATTCGCGATCAGAATCGCCCGCGTGGTCGGCCGGATGTTCTGCAACAGTTCTTCGAGCGGGAAGGCCAGCTTCTCGCGCCGGTACGGGATCGTGCGCACGCTGGCGCCCGCCACCTCCGCATAGAAGCGGTACATCGCGTACGACGGCTGCAACAAAAGCACCTCGTCACCGTCGTCCACATAGGTGTTGATGAGCACCTGTATTGCCTCATCGGTACCGTTGGTGAGTATGAAATCGTCCGGATCGACCGCGAAGAACTCCGCCAGTTCGTGCTTGATCTCGCCGTACTCGGGATAAACGGCCAGCCCGTCTTCGGTGAGATGCTCACGCAAAAACTCGATCACCTTGGGCGAAGCTCCCACCGTGTTCTCGTTAAAATCCAGCCGCAGCTTTCCAGCACGGCCCGCGGTAGGCGGCGAATACGGCGCCATCTTCAGCACCGCCTCGCGCGGCTGCAAAACGCCGGGCGGCAGATCCAGCTTCTTACTTGCCAAGACGAACCTCCACCGAGCGCGCATGCGCTTCCAGCCCTTCGGCGCGAGCCAGCGTCGTGATGGCCGGAGCCAGCCTCGCCAAACCGTCCGCGCTCAGCTCCTGTACCGAGATCACCTTTACGAAATCCGCGGAGGATAAGCCACCGCGAATGCGCGCCGCGCCCGCCGTTGGAAGCACGTGATTGGGTCCGGATGCGTAATCGCCCGCTGCTTCCGGACTGCTTGGGCCAACGAAAATGCTTCCCGCATGCCGGATCTTCGGCAGCAGCCCGTCATCGTAGATCGCCAAATGCTCGGGCGCCAGGCGATTCGAAGCATCCACCGCCGCGTCGACAGATGGGCACAAAATGACCGCGCTGTGATTACGAATGGACTGACACGCCACCGGGGCCGTCGGCAGCATCCCCAACTGCCGCGCCACTTCCTGCGCTACCTGCTCGCCCAATTGGCGCGAGGTCGTCAGCAGAATCGAGGAGGCCTCTACGTCGTGCTCGGCCTGAGCCAGCATGTCCGCGGCGATGTGCCTCGGATCGGCATCCTCGGCGATGATCACGATCTCCGTAGGCCCGGCGATAAAATCGATCCCCACCTCGCCCGCCAGCGCCTTCTTCGCGGCCGTTACGTAAATATTGCCTGGCCCCACGATGCGATCCACCTTAGGAATGGTCGCCGTGCCGAATGCCAGCGCCGCGATCGCTTGCGCGCCGCCCACCCGAAATAGATGCTTCAAACCCAAGAACCGCGCCGCAGCCATGATCTCGGTGCTGGGACGCGGCGAAGTGACGCAGATTGTCTTGACGCCGGCCACTTGAGCCGGAATCGCCGTCATGAGAAGCGTGGAGGGAAGCGGATAGCGCCCCGCCGGAATGTACGCGCCCATCGAGTCCAGCGGACGCACGATCTGCCCCAGCCGCCGTCCGTCCTGGAACTCAACCCAATTTTCCCGCGGAAGCTGTATTTCGGCGTATTCGCGGACATTGCGCGCCGCCGTTTCGAGAGCCGCGCGGAACTCGGGACTCACGCGTGCTTCCGCCTCGCGCATCGCCGCCTCCGGGATCGTGACACTGTTTCCCTCCAGGCCGTCGAACTTGCGCGCGTACTCCAGCAGTGCCTCGTCGCCGCGCTTGCGCACCGCCTCCAGGATCGGCGCCACGGTTTGTTCGGCTTCGGCCAGGCGCACTGCCTTGCGTTTTATGAAATTCTGAGCCTCATCCAGCGGAAGAATTCGGAGCATACATCACATCACAATCTTGTTTAGCGGATATTCCACGATCCCTTGTCCGCCCGCTTCCTTCAGCCGCGGGATGATATGCCGGACCGTGTTTTCATCCAGAATCGTGTGCACCGCGACCCACTCATCGTCGCTGAGATGCGAAATGGTGGGCTTCTTCAGCGCGGGAAGAATCGACAGGACCGCGGGAAGGCAGTCCTTGCGCACGTTCAGCATCAACCCTACTTTTCCAAGCGCATTGATCGCGCCCTCCAGCAGCATGCGCATGTCTTCCAGCTTGCGCCGCTTCCAGCCGTCGCGCCAGGATTCGAGATTCGCGATCAACTGCGTATTCGATTCCAGCACGGTCTCGATGATGCGCAGCTTGTTGGCGCGCAGAGACGAGCCGGTTTCGGTCACTTCCACAATCGCGTCAGCCAGCACCGGCGGTTTCACCTCGGTCGCGCCCCAACTGAATTCCACTTTGGCCTTGACGCCATTGGCGGCGAGATAACGCTCGGTCGTCGAAACCAGCTCGGTCGCGATCACTTTGCCGTCCAGATCCTTGACGCTCTGAAACGAAGACGCCTCCGGCACCGCTAGTACCCACCGCACTTTGCCGAAGCTCTGCTTGGCGTAGATCAGGTCCGCTACCGCATGCACTTTGGCTTCGCTCTCTTCAATCCAGTCGCGTCCGGTCAGGCCGGCATCCAGGACGCCGTCCTCCACGTAGCGCGCCATCTCTTGCGCGCGGATCAGCATGCACTCCACTTCTGGATCGTCAATCGCGGGGAAATAAGACCGCGAGCTGGTGCTGATATTGAAACCGGCGCGCCGGAACAGCTCGATAGTCGCGTTCTCCAGGCTGCCTTTAGGAATCCCGAGCTTCAGCTTCATGACCCGCTCCCGTACACCGCGGCCGGATCGTAGGCCCGCGGCTCCGATTCCTTCCATTGGCCGCCGTCCAGGCGCCGGAAGAAGCAGCTCTGGTATCCTTCGTGGCACACGCCCGGCCCTAGCGCCTCCACTTTGATCAGCAGCGCGTCGCGATCGCAATCGGTGGCAATCTCCTTCACCACCAGCCGGTGCCCCGAAGTCTCGCCTTTCATCCACAGCTTGTTCCGCGAGCGGCTGAAAAACGTGACAAAGCCGGAATCCACGGTCTTGCGGAATGACTCCTCGTTCATAAAGCCGACCATGAGTACGCGGCTGGTCGCGTGATCTTGAATCACCGCCGTCAGAATACCGTTCAATTTGCTGAAGTCGAGGTCCATGTCTCCATACCAATAAAAAAGCCCGCCGGTTTTGTTCGGCGGGCTGTTGTTAGTTTCAGGAATCGATCAGTATGCCGCCGACCGCCAAACAACCCGATGATGGTGGTGATGGGCGACAAACATGAATCCTCAGTGTAGCACGCGAGCACCGTTAGAATCCAGGGTAAAATAAGGGGCTTCTATGGCCTTCCCCGCTTCCTCGTCGCTGGCGCAGTCCCGGTCTCAAGCGCGATCCATGGTGATTTCCACCCGCGGCATCGTCGCCACCGAGCAGACTCTAGCCTCGCAAGCGGGCGCTCAGATCCTGGCCCGCGGCGGATCGGCCGTCGACGCCGCGATTGCAGCCAACGCGGCCCTCAGTGTCGTCGAGCCCATGATGTGCGGCCCGGGCGGCGACCTGTTCGCGCTGGTTCGGGACTCTAAGACCGGCCAGGTCGCAGGCATCAACGCCAGCGGCTGGTCGCCTCAAGCGCTCTCGCTCGATTACGTGGACCAGCACGGCTTCAATACCATCCGCGGCATTCACGCCGTTACGGTCCCGGGCTGCGTCGACGGTTGGCACAAGCTGCACCAGCGCTTCGGCCACATAGCCTGGCGCGACCTGTTTCAGCCCGCCATTTATTACGCTTCGCATGGCTTTCCCGTCACCGAGTTGATCCAGTGGGAATGGCAGAACTCGAGCTTGATGCTGCAGGACGAAGCACGCAGCATCTATTTACCGCAAGGCCGCGCGCCAAACGTCGGCGAGATCTTCCGCAACCCGGAACTCGCGCACGCGTTTTATCTGATTGCCGAGCTCGGGCCGGACGCGTTCTATCGCGGGCAGATCGCCGAAGCAATTCTCAAGACCTCCCGGCGCTACGGCGGCACGCTCGCTGCCGCGGACTTGAGCGAGTACGAATCCGAATGGGTACAGCCGATCTCCACCACCTACCGGGGCTGGGAAGTTTACGAGCTTCCGCCCAATGGCCAAGGCATCGGCACGCTCGAAATGTTGAACATCCTGGAAAATTTTCAGATCGGCGATTATTCGCAGGATGGCGCCGACGCGCTGCATCTGAAAATCGAGGCGCAGAAGCTCGCAATCCAGGATCTGCGCCGCTACCTCGGCGATCCGCGCCACGCGCCGGTTCCGGTGCAAGGCTTGTTATCCAAGTCGTATGCGCGCGAGCGCGCCGCCCTGATTGATCCGCTAAAGGCCAATTGCTCTCCCGTCCCCGGCCGGCCCGACCTGGGCCACACCACTTACCTGGGCGCGGTCGACACGGACGGCAACGTCGTTTCGTGGATCCAGAGCATTGCCAACTTTTTCGGCTCCGGAATCGTCGTGGACGGGATGGGCATCTTGCTGCACGACCGCGGCGCCTCCTTCGTAACCGAACCGGGTCATCCCAACGCGCTCGCCCCACGCAAGCGCCCGTTCCACACCATCATTCCCGGCTTCATGCAAAAAGATACTCGCCATGTTGGGTTCGGCATCATGCGCGGCATGAATCAGGCGCAAGCGCAGATGCAGCTGGTGACCAACATCGTGGATCACGGAATGAACATCCAGCACGCGCTGGAGGCGCCGCGCTTTACCAAGCAATCGCTGGGCGGCTGCGATGTGCAAATCGAGTCGCGCGTCCGCGAGGAGGCGCGCCAGGAGCTAATCCGGCGCGGCCATCGGCTCAGCGTAGTGGGCGATTACTCCGAATACATGGGAGGCGGCCAGGTAGTCATGCATGACTCCGCAGCCATGGTCAATTACGGCGCTTCCTCGCCGCGCAAGGATGGCGCCGCTGTTCCTGAACCCGATCCGTATTTCAAGTCCTGAAATTTAAGCCCCGGAATAACCCTAATACACTCGGATTGCGCCATCCGCCTTCATCTGCGGCTATCTGCTTCCGGTCTGGGGATGGGCACGGTTTTCGTCCACTTGCAGCCGGTTTTGCAGGATGCGCACCACGCCCTGCGCCTGGTCCGCGCGAGCTGCTTCTTTGCGAACCTGCTGTCTCAGCTGCTCCACCTGGTTCACAAGATCGTCGCGTTCGCTTTGCAGTTGTCCGGAGTCCAGCGGCGTTGGGTTCGGCGAAGGCACCGGCTGCGCTACCAGACGCGCGAACTCGTGGAATTCATGCCCGCCCGCTCCGAAGATGTTCATCTGCAACGCGACATCGCCGCTCTGCCGTGCATAGGTTGTCTTGCCGGCGTGCAGTTGGTCGCTCGAGAGCGAAATGCTCTTCTTCGTCGGACCATCTTGAATGTCAATGGATCCGCGCTCTGCCTCCCGCACCGGGACCGAATCGGGATCCCAAGAGATCTCGACAGTCTCCCCTTCGGAAGCAACGCGCAGAGAAAACGATTGGACCGGTGTGGGCGTCTTTTGCATCAGCAGAAAAAGAATCACGCCCAGAACCGCCAGCACCGGAATCAGCCACAGCCAGCGCGATCCGCCGAAAGAATGCGTTTGCATACCGAACGCGGGAACCAGGTCGACGGCCTCGTCCTGGGTCGTACGCAAGTCCTGTAGGGGCGGGGCGCTTACCGCGCTGTCCGATATCGGCGGCTCTGCCGGAAATGCGGGCCGTGCTGCGACCGGTGCTTGTGCCGGAGTAACGGCTTCGGCCGGAATTGCCGGTTTTTCCGGAACGCCGGCATGTGCGGTTATGCCAGCCGGTTTCGAAACCTGTGTTCTGGACGGAGCCTCAAGTCGCTTCTCTGCCGATGCAGGTTCCGTAATGGCCGCGATTCGCGCTCGTGGCAGTTCCTTCTGCGCCGGCGCCTCAGCCGCAGGCTCGGCGAACCGCGCTTCGATCGGTTTACCCGCCGCGAGATCCGCACGCTTCTCGGGTGTTGAAAATTCGAAGATCCCCGGAATTCGCGCCCGCTTCCGCGGTATCTCCACAACTGGGGCCGCCGGCGATTCGGGCGGTGCTTCCTGGCTCGTCAGTTCTCGCTTGTCTGCCTCTGGCTCCGATTTCGCCAGCGGCGCCGGTGGAACCACGATGGCCGCCGTGTGCTCGGCAGCGGGGGAAGCTTGCGCCAGTTGAGCTTCCGCAGGTCGGGCTTCCGCCGGTGCAGCTTCGACCGGTAGAGCTTCCGTCGCCCGAGCCTCCGTCGCCCGAGCTGCCACCGGCGGCGCGGGCGGCGTGATCGGCGCGGATTCGAAACGCGGCGTGCTCTCAAATTGCGCCCGAGGTGCCCGCACCGGCAAGTCCTGCAGCTTCGGCAGCTCCGGCAAAGGTCCGCTGGGGTCCGGCGCGCCCGGCACTCGGCGCACCGGTTGAATTAGCAATTCCCTGTAGCTCGCGTCCGTCCGCAGAAAACCGTTGTCTTCCCGGACGAAAAATCCGGCCTTGGCCGTGCCGCCCGGGCCGCGCCGCAGCAGCATCGTGACCTGCCACGAGTTCGGGAAGAAATGATTGAAAATTTCTACTTCTTCCCGAGTCAGCCCGCCCGTTTCCTGGCCGCGCGACACGAACCAGCCGAGCGGCTCCATGCCTTGCATCGCCGGATCGGTAGCGGCGCTGCTGAGTACGCGAACCATCTCAGCGCGATCGCGCAAGAGCGCCCGCGCTGGGTCCTCTTCCGCCGCCGCGCGCGAGATCGGCCGCCATGCCAGGATGCGAATCGCCGGCCCTCGGCTAATTCCGAACAATGCGCCCGCCGGATCCGCGCTACCTGTCGAGAGCCGCCGCAGCTCGTCACACACGTCCCCGCGCAGCTCCTCCATGATCTCTAGGGGATATTCGATACGTACCGAAACCTCGGGCGCGTTCCAGACTCCGAGGATAAAATCGGCCGCCGACTTCATCATTCCGTTGATAGCGGAAGGGGCGGTTTCGTAATCATAGCAGTCGCGGTGGTCTCATCGGAATCGTCTTGGTCCGGTCCCTCCTGCAGGTGGTAATAAAACGTAATCGCAGCCATTGCACAAATTACCAACAGCAGGGCCGACAACCAGGCCACGGCCCGGCGGTTCCAAGGGCTCTGCTCCTCGACCAGACCCGCCGTGAAACGCACACAACACCACGCGCATGCGACTAAACCGATCAGCTTGGCGTACCAGGGCATCATGTCCAGGTGACTCTGCCCGCCCACTTCGCTCCAAAGCGTCAGCACAACCAGCAGCGCCAACAGGAACTCGAACGCATATGCCAGGCGCACCCACGAAATTTTTCGTGCAGTAAAACGAGCACCGTCCGTCGATTCCGGCGCTCCGTCGGGAACCGAATGATCCTCCAGGCAAGGCTCAACGGCGGCTCCCGAAGGCAAGTCCGCGTATACTTGTGGCTCGACCAGTTGCTCTTCCACGCTTTCTCTCAACGTATCATGTCTGTTGGGTCTTCACCAATGGATCAAATCACCTTAAAGAACACCGAGCTGCTCGTCTCCCGTATCTGCTTTGGCGCCATGACGTTCGGAGGCCAAACCGCGCAGGATGCCGCGGCCAGAATGATCGGCATCTGCTGCGAACACGGCATCAACTTTCTCGATACGGCCAATGCGTATAACAACGGCGCGTCGGAAGAGATGCTGGGCCGTCTTCTCGACGGGCGGCGAAACAACTTCGTTCTCGCCACTAAAGCCGGCATGAAATCCGGCACGGAGCCCGAGGCTCAGGGACTCTCGCGGTCCGCCATCCTGCGATCCATCGAGGGGAGCTTGCGCCGCCTGCGTACCGACTACGTCGACATCTTCTATCTTCATCTGCCCGATTATGCGGTTCCCATCGAAGAAACACTGGAAGCCATGAACCAGCTCGTGCGCCAAGGCAAGGTCCGCTATGTCGCTACCTCAAACTACAGCGGCTGGCAGGTCGTGGAGATGTTCTGGATCTCCCAGCGCAACGGCTACGCCCCGCCTTATATCAGTCAGCCCATGTACAACCTGATCGCGCGCGGCATCGAGCAGGAGTACCTTCCGATGTGCCAACGCTTCGGCGTGACCAACTTCGTCTACAATCCGCTGGCGGGCGGGCTGCTCACCGGCAAACAGAACCGCGATGCGCCCAGCCCGGGCACACGCTTCGACAAAAACCAAATGTATCTGGATCGTTACTGGCATCCGCGTGATTTCGATGCCGTGGACCAGTTGCGCGACATCGCCGGGAAGGCCGGCCGCTCGCTCGTGAGCCTGGCGCTGAACTGGCTGTATCGTCACACCGTAGCGGAAGGCATTATCCTGGGCGCGTCCAAGGTCGAGCATCTGGAGCAGAACCTGAAAGTGTTCGCCGACGGCCCGCTCGACGCTGAAACCTTGAAAGCCTGCGACAACGTCTGGAATACCTTGCGCGGCCCCACACCCAAGTACAATCGCTGACAAGCCGCCGAAATTTGCTGTGTCCATCCCTGAGAAGTTGCGTAGCGAAGAGGCTGCGGTACAGAATCCGCTGCCGCGCGGCGCACCGCTTCGTTTTGCGCTGACGATTTTCCTCAGCGCGTTCCTGCTGTTCCAGGTGCAGCCCATTGCTGCTCGTTACATCCTGCCGTGGTTTGGCGGAGGTCCCGCCGTCTGGACCAGTTGTCTGCTGTTCTTCCAGATCGGGCTGCTGGCCGGTTACGTCTATGCTCACTGGCTGGGGTTGCGTCTCGGTTCCCGCCTGCAGGGCGGCGTGCACCTGGCGTTGCTCGCGCTCTCGCTGCTGTTTTTGCCCATCCGCCCGAGCGCCGCCTGGAAGAGCGCTTCCGTGGCCGATCCATCCGGCCGTATTTTGCTGCTACTCGCGGTGACAGTCGGCGCTCCGTATTTTTTGCTATCGGCCACCGGTCCGCTGCTGCAGCGCTGGTTCACCGCGACCGAACCGGAGAAATCGCCGTGGCGTTTATACGCGCTTTCGAACCTCGGGTCTCTGATCGCGCTGGTCACTTATCCGTTCTTGATCGAGCCGTATTTCCGCCTGGATACCCAGGTTCTGATCTGGTCGACTGTCTACGCCGTTTTCACCGTACTGTGCGGCCTCACGGCATGGCGGTTCCGGATGGCTCCCATCGCCCGGCCTGCCGAAATGGCAGCGGACGCCGAAGCGCGCCCCAAGGCCGCGACAATACTCTTCTGGCTCGGACTGTCGGCCTGCACTTCCACGCTGCTGGTCGCGACCACCAACCAGATCTCGCAGGAAATCGCGGTCAATCCGTTTCTCTGGGTAGCGCCGCTGGCGCTTTATCTCTTGACGTTTATCCTGACGTTCGAAAGCGATCGCTTCTACCGGCCCGCCGCACTCGCCATCATCGCGGGCGTGCTGGCGCCGCTGGGCTGCGTTATCCCCAGCCTCTCCGGCCTGCTCTCGCTGCGCGGGCAGCTCATCTTGTACTTGCTCGCCATGCTGGCCACCTGCATGCTTTGCCATGGAGAGCTCGCTCGTGCGAAACCCGCCCCGCGCCATCTGACCAGGTTCTATGTCGCGATCGCGGCCGGCGGCGCATTGGGCGGCGCGTTTGTGGCGCTGGCCGCTCCGCGGTTGTTCACCGAGTTTCTCGAATACCCCATCGGCCTCGCCGCCGCGTGCCTGCTCGGATTCATCGGATGGCTGCGCAGCGGGGCATTCGCGCAATGGAGGAGCGGCGAACTGCGCGTTCGCATATCGCTGATGGCCTTGCTCTTTGGCGGCTTCACCGCCATTATGGCCGCGGTCAGCACCGGCAATCAAACCTCCCTCGCGAGTGCCCGAAGTTTCTACGGGATCTTGCGCGTCATCGAGCGCAGCGACGCGAACGGTGCCTATCGCGAACTCCGGCACGGCCGCACCCGCCACGGATTTGAATATCTGGAAAGTTCCAAGCGCGACTGGCCGACAACCTACTACGGCCCGCACAGCGGCGTCGCGCGCTCGCTCCAGGCGCTCGACCGGCCCGCGCGCCGCATTGCCGTCATCGGCCTGGGTACCGGCACCCTCGCGGCTTGGGGACGCACCGGCGATACGTTTCGCTTTTACGAAATCAATCCGGATGTGGATGCCTTCGCCCACAGCTGGTTTTCCTTCTTGAAAGACTCCCAGGCACGCACCGAAACCGTCTTAGGCGACGCGCGCGTTCAGCTCGAGCGCGAGTTGGCCTCCGGAAAATCGGCGCAATACGATCTCATTGCAGTCGACGCATTCTCGAGCGACGCGATCCCGTTTCATCTGCTGACCAGCCAGGCCGCCGATCTGTACCGGCAAAGCCTCGCGCCCGGCGGCCTGCTGCTGTTGCACATCTCCAATCGCGTTCTGAACCTCGAGCCCGTGGCGCGCGGCATGGCTCGATACCTCGGCTGGACGCCGGTTCTGTTCGTCTCCGGCGACGATACCGCAACCGGCGAGAGCAGCTCCAAATGGGTCCTCCTCACCGCGAATCGGGAATTCCTGGCACGCACCGGCCTCGAAGCGCGCGGCGCGCCCTGGACCCGCCGCGAGCCGATCCTCTGGACGGACGATTTCGTCAGTCTCTGGCACGTCTTGAATTTCTGATCGTGCTTGGCCGCGTTTCACGCTGCAGCCGCTCCTCGGTCCATGATTAAATAAATAGATGTCAACCGCCGCTGCAGCCCAGTCAGCCGGGCTCCACAACCTGAGCCGGCGGCAATTGATCGGCACGCTGACCGGTTTGGTCCTGACGCTTCTGTTAGCGGCGCTCGATCAGACCATCGTCGGAACCTCCGAGCCGCGCATCATCGCCTCTTTAAACGGGTTCGATCGCTATCCCTGGGTCACCACCGCGTATCTACTTTCCTCCACCATCGCGGTCCCGATTTTCGCCAAGCTTTCCGACATTTACGGCCGGAAATGGTTTTTCCTGACCGGTAACATCATGTTCGTCGTGGCCTCCGCGTTCTGCGGCGCTGCCGGCGACGTCCGTTGGA
>Ga0209062_1000706_pt1 | contig 85020 bp, 77 predicted proteins | sample Coa_R2_2_FD_187158 | JGI IMG/M metagenome (GOLD analysis project Ga0209062, IMG submission 187158) | Surface soil microbial communities from Centralia Pennsylvania, which are recovering from an underground coalmine fire - Coalmine... | ecosystem: Environmental > Terrestrial > Soil > Unclassified... | reverse complement strand
TGGCTTTGCTTTGGTGCAGACCGGTTCAGGCCTGAGCGGTTGGATGCTGGTGGCGAACAACGGTGCGGGCCCCATCGACTGGAGCCTCCTGATAAACCCCCTGCCAACGCCAAATTCAAGCGGCGGCCATACCAGCGGCGGTGGAATGATTACGGGGCCTAATGGACCCTGTACCCCGAGCGTTTTCAATCCATCATGCAAACCGCCATCGTGCCTCGCAGTTTTCCTCAAGGCTGCGGGCGAGGCAGATACTCTAAACTTGCCTGCGGTTCCTCCTGGCTTCGGTCCTGACGATGCTGCGAAGGCGGCGGCTACAGCGCTCGCTACCAAGCACATAATCGAGCGTGGACTAGTGGTTCCCCTCCGATCATCGATAGTGCGTAACATCCTTGCGGCTGGAGAATTTGCCGCCAGTGCGGCCGTCTTCGTTCCAGCCATTTATCAGCTCGCAGTCGGACTCGAGGCTGAATATGACGCGCGAAAAGCTCGAACATGCACAACGGCCTTCGGTAACTGACATAAAAATGTCAATAAAGAAGCTGATCACCGCTTATCCGATGCTGTTTGGGGCGCTAATTGGTCTCGTGATCTTCGGCGCCATCATTGTCATTGAGACCTGGTTTCCGTGGATCGGGAAAGCCTGGGAGAGGCATAATGAGCTGGTGCAATCTGCTTGGTTCACCGCCGGCTTTTTCGGAGTCTGGGTCAGTCGCTATTGGCGGTGGCGACGCAGAGGCTTCTTCTGGGCCTCAATGTGCATCTTCCTCCTGGTTCATACCCTCGGTGTTCTGTATTATGCAATGCAAATCCATCCGCTCGCTTTGCGAGAGTGGATTGTTCTGCTTACAGTGGAATCCTTCGTTGTTGTTTTTTACATGGACTGGTCGACACGGCGGTTCGGTCACCCAAGTCGGCATCGGCATTCCGATGGAGCCAGTGGGATACCAGGCGGAGCTTAAGGCGGGAAACTCGTGAAACTCGGGGACAGACGGGACGTTTTCTCGGATCCTTGAAGAAAAAAGTACAATTGGTGGCGACAAACGTAGAGTTCATAACTATCGGACGTTTCAGCGGAGGAGGGATCGTCTCTCACCGAGCTGTGCCTTACGTCGATGTCCGCTGGCTGGAGTACCGGGATGAAACAGCAGGTGATGTTGCTTACAGTCCCCGGGGACTATACGCTGTTTTGAAATCGGGTAGTGCCTGCCTGCTCCCGTACTTGGATGAGCACCGGACCCTGGAGCTAATCAGCAAAATTGAGAAGAAACTGCCAGCCTTCAGTCAGCGGTGGAAACGACAGACGCAGTTTGACCAACATTACACAACTTTATCAGTCTAAGATGTTTGAACAGTGACAGCACCGAATGCGACAGCAACGGCTGTCATCTCCAGGATTTTGGCTTCCAGTTCCGGCGGCGTCTGGTTGGGCATGCGCGGTTTGCGCCACTTCTCGAAGGCTTCCTTGATTTCGTAGAAGTGACTGCGAGAAATGCCCGCGCGCCGACAAGCCCAACTGATGTTTTGCAACTCCTCGGCCAGGGCTAGCATTCCCAGCCGAGCCTTGATAAGTTTTTCCCGGGTGCTCATGGTCTTCTCCTTGAGGTAAGTTTTTCAGTCTTCGCGAACAACCGAAAATCCTACCACCGGAGTCCCGGAGCACCCCTTGCCTTCACTCCTGCAATTCGGTGCAATCTGTCCGCTCATCCTCAGCTAAGCTCACACGACGTCCCTGCAATCACAAAGCATTGAAGGGCACTTTCCCTCGCTTCTCAACCTGCGAGAGCGCTGGCGCCCACATTTCGCGGTGACTTCGAATGTGGTCGGCGCGATGCGTTTTGGAGAGGGGCAGTGCGAGGCTCGCAAAGGGTCAGCCATCGCTTAGCTTGGGAACATTACCTAGAATTCTTCCCCAATCCTCGATCTTCGCGCAGAAGTATTCTCTGTTACTTGTCGGATGTTTGGCTATGTGAACCGCCCCCTCTCCGAAGATGAGAGTCATCAGGGGCTTCTTAAGCTGCTCTTCCGATTGCGTGTCCGCAGCCGTTTTGATCCCTTGAATTAAGTAGTAGAGCTGACCTGAAAACACGCCGATACCTTCACCGCTGCCTGGCAAAGCCCCTGGTACTCTAACGAACTTAACCCCAGGTGCTTTTAGCGCCTGTACGAGGTCATTCTTTAACCGATCTAGTGCTCGAGAAACTGAGTCGAGGACCTGTTGAGCGCGAATACCTCCAAGCGCTTGGGCGTTTGAATCGTGCACAACAGCTGCGCGATAGAGGTCTTCAAAGCTTCGAACGCGGACCGGTAGCACGAATGGCTGGTGAGGGGCACTCCACATAAAGCAATTTCCCGGAATTGGCTCTCCAATTAGGTGGGCAAGGACATCTTCGGAGTAATGCGAATTGTACTTTCCCAGCGTTCCCGCGTCGCCCTCAGACAGCAAGTGGAAGCAAAACCAGTTATCCGCCTGGCTCAACAACTCCGGTGACATCGCCCCGGGTTGCTGTGTCACAAGGATTGCTCCCAAGTCGTATTTCCGACCTTCCTTTACCCACTCCACGAACGGGCTTCCCTCATCTAAATTTCTGCCAAGGACGCTCTGTGCCTCCTCAATCACGGAGACAGCCGGGATTATGGGATGCTGAGCTCCCGCGGTAAAGTTTTCCTGATTGTGGGCAAAGATCCTTCGCAGGATCAGACCCGCGAGCATATTGCCTGCCGCAGAACTCAGAAGACTTATGTCGATCACGACGACAGAACCTTTGCGAAGTGCTTCGAGAGTTCCAGACAGGACTCGACTGGTTGGGTCGTGTAACGCCCGAACGACACCGTACATGTTGCTTCGTGCCGCCGCGATTTCCGCAACGTTTTGCTGAATTTGGTTCTGGGGATAGCCAAGCAAATTCCCCACCGCACTATCAGTGGCTTGTAGTCCTTGGGTATGGATCAGGTCGACCAGAGCGGCCCAGTTCGTCGGCGAAACAGCTTTGAGCTTTAGTACGTTCTGGTGAGATTGCCGATCGGTCGAGATCGCAATTCCTATAACGTCCCGTGCCGGAAGATCGCGAATGTCGAGCCTAACCTCTCCAACCTTCCAGCTGCCGTAGTATGGACTCGGCGCAGATCTATTGGTAAAGACGACCAGTTTATCCCGCAGGTGAGATACATCGCATAGGCCTGGACGGCCTTTCACGGTGTCTGGCCAAAAGTATTCCCCGTCCGCGTCGAAAATCAATGTACCAACCTGCAGTCCCTTTTCCGTCTTTGGTTCGTGACGATACAGTTCAGCGACCAGAAACTTGATCAGGTTCGACTTTCCGTATCCCGCTCTAGCGAATACAACCGTTCGACGTGAAACCAGATTGTTAATGTCGAAGGTGACCGTTAGTTTAGGGGCGCTAGGCCGGAAAACTGGGTCCTTGTTATCGACACCCGCGCCGCAGAAGACGAACTCTCCCAGGACATAATCACCCAACTCCGTGCACCCTCTGCTCAGCCGACACAGTTCGCTCAATACTGGTGCGCTGGGCAACGCCACCCGCGCTCCGAGATGGGGTAGCCGTCGCTGCGAAGGAATGTAGAGTACTTTGTTTCCTGCAGTTCGTACTGCGCCCAGCAGCTTCACCTGGACCCGGTATTTCAACCGCTGCTGCTTTAGGTCCTCAGGTACATCCTGTTTCCTTCGCTGCATGGTATTTACATAATCTTCGCCTTCTGCGGTCGCAAGTAACCCAGACGGAACAAATCTAGTGATTCGACCCAGAGCGGCCTCTTCTGGGGATCCCAACTCGATGAGGAGAAACTGGCCAAGCTGGGGCCTATCGAGCATGCTTGCATCATACGGCGCGATAATTTCAGCTGCGAACTCGATACCCTTTTCGTTGAAGCCCTTAAATGTTCCCATCAATTGAGAATCGGCAAAGAGCACCTCACGCCTCCTTGTACCTGAGCGCAGCTAGAGAGCGCCCCAGGTACTTCAACCGAAGGACCCGCTCTGATTCTTCGGGAGCTAAACCCTCACACACTCCATCAACCAGCATGTCTTGGAGCACCTCGATTTCCAGGCCTGTCAGTTTGGCGAACTCGTGGGCTCTCTGAATACACATGGGATAATCGGGAATGGGGAAGCCTTGCTGAGCATCGACCGTCAACTGTCCAAGAATTCTGTCGGTTGCACCGAGTTGCCACTCTGCGATGTCGACCGGCCATACGGGGTCTAAAGGAAGATCGCCGAATTTGACAAGGAACATTCGCCCCAAGGACTGATAAAGACGACGACCGTCGTCTTCGGGCTCTGTTGTCTCATATGTGTCCAACCAAGTTCTGTCGAAGTTGTAACAGTCTGCCTCGATGTCAGCATCAACTTGGACATAGCACGGGAATGATTTATGGAATGTCCCCTCAATCTCGAGTGCTACGGCCAACCGGCCCAGGACGGCACTTTGTTTGGCCACACCCACCAAGGAAAGTGTGACATTCCATCGAGCGTGTTCAGCTACAGCAGTACGCAGCCTTCCGTCAATTTGGGGAAATACTTCTCTCTTGAAGGATTTCGTCCGGAGAAGCCCATCTCTCACCAATATTGTGTCACCGCCCCACCGACGTGCAGGGTTGGTGCATAAATCATATAGAACCGCCCATTCGACAATGTCCCTATAACAACGGATCGCCCCGGTACTCTTACCTGGAGTCCCAATCCCACGTACCAAATAAGACAGCTCCCCAAGTCTGAGATTCAGGTCGGAGCACAGTTTTTGCAAGGGCGCTACAACCCCAGGTGTGTCGGGGCGCGTGCGTTCTTCTAATTCCTGGAGGCTCGCCGTACTCGCGACCGCGTCTAGCGCACACTGGTTCCCGCGAGAATCAACTACACGCACCAGTTCGACAACTGCTGGGTTGAATGTTAGACGGTTGTCGCCCCCATCCGCAGACACAAAAGACACCGCGTTCACTGAATACGAGCGGAGAGGTTTGACGTTGTCCCTCAAACGCCTTGCGTATTCCCGGAACTTCCGGAGCAGCGGGTCGTCTGCGCGGTATGCGGCTGCAACTTTGGCACGCAATTCTTCTACGTCGAAATTAGCTAGTGCCATATTTCTTATTCTCCCAGACTTGATCACGAGCCGCCCTGATGTCGCTGACTCCAGCGCATAGCCTTCGTCGAATCTGGAAAGCGCGCCAAATCTTGTACTCCGGTCTTCGCAGGGCCCGGGGAATAATCCATCGCTCTCTGGCGAGCTTCCCAACCTCAGCAACCGTCGGAAGGCGTCCATATTTAGGGCGTTTGGCCTCGCCTCTCAACACCGCCTTGGCATTGGTGGCCAAGGAACACAGGAAGACCTCTCTATTCACGCCATGGCGAAGAAGATTTGGACTTAAGCCAGCCAATGATAAGGCTTGCCTTACCGCCCGAAGCTTCCAATTAGGTCCATCCCCGAAGCGATGGTTATTTGCGTAATCGTGGTCATGCGCTGACAAAAATTTCCGGAGGAGTTCAAACAAATCGTCCGGGATATGAAAATGCCCCCATCCAGACGTGTAACCGATACTTTGCAGGATGCGATACCCGTTGAGCGAGAGTCGATTGTAAACGGATGACCTGCCGAGGGCTGAAGTCGTCGAAAGCATTACGAGAGAAGGACGCTTTTTCTTCTTTGAAATTATTCCCCGAGATTTGCCATATCGTTTTTTGAACGCGTCGCGAATCTCCTTAGTTCTCAGCAATGAAGCGACAAGTTTTCCGCCCAAAAGCATGTTGTATGGTGGAATCGCCCCGAGGACGTACGCATCTAGAATATTCACGAGGCGCTTTTCTCTGTCCTTCAATGTCCAACCAATCGCTTCGTCTCGCACCCTGAGGTTGAAGACGGGATCCCCTAGGGCAATTAATCCGATGAGTTTGTTGTTTTGCTGGTCCCAGACGAGAAAGCGCATCCGACGCCCGTAACCTTGAGAGACTGGCACGCTCCATGTCAATGAAGCAAGTCGGAAGAGCTTGGCTTGCATGGTGTTTGCTTTGACGAGTTCGAGCCGAGGGGATATGCTCTCCGGCTTGACTTCAGAACCGTTTGCAAAATACGCCTTCAGTTGGGGCCACGCGGAAGCCACAAACGCTGTTTCTTTCCGCAGGGTCTCCTCGCGCCGGACATTGTGCAACATTCGCACGCAGCGCTTTGAGGCTCCGGGGGGAAGCAAGTAGCCGTTTCTCTGTTTAAGAAAGCCAAGCCGTCTCAGATGTCGCGAAAGTCTGCGCTTTAAGTAGGCATCAAAAGTGAGCAATTTTTTTGGACTTAAGCCTTTCGGCTGCTTGCTCATAACACCGCGTATCCTGCCACATCATTTAGGATTACAAAAGATATAACCATCCCGCCGGCACTCATCCCAAAGGTCACCTCGAACGCGGTTGAAAGCGTCGGTTGGGGTTATTGCTCGTCCCAAATCATCGCCAAAGCAATCGTTCTCGTTCGAAGTATCGGATCAAATCGAAAGATATCTCCGGTCGGATCGAGGCCACGACCAAGCGAGAGGAGGTCCCGAATGCCCTGTCCACACTGTGGGGATACGAGGACGGAAGTTCTGAACACCGTCCGTCGCGGGCGTAGCATGTATCGCGTCCGGCGCTGTTCTTTCTGCAAATCTCGTTTCAGCACCCAAGAGAGGCCTGTGTCTTGGAATCATCTGAACCGAAAGTGGCCGGGGCGGAGCCCGTCGCGCAACGGATGGAAGAAACATCGCGCCGCTGCCTTACATGGAACGTGCGAGGTGGCATCGTGTGCTGTGGATTTCAAACGATGCGGTGTTCGGCGCCACGTAGACCACATGCGGGTGCTGTCATTGTTACCTTGCCAGCGCCAACTGGTCAAATGGCGCTACCTGAATCTCGACCGCTGCCGTACTTTACTCGTTTTTTCGGCAAGGATAAAGCCGACCACATTGTGCCAGCAAGGCTCATCCGACGATTGAGGGCAGGCAATCCAGACTGCCGGGAAAACCTTCAGTGCATCTGCGGAACCTGCCATGGGTACAAACTTCAGGCTGACCATAAACTGTGCTTGGGGGATAAGGTCGGCTACCTCCAAATCCTTCGCACTCACCATTTCGATGTAGCGCGAGTTGAGCGGGCGCTGGCAATGTACGGGTTGTAGGTTAAGCGAGGCCAGGCACCCTTGCTTAACTTAAACCAAGCACCTTCTTGAGTTCCCTGATTTGATCAGCCTCCCAGCGAGGGAAATTTTCGGGATTGGCTTGGAAGCGCTCCCATGCCTGATCTAGGAGGCCAGCTATTGGTTTCGACCCAGGGTTGTATAGCCGAAGGCCCGAGCTCTCGAACAATCGTTTTGCCTCGGCCGCCAAACCACGGAGCAAGGGTTGAGGATATGCGATGTGGAAGTGCTGCGGCTCTAATGCTCCGATCGTTCCCAGCAGCTCATTCCATCGGGCCTCGACTTGGCCGCAACGCTGGGAGCCAGCAACCAATGTTAGCATCGCAAGGATCGCTTGTGTTCTCGCTGCGTCTGCGGGATGGGTCCGGGCTGTCCCGAAGACGTCAGTACTCATCCGTGCGCATAACCTGAGATTCGACCAGGCAAAGCTAGGCCCTGCTGCAAATGTCGCAAACCAGTCGCTGGCGAATTCCACGATCCAGTCACCGAGCCACAGCGTTCTGTACGCAGCCAGTTCCTCTAAGGCGCGGGACGTCCATCCCTCGCGGATGGCGGCGTTAATGCTTGTCTGGAAGTGGTCGTTCACAAGTTTCTTCAAAGGACTAAGGAGCGCTGATCGGTTCCTCGCTAGAACGAAATGCGCCAACTCGTGATAGAGATCTGCCCATCCGAGGAGATGGGCTGCTTCCGTGTGCGGAACCAAAACCAGGTCCATGCCCGTCATGGCGCAGTAGTATTGCGAGCTCATTGCAGCGCAGATCGGTACGGCATACGGAAAGGCAATTTCTTGACACATTGCGTCAAGGACTCTGGTAAGGAAGCGGTCCTCCTCTCGAAAGCGGCTCAGCGCGAAGAGAGGGCCTTCATCTACTGCCTGGGCCAACTCGGATAGCCGCTTATATGTGTGGTAGAAGTTCTTGGCGAACTCAGCTCTTCCTATATCTGGATCAGCTAGGACAGAATCAATGCGGTCCTTCGCCAGACTTACGAGGCGATGAATTCGCTGCCGACAAGGCTCCGCTTCAGGCGGAACCTGGAGGTTCGCCATCTCGTGGTCCAGGAAACGGAACCTCTCGGCCAGGTCATGAAGCAGTGGTTCAAGGACATGTGACATTTAGCGCCTGCGCATACGTCGAAAGACAGCAGATGCCGTCTCGTCTGCTGCATCACACATTTCGTCCAGAACCCCAACAACTCTGTCGTCGAGCGGGACCAAATCGTCCTGCAATACACTCGCTGTGCGCGATAGATCATCCAGGAAATAAGCCATCCTGGGGCGGTGTCGCTCGGTCAGGCGTTCCACCATTTCTTGAGGAATGAACGCTGCCTCGGTCCCCACCTCTCCGACCGCCATCTGTTGCCGCAATGCCTCGACAGTCTGAGCAAGGAACTTTCTTTGATTCTGGTCAAGTCCGGCCCGGCGATGTACGCGAGACTTCTTGATGGCCAGAATCGCTTCGTTCAGGTCCTCGGCCAGTTTCGCTGAGGTTTCATATTCCTGGGAAAGGGCTGAAATCTCGCTCATGAGCTGCCTCCTTTCGGTAAGAGTCACGCAACGTCTGCAGCGTCATCTATTTCCTGACCATAGACAGCTTCTTCTTCGTTGGCTTCGGCTGCGAACGCGCGAAGCATTTCATCGCACAGTTTCAAATCGATTGGCAGGCTAATGCAGCGGTCAGGAGTGGGCCAGGAGAGTACCGACTTACGGAAGACATCTTCCATTACCCAGTTCAGGTCCAACCGACCCTCGTAGATCCTGACTGCTAACGGAGACGATGTGCCCCTTAGTGAAAAGGGGAAGCCGGTGGTGCAGACTATCCCTTCCCCTGCCCCGAGCTCACATGCTGCACCAATTCTGGGATTCCGCAGCCTTCCGGCATGCTCTTCGACCAGCCGTAGGCCAGCATTGAACTTTTTAGCGATTTCTATCGCACCATAGACAACATTGGCGTCGAGTAAGCCCTCCTGTATCAGTTGATTGATTGCGTCGCAAAAACCGAACCACTCCGATCGGAACACGCGACCATCACGTTGGAGTACGATGGACTTCGGCTTTGGTGTGCTGGCCAAATCCGACTTCAGGCCTTCATAGACAATCTTCCTCACCTGCTGCCGCGAAAGCCTCTCGTGCTTCTCTGGCAACTTGAAATCGTAGCGGCGCGTGTAGCAATGCCGACCTCCGTTGTAGAAAAAAGTGAAAGCAGCTTGCCGATTCAGCACATCAAAGGTGATGTAGGCGTCGTAATGAGTTCCATGCCTGAGCACCCAGCCCCACTGCCGATTCACGATTAGCAAACCCAGGGCAGCGTACCTCAGGTAGCTTACGAAACGGTGCTCCAAATCGGGCACGACCTCAACCAACTTTGTTCCCTTGCGCAAGACCGTTCGGTAAAAGCTCGAAAGCTTTTGCGCATCCAAGCATTGAAAATGCAATTGTTCGCGCAGGGCCCGCTTCACATAGTTGTGCAGATCATCGTGCGCGCGCGCAGGCAGGATCAATACACCGCGGCCGTGCTTGATATTTGCGTGTTGGACGCCCGCAACGATTGCATCAACATATTGCTTCAACGTTCGCGCACCACGATCGTCATAGAGGGCAACGTCGAGCCGGTAAGGTGCATGCAGAAAGCTTCGCACAACTCCTTCCAACCGTTTCGTCACATCCGTTACAATCATGCGGTCCAGAGTTTGGGGAATTACGATGTACTGTGGTTCGAGAGTAGATGTAATGGCCACGCCTGCGGCATGGTCCAGTAGAGCATTCATGCGCGCGCGTCCCAGATCAACCAGCGGAGTTTCGCCTTTCTGGACGTTGCCGCCCACTTTCAAAACATGTCCCTGGCCGAATTCGAGAGCGGGCACGGGATACAGGCGTGCGCGTACGCCATGGGGCTCCGCATTGACACGGATTTCCCTGCCGAAAAACTGCCGATGTTGAAAGTAATCTTCGATAACCTGCCTAGTAAGAGCAAAGCGGTCCTCCGGACCCTTGATGGACCGCGGATGGAGCACTTTCGCGAAGGGATCATTGGTTCGGTGAATCAATTTTGCGAGGCCTAGGGCGCCAAAGCGTCCCTTATCGCGCCCCGGGTAGCGATATCGAATGGCCGGTGAGTCGGGCTTCAATGAACGAATCCAGGGCGGCGGATTTTTGCCTGCGTGCTCCAACGTGTAATCGAATACGCTGACAGGTTGCCCGGTACCGTTTGGGACGAACCTTGCTTCTCGGATCGATTTGTCCAGGGCTTCAAGGAGTTGGATGGGGAACCACCTATTCCCAAAGTGGTAGAGGAACATTCGCATCTTCAATCGCTTGAGCTCCTCCACACTGAACCGGTCTATCGCCCAAGTCGCATCAATGTACTTATGTGCGAGCTTGATCCCAACGAAAAGCCTGTCGTCGAGGTAGCGCAAATGGAAATGGAAGCCCTCGTACAGGTCAAGCTCCCGTCCGATTTCGCGGTCGTTCAGGGCTCTCTTAGAGAAGAAAGTATTGGGGCTTGAAGACCAGAGGTCTGGATGCGCCCAGAGCGGGCCGCGGAGACAGAACCTCAAGAATTCCGCAGCGATATGACGATTCCGCGATTCCGAGGCCAGGAGTCCACCGCGATATACTTCTGGCAGGGGCTGTAGAGCTGCGATATCGGGTGCAAGCTGGTACTCGAGATGTTGCAACTGGCAATCCGCCGGCACCGCAAGGAAAAGCAGGTCCGAATCCCTGACGATCGCAACAGGACACTTCTCCTGGATCGCGACGAGTTTCGCCAAGATGTTCACATTCCGGTCAGCCAGGTCCGGATCGCTCAGAGATTGGCGATCAAGACCTTGAACCCTGACTAGGCGATATTCAAAAGCAAGCTGGTCTGCCCCTTTGATTTCGTAGAGGCTGATGCGGTAGTTATCCATGGTTCAGGCTCCCTGCAGATTCTCGCGTACGAACAAAAGCGACATGAGTTCGGATTATCCGTATGCGGAAAGTTCTCCAAGTCAGTGACATCGTAAATTCCGTTGCCACATAGTGCGCGCAATTCGTCGGTGCTGCGGAATATGAAATCTTCCAGTTCATCGAAGGAATCCCGATTGATGGGATGGAGGACGGCTCTTGCTTCTCCGAGTTTGACCTCCCAAAGCTCGATTCTTTCCGGGTCGGCCACGGGCCATGCCTTGTTACGGCAAAGAAGCCAGGCGTAAAGGCACATTTGCAGCCGCGCGTCGCTGCCCGACGCACTCTCATAGTCCTTCCAGTCAACGACGCCATACTCTCCATAGCTTCGGCCAAACAGGAGGTCGATCTGCCCCTTGATTCGTACCCCGTTGTACTCGTCGGACACTGCGACCTCGGACCTGTAGTAGCTTCTGCCTTCAATGTGCTTCAAAAAGTCGTCCATTCTTGAAAGATTCCGCAGCGCGTCTTCGATCCCTTGAAGTGTTGTTGCCAGTTGCTCCTCGGTGATAGGGATTTGGAACTCGTGAGCGAAGAGCGCCGAGTAATTGCCATTGGCCTTGTTCTTTGACATCCCCGGTTCTCGATGGCACCGGTTCGCGGAAAACTCAAACTGACGTTCAGCCAATCTCCGGGCCTGCAGAACGACCTCATTCCACGGTACGGGTCGCCGATTCTGCCAGTGGGGAACCACAAGGGTCTGAATTGCCTGGTGGACCACCGACCCTCGCCAGGACTCGATGCTCTTCAATTGACTTAGCAAAAAGCACTCTCGACGAAGTGGATCGCGCGCATTGTGCCAGGCGACGATGTCCGCAAAAAAGAGCTGACGAGGGCACCGACGCATCCGACGGTCAGTAGAAAAGGACCAATCGATTCCCATCTATAGTTCCTTCTTTACAGATTTCCTGGCCTTCTTCGCATGCCGGGATTCCAACGTTTGCAGAAGAGCTTGCCAGTCGGCTGGCGAGGCAACCTGTGAAGCCCTATCGAAGAACCGTCTCGCATGGATATTGCTCGTTAGGGGTTCAAGCTCCTTGGGGAGTTTATCGGCCAACGTAAGGAACTCGATTGGATCGACCTTCAATATTCGAGCGAGCTCGCGAATCGTTTCGGCCCCCGGTGTGTACCCGACTCGATCATTCTCAATCTTTGAGAGGTATGTAAAATCGATCCCAGCCTCAGCCGCAAGTTGGCGGAGGGTGAGCCCTCTTTCTTTTCGGACCTTCCGCAGGTGCCCCCCGAATCTCATTTCCATCCTCCGTATAAAAACTAGCACGATGTTGAGTTGAAGTCAACACAAATCTTAGCGGTGTGGAGTAGGAATCGTGTCTCCAATGGATCGGCTTGCAATCTAAAGTTCGACGGGGAAATTTCAGGAAAGCAAGGGCTTTGAGACCCGGAAACGTAGGTTCAAGCCAGTCGGACTATAAGCCCGTCCCGAACACATCTGCGTTTTCGGCAACCTGCCGACCGAGGGGTTTGTCGTAGCGGATAACGACGACCCTGTAACCGAGGTCAGCCAGTTTCTTCCGTTCCCGCTGGTCAGCTTCGCTTTGTGCCTTTTCGTCGTGGTGCGGCCCATCTACAAATACTGCAACGCCTTTCAGCCCATCCCTTTCATAGTAGAAATCAGCCTCGGCGTAGACGCCAGGCTCAGGCCGGTATTGCGTTCGGTCAGGGAGGCGTCGACGGGAAGCAACCAAAGTTTCAAGGAACTCAGCTTCCAGGCTTGAGTTCGGATCGATTCTTTCCTTTAGCCAGTGGTGTTGCTCTTCGTATGACCGGCCCGCCTCCTGGCGCGTAGTTACAGCCCGTCGAAGTTGAAGCAGGAAATCACGAATGAGAAATCGATTGAGGAGCGCGTGGTCGGGCTGGTTGGCATAGCTCAGCACGCATCTATAGCAAGCCCGGCTGCACTTATCTTTCTCGGCGAGATCACTTCCAGTGTTTGGATCGAAATGACATAATTTCAGAGCCTCGTTGGCGACCTGACTGACGGCAGCTTGTTCTTCCATGAAACGAGACCAGACCCCGCTGCCACCTTCTGCGGCCTCCCAGAAGAGGATTCGCCGTTCATTGTGCTTGCCGATCCGGGTCACCAACAGTTCTTGTTCTTCAACTTGAAACAGCAATTGGCTTCCGCGCTGTAAGGCATAGCTAAGGCTTGCCATGAAGGACTCGGCATCTTCCTGAGCTACGCTGGCAAGCGACGGCTTGACAAGCAAGATGTTGCGGGTGTCGCGCACGAATGGGAGCACTCCGTGCATCACTCTTGCCTCGTCAATGTCACCCTCTCGATCATCGTCACCCGCCCTGCGGACCCAGAATCCAGTCTTGCCGTCGATGCTGAAACCAGTCTGATCGGACCTGCGCCAGCCGCGATTCACTCTCCAGAGGCTGGCTTGGGGTCCGTTGGTCAGATTTAACAGCGCCTGCCCACCAGGCAGAGCAGCAACGGCCCTCTCTTGGATGGCCCGCCCGTCAGCTCCGCAAGCAAGGCGATAGTAAAGCTCAAGGTCATAGCCTTCTCGCGTGCGTTCTTCTTCATCGCAAGTGATGCGCTCGACGCGCATCCCTTTGACCGTTGGCATTTCAAATAGCAGCGGTGAGAACTCGCTTGTCTCTCCCGTCAATGGTGTCTTGCAGTGATCGCAAATATCGACCCCCGTGTGTGGTTCGTCGTGGTAATAGCCGCACATGAGGCAGAACTTTGCCTTTTTTAACCTTTCTTCAACTTCGCCGGTGGGAAGAATGCACCGTGCCATGCGATACTTCCGGCCCTCGTGATAAAGGATGTTGCGCGGGCCGAACTCCCCAAGCCCGAGGAAACGAGGGCGATCAACGATATGTGTCTGCTCGGGCGCGGGGATTAGAGCACGCAGCGGCAAGCGCGGGAAGTTGTACCCTGGGATGAATCCATCGGCGGCTAGATAGCGGTAAGGGTAGAAATCGGATTCTGTCTCTTGCTCTGTGCGATTTAGAAGCAGGTCTATCTCTCTCTTGGCCTCCCGCTCACGCTGCTCAGCGGCTTGTCGCTCGTCCCTTTGCGCTGAATGACGGTCAATTTCCTTCCGAGCTTCTTCTCTCTGTTGAATGGCGCTCGTATACAGCTCACGCCAGCGGTCGAACGCACGGTCAAAACGGCTCTTTGCTTCTTGCAGGACAGTGTCGAGCCATCCGGGCACGTACCAAAATGCCCGTTCCAGTTCGGTAGAGCATGCTTCAAGAATGTGTTCGCACTCAGCCTGAAGCTCAGCGGCTTTGCCTTCAGTGAGCTCCGTCCGATGGACGGTGTCCGGTCGCAATGGATAACCTGCTGAGTCCAAATCGAGGACATCGGCCACGCTCCTGCCCAGGTTAATGCCCGTCGTCCCCAGCCAGACGGACTGGAGATGCGCGCGCACCAAGTCTTCGTTGGAGAGGTCAAGTCGAGGGGGCGCGACGGCGCCTGCGACCATTGCATCTGGACTCCGGAAGAAATACTGGTCGTGGGGACTGCCTTCGCTGCAGAATGCTGCGACCAAGGCGGGTTGGCCGCTCCGCCCGGCGCGTCCGCTCCGCTGCGCATAGTTCGCAGGTGTCGGAGGAACGTTGCGCATATGCACGACATTTAGGTCACGGATATCAATCCCGAGTTCCATCGTGGGCGAGCAGAACAATGCTGAAAGCTGCCCATTCCGGAATCGCTCCTCGCGCTGCTCTCGAAGTTCCGCCGGGATTTGTCCTGTATGGGCGTATCCTTCGACGCCAGCCAGATGACGGGCGGTTTCTCGGTAGAGGTCGGCGAAGAACTGATTGGCCTCACGCTCGACTTCCTCAAATTCACCTGATTGGGCCCTGCGACTGCGAATGGGATCAAGGGGCGGAGGTGTGCCATCGCCGACAGTCCAGCGCATGGCACTCGCCAAGAGTTGGATGGCAGGCTGCTTCGTGTGCGTCTGCGTGCGACGCAAGAAGTTGCCCTGCAGAATCCGGACCATGGAGTTGAGGAACGGGTCCCAGTCACTTGGCCCTAGATCCGTCGGCAATCCCCAGGTTTCCCGGGAGCGAAGAAACTGCGCCGCCTTTGATCGAGCGGACAGGGAACGCGCTCGCGGATCGTAGCCTCGGCCCCCGGCACCAAGCGTGAATAGTGTACTCTCCCGCAAGAAATCGTCTTCATCGAATGCCCAGGGTTCGCGCAGGTTTTGCTGAACGCGCTGGCGGAGTTCCCAGGCCTCTTGCGGATCAAGCACGCGCGCGTCAATCGCCATCTCACGCCGCAAGTGATCCAAGAACGAATGGATTGCGCGCTCGCGCAGATCGGGAGTTGCCTGTTTCAGGACGGGATGAATCGCCCAAACGTTCTCGTTCTGGCAGAGTTCTCGCAACCCCGGATACTCGATTCGCAAAAGCCCACACTGTTCCAGATTCGGCTGCACGATTCGCCAGCCGCGACGGAGATCTTCGTAGAGCCGGTATTCGAGCAGACGCAGAGCGGCTGTTTCGTTGCGGCTCTTTCCCGGATCGATGTCCGAAGGTTCTTTTGCATAGGCTTCCTGACGGAGATCCAGGGCACGGAAGACCGCTTGCGTTACTGTGGCGTGATCGAGTCCGCCACGCTCCTGTAAAGCTCTGTAAAGAGCTGACCGGACCAGTGCCACTTGAATGAAGTCGTTGAAGTGACCAGCCTGGAGCGAAGCGTCCTGTCGGTTATCAGTGAAGCTGAGAAGCTTGCGAGCCTCCTCGTTCACGCTGACGTCTCGGCGCAGTTGAATGATGGCTGACCCACTGATCAGCGTAGTCGCTGTACTGCGTCCCGTATGGCTCAGGCGCGTCAGTTTGCGAAAGTCGTTCTTTTCGCGCCGGTCGTAGGCAATGCCGCAACGGAGGCATAGCAGGAATGGACTCGGCTGGAACCAAACCTGGACACCGCCGGCCTCGCCGCGACGTGCGACGGTACCAGTGGCCCTGGCTTGCAACTCGCGCGGGATGTGAGGCTTAAAGTCGCGCTTAATGCGGTCCTGACCGTTGCGTGTTTCCCACCAGTGGTCGGGGAGATCACCCTCGCGCTCTTCGTTCCATAGGTTGCCTTCATTCAGCGCGGCGTACCCAGGAATAGTCTTGGCATCGTCTTCGGCGTAGAAAAGCGGCGTGCGCGGAACCAGTTCAGAGTCTGCCGACTCCCGCAGACTCACCATGTAGTATTCCTGCCCACACTCACGACAAAAGACAAGGGGGAAAAGCAGCTTCTTGCCATCTTCTCCCGGCGCGTAGTATTGACCTTCCAGCGAAAGTTGCCGGGTGCCAGAAGGTTCGAGGGTGGCATACACCGTTCCCCCTGCCGCAAGGAACTGGTGAAACCGGAAGGCGAACAGAGGCTCACCACTTTCGTTGAGCAGAGCGTTGCCTTTGTTCAATACTTCTTGCAGCTTTTGACCACAGACCTGTTCGGACAGGCCACTTGAAGTGCTGAGCCGCGTCACACCTTCCTTAAACGTGATTGGTCTGCGGCGAACTAGGCGGCCATCTTCTTCGGCCAGCCCGAAAGTGTGTTCGGTCCACGCGGCAAGCGGATGTCGATTGAGGCCAGCTAGATCAGACGGAATCGGGCCTTGCACAGCAGCGCGCAGCGCGGGGCCTTCCTGCGGGATGGGCACCTGAATGGCGCGTTGAAGGGTCTCGTCCACGACGTTTTCCGGCTTGACTTCCGCTCCAAATAGCTTCGTGGCAACGGTGGCAACGGCACGGCGGCGCTCTTCGCGCTTGCCTTCGGTGATCATCGTCGCACTGGTGCCGATGTGCAGCAGCCTGGGGTTACCGGCGCGCTCGCGCACACGGCGGAGCAACATAGCCACGTCCGCTCCCTGGCGGCCTCGGTAGGTGTGGAGTTCGTCGAGCACCAGAAACTCTAGGGCGGCGGTAGCGCGGTCGGTGAACAGGCGCTCGGCGGGCCGCAGGAGCATGTATTCCAGCATGACGTAGTTGGTCAGCAGGACATGCGGCGGGTCATCGAGTATGCGCTGGCGTGTATCCTGTTTTTCCTGACCAGTGTAGCGGGCGAACCGAACGGGGGATGGGCCAGCATTCCTCTCGTAATCCTGCAGCGCCTTGAGCTGGCTGTTAATCAGCGCATTCATCGGATAGACGATGATGGCGCGCACCTGATGCTTTTCCGGGTTTGTGCGAAGGATGTGGTCGTAGATTGGCACCAGGTATGTGAGGCTCTTGCCGGAACCGGTTCCCGTGGTAACGATACAGGGCTCCCAGCGGCGGGCAATTTCAATTGCTTCATGCTGGTGCTTGTAGAGGCGAATCGGACCGCCGTCTGGCTTGCGGAAGAAGCGAGCCGTGGCCGGCTCGATCACGCCCTTCGCTGCAAGCTCGTCGAGGGTTGGTCCGGGTTCGTAGGCGGGATTGAGTTGCAGAATAGGGTCGGGCCACAGCGTCCCGGATTCGAATTGCTGGCGGACGAACTCGTCTATGCGCTTGTCGCGGATGCGGACAAAGCTCTCGATGTACCGCTTATAGTCGTCAACGACCCGATCCCTTAGAGCAAATACATCCATTCCGCTTGGACTCCCGAATAAGTCTGCCAGCTATTTGCAAATGCAGGCTCTTGTCCCAACAGGTTGCCACTGTTGGTTGCCTAAAGTGAACAGCAGATCTTGTTTAGGTTGCCGTGAACCTCGGCAGATTGTGCAAAAGCGAGCGGCCTTCAGGTTTACGTATGATGTTCCGGGCCTCGACCTAAATCGTCCGTCGCTGCGCACCCAGATACTTGAGCCTGTCTGAGGCATTTCCCGTTGGAAGCGTGCGTAAGCTGCGGCATTGGATTCCGACCCGTGGTGCGGAGCGGTGACAATCATTCCGCACTGCCAGGCGATTGGGTTTGAAAAGCGCAGGTCAGAATCCGCAGTAAGAAGGATGCCAGGGCCAGCTTCGGCCGGGGAGAAGAATACGAGGCTCCGTCGATTGGCGACAGTCAGAGCGAGGTACATAAGTGCAGACCATTTTCTTGCCCGCACTGTGAGGACCTCCCGCGCGTTGACCGGAATCAGCTTGTCTTGGATTCCTCCCGCTGCCCCTGAATTTGTATATTCGAACCAGCGAATCTGGCATCCCCGATGATACGCGAGCTGGGCAATTTGACGAATTCGCTCTCCAGCCTCGATGCTTTCTAGGAACAATCGAAAGCGGCGATCATCTTGCCACCATCCTCGCAACAATCTTGTGCCCCATCTTGAGGGCCAGGCGAAGGGATAAGGCCAATCTCGTTCTCTTAATTCCTCCTCAATTCCTCTTTCAAGAGCGCGTTCCAGGAGGTGGTCTGTTTCAACGCTTTCGCTTTGTTCGTCGGCAGGACCTTCGTCGGCGTAATCGTCTCCAAGCTGCTCCAGAAGACTACCTTCTCTTTCGCGATTCCGGGTTATCCCTTCGTCGAGCGCCATGACGTTTTCCACAAGTTCGTCAGTGAAGTTTCCCGGGCGGAGAAAAAGGTCCTCCAGCCGGTCTGTCCAAGACGCAGGCAGCCAAACCTCGTTGCATCCCAAACCCGCTTGCAGAAAACCAGCAGTACCGTTGGCGTGGTCGGCATCATTGTGCGTGCATACCAACACATCGACGCCGTTACATTTTGTAGCTCTCTGAAACTCAGAGGGGAATCCGCTCACAGATCGGCCGCCGTCGACAAGAGCCGTGTACCCCTCCTCCCGTTGGAGGAAAAAGGCATCGCCCTGAGCGACTCCGATTGCCATAAATCGACTGCTCATCCTTCGTGATGCCCTCAAATTCAATTGGTCCGGGAAGCTGTCATAACAGTACGTCGCGCCTCAGAACTAGATAAGCTAGCTCACTGGCACCATCGAATGGCCTTTTGGGGCTTCGATGGCGGATTCACGCTTTTCGCTCGCGAAGCGTTCGCTATTTGCCAGTTCGTCGTACGCAGCCAGGACCAGCCGCCTCGTACGATACTCGCCGAACTCCGTCACCTCTTTTTCCTTTAGCACGCGGAACGTCTCACTCGGGAAATCTTCGCCAAACACGTCCTTGGGATCGAGGATGTAGCGCAATTCGTCTCTCGTGAGGCCATATAGGTGAGCAAGATAGCCGTCGAGTTCGGCTCGAATCAGTGCTCGACGGCCTTCATTCCATCGAAACGGTTCGCCTTTATATCCCAGGTCGTCCGCAAAGGGCCTCAGGTCGCAGGCGGTGTACACAAGCTCGAGCACTCTGGGCGCGATGAAGTCCGAGTCAAACTCCGTATAGGAATCGGGTCTTAGTGCCGGAATCTGCTCAACAAGAAAGAAATTCATGTGAAGGCCAGCAATCTTTTGGCGGGCCACTACGTCGAAGACCAAACTGTTCAGGTTAGCCAGCAAACAGGCGATCAATCTTGGTTCGCGGTTCTCCACCAGAAGAATTGGAGCGCTATTGCCTACGCCTACGCGGGGCAGGACCGCAAAAATCGCTGTCCGTTCGTTCGTCGCTGCGGTCACATCCTTGAACGCAATCAGCCAGGGACGCGGCCACTTTTCCAACCGGGATCCAACCTCAGTCTTTGGCACCCACCAAAGCGGTCGAGGCAGGTAGGAGGAGTCCGCATACTGTTCCAGAGTGGTGGGCACGGGCTGATTCTGGCGAACCGGATTATTCGGCATATAGATGACGCTAGCGGCTCTGTGGTCGTAGGCCTGAATCATCTTGGCCTCGTACAAGGGCATTAGACCGTCTCCCGGTTCTGTGCGAAATAGATCGCTGTCATTGGAAAGGTCAAACATTCGCAAGAAGCTGATGCCCCAGGGATTCTGGCTAGTGACTTGGTTCACAAGAACTGGCACGCGCCGGTAAATCTTTTTGGTCAGATCGGCGTCGGCTCGAGTACGAAAGATGGGACACGTCCTGGTGTTCGGATTCAGCAGAGCCAAGTCCTCGGGCGCGAGCTCAAAGCGACGAACGGGGTCGCGGATTTGATCAGTGCGCGTAAGGCAACAAGCGAAGGCTGTTGCGGGTACGGGCTTGGCGCTTGTGGTGAACAGGGAAAATTTGTAACTCCGATGCACCGAGGGGAAGATAGCCTCCCTATTCTCGAAATCGTACAGACTTACCAACGCTTGGCTGCGGTTCAAATCTGCAAAGAACTGTTTGTATGTATCGTCAGTAGCGATGCCAGTGGGAACAATAACGCCAGCCCTGCCCTTGGGATTTATTAAGGTCCTGCCGAGCTCCGCAAAAAGAGCAAATGTATTGATATCTCCAACGGCTGTTAGTGGGAAGCGCCCGCTTTCGCGGATAAACTTGCTCGTCGCTTCTGCCGTGCGTCTGGCATCGTCGAATCGCGCGACGCGGTCGCGCTTTGCCTCGTCGTTGCTGCTCCGATATTCTTCGATGCGCTTTGCCCGCTGTGCCTTGTTTGAGGCCGAAGAAATATATGGATCATCAGCCCAGTGTTCTTCCTCCTGCAACTTGATCCGCTCCCACGGGGGGTTTCCAAGCATGACATCGAAGCCGCCTCTAGTAAAAACCTCGGTGAATTCCAGTTGCCAGTGGAAAAAGCGCCGCTCAAAAAAGAGCGCGTTGGCATTGCCGGTCATCTGCGGGCGGTCTTTTCCGTGGAGCAGGTAATCCATGAAAGTTTCTTCCGTAGGGACGGTGGGGTCGTCGTTTCTGGTGAGCGGAGCGAAAAAAGCAGAGGCCCAAAGATTCGCCGCAGTCCAATCATGCAGCCACTCCTTCTGCTCGCGCGCTTTGCGGTAAAGTTCCTCTTTGCGCCGCACGTCCTCGGGTTTGTCTTCAGGAAAATCCATCCCGTCGGTGCCGGTCTTCGCAAAAGCCGGTAAGTGTGCTTCTCCCTCAAAATCGAATCGCCGAAGCAGCATCTCCCGCTCCTTCTTGTTGCGCTTCTTATAGGCGGACGCGACTTTCTTGTCGTCGCCTGTCACGGCGCTGAATGCCTCGTCTGGAATGCCCTTTTCGAGCGCGCTCGGATCGAGGACGCCGATCAGGCTGTTGCCACACTTGATGCGGTGGTCGAGGAAGCTGAGCGGCTTGCCAACCCAGTGGCCCTCGAGCCACAACGCCAGCTTGCACAAGTCCACCGCCAGAGGGTTCAGGTCCACACCATAGATGCAGTGCGAAATGGCATCGCGCACGGCCAAGTGAAACTCTTCCGGCGCGGGCTCGTCCTGCCCTGTACGGATGCGGGCCAGTTCGCGCCCCAGCCGCCGCGCCGCCTCTAGCAGAAAGTGACCTGAACCGCAGGCCGGGTCGCAAACAGAGATGCCGAGGATGGCTTTTTCCTTGGCGGCTTTCGCTTCGGCTTCGGCCTTGCCTTTGGCATCCTTTTCGGCCTCGGTCAAGCGGTCCTCGATCACTGGCACCAGCGCGCTCTGAATCAACTCGCGGACCAGTTCGGGGCGGGTGTAGTAGGAGCCGGTGGATTTTCGTTCGCTGCCCTCGTGGAGCTCAAACTTCGCACCTTCCGGCTCTTTCGAGACCAGCGGCTGGAAATCGAGCAGGCTTTCGTAGACAGAGCCGAGTTCTTCCACGTCGAGCGCCGAGTAGTTGACCCGGTGCAAGATTTTGTCCCCGCGGAAAAGCGAAAGGCGCCGAATCGCCCGGAGCAAATCGTGGTTGTAAAGCTCAGTGCGTTCGAGGTCGGGAACGGCATGGTAGCTGAAGAGCTCTCCGTTGAGCGGTGGGATGCCCAACGGGTTCTGGTCGCGTATATCGGAGAACAGCGAAAACGTTAGCTTGAGGCCGATCCACAGGTCACCAAAAGTGCCTTCCTCCACAATGCCTTCGGCGCGTTCGCGGAGGCGAGCGACACTGTAGAAGTCGTCATAGATTCGCTGCCGCCGCTCAGCATCCTCGCCAACGGCTGCGATCAACCGCCGCTCTTCGGCCACCATCAGAAAGAGCAACCTGTACACCAGTCGAAGGAGTTGCCGGTGGTACTCGTCAGCCTTTAGTCTTCCAGATTCGATCTTCTCGCGAAGTTCAGTGTTAGCCGGATGGCGCAAGAAGCCGGTGCCGAAGATTTTCAGCGCTTGTTCGACGCCGACGCGCAGTTTTTCGCGGACGCGCCCACCTTGCTCGATGCTGAGCAGGTAGTACTGCTCGAGGAGGCACTTTGTCGGATCTTCGCCCGGACGCGGGAGCCTGCTGCGATGGCATAGCCGGTAAAACAGCGCGAATTCGTGGAAGTGGTTCCCTTCGAGGATGGTCTGCAGATCAAATTCGAGGTAGGTAGGGCGTGCGGTTCGCACTGAATCGCGGAGTAGCAGGAACCGCAAGCCATTCGTGAGGACGCCCCAGATATGGGGCTCACTTCGATTCAAGAACTCCTGCACCATTGCCCGGGGGCTTGTACGCAAATTGGGCCTGCGCTGGTCAAGATCCACCTTGAAACCTTCGATATGCACGGGCGGGGATTCGGGCGAAGTGCCAGCCAGGTGGGAAATGGAGAAGCTCGCACCATCAATGGCGATAGCAGAAGGTTGGAGCTTCAGCTCGTAAGCAAACGTCTGCGGATCGCCGAGAAGCGGATAGAGCCAGCGCTCCCGGGTCTCCGTGGTACCGTAGGGGTCCCGCTCGCTGGGTGACGCCATGCGGCGGCGAAAGACATCCCAGAAGTCCTGAGCATCGCTCCAAACACGCTGAATCTCATCGGAAAGACGGCGGTCTTTGGACAAACCGAAGTTTGCCGGCTTCTGCCCAGGAACCTGCTCACTGGCGATCTGCTCCAGCAGGTCGTAGGGGATCAATCCACCTTCCGAGCGGATAGCCGTGTACTTCACGAGGCTTTCCCTCCAGGCACAAAAACGTAAACGCCCAGAATGTCCGGCTCGTGGGCCGTTACCTTAACCTTTGAGCCTCCAATTTGCTGTTTCAGTCGGTCGTGCGCGGCTTCTAGTTCCTTTGCGCGCTGATCCGCAATGCGCTGTAACTCCGTGCGATTCACATTGACTTCTTTTAGTGCGCCAGAAATGCGCTGCTGCTTCTCCTGGTCGGTGATGTTTCCAACCGGCTCTGCCTCTTCGAGAAGCTGCAAGGTTTCCTTATGGTTCGGGGGAAGCCAGACCGATTTGCCATCTTCGGCGCGATAACCCAGAGTGATAATTTCCTCTGCGAATTGGTCTGGTTGATTTCTGCGGCCGAGAAGGTAACGTACTCGGAGCAACAGAATCACCGTGCGGGTCTTCACTGCGTTTGTGTAAACCGCCCCAGAACGGTAGCTTTCCTGGTTGTCCTTCGGGACCAACGCACGGCCCAGGACCAACTCGCTCAAGTAAGAGACAAACAGGTGATTGCGACCCAGAACCACAGCGTTGTCCACGTCTTGTGGTGGTGGACTGTCAAAAACAACCTTGACGGGCTTTTGCCAGCCGAGATTAAGTTTCAATTCCTCAGGCAGCATCACCGGATCCAATAGCCAGTGCTTCGTGCGGGGAGTAATAGAAAGCTGAAAACGCTGTGCCGCATCCATGACGAAGCGCCTGACCGCTTGGGGATCGCCAAGCACTGAGTCAGTCGCCTCAATCTCTCGTGCGACTTCCTCGGGTTGAATCGCATGCTGGGCAAAACGGGTACGGCTTTCTTCTTCACGCTTAGCGTCCAGCTCCAAGCCAAGCATGAACTGCTTCGCCTTCTCGGATTCCAGGAACTCAAAGCCTAGCTGCTCAATGTTCTGCGTCTTGCTTTCCAGAACTGAAGTGACTAGCGCTTGCGCGACGCTTTCAGTGTCCGAAGCGAATGAGACTCGGATTCCCAGCGTGCTGTATATCTCGCGGACTTTCTGGATGAGTACCTTAAGCACGATTCGGTCTATCGGGTTATCAGGGCTGAATAGGACTACCGTACGCACTTTGGATTTCTTTTGCCCGAAGCGGTCCACGCGCCCGTCACGCTGTTCCAAGCGATTTGGGTTCCAAGGCAGGTCGTAGTGGAGGACCGCGTCGAAGTGTTCTTGAAGGTTAATGCCCTCGCTGAGGCAATCGGTCGCGACTAGTACGCGCCTCTGGCTTTCGCTGAGCAAGGCTACGGCTTGTTCGCGGACTTCGTCGTCGCCGGTTTCGCCCGTGACAGCCACTGCGTGCAAGTCCTGAAAGCGTGGTTTCAATCGGCGATCAAGTTCTTGAGCTACATATGTGGCGCTTGCCACAAAGCGGCAGAAGACTACGGGGTGATAGCCTTCTTTGAGCATGTCACCAATGATCTGCGTTGCCTTTTCAATCTTTGGATCTCGACCTGAATCGAGAATGGTCTGTGCCCGCTTGCGGTATTCCCGAAGCTTCGAGCGGTCGTTCTGGCTGAGATCGGCACTTCCCAATTCAATCGCCGGTTCAGGTACAGAATCGATAGCACCGCCTTCGGATAAGGGGTCGAGCAACTCCCTCTGGCGAAACTCGTCGGTGACTTGAGCCTCTTCAGTCTCAATAGCAGCGCTTCGGGAATCATCTAAGCGGGAACCAAATGCCTTGACCGCCGCTGCTGGGCTGGACATAAGGCAGCGCAGCAAGGCCAGAGCGGACCAGTACCGCACTCGACGCCGGTTCTCCTTCAGACCTGGCAACTGAACCGTCTCCCGAGTGAATTCCAACACATCGCGGAACAGGGCTCCATATTCCGCTGTGAGTTTGTAGGTTTCCTCGAAGGGCGGAACGCGGCTTGGAAATGGCGTTTCCTCACCTAGCCATTTCGAAACGTCGGCGCGTCGGCGCTGGACCAAATGGCGTGCAAGACCACGACGTTGTTGTTCGCTGAGGTTCCTTAGATCAAGGCGTTCGTACTCGGAGCGCAGCAACGCCAGCAGTGAGCGAAAGCTCTCCTCGACGCCGCTATGAGGTGTGGCGGTGAGAAGCAGGAGGTGCCGTTGGGCGTCTTTGGCAAGTGCTCGCAGCAATTCATGCCTTTGCTGCTGTTCACGGGCGCTTCCGAATCTCGGTTGGGCCGCTGTGTGAACTTCGTCGACGATCACCAACTCGGGGCAATCCTGGAGAAAAAGTGTCCGCCGATTTTCGCTTTTGGCGAAATCAATGCTGACAATCTGGTATGGATAGTAGCGGTAAACGCTAAAGTCCTTGCGGGGGATTCGCCTCTCCAGTTGGGCGATCGTACTCGTGCGGATGATGACGGGCTGTAAATGAAACTTCGACTCGAGCTCCGTTTTCCATTGATCGCACAAATGCGGCGGGCACAGCACACAAAGATGGTGAGCGTCTCCTCGGTCAAGAAGTTCACGGGCGATTAACGCAGCCTCAATTGTCTTGCCGACTCCTACATCGTCCGCAATGAGCATTCGGACTGGATCAAGGCGAAGCGCCATGATTAACGGAACAAATTGGTATGGCCTCGGGCGCGCGGAAATGCGCCCAAGTGAGCGAAACGGGCCGGCGCCACTGCGCAGACCGAGCCGAGCCGCATTCCGCAGGAGCTTGCCCATAACGTAGTCGCCGGGATGGCGAGGATCGGGATCGGAAAAGGTCGCCGGTTTGATGTCGGCACCTTCCAATTCCCGATGGATGCCGATGGTGTCCTCTTCACGACCGCTCAGGGGCCGCAGACGGATGACCTCATCAGGTGAATCCGAGGGGACTACAACCCAATCTCGCCCTCGCAGCCGAACGAGAGACCCAACCCTATGCGTTGCTGTGGCGAATTCAGGCACGTTCTTCCCCTCTGTTGTCTAACACATGAACCCCATCGTGGCCTTACCAACAGCCGGTATGTTACTAAGACGGTACTGCAAGCGGCCATAGGGGTCAAAGCAATTGAGGCTCGCCGCCATGGTATTTTCTTTGCGATGAAGCTTATGCCGAGCAAATCATCCGGCAATTCTCGTGCGAAGGTCAATGCCCTGCTCAGGGCCTACCGACGAACAAGATTTCTGGTCCGACACAATCGGGAGCAGTTCGTCTTCCGGATCGGAAGGCGAAATAAAGAACTCGACGACCTCATGGCTCGCCACAGTGCTGAAACCTGTGCCTTCGTCACGGCGTGGAATCCAGCATCTTTGAGGCTCCCCAATGAGAGGAATCAGGCGCGACAAGCACTGCTTATTAAGCAAGTGCGGCGACATGGGTATCAGCTTTTCGGCGGCCAGGGAATTCCCGATGACGGGAATTGGCAGCCCGAAGATAGCATCCTCATTCTTGGAATCTCATCGCGCAGAGCGCAAGGGCTCGGGAGACGTTTCGGCCAACTTGCGATTGTATTTGCATTCCGCGGTAAACCGCCGAGACTGCTCCTATGCGACAGGTAGCGATGCGGGTCTCTTGGCTTCGCGACCCAGTTCGCGGATCACTCAAAACCTGCCTGTCGCCCGTTCTTCATCCTTTTGCGCTAAGCGATTCGAGCGTCGCCAATGTGGCGCTCGCGGTGTTTGGCTTTTCCCAAAACAATTTGGGGATTTTGCAGAAGGCCTCTTTACTCCGAAAACTATTTTGCCTCCCCTTGGATGCGGTCTTTTTCTCACAACCACGAAACGCTGAATGCCTGTCGTCATGCATACCAATCGAGTACCTTTCGTACTCTTAGTAACGTTGCTGGGCTCTCCCGAATGCCCGATACAGGAGGGATGAAGCGAACCACTCAAGTTAACGTGAAAATGACCCAGGAAGATTTCGAATTACTGAAGAAGGCCGCGGAAAAACGCTGGCCGGATGCAGTAATAACCAATTCCGGGATTGTGCTGGCTCTCGCAAAAATCGCCGCACGGCAAACTCTCGGAAGGAAGAAAGGGTAGTGAGGCTTCCGAGGGGACGCTTGGAGAATGCCGATGCGGATACGTTTCTCCAAAGCCGGCGTTGCGTTAGTGCTTGGGGCGATGTTCGTCGGCGCTCTTGCCGTGGCTTCCCACAAATACATCGGCTTGTTTCTAGCGCGGAGTTCCCCGGCTCAACCCACGGCTAAGACTCCTCAGTCTGCCCTAGCGGCATCGAACGATCCCCAGGTCCTGCTCGCCGAAGCAAACCGACTCGCTTGGGTTTTCAATTGGCCCAAGGCTGAACCTTTTTACGCTCGGGCGGAGGAGCTCTTCAAGGAGAAAGGCGACACGCGCAATGAGATCTATGCGCGGGTAGGTCGAATTCGCGCCCAGTCGGAAACCATGTCTTGGGTTGATGTTTCGCAAATGCTTGGCCAGGAACTCGAGATCCCGGTTGTCAAGCGCGACCCTCAGCTTAGGCTCTGGTGCTTGGCTGCAAAAGGGTACACGGACCTGGAGATCAATCCAGCATCTGCCAAACGAGCGTGGACCGAAGCCCGAGAAGTTGCTCATAGGCTTGGGGAGGCGCAGTGGGAAGTGAGGGCGAACGGCGAACTTGGCATAATTGGATTCCTCGAGGGGGATAGCCGCCGCGCGGCGACCATGGTTGGTGATGCTCTTCTTTCCGCAATGGCGAGTGGTGATGTAGGCGGCCAAGTTCGAATGCTGGAAATGCTCGGCAACGGCTTCAATGAGGCGAAGCGGTATGGGGAAGCGCTTGCGTTGTTCGAGCGAGCCTTAAAGGTGAGCAGTACTACACCGGACGCGGGATTTCCTTTTATGGCGTATGAAGGGGAGTCTTACGCGCTTTTCGGCCAGGGCAAGATTCCGGAAGCGAGAGACAAATTGGAGAGGGCCTTGGCCGCCGCAAAGGAAAAGCAAAAGCTCGGTCATGAAAGCATGATTCTTCAGCTCCTCGGCGAGTTGGCGATGCGGACAGGGGATCGGCAAACGGCCGTGAAGTATCTGGAGCAATCGGGGGAGCTCGCGCAAAAGTACCAGTTCTATCGGACACTCGGTCAATCCATGATCGATTTGGCGGGACTCTATCGTGATGCCGGCGACCTGAAAGCGGCCGAGCAAAGTGCTTCCATCGGTGTGGATGCAAGCAGGCGCGTAGGAGATCGATACTATCTCCCGCGCGATTTGACGGTTCTGGCGGATCTCAAAGCCCAGCGCGGTGCTGCGAGCGAGGCAGAGGCCCTATACGAAAACGCCGAGGATGTGATCGACGGAATGCTGGTCAACCTGCAAGAGGCGTATTGGACCAGCTCCTTGGCAGGAGCCATGAGCGAGACGTACTTGCACCACTTCGAACTGGAAGCGCGGCAAGGAAATGTGGAGCGGGCTCTTGGTGTGCTTGAACGAGTGAGAGGACGCACCGCAACAGCCCTGCTGGAAAACAAGGTCTCATTCAACAGCAATGAATCGGAGCAGGTGCACGGACTTGAGGATACTGTCTCAGAGTTGCAACTTCGATTGATGCGATCAGAGGATCCAAAGGAACGAGCGAGCTTGCTTGACCAACTCGTTGAGTACGAACGGCGATTGGAGCTGACGCGGACTGAGGGAAGCGGCTCGAAGCATGGATGGTATGAAAACGCGGCGCCCCTGAAGTCGATCCAGAGTAACTTGCACTCCGATGAAGCCGTGCTTGAATACGTGCTGAGCGAGCCGCATTCGTACTGCTTGTGGATCACGCCCAGACGGGTCGGACTGAAGACCCTGCCAATTGGTCGCCACCGGATCGAGGAACTGGCTCGCAATTTCATCGACGAGACGAGAGCAAAAAGGAATGATGCCGATCTGGCAAAACAACTGTCTGACGTCCTATTGGGTCCTTTACCGGAGGAAGCTAAGGCTGAGCGGTTGATAGTCGTACCCGATGGCATCCTGCACTTGCTCCCTATTGAGCTGGTCCGCGATTCGAGCGGCTCACTGCTGTTGGAACGCCATACGATCAGCTATGTGCCATCCTCGACTGTTCTCACCGTGCTCAGGAAAGAGCCGGAAACAGTCGAGTCGCGCCACATCTTTTTGGGAGTGGGGGACGTGGCATACCGAGACCAGGGCGGCGTGTCGGCGAAGCTCGACAAGCCAAGTTCCGCGTCCCAAAGGCTGCTAAGAGGATTCTCCGATGCATTCGGGATGCCTCTGTATGATTTGCCGAAGACGCGCGAAGAAGTTCTTGATGCCAGCAAACTTCTCGACAAGGGTAGCGACGCCGTGGTCCTTTTGGGTTCGCAGGCGACCGAGACCGCTTTCAAAGCTGAGCCCCTGGCGGATTTCAAGATCATTCACCTCGCCGCCCACGGATTCGCCGATACTCAATTTCCCGAACGGTCTGGTTTGATACTTGGAGTCGATCCCAGTTCGAAGGACGATGGGCTCTTGCAAGTACGCGAAATTCTGCGGTTGCATTTCAATGCGGACCTCGTGACGCTCTCCGCCTGCGACACGGGCGTTGGAAGACTCCAAGGCGAAGAAGGGATCACCAGCCTTGTGGAGGCATTCCTCGTCAGCGGTGCGAAGGCCGTCGTGGCCAGCCTCTGGAGTGCCGATGATACGTATACTCTCGATCTTATGGAACGCTTCTATGCCCACATCGCGGAGGGTCAAGACAAAGCCGGGGCCTTAAGGCAGGCAAAACTCGACTTGCTGGCAAAATACGGCAAAGATATTCCCCCGTATTATTGGGGAGCCTTTGTTTTGGTCGGGGAGGGAGGTACCGCAATTCCTCTGGGGGAACGATGAGTCTTGACGCTCAAACGAAAGAGAAGATTTATTCCCGCGTTTGCGACCTCGTTGCGCGGAAGCATGTTGATCCCGGCATGAACGGAGCGAACTGGGGAGAGTTGTCGAGTGCGAGGAGAGATCAAATACTGCGAAGTGGAAGTGACGAAGAATACGAAAAGCAGATACAGGATCTCCTCGGTGAACTGAAGACGAGCCACACCGGGTTCAGGCACTCCAAGAGTTCGAAGATCCCCGGGCGCCATGCAGTTGGCGCGACCTTTATGCGCTGCAACTTCAATGGTGAGGAGCGTTGGATGTTCCAAGACGTTCACGAAGGCGGACCGGCACATAGCGCTGGCTTGCGCCCCGGCGACATTCTCCTCCAAGTTCGAAACCGAGAATTGAAGCCGCCCGATCCACCTATTTTCCCACTTGATGAGGAATCGCAGTACGCAGTTCAAAAGCCCGATGGCAAACGCATCGTGGGCACCCTGAGCGTCCCATCTCCGAGATCAAAGAAACATCCCGTGATCGTTCCAAAGGCAGTGTTGTGCTCTCAGATGCCGGACGGGATTGGTTGGTTGAAGGTAACCATGTTCCCCGGCGCGGTAGGCATCGACCTTGCGAAAATGCTCGACACAGCGTTTGCTCATCTGAAGGACTCGACTCGCCTCATCGTGGACCTTCGCGGAAACACCGGGGGCGGAATTGGCGGTCTTCGGCTCATGAGCTATCTGACTCCCGAGAAAAAGGAAGTCGGATACAGTCTCACGCGCGCCCGAAAAGAGAAAGGATACGAGAGGGAAAAGTTGCCGCGATTTGGCCGGATCCCATCGCACAAAGCCACGCTTCTTTGGCTGGCACTCCGGTATGGCTTCATTGACAAATCAATTCTCGTCGTGACAGAGGGTCTTGGGCCGCAGCGATTCCACGGTCACGTCGTGATTCTTGTGAACGAGCACACCTCAAGTGCCGGCGAAATGGTGGCCGCCTTTGCAGAAGAAAACAAACTGGCCACGATTGTTGGCGTGAAGACCGCAGGCCGACTCTTGAGCGGTAGTGCGTTCAAAGCCGGTTACGGCTACATTGTCGGGTTGCCCGTCGCCGCCTACCTAACGTGGGAAGGGAGGCTGATCGAGGGAATGGGCGTTTCGCCTGCTGTTCAGGTGGAGCTTTCGCCACAGCAGCTATTAGCGGGCGAGGACGTCCAAATGCAGAAGGCTTTGGAGCTTGTCCGAAACAAGTAATTCTGTTAGCGATGGCTTGATTTTATGGGCGGGAATGTGAAGTCGCGCGATTCGCCTTCAAGCTGACCGTCACCTATTCGGAGTTCGGCCTCCTCTCGACGAGCTCAGTTTGTCGCTCCAGCCAGTTGGCGAGAACCAACCTTACTAACCGCTGTGCGTGATCCATATTCTCAAATTCATCTTTTAGCCTAGGCCCCGGCAACGCGCCAAGGTGATCCGAGTGCAAGAGAGCGCCACCGTGGAGCAGCGCTGATCGGATTCTATAAAGGTTCCTGCGCGCCCTTTCTGCCTCTGGGGTTGACGATGCCATCTGCTCGAGAAAATCCACGAACCGTTGGGTAATACTCTTGCTCAGGCTGGAACCGCAGCTTAGGCATAGGGAGCGATTCTCTTCTGGGGGCAAGAGTGCCTCAATAGAACTTATAAGCGCTGCAAAGCCTGCTGAGCGCGAGATGGTATAGCACTTTCCCGCAACATCGAACCAGAAACAGGCACGCATGAATTGGTCTCGTTTAGCTGGCCCAAGTGCGTAGAACCCACTTAGCAGTTGAGACAGATTGTTAGGGATCTCGAATCGGCTTTCGCTGCTTATGCCCAGCGCGAGTAGTAAACATGCGGCTCAGCCTGGGGGATCTCCGGCAACTCCTGGTTGCGTTCGAATTCTTCCGACTCTTCGACGAACGCAGGGCACAGATATCCTTCTTGAAGGTATTCAGTTCTGAGAGTTCCTCCGGGTTCGGTTGAAACAAGCGACCAATGATGCTGTCCACCGCCTATGAGGGATCGCACTGTGCCAGCCAACAGGCCTGTGAGCATAAGAGTTATCTCTCGCCCGCGAATCGCCTTCCTCACGTTACGAATCAACCAGTTGGGGCTGCTTGGAAACGCAAATTGCAGTAAGAAAGGATGATCCGCCATCAAAAATGCTGGACGAGGGGCACCCTTCGGCGCCGGGAGAATCTGTAATAGTTCCTCGTATCTGTACCATCCTTCGACGGGCAAATGCGAAAAGAGAATGGCGCTACCGATACGCATACCATTCGACATCAAAAGGTCGGACTCGATTTGATTCCAAAGGGCATCAAGTTCTCCGGTGCCCAAACCTGCTCCGGGCTCAATATCCTCAACACTTAAATCTCGGATGCGTACTTTTACGGAGTACCGCTTCATATCGCCAGGGTAGAGGAGTTCAGTTGGCATCGGCTGCATGGCTCCCTTGAACCGCTGCAACAGCAGGGAGTGCAATTCAGCCAGGTCAAGTCGGCGGCCACGGAATCTGGTGGAGAAATCATTCGCGAGCAACATATAACCGGAAGTATACAGCGGTCGGTGGAGCAATCGGTTATCGCAAGAGGAGAGGATAAGACTGCCACGCCGAGTTGATCCCCCGAATCTGCAGGACATACTTCCCCTGGGGCAGAGAATCGAAATGTGGCGACACTTGGAATGAGGTGATGCCGTCGCTCAGCTTGGCTGTCCCATGGAGTGCTGCGAATTCTTCTCCTGAGACTCTCCCGATCCGTATTTCGTACAGTCCTTCGCTGCTGCCAAGCGGCAGCAATATGGTTAGCTTCGAGGCTCTGCGGCTCAGTTCCAATGGCTGTTCATTGGGGTTTTGCTCAGCACCGCGAGGGATCGAGCGATTCCTCAAGTCCAGCACAGCCGTTTGAGCCACTAGATTCTCGTTTCGCTTATGGAGCAGAGCCCAGCCCGAAATGCTGGCCGCGACTAGGATGGCGGCCGCCGTGGCAAGAAGAATTCGATTGCGACGGCGTCGGTAGCTCTCCCGGAACTGAGAGAGATCGCGATAGCAGGGACTGCATGAAGTCAGGTGTTCCAACCACGGCTCTGCCTGGGCGAGAGGGACCTCGTGGAACGCAATCCCTTTCAACAACTGAGCGTTGGGACATCCGGCGCGTTCGGGATTCGGAAACTCTTTGAGCAGACCACGCCCCAATGCCTCTAGCAGGCGCTTCTCTTGTCTCGTGGAATATGCTTTCTGGTTCAGCGTGACCTTCCTCGCGCTAGCGTAACCGGGATGCAGCGCTCAATCCAGTGAAACGTCATCCTGCTCCTTCTGCTTTTCGCGGCGCCTTCGCATGAGTTCGATCAGGCGTTGCCGTGTCCTTTCGATTCCTTCATGGAATAGCCTCTTTGCGTGCCTCTCACTAATGCCCAGTTGCTTTGCAATTTCCTTCCAGGAATAACCGACCTGCCATTTCTCCCAAAGTTTTCTGGTCGTCTCGTCCATACAAGCTACGGCGGTCTTGACAGCATTGTTCCGCTCCAGTTGCCGGATCCATTCGACGTCACGAGCACTTTCAAACTGTTCGAGATCAAGGGTTGATGGAAACAACTCAAAAGTATCGAGACGACGCTGCTCTCGCCGGAGAACGCGGTTAAAGCGTATATGGAATGCCCCGATCAGATACGCCTGAAGATCGGCAACGGGTGGGCGATGGTCCGGAGCGCGTTGGCGAGTTCTGGAAACGGACCGGAGGACTCTTTCCCAAATTTCAGCAGCGAGGGCCTTCCTGTCGGGCGCAGGCACTCTGTCGCTTAATTCTCTGCGGGCGTGCGCTAGGGCGTGAGGCCAAACTTCCCGTGCGGCAACGAGCAGCTCCTCATCAGACGGGTCCGAGCTGCCAGCTTTGCCCTGCTTGCCGCTGAGAATTACCCACTCGCCGTACGGGTCGGGTTTTTCCATAAGCAGGTCTCAAGTCTGGCCCGTCCTGGGAATCGATTCCTAAAGCCTGCAACACGTTGCTTTTGACGTCAATGGTACTCGAGGACATGGCATATCGCAGGAACTCCATGTCCCTTTTTCCCGGCTGCCTGTTCCCTAGCAAATGAGGGGGCTTGATGTGATTACGGAAACGGCATCAAGCATTCGATACGCGATCTAGAACACCGGACGCGTCTGATTCCAAATTTCGTATCCAAGCGGAATTTCAGATTCGCTCGCGTCCCATTTTGATACGCGTATCGTCAAGGCTCAACCTCCAGCCCACTTACTGGTTTTCGGTCACGTTACCTTGCTCCCTTGAGATTCGTGTCTGATTGCAACGCAATCGGTCTGTCTCACGCCGCCTCTTGAGACAAATGTCCGAGAAGACCTGGTCTTAAACCAAGACCAATTCTCGCGGGGGAGTGTCGTCTCCAGCACACCTCAAGCATCGGAGCAGTTCGATGGTGGACCGTTGGCAAAACACAACGGACGGCTACTCCTTCCGGTTTTTCTCTCCGGAACAAGTGGACCAAATACTGCGCGACGGTTTCAGACGCGGCCGTCAAGGGTCCCATGCTGCGATCGAAAGAATTCTCAGGCACGAACCGGGACTAGAGCGCGCGCTTCTTTGGCAGCGCATTCGGCGCCTGAAAAGTTCCGCGCAAGTACAAAAGTGTCAGCGCGCGACATGGAGTTCAGAGGACGAAAAGCTTCTGCGTGAAGGGTATGGAGATGGGTGGCGAGGAAAACGAGAAGCGGTACGGGAGCTGCTGAGACGTCATCCTGACTGGCGCCCTCACCTGATCTGGAGACGGGCGGCAAAACTCGGCCTCATTCACGAGGAGAAAAAAAGTAGCCGGGAGCGTTCCGGTTTGGCGTGGTCTGAGGAAGACTACCGAACTCTTTTGGATCTTGCTGGATATAAGAGTGCCCGGGTCATCTCGAAGCTCTTGCACCGATCAGAGGCCGCTGTGCGAACGCGCCTTACTTTGCTGGGCAAGAGCAGCCGCGTTCACTTTGAAGGTTTCTCACGTTTTGCGCTTTCAAGAGAGCTACACCTATCACTCAACACGATCCAACGCTTAATCATCGAGGGCTTGTTGGAGGTTCGAGATCCCCGTATCACTCGGGAATCGCTTGACCGGCTACGGCGGTCTGGATGTCTAGAAGCAATGCAACAGAATGGGCCCCCAGGGACGCAGCACGATACCGAAACATTGGCTAGAGAGAGGCCAGTACCGGCGCCGACATTCTCGGCCACAGGGAACCCGACTGCGATTTCTATTTCATCAGGCAAAGCTTCGCGGGCCAAGCGAGTGTGGGCGGAAGTCGCCAGGACACTAAATGTGAGCCCGGAGACTGTGGAAGAACTGATCGCCCGTGGTGTCCTGAAACTGTATGACCCTAGGATCACCGAAAAATCGCTCCAACGTTTCTGCCGCCGCCACGGATCTTTGATCAATTCGGACTTCCTCAGCCGCGAGACTCGCGACTGGCTCCAAAGCACAATGGATTTCGTTCCCCGCGCGGGTGAGCCGATTGGCCTCTGTCTGACGCCTCTGCGCAAGCACGCGCGAATCGTGCGCCAATGCAAGAAATGTGGCCGGTCGATTCGTGGCAACGTCTTCTTCAGGCATATCAAGAGGTGTGGTCGAATGAAGCCCGAATCTGAAGCGAGGTCATAAATCAGCTTGAGCGCATTCTCTCTTGACTTGTACGGCGAACCGCCGTACACTTTGAGTTAGAGGAAACTATGAGACACACAGCCAAGATTGCTCGCCGCTCCCTAAAAGAGGAGCGCCTGGAGGCCCGGGTAACTCCCGAGCAGAAGCAATTGATCGCGCGCGCGGCGGCCCTGCGCGGCTCTTCGGTAACAGAATTCATTGTTGCAAGCGCCCAGCAAGCAGCGGCAGATGCCATCAAGGACTTCGAGCTTCTCACTCTTCATGACGAGGCGCGCGACGTGTTCGTAAATGCGATCCTGCATCCTCCGGCACCCAACGAAGCCGCCCGCAAAGCTGCTCAACGGTACAGGGAGCAGATGGGGCGTTAATTGGCCGACGAAACGGAAAAGCCGCGTTTCGTTATTGAGCCGCTCGGTCCGAAACATGATCGGGCGGCTTTTTCGTGCGGCGTCGAGGCTCTCGATGTGTACCTTCACAAACAGGCAGCGCAGGACCTCAAGAAACGTGCGGCGGTTCCCTTCGTAATCACACCGGACGGAAAGACGATAGCCGGCTATTACACCTTGTCCCAATACGCCGTACAACTGGACGCAATTCCCGGAGAGGTTGCGAAGAAATTGCCAAAATATCCGATTGTCCCGGCCACACTTCTCGGGCGTCTGGCCGTCGGCACGGCGTTTCGAGGACAGGGACTCGGGGCCATGCTCTTGATGGACGCGCTGAATCGAGCTCTGCAGCACAGCCGCGAATTGGCTTCTGCTGGCATCGTCGTTGACGCGAAAGACGCCGCTGCTTTGGCGTTTTACAAGAAATATGGGTTTCTTGAACTTCCAAGGGTTGAGCGGCGGCTCTTCCTCCCGATGGGCACGGTGGAGCAACTGTTTCGTTAGCAGCGCTGTGGCCGCGGTTCGGGTATGCTTTTGACGGACAAGTCGTGCTTGGACAGAAGAGCAAAGAAAAACGTGCATAACGAGCTAACCCACGAAACGCACGGGAGCGTATTGGATGATCTGGGTTTTTCACCGGAGCAGGCAACCGCGCTAAAGTTCAAGGCTGAGTTGTATCAGGCAATTCTGAAAGTCGCCAAGAATTATTCGCAGAAGGAACTGCAAACAATTCTCGGGGAACCTCAGCCGCGCGTGAGCGAGCTGCTGAACGGCAAGATTGCCAACAAAAGTGTGGACAAACTGCTGTATTACGCGGGTCGGCTCGGCATCGAAGCAAAAGCAAAATTCGCGCAGACGCACAAGGAAACAGTTGAAAAAGAGCTTGCTGTTGCAAACTAGCGCCTGAGCGATATGTATTTTTTCGCTCTAATGCACCCTCAATTCCACCACATAGCGGTCGGCAGCCAGTCGCCACTCGCGGAATGATTAGGATTGGGCGTAGCTTCCCGACCACACTCTTGCCCAATATTTTCCGTAAACGTGCTGGATGACCTTGGTTTCTCATCGGAGACTGGCGGCGGTGTTGAGCGATACTATCCTCGTTGCTCCGAGGACGCCGAATCGTTGCCCCGTTGCATCCACCAGGGGTTCTCAAAGCCAGCTTGCTTACGGTCATTTGACCCTCAGATCCGCAAGCGTCAGTCCGCGGCTCCGTAGCCCTTCGGGGTCGGTAAGAAGTCCCAGCGCAAAGAGTCGAGTGGCCGTTTTGCGTCCGACCCCGCAGATGCGAAGTGCTTGGAGTATTGTTGTAGGCTGGAGTTCTACGAGACACTGACTAGCTGCGCGAGAGAGACCGAGTTCACCCCGAAGGTCGTCCAGGGTGATGGTTCCTGGCCGATTCGTGGCTATCCTTATTCTCTTCTGACTCAACCTCCTCTGCGCTATTTGCAGCCACTCGCGGAATGATGGATAGGACCGCGCGCCAGTTCGAGGCTGTTCTCTCGCCCAATGTTTTCCATAAGACATAACACGTACACGCAGGGGGTGTGACCGCGCTTGTTGCAAAAGGAGATCTGGCCAGCCCTCTTTTCCTGCTTGCAACTGGCAGTGAACTCTGCCCCACTTGACGAGATTCTTCCAAATCTTCGCGTTTTCGATGTCAGTACGACGCGAACCAGAGTTCTGAGCACCCAGGGCGCCCGGACACTTGCGCTCCAGCTCCGATATCACACGCCGAGGAAGTTTGACATCGGAAGCGAGTAAAGGCCGAAGCCACAGAGCCAGTGCTTCCCAATCGAGATATTTTTCGACTGCTTTGCCGAGGTCGCGGTAACCAATCTTGTCGCATGGCCTCATGTTTTGAGCTTGCCTGCGCCACGCTTCGAAAGTAGGAAACCGATCCGGACGCCTTTTGGCCCACTGATTTTCACAATGCTCCCAATATGCCAAGGCGCATTCTGAGCGAAGATGTCTGACTCCGTAGAAGGCAAGCGCATCTAGCCACCCCTGCCGCTTCGCGCTTGCGAATTCGTGGTTGTGAACCCATTCCAGAAGGTTAAGAGCCGTGACCTTTGGCCCGTGTGAAGTTGCTTCATGCTCGATGAAGCCCGGGCAGCGCTTCCGGAGATCGTCTATAAGCCATGAAGGAACGCTGTCCTGCGCTGCGCTGACCGCCTGGATCCAGAGTGCAAGCGCTTGCCACCGTGGATATTTGTCGTAAGCTTTCCGAAAACGTGACCATGGGACACGCATGAGTTGAGCGTTTGCGCGTCGCCTGGCGATCGCTTGGACTTTGAGCTCGCTGTTGGAGAATTTGGTATCGCTCATCGCAAACGGCAAGGGCGCGCACTCGCTATTTCGAAACATTCTCCTTGAGGAGGCTGGACCAGCAGAGCGTACAGAGAATCAAAGAAAGCTTCAATGGCCGATTGGGGACGGCTTTGGACTGAGTTCAGATGAGACCACGGCGCCGCGTTCCATTGGTGCCGTCCAGTTTGACCGGTAGCTGGAACCTTTGCCCTGATCGGTGTCTGGTCGGCAAGTGGAGGAACGCGCGAAATCGTCAGAGGACGGATTCCGAGTGCGACCGAGGCAAGCTGATTGTTGATCACATGCGCGAACGCGCCTGTGCTTGTCAATGAATCTGATCTCCCATGGTCCAGGAGCGACGAACGCACTGCTTAATTAAGGGATTTGGTACAAGTACAGAGTAGCGTTGTATGCGGCATGCATGAGGGTTGATGGAACGGTCGAGCCCGACTTGATTCGAATCCAACCGTAAGCAACGCCGGCGCCAGCAAAGCAAGCCCATTGCGCGAAGGTCCTCACGGGATGGAATGTCGCAAAGATGATGGCAGTGGCCAGTGTTGCGATGACCGGGGCAGTCCTGCGGGCAAGGACGGGAAGCAGGCAGCCACGAAAAAAAGATTCTTCGGCAACCGGCCCGAGCAGCACGTCGAGTAACAGAAGATCCCAGAACCGGATCAAGTGACTGGCCGAAGTGGTGGCGTGAGCGATGGAGTCAACCACCACTGCGATGCCAATGCCACCAACAAGGGCAAGAACAAGATAAGAGGACCGAGGCCGATTCCAGCCGAGCAGTGCCCAAACTCGCGAGCCGTGTCGAATTCTGACAATGAAGTACAGGGCGGCAAGCAGCGACAGCGAAATCGCAACCTGCAGGAAAAGAGGCGGTCTGTCAACGGTGGCTTGGTCTAGGATGTGAAAGTGAACGCCAAATCGAAACAACGAAGCCAGGAAGAAAACAAAAACGAAGAAGAGGCCAACGTCCGCGTAGCCTAAAGGGGCCCCTCGTTCGAATGTAGAGGAAATGCCACCACGGAATTTCGGCTTTAAGATATGTCCGCTTGATGTGGAAGTCTCTGACCCTACAGCCGAGGAGAGATTGCTTTCTGTTGCCATGTTCGAATCTCAGGATTTCCCTTGGAGAGGCTTTGACGCTTGCAAGTATTCGAACTCGGCCACAGTCTGAAACGGAGCCGCAGGAGCGGAAACCGGTTCCGCAAGTTGGTCGATTTGCGCGACGGAAGAATTCCCGAGAAATTGTGCCGCTCCCCGAATGTGAAGGACCTTCTCCGGGTCGAGCCCCATGAGTCTCACGCATGTGGCGTCGGCGGCCACGGGATCGTCGGCGAGGACGATTCGATTGAGTGGCCGCGGGTTTCCATTCAAGGGCCCATTTCCTTCCATAGCCATGATTGCGTCGGCGATGACGAAATGGATTGGGACAGTGGCGCAGATGTCCAGGATGCTCCGGTCGATTCCTTTCCAGTGAAGGACATTCTTGGGCCAGCCGTATTTGCCTCCCGGCACAACTCCGAACATGTTCTTCATGCTGAGGCTGACGCCCGACCAGTGGTGAGTCTTCACCTTGGGCATCGAAACAATGAAATGCGACGCGAAGATCGTTCGCGGCAGCCAAAGATGCTTGAGATCCGTGTAAGTTGCCAAGAGAGGTCTCTCGACAAGTTCATCGCGGTTCAAATCTACGAAGCGAGCCCTTTGCTGACGCAACACCTCTTTCATACCGCTCTCGGAGAGAACCAGTTCCGTATCACGCTGGTGACCTGGTCCTTCACCTACGATCACGTCTGCGGCTCCCAGGTCTCGAAAACACTCGATGGCGGCAGAAACAAGGAGCGGATGCGTGTTGATGTGATTTCCGGGGATGTAGTCAACAAGGTTCGGCTTTAGAAGGACGATCTTCCCGCGAACGTCCAAGTGGAACAGGTCGAGACCACGACGCAGAAGTTCATTTAGGTCCGCCGCATAAGATTCGGCACGAAGAACGGCGACCCTGGACCGCGCCCGTTTGCGGAAGACATGGTATGCGGGCTTATCCAGTAGCTGTGTTGCTGCTGCGCCGGCAGCAAGTCCGAGGGAACCCGCGACGAAAGTTCTTCGGTCAAATTTCATGTGCTTTCGCCGAACATTTCTGGCTCGCTGGCAGAGCGGAGGGCCAAGCAAACGGCAGCAAGGGTGCCACAATCACGAATCTCAGCGGGCTCGCCGACGCTACACATGCGACCAATCCAGGGCCGTGCCGGGCGACGGAAGGCATGCAGGGCCAGAATAGTCCAGGCAAGACTCCAGGGAGCAAGAAGGGACTCCGCTCGACGCTCCAGCCAGTTGAGGCTTGCAGTTATGGAGTCGTTGGAAGGTTCTCCCAGGAGAGCGAGGAGGGCAATTGCGGTCACATCGGGATGGGGCGCGAGAGCAACTCCGTAGACGACGCCATTGCCCGCATTCCAGCCGCCTCCAGGGCACATTCGGTCGTACAGCATCTCGACGCCACGACGTACACGAAGCTCAAGCAATTTCTGCTCTGGAGTTCCACGAGCACATTTCAGCGCAAGCAGGGAATACGCGGTAGGAACCACCCAGCTGACGGTCTCTGGCATCCAAGGCCAGCCGAATTTGTCGGGATCGAACCGTACGTGCCGGTCAGTAGTGCGGAACTTCCATTTCCAGAGCCAATGGGACTCCCAGCCGCGGTAGCGTAGCAGCCAGTGAACTGCTTGGCGGGTCGGCACTTCTTGTCCTTCGAGGCGGCTCAGGGCATAGGCAGCAAGCCCCGTGTATCCCGCCCCATGTGCGTCATCGCCACAAAAGGCAGGCCAGCTACCATTGGCATTCTGCGCATGAACTAAGGACCGGACAGCCGCTTCGCGCTCATCGCGCAAGTTCGATGGCAACGCGAGGAGGGCGAGGGCTGTCGGCTCAATGGCCGTCTGCTTGGCGTCCGAGGTGAAGGGCCATCCTCCCTCCAGCAGTTGGCGCTCGATGAGTGTCTGAACGCACGCGTCATGGACTTCTTGCTCGTCGCGCATGAACGGGGTTGTAGGGAACAACTGCGGGATTGTCAAATTCGCGCGAGAGCCGGTCGAACGGACGCTTGGAGAAACCGTAGCTATGAAAGGTTCGATTGGCGAAAAACTTCCGCTGCGCCCGAAGGAGGTGAATTTCTATTGGTACCGTTATGCCGGACCGGCACGAAGTTGAGCGATCTGCAAATCGTTAGCTATGAAGGATTCCATTGGGCACAATTCTTCTCCGGGATGCTGATCAAGAGAAACTGCCGCAGTGGGTAGTCGAGGTTCCTGGAGCGTCGCGGCGTCAACGGTAGCTATGAATCAGTCGATTGGTGAGATTTCTTTCTCCTTCCTGGACGTTCGCTCGGTAATTGCGCGTCGGCAATGGTCCACGCGGTGAGAGATCTTTCCCGAGTCCATGGACCGAGGCAGAAGTCAAAGTTAGCTATGAAAGACCCGATTGGCGAAATTTTCTTGTTCGCTCCAGCAGATGAGGCGAAGGCTCTGTGGTAACGCGCCGCGCGTGATGCCTGGGCCCGTGACAAAGGACTGGCTCGAAAAGTTAGCTATGAAACATTCAATTGGCCAAAGATTTTTCCGCAGGCGAGATCCTCCTCATTTGAACGCTCCTTTGGAGCCCTTGTCGTACTTCTGTATCGCATTCTGTTTCAAGGGAGTTGGACCTTGAGGCGAACGCAACACCCACCCGCCGACTAGAGACCTGGAAGAGCCCTGATTGCTCGCTCAAAGCGCAGCGCAGCCTGTGGCTCATGTGGCGTCGCAAGAATTTCTGCGCTATGTTCCACCAAGGAGGCAGAACTCGTGTTCGCATCGGTCGAAAGTCTCGCGAACGGGTTGCACGACGCGCAATACGTCGTTGATCGCGTGACGCTCCAGGTGGTCTATCTGGCCGCAAAGATGCAAAAACCACTCCTCGTGGAGGGCCCGCCCGGGTGCGGGAAAACGGAGTTGGCCTACGCAGCTGCGGCTGCGGCCGGTACCACGGTGGAACGCCTGCAGTGCTACGAGGGGATCACGGAAGAGAAAGCGATCGGAAAATTCGACGAGTCTCTGCAGCGGCTATATCTGGAAGGGCAGAGGGATTTGTTAGGGCAGGACTGGGATGGCATCCGCAACCGATTGCACTCGCTGGATTTCTTCGCGGAAGGTCCACTGTTGCGAGCGCTTCGGCACAAGCGCAAGCCGTGCGTCTTACTGATCGATGAGATCGACAAGGTGGACCATGCTTTTGAGGCGTTGCTGCTTGAGATCCTAAGCGCGTGGCAGATCACCGTCCCCAAACTGGGGACAATCAAAGCGGAATCGGTTCCATTCGTAGTTCTGAGTTCCAACGAAGAGCGGCGCTTGGGCGACCCCTTGCGCAGGAGATGCCTGTATCTGCGATTTGAATATCCCACCGTGGAGCGAGAAGTCGAGATCTTGGCTGCGCGCAGCGCAGACCAGGAAACGCCGCTACTCGGGCAGATGGCAGGGCTGGCGCACGCGCTGCGCGGTTGGAACATGGAGAAGCCGCCGTCGATTGCCGAGATGCTGGACCTGGCGCAGGCATTGCATATTCTCGACGTAAAGGAAATCGTGCCGGAACAGAGAGATGTTCTCTTGCCCTTGTTGGCCAAGACAGAAGGAGACCGGGGAAGACTCCTTCTCCGCGAGGGGTTCGAAGGTCTCGTAATGGACTCGAAGATTTACAGAGACAAGCTCAACGGTCCAAGGAGGACTGCTTGTGCCGCGGCATGAGATAGAGCGATGACAAAGCTGGCCAAGCCATTTGTGATTCTGGCGTTGCTTAGCACGCCTCCAACTGCCTCCGCGCAGGCGACATCAGTGCGGGAATTCTCGGCGCGGTGCGCGGCGTATTACGCGTCGGCCTTCGAAGTCCCGGTAGAGCTTGTGGAAGCCGTCATCCAGGTGGAGTCGGGCTGGAATCCCTATGCGGTTTCAAAGAAGGGAGCGGCGGGACTCATGCAGCTCATGCCCGAGACTGCGCTCCGCTTCGGAGTCCAGGACCGATTCAACGTAGATGAGAATATCCGCGGCGGCGTCGCCTACTTGGCCTGGTTGATTCACTTGTTCCAGGGCGACCTACGGTTGGCCGTCGCAGCCTACCAAGTGGGCGAGTCACAGATCCTTTTGCGGGGACTAGCATACTCGTCTAAGGAAGTCTTTCAGTACGTAAGTCGCGTGGCGCAACTCTACCGTATTCTGCTGCGAAACAACGTCCGCCAGATGTCAGCGCGTGGCCACGCGACACGACCTGAGGTGCAAAAATGAAACTTTTCGCTGGAATTTGTCTGGTGCTTTTCTCCCTGGGGAGCGGCGCGACATTCGCGCAAGTCCCCCAGATTGATCCGCAGATACTCACCAAGCCCGACCTCGAGGGAAAGGTTACGAGGGTCGAGGTAGCATCTCGGTTTGTCACCACGATTCGCCTGCCGGAAGCTGTGACTTCGGTGGTCGTCGGAGACCCGTTCAAGTTTCAAGTTGAGCACTCGGAACGTGAGCCGAAACTCGTTTTCGTCAAAGCGATCTCGACAAAGCCAGCCGAGACGAATCTTCTGATCTCAACAATTCAGGGGCATCAAGTCAGCCTCTTGCTGGTCAGCCAAGGAGAAAGCGTCCCCACGGAGCGATCCCGTGTGGACTTCCTCGTCAACTACGAGCCAGGAGGAGACTTCCTTGTCGCTCCATCTGCATTTCCATTCGCGATGGTCGGACAAACAGTGTCGCTTGAGGGAACTCGGACACCGCCCCTTGCGAAGCCTTTGGCAGGCGCAAACCTGGGAACCGCAGTCGATTCCCCAGCAAATCAGGCCGAAGCACCGCGAGGCAATGTCGAGAGTGGCGGCCTCGACAAGCTTCTCGAGCAGCAAGAAAGGGCCCCTCTGCCGATGCTGTACGGCGAGCGCATCAATCCGGAATCCATTGAAGGCGATCGAGTTCGTGCGGGGGTGAGCCGAGTGATTGACGGTGGCGATCAAGTCGTTGTCCTGTTCTCAGTTGTGAATCCGACCAAGCGCGCGATTCTGTTGATGCCGCCCCAAGTGCAGTTAGGAGGAAGATTGGTGTCGGGGAAGCTCGTGCACCACAAGAAGTGGTCGACAGCAGAACAGTTGCCGGTCTTGGATTTTCGTCTGAGCCGACGTCGTGTTGGGCCAGGGGAGCGCGCCGATGGCGTGGTGCTGTTCGAGCGTCCGCCCTACAAGCAATCGAATGAGACGCTTCTCTTGCAGGTTGCTGATTCGGGCGCGGTAGATCGTCCGGCGCTGGCGCCAATTGGTTTTGGAGTGAGCACTTTGTCGGAGGACAAAAATGGCAGAGGAAATTGAGAACAAGGCCACCAAAGCGGCCGAAAGCGCCCCTGTGGAACAGTCGCTCGTCGAGGAAGCCGAAGTTTCCGCACGTCCTGGATGGCGCGAAGTTTTCCGGCAAGCCTTCGACAGGGCCCGAAAGGAGCACCGCGTCGCAAATCGTCGCGAGCTGGGCCGCGATCGAAGCCGTTCGCTCTTTCTCCTCGCCGGCGCAGCGATTGCTGTGCTGTTGTTATTCCTTGGAGTCTTCTCCTCTTCCAACACGGCAAGGAAGACTGCGGAAGCGAGGCGGCCGGGAACGCCTGACTTGGGGCGTAGGGTGACACCAGGCCAGGAGTCAACGGGGCAGAAAGGGTCGGTGACGCCGCTGCTGAACGCGCAGACCGGTCAGCAGGAACTACAAGGCAACCAGGGCGTTACTGCGGAAGATGTGGACAGGACGGCGCGTCCAAGCCAGCCATATACCGGAGTCTCACCCAGGCCTGCGGCAGCCTCAACTGCGGGCAGTGCGGGACCATATGCTTTGAGTAGGATCGATTTTTCAGACCCCACAGCGCGCCAGCAGTCACCCGTGACATCTGCCTCATCTGGCACATCGGCGATGGATGATCTCAAAAAGCCTTCGTTAGTGTTTGTTCGCAGCGTCGAAAGCAGTTCCGTAAGCGGCGCAGCGAGAGTGGCTCCAGCTTCGCTGGAAGAAACTCCGGCGACGTTGGGATTGCCCGCCGGGACGAAACTGCTTGCCCGCCTTCAATCAGTCGCGAGCAGTGCGGTCAAGGCACCGGTTGTAGCGGCCATTGAGTACAACTACGAGAAAGACGGGCAAATTGTTGTGCCTGCCGGAGCGCAGGCCCTTGGCAGCCTCCAGCAGGCGGATCGGTCCGGGTACGTGGCAATCCACTTCGACACACTTCAGATGCCAGATGGCACCACGGAGAAGATCGACGCCACGGCGATGAGCCTGACCTATGGGCCTCTCAGGGGCAGCGTGAGCGGGAAAAAGACCGGAACCCGTTTTCTTGTCCGAACCTTTACGGGTCTCGGGACGGTGGCGACCTACTTGGTGGGGGCGGGCGGCACGAACGGCTTCAACGGACCCCTTTCCAACAGCGCCTTACTGCGTGATCGAATCGCCACGAATATCGGGGTCGCGGGAGACCAGGAATTGACCAACCTGGCTTTCAACCAAAACATCGTTGTTACCGTTCCTGGGAACACGCGGTTTTACATCGTTATCCAAAAGGGAGCTGCCACCCGTGACGGAGACATCCGGCCTGCCGCGACACAGCTGGCGGGCAACACACAAGTCCCTACAATGCAGGAGCTGCGCGAATTGATGCAACTGAGGCGGGAATTGAGTCAGCTGTATCAACAGACGAGCGTGCAGAGCTCGCCGCAACAAACGCCCCAGCAGTAGAGGACGGCAGGGAGAAAATGGAGCCGAACTGGAAGCCGCTTGAAACCAGGTTGGGGAAAAGACGCTGCGCCGGTTTCATGTTCATGGGGAAAGCCAATGGCGTGAACCTTTACAAGCACGGAATCGCGCGGATGTATTTGAACCTCAATGACTCGGGGCAGTGTTATGTCTCACGGGGAAAGTGGCACTTCGAGAGGGCTGATTTTGACACCGAATTAGGCAAGCTGGAGGCCGCTCTTCGAGAACTCGGGGAAACGCTGGAAAGCGTCTACGACGAGTCTTATATCGCCCGGAAACGAAAGGCCTTAGAAATGACGGGCATCCCGCTCGAACGAATCGAAATCCAGCCCGAAGATCTGTCCATAAACTAGGACTTTTGGCTTTTCCCTTCAAAAGCTACTCGCAGGTACTCTTGGTGCTCCTCTCCGCATACGCTAAAGTGTGGGCGGGAGAGGAAGGGCGCGTGTATCCCAGGGGCTATTACGGATTTCGGCTTGCCCTCGCGCACCGGCTAGGGTGGCATGTGGGGCGCGGGGTGACAAGATTGTTCCGCGAAGTCGGCGGGTATCGGTCGGCCACAACAGCGCCCCGAAGAGCGAACGATCCGACAAGGAAGAAGCCGGGGCCGCTCATTGCGCTCATCCTGATCGCGGTACCGATTGCTGTGGTGGGAGCAATCGGTCCCCGCGAATGGTTCCTGAACTGGCCAGCGATGTTCGCGGGCGCATTTTTGCTTGCGATGTTGTTGCGCGGGCCGCTATCGGAAATTCCCCGTATCGTAAAAAAGATCCTGAAGCTGGCGATCTCTGTCTTGTTGCTGTACGGATTCTGGATGCTTCTGAATTGGAAGCTATTGTGGAGCTTCCTTGCGCCGTTTGGGTTTACGCGAAATCGCACAGGATTTGTGCTCATTGTTGCCGCGATCCTTGCCTGGTGGGTGAGCGTTTTCTGGATTCTGTTCTCGCGCGGGAAGCCCCAAAGAGCAGTTGTCGCGAGCGGACCGAGCGCAACGCTATCGTCCCAACCTTCTTATTCCCCGCCGAATCGGGTTTCTACCATGCCACAGCAGCAAATGGCGCTGAATGTGCCAGAGCTGCGTTTTGCAGACATAGGAGGGCTCGAATCTGAAAAGCAACAAATCAGGGAACTAGTCGAAAGCCGGATGCGGCCCGAGAAATACAGCAAATACGGCGTGGTACGAAACGGCATTCTGCTCTACGGGCCGCCGGGTAGCGGAAAGACGTTTCTGGCCGAAGCCACAGCGGGGGAGTTCGGACTTCCGTTCCGACGCATTCTTGCCAGCGATTTGATCAGCATGTGGATGGGGGACACCGAAAAGCGAATTCGTGCTGAGTTTGAGACTGCCGCAAGGAATGCCCCTCTGCTCCTGTTTTTTGATGAGGTGGATTCACTGGTGACGTCGAGGCAGGCGCTCGGTGTGGGCGGGGATCCGGGCGGGGCTGGCCGCTCGTTCAACAGTGCGACCACAGCGTTTATGGAGATGATGACGAAGTATCGAGACGTGGCTGGCCTCGTCTTGATGCTGGCCACCAATAACATGCAGGGCTTGGACGAGGCGGTACTGCGCGAAGGCCGGATTGACCTGGAGATCCGCGTGGACCTACCCGATGAAGCCACGCGGCTCGAAGTTCTCAGGAAGCAATTAGAGAAGAGGCCCTGGCGGCGCTTCGACCTGCGGGAGTTTGCGCGGAAAACGGCCGGCGCAAGCCCGGCAAAGATACGCGCCCTAGTTGATAAAGCGGCCACAGTTGCTGCAACCGAAGGACGCAAAATTGAGGAACGCGACCTGCGGCGGGCATTCGAGCAGGCGGGCGGCAAGGACCGGCCGCTATTTGAACCAGTTGAGTGGTCCGATGTGGTTCTCGAGGAAGAGGTTGAGCGCGACGTTCGGATGCTGGTGAGGCTTTTGAATGAACCGGGACTGGCCGAGAAAATGCGTGTCCCAGTTCCGACTGGAGTGCTCTTGATTGGTCCCACGGGAACTGGCAAGACGGCGATTGCCAGGCTTGTTGCAACTCAAACCAAGCGAAGTTTCTACGCAATCACGCCCGCGGACATTCTCGGCAGGTATACCGGAGACTCTGTGAAGCAGGTTGCTGCGCTGTTTTCTCGGGCCAAAGGACATAGCCCCTCTCTGATCTTTATCGACGAAATGGATGCGCTTCTGCCTCAGGCGAGCATGTCCCTCGGCCAGCATGATGTTCAGGTGGTGGATCAGTTCCTTATAGAGATCAGCGGGTTGCAAGCTGAGAATAACGTCTTCCTTGTCGGGGCTACCAACCGCCCAGAGGCCATTGACCCACGAGTTCTTCGAGGCGGCCGGTTTTCAGAGAAGATCAAGATCGGCCTTCCGGGGCGAGAGGGACGTAATAAGCTGCTGCGCATGTACCTAGGGCCGATCCAACTGGAAGCCGGATTTGAGCAAGAGATGATATCAGGTCGTATGGAAGGCTTTCCTCCCGCCGACCTCAAGGCCATCTGCGATGCTGCGAAGCGACTCGCCTTCATGAGAGCCGGGAAAGACCAACCTCCCCCTCCCCTCAGCCGTGCGGACTTCGAAGGCGCGATACAGCGCGTCCGCGGCTTGGCCTGAAACTCCAGATTCCCGCAGTCGGCTGCTTGACCTCTTTGTTTGCAGAGTTTCGTAGTACCCCTCACTTTTTTGACAAACCAAAAAACTCGTTTTAGGGTGCGCGCGGCTTGCGCGGTTTCTCCTCTGGAAATCCCAGAGGGAAGCGGCGAGCTAGAAAGGGGGCCCCATACATGAAGGTGGACGAGACATGGAAGCGAGCGCTGGCCGTGTTCGCTATTTCCTTCGTCCTGGCCGGCCAGATTGTCTGGGCGCAAAACCTTGGACAGCAGCCTGCGTTGAATGTTGCGGTCCAGGGGCAGACCGGCGCCCAGCCAGAAGGTGCCTTCCTGAACTTCATCAACTGGATCGGAAACGTCATCGCCCCAGTGGGAGCTGGCGGTGCGGTGGTCGGAGCGGTCGTGTCTTGGCTGCACGGCCGCGGCGTCGGCCGCTGGCTCGCTGCAGCTGCAGGGTTGCTGGCAGTTTCCGGTATCACGAGGTTGATCGAGTTCTGGATCACGAACGGCACGGGAGGCGTGACGTAAGTCGAGGCGGCGTACGTCCGTCGGCGGACAGAGGCAGGCGGTCGAGGAAAGGAGCTAGGAAAAAGCTGCCTGCCACCGTCCGCTCCAAAGCCCGAGAAAACTTTTGAACACGAATCTAAGGAAAGGAAGCAAGAGCACAATGGCTGTCCCGCAACTGTTGAACGACATCATTCAGGTCCTGTTACAGCTGGCCCCGGCAGCTGCGGTGATTGCGCTGGGCCTCGCAGGCATCAGCTTGAGACGCGAGGGCGGAACCACGTTCCTCATCGGCGGCAGCTTCACCAAGTGGATGTTTTGGGCAGTCATCTTCGTCACGCTCGTGCCGCTGGTGGGATGGTTCCGCTCATTTGGAGTCGCAACCCCACTGCCAGGCGGTGGAATAGCTACTTCCTGGCTGAATTCCTTTCAGTCAGACGCGTCCAATTTTGTGACGAATTTTGTGGTCGGGAGACTCGTGACCACGCTCGCCGCGTATTTCGTACTGCGCGCAATCCTTGATACCGCTTCAGGCGGACATCCTCTCCCATCAATCCTCGCCGCGATGTTCTTGCTCGGAACCCAAGCCACGTATTCCCTGATTCAGAGCTACAACACCGGAACGCAATTTGCGACCGCGGATGTTCTGGACAGCCTCTGGAACTACCTCGCCGGGACCATCATGCCCATCGCAGCAGGACTTGCCATCGTGGGAGCCATCATCAACTTTGCGACGCGTCGGCCCGCCATGCGTTTAGTTGCGGTTGCCCTTGCAATGCTGTGTGTTTCAGGGATCTGGAAACTTGTGCTCTCGATGGAGGCGTAAGGACGGCGATGTCGTTCACTAACGGAATTCTGAACCTCACGAATTGGGCCGGCAACGTGATCTTGCCGACGCTGGCGGGCCTGTTCTTTGCGATCGCGGTTCTGAAGTTCGCTCGGTCGGAGGCCTACGCGGCAGCCATGTACGGTGGATTTCTATGCCTCATGGCTTCGGGATTGTTGCGCGCGATGGAGACGTTTGCTTCGCAGCGAGCCTGGAATGATCCGGACGTCTACTGGATCTCTTTGGTGACGCTAGTGGATTGGATCTGCAACGTGCTCATGCCCGTGTACGCAGGGTTGCAGGTCGCTGCGGGGGCGCTGCGCATGGGAATCGTCACGCGAATCCATCCCACGGAAGGGTGGATGAGACATTTCGTGGCCGCGGGTTTGTGCTTGCTTCTCTCCGGATCGGTGCGGCTCGCGGAGTTCTTCGTTCTGCGAGGCACCGGAGGGGTCAGCTGAAGGGGGACCGATGGCGCTTGAAGTGACACCTATCTATCGCAATCTCCGGACGCGCGTCACGTTCTTTGGTCTCGAAGCCGAAGACCTGTTCGCGATTCTCGCGCTTGCCGTGGTTGCCAACATTCTTGGGCGGTTTCTGCATCGGGAGATGTTCGGCCTGCCGATGAACATGGTTTTGCAGTATGTGGTGCCCGTGCTGAGCATTCCGGCGCTGATGCTCTTCAAGTACGGCAAGCAGCGCGGCTACTTACAGGATTGGGTGATGTTCCATGCCAAGCCGCACGTCTATTCCGCCCTGGAGCGGGATCGCGAACTCGCTCGCGCATACCTTCGGTTGGGAGATCAGTGATGCCACTCACGGTCGAACGCTTCGAAAAATCGACGAACGCGCCTCCCTTGTGCGAACAGCTCCGCATCCGCGACTTGCTCGACAACGTAGCCGTACAGATGGACGGCTCGTTTGTGGCCGGGTTCGAGGTTGGAGGGATTCAATCGTATTACGCGAGTGATGAGGCGAGGAACCGGATCAAGGGACTTCTTGAAGCACTGGTTCGATCGCTGCCCGAGCGCTCCATGCGGATGCAGGTGCGTTTTGAGATTTCCGAAGGCACGAGCGATTTGGTGTCGCGCTATGTGCGGGAGCGCCGAAACGAAAGCCAGGTGCTCCGGGAGCTGGACCGCCTGCGCATTGAGCTGTGGCGGAACCGCGAGGCCTCTGGCTTCTATCTGCAGCACTTTCTCCATCTGTATTTCATCTGGAATCCCCGCATTCACCACCAATCGCCAGACCTTGAGTGGAAGCGAAAGATGAAAGCGAATGGTAGCTGGAGTGTTTCGGCTTCGAAGTGTATCGAGCGCTCGCGGCAGGAGCACGAGGAGCTGCTTTCGGAATTCAACAGCCTGCTTGCAGGTGTCGAAGCGACGCTCGGGGCCACGGGCATGTCCATCCGGCGGATGGCCCACAATGACATTTTCCTCGAGATCAAGCGCGCGCTCCATCCCCTTGGCAATGACACTTTGCCTTATCGTCCCTACGACAAGTCTCTTTGGTACCAGAGCGCGCGAAGCCAGATGGCCAACGTCAATATCGAGGATGAACAGGATGACTATCTCAAGATCGGCGGGCTGCTTTATTCGTGGATCAGCTTAAAAGACTTGCCCGACGCGACGTTCCCTGGGATCTTGCGCGAACTCGTAGTGATGGACTTTCCGCTTGTAATCAACGCCGAAGTCAGCCTCCCTGACCAGAGCAAGTCGATCAAGCAATACAAGAGCCGCCTGCGCAAGATGCTCGCAGCACAGAAGGATTTCCACGGCGGCTTTCGCATTAACGTGGACGCTCAGGTGGCTGAGCACCAACTCGTCCGAGTGTTGCAGGACCTGATTTCAAGCTCGCTCAAGGCCTGCCAGATGAGTCTGATCGTCACTGTGAGGACTTCAAAGCCCTGCCGGAACCGCATGGAACATGAAGAAGCTGAACGCATCCTGGCCGACCGGCGCCAGCGTCTGTTACATGCAATTGCCCGGATGAATGGCGGCCGCGGCATTCCCGAAACATTGGCGCAGAAGCGTCTCTTCTTCTCTGGCCTGCCGGCAATGGGCGGTGAGAACCGGCGCGAGCTCGACCTTCTCACTCTCAATGCAGCCGATTTGATGCCGGTTGAGATGCCCTGGCGCGGAACACGGCATTCCCCCCTGATACTCTTCGAGACGCCTTACCGACAGATGGTTCCCTTCTCTCCGTTCGACGCGAGTCTGGGCGACGCAAACATGCTCATCATGGCCAAGAGTGGCGGAGGCAAGACCTTCATGGCACAGCTCTTCCTCCTCATGATGGCCCGCGCGAACCCGCAGATCTCGATCATCGAGCGCGGCGATTCCTATCAGCCGCTTGTCGAGTTAATGGGCGGGCGTGTGATCGAGGTGAGGCTCGACGGGGCCGAGACGCTCAATCCCTGGGACCTGCCGGTGGGGGAGACAACGCCGAGCAAAGAAAAGGTCGCCTTCCTTAAGAACCTCACTCGCCACATGATCGGCGACAGCCCTGGCTCGGACAACTCCCTGGTCGACAACTTGCTGAGCGATGCGATTGGGCGGACTTACAAACGGTGTGCCATTCGCTACTCGAACCCCATTCCCACGTTCAACGATCTCCGTGAAGAACTTGCGCAATGGCGGGATGAAGAACGCATGCAGCGCACCATTGACGAGGCGCGTCTCGTAGCGATCAAGCTGCGCGCCTGGACGGGGGAGAAAGGGATCTACGCCAAGCTTTTCGACGCGCACACCACCATGCGGCTCGATAGCAACTGGCTCTTCTTCAATGTCGAAGGGCTGAGTTCCGACCCGAAGCTCGAAACCGCCATGAGCATGCTGATTGCAAATGCCGTAGCTTCGCGCGCCGGCGGGAAAACGGGCCAGCCGAGCATCACCGTCCTCGATGAATGCTGGTTTCTCCTGGACTCGCCAACACTTGCACCCGAAGTTGTTCAACTGTTCCGAACAGCGCGCAAAAGAAACGCAAGCGTGTGGGGCATCAGCCAGACGGTTGAGGACTTTGTGGGGACAGAGTTTCAACCGAGGGAGCATGGGCCGGGAATCCTCAAGAACGCGAGCACGAAGATCATCGGACAACAGCCGGGAGACATGACACCGCTCGTGAATCACCTCTATCTCAATCCCGTGGCGCTCGGCGAAGTGAAGCGCTTTAGTGCGCCGCGCAAGGGGGAAAGCGCGGATGCTTTCCTGGTGCTCGGGGAAAAAGCTGAAACCACTCAAACGATTCGAATCGTGCCCACAGCCGTGGACTACTGGATCTGCACGACATTTCCTCGCGAGCGCAGGTACAGGACCTGGCTGCTCGAGAAGTTCGCTGACCGACCACCGATCGAGGTCTATAGGGAGTTGGCGCAAAAGTTCCCTCACGGATTGGCTGAAGTTCCGCCGTTACCGGAAGAAATCTCGGGCGCAGTGACAGGAGGAATCCAGTCTTGACGCCACTCCTTCGAACCATCTCGCCAAGGTCGCGGAAAGCCATCCGTTATTGCGCCTGGGGAGCACTCATTGTTCTCCTCTTGGTGATCTCGCCGTTCCTTGTTGACCTTTTGATTCGCGGCATCGATTGGATTATCGGGCTGTTTCCCCACTCACGACCATTATGGGAGGAGACTTCATGGCTGCGCTGACAAACCTTCTCTTCGGCGTTTTCCTTGCCCTGTTCTGCTACGGGATGGTTGTTGCCAGAACCCGCCGACAGGTGCGGGCACTCGCGCTCGCAGGCGTTTTGGCCGTGGGGCTTGTCAGTCCGCCGCCCGCGGAGGCGCAAGGAAGTCTCGTGGCTGCAATTCAGTCCGTGCTGAACGTGATCAACGGCCTGATTAAGACGGCCTTGAACTCCATCAACTCCGTCCGAGCCGCCGTCAGTAACTTCTACCAGCAAGTGACTTGGCCGGTCGCTCTGATTAACCAAGCGAAAGCGATGGTCACACAGATGATCGGCCAATACAGAGGTCTGATGCAGAGCATCTTCAGCATCGACCTTAGGAGCGCTACGTTGCCAAATCCATCCGCGCTCGAAAACGTGATGCGAAACCACCAAACCAACGATTTCGCAAGCCTGGCGACTTCGTTTGGAAACACCTATAGAGCCGTGCCCGCAGCGACCACAGTGAGCGCCGCAGACCGGACCATGATGGACATGGATGACGCTCTGGCGGTTGACAACTTGAAAACACTGAAGGAAAGCGATGCAGCAGATGACCTCACCTTGCGGGCGGCCGACAACATCGAAAACGCTGCGAGCCAGGCAGCACCTGGTTCAGCGCCGTTCCTCACGGCTACCGCCGTTGTGGCCAGCATCCAAAGCCAAGCCCTTACGCAGAAAATGCTCGCCGCTGAACTGCGCCAAGAGGCTGCCCGATTGGCCCACGAAAATGCCCTGCGTAAGCGTGGAGCCAGCATGACAGGCGATGTGAACACGCAGATTTTGAATTTGCTGCAGCGCAAGTAGGGAGGACAAAGCCGATGAGGAATGCAATCGAGAGGGTGAAACGATGTTTGTCCTGGGCCTGGAGGCACAAGGTCCGGACTACGATTCTGTTGGTGGTCTTCTCTCTTCTTGCGCCAAGACCTGTTCGAAGTCAGTTCCTTGACCCTTGCTGCGCCATCCTGGCGACCGGGCTGAGCACGATCAGCAGCACCTTGAGCAGCGTCATCGGAGGAGGCCTCAACAGCATCCTCTCGGTCGAGAAAACCATTTCGAATTTTGAGCAGACCGTGGTCTGGCCGCAGAACCTGATCAATCAGGCTCGTTCGCTGGCGGGGAATGTTCAAGGCATCTTCAACCAGATCCAAGGGGTGATGCGCGTTCCGGTGAATAGCGCAACTCTGCCGGCAACGCAGCAATTCGAGCAAAGCCTTCTATCGCGTGATCCGAATCAGATCGCGCAAACCAGCGCCCAATACACTGCTGTTTACGGCGCCGTGCCCACTGCAACTGCGGCTTCCCCGCAAACGAGGGACATGATCGATATGACCGACGCCGCGGCCCAAGCCGCCATGAAGAGAGCCATTGAAATCGATGCCTTGGCGGACCTCGAACTCCAAGCAGCAGACCAGATCAACCAGAGTATTCAAACGGCGGCTCCTGGCAGCGCGCCCATTATCGAGGCGCAGGCCGACGCCTGGCTGGTTCGCGCCAATGCGTACACCCAGTCCGCGACAGCGGATCTGATGCGCGTGCGCGCGATCGATCTGGCCAACGCCAGTGCGAACGTGAAGAACGGCGCAGCCAATACAGCCGCCGTGCAGCAGCAGATTTACAACCTCCTGAAGAGGCAGTGAACCGTGTTCTATTTCCAGCAACTTTTCCAGACGGCCCTCAATGGAATCGATTTGAAGGTTACCGGCCCAGTATTGCAGGTTGCCGGGACCATTCTTCTCCTCAGTTTCCTCTATAGCGCATACCAGGCTTTTGCCGCGGGAGGAGACGTTCGGATATTGGGTATCTCCGGTATCAAATACTTGGTCCTGGGGCTCGTGTTCGCCAATTATGGAACTGTCTTTCGCGACGTCAACGGGATGTTTGATCTCGTCGCCAACGCCATCTACAAGTCCACTGGTTTCGGAGATGTCTTCGCGAATTGGCTGAACCAATTGGCGCAGTACTGGCAAGCCAACGGGGCAACGTCCCTCTGGAATCTTGTCACCGGCTTGGTCTCCGGGGTGATCAGCCTGTGGCTGATTCTCGGCGCCTTTGTCATCTTCCCTGTCTGCTATCTGATCTTCACTTTTCTTTATGCGATGTACGGCTCGGTGCTCTACGTAACGGGTCCGTTTGTTCTGGCGTTGCTGCCGACCAGAGGTCTTGGGCAGTTGTCACGCACGTATCTCGTGAACCTCATGACGTTCCAAGCTTGGGGGATCATCTACGCACTCCTTCAAGTCCTCATGTCCGCGGTGAACCTATCCAGCATCAATGCCGTGCTGAGCGCGAATGGCGTCCTGAACAGTTTCGTTGGCTCTAGCCAAATGATTCTTCTGGCGCTCACCGCGAGCATTTTCTCCTTCTCGATTGCACTGATACCGTTCATGGCCAGCCGGATTGTTCGTGGTGATGTGGGCAGCACGATGATGACGATGGTGAGCGCCATGACGACGGCGGCCAGCGCTGTCGCCGGTCTGGCCGCTGCCTCGTTTGTCGGCGTTGGGGAAGGCGCTCTCGCTGCTCAGGGAGCGGCCGGAGGAACTGCCCCTGCACCACCTCCGCCGCGCGATGACCGAAGAGATGGGTCGTCAGCGCGCGCTGAAGGACCAGGTGCGTCTTCGTATGACGGTGCAGCGGGCGGTTCGATTGGCGCCACGTCGGCACCTCCGAGGCCGCCATCTGAGACTGCAATGAGCGGCACAAGCAGTGCTGCAGCCAACGCGCGTGGAAATGATGCCGCTGCTTCGGGGGCAACTCCTCCATCTGCACCACCCGTTTCCGCATCTCCATGGCGCTCGTCGAGTCGCCCCGGCCAATACCATGGATTCAACATCCCGCATGCCGTGGCCTGGTACGTCGGCTACTCACTTGGATCAGTCTATCGGGGCCGGACAGGGAGGGACTAGCAAATGGCAAAGATGAATCGAATCGAGGGGCTCCCGGAGATCACTCGCTACACGAAGTACTACGAGCACGATGGGATGCTTCGCGCGTATGCCAACCGCGCCATGTTGCTGGCAATGATTTTCGGAGTGCTTGCGATGGCTTCTCTGGGGTTCGCCATTTATGTTCGCGTGCAACCGCCCACGGTGATCCGCGTGGATAAGGACGGCAATGCATCGGTCGTTGGCGGGCCCCGCGCGGGGAAGCTTGTGACGTTTTCACTCTCTGCGGATGTCGCATCCGGGGATCCGTCTCCCAGAGTTGCACCTACGGACCTCGAAGGCAGAGCGGTCGTGCGTCAATTTCTCACACGCTACCTTGCCTACACGCCGGATTCCGTGGACCGAAACCTTGCCGAAGCCTTGAACATGATGACCGCAAACCTGTGCGTCTATTCCATGAATAAGCTTCGGGACGAAGACACCGTGGGAAAGATCAAAAGCGAGCACATCATTTCGGATTTCGCGATCCGCTCGATAGAGCATGTCAAGGGGACGCCTTGGACGTACACCGTCTTCGGCGTCAAGGAAATTCATCGGGTGAAGAATGCCACGGAAGCAACGGATCAAATTGTTGGGCGGTACAACGTGCGCCTGGTCGAAACAACGCGCTCGGAAACGAACCCGAGCGGGCTTCTCGTCGCCGAGTATGGCGAGCAACAGATGGTCGGCGAACGAGAGCCTGGGCTGCTGCAAAAGAGCGCCCTCGACAAAGATCGGCCCTGAAGGGTTTGCCGCCGAGAGGCGTGGCCTCAAAGGCGGTGGAGCAAAGGAAAGGAGGACCCCATGGTGCCAGCAGGTGTGACAGAAACGGTCGGAGAAGGAAAGGACTCCCAGGCGAGCCGCGTCTCGCGTGAGACTCGCAAGCCGCGGATGGGACAGGCGAACGGAGTGGAGGGGCAGCGCTTCTTCCTTGCCAAACCAGGCGGGACCCACGGTGTTCCCGAGTTCAGCAAGGAGTTTCCTGGAGAAGCGGAGGCGATAGTGGAATCGCTGAAGACAGGCCTCAGCTACTTCGCGGTTTCCGAGTGGCGCGGTGTTGCGGATTTCTCTGGGAGGAAGCCGCAACTAAGCCGAGAAGCTGTGCGCGTCGCGCCGAAGGTAGGGTAGGAAACATTTCTTCACAGACTGAAGTTGGTCTGTCAAGAGCCGTCCACAAGCTCGAGTAATTGTGGATGAGTGCTTGGCTCACTCGAAGTGTGCCCAATCGGGCTCATGAGAGGAGGCCAGCAAAACTCCTGGTTTGTTGTTGCCGGACAAACTAAGGAGAAAACAGGCACAGGAGCGCGGCAGTAAGCACGCTCGACTGGCCACAAACAACTGAGCTGGTCCGGTTCTTCGCGAACCTGACCGGAAACCTTACCTCGTTTTCGGCCCAGGACAGCGAAGAGACCGCCAGCAACGGCCTCCTTGTCTGTCCTTTGCCGGACAGACGAAAGGAGGAGAAATGTCAACGGAGATAAGCACTGGAATGCCCGTGGTTACGCTCGATATCAACGAGATGGGACAGATGAAGAAGCGACTGCCGAGATTGAGCCAGGAGGAGCAACTGCGCAACACGCTTCTCGAAGGTCTTTATCCCGGCATTCGCGTAGCTCGTCTCAATGTCCCGCCCGGAAGACTCGAGGACTACCAGGAAAATGAGGTTCAAAAGTCCATGCGGTTCTTCGAGTTCGATGGCACGCGGTACCGGCTTATCGGCGCGAGCGCCTCGGCGAAGAGCGGAAAGTTCTACGCCGTGGACGAACGCTACGAACCAGCCATCGCCGAGCGTTTCCGCAAGTGGCCCGAAGCAGCTATCACCTACTTCGGAATCTTGGTTTCGCCCTGCAAACAGCGAATCCAGTTGTCAGACGCGCAGGTGATGGTCGTGAAGGACCGAACACTTGGCACAAATGATTGCCGTGGCTGGATCTCGCAGTCCGTGTTCAAGCGGTTTCATCTGCCTGGACACCGGCTCTACCAGTTCCGGCTGGCATTCGAAAACACACAGGCCAAGGGCGCATGCAAGGTCATGGCGGATGACGTCGCCGAGAAACTCGGAGCAGACATCATCCTGCCGGAATCGTGCGTGAAGCCTGAATACAAGCAATCGTCGCGATTCCTCGACTTCCTCCGTTGGCGGCGGCCGAAGATCGAGGTGAGGAGTTACCGGGGACCGGTTGTATTCGGCATCCGGGAGGTCTCCAGGCAGCTCGACCTTCACAGCAGCTATACGCTCATCGAGCACGCGCCGTGGGAGTCTATCCAAACCGAAATCGCCCCGTTCGCGATGGAGCAGGCTCGCAAATTGCGGGCAGCATGCCAGGACGGACGCTACGACGAAGTGATCGAACTTCTGGGCACCTCCCACGCACAACCTCCATGGGAAGAAGGCAGCGACTCGGAGTTCACTTCATCGGAGCACACGGTTGTAGAAGCCGTGCTCAAGGTGGATTCGAGCGGCTACCTCATCAAACATCCCTACATCAACAACGCACTGAACCGTTTGCTGGCGAAATGGACGTTCAAGCTCTGTACAGCAGGCGGATTCAAAATTCCCGGCTTTGCCCTTGCCGACGACGGTTTCCTGGCTCTTTACCAGGGCCAGGTCGTCGCTGCATCGGACTGGCTGCCACAAGATCGGGCCATCAGTTCGGTGCCGTGTCCGAAGGGCCTGGTCGTGCGCTATCCCATCCGCATGCTCGAGGACTTGCTCCCTTACACGCGGGTATCCACCGAAGAGGCGGTTGCTCTCGTCACACAGACGATTGAGGAGCAAAACGGCTGCTCAATCGATCCGGAAGAGGCCGTTGATCTGCTGGAAAAGCAAATCAAGCTGGAAGGAACGTTAGTCCTGCACAGCGAAACGGCCGCCAAGAACGGCGGAGACTTCGACTTCGATCTCGTAGCCGTGGTCGAAGGAGACCGTTTCCCGCGTTTTGTCGAAAGCCGCTTCGCGCACCAGGACCGGCACGAAAAGGGAAAAACCAAACACAACAAGAAGCAAAGTCCCTGGTGGAACCTCGCACTGGTGGCGAATCAGGCCAAGGGGAATCAGATTGGCTCAATCACCGATCTGAAGACCTCCTGTTACGCTGCCGGGATGAACGGCGAGGCCTACCAGCTCGTCGATGAGCTCCAGCACGCCTTGGACAGCCTCAAGTGGGGCACCGAGGTGAACCAGGAACTCATCGCCGAAATCCGCAAGAAGGTGCCGCCCGCGGCCTGGCTGCAGTTGAAAGACAAGGACCGGGTCAGCGATATGCCGGTGCATCTCGAAGTCCTGCCCACCGACAAGATCGGGTGGCTCTATAACCTCGCGCGAAAGGAGGTCGAGGACTTCTTTTCCGCAAAACTGCCGATCGCCGACTTCCACGGTCTGATTTCAGGTGAGCACTTCACCAAGGAAATGTCGCAAGAGTGTCGCTTGGTCAATCGCATTTACGCGGATGAAGTCGGAAAGCTCATCACCGAAAAGCAAGCCTTGCACGAAGCCTTGGCGAAGGCTGAGGTGGAATACGAGGCCAAACGAAGCGACCCAACAACTAGGAATGAAGCGCGAGCCCAGCGCAATGCTGCACGAAGCAAGGTCCATGCCCATAAAGAACACTTCCGCGAGGAGTTTCAAGCCTTGCGGTCGCTTGTTCAAGCCTGGGGAGACGGCAAGAAGCAGAATCGGCGAGGGTGGTGCCAGGCCCTGCACGCGGTGATCTGTGCAGGGAAAGGCAACGGCTCGCTCCTCTTCCATGCCTTTCCTCAGGAAATCATCGACAAGATCGCCGAAGAGACCGGCAGCAATCCTGTGCAGGTCTCGGTTCCCGACCTTGTGGATGGAGAAATCGAGTTCGATGAGGATGGCCGCGTCTTCCTCGTTGAGCAGTTTCCCAACGGCGATGGCACCACACATGAGCGGAAGATTTTCCTCCTTCAGATATCGAAGAAGGGCGAAGTGCTCGTGGACGGCAAAGTTGTCGAGCGCGTGCAGCCATTCCCGATGCAATACGGGTCCGGGCTGATTCGCGATGGCAAGCTGGTGTTCAGCAGCATCCGCCAGCGCCCCAGCGTGAAGCGTCAACCAGTCAACCAATGCCAGCCGTGTGCGAACGACAGCCGCACCGCCGGCACACAGGGAAAAACACCCTCGTGAGGCAAAGCCGTCCGGGAGGCCTTAAGCCAGGCCTCCCTGGCGGTCCTTATATAGAGGATGAGAGAAAGGAGGAAACGTGAAGAAGTTTTGGATTTTCTTTGTAGCAATCGTGGGCCTTTCATGTACTGCGCGGGGACAGAAGGTGGAGGTCGAAAAGCCGGAGCGGGGAAAGATCATCCACGTCCAAACCGCTCTCGACCATCTGACGGTGCTCGAAATGAGTGAGCCGGTGACCACGGTTGCCGTGGGCAGTCCGTCATTCAAAGTCGAGTGGCGCGAAAACAAGGTTTTCATTGAGCCGACTGAGCCAGACGTGGCTACGAATCTGTTCGTGTGGACTCCATCAGGCCGCTTCAATTACGAGCTCGACCCGGCAGGCGCTGTCCCCCAGATGGTTTTCGCGATTGACCAGCCGGCAGTTGACCCTCCGAAGGTCATTGCTTTCGCGAGCCGGGCTAGTGAGCCAGCCGACCCGTCGCCCGCGGATTTACTCATTGCAGCCAAGCCAGTCCGATGGCTCGGGGCGGCCCCTGAGAAGAATCACGTCGCGGTTTATGTGACGGATTTGCTCGAACATGACGGGCAAATCCTCATCCGCTATTCCATACGGAATGAAACCAACCAAGTCTATGTGCCGGGGACTCCGCAGGTCGTGGCACTCAAGGATCCGCACTATCGCGAATCGCTTTACACCCTCAAGGGCGTTCAGCTCCAGGCGCCTCATCTGAAATCAAGCGGAGAAGTTCCTGTCCGGGTAGCGGCGAGCGAGATCCGGGCCTCTCGGATTGAGCCAGGGCAGGAAGCAACGGGGATTGTGGCGATCAAGCAAGCGGCGATGCCAGCGGAACCGGCTGTGATTCGGTTGGTCTTCCTTGCAGGACCCAAAGGGCCTGTTAGCGCGACGCTGGTGCTCTGAGATGGTGAAGCGCATTACTGTGGATGAGACGCAGGCTTCGCTCAAGGAGTACTTCGGACGACTGCCAGACATCGGGCTTGGGAAAGCAGTCGTGAACCTGTGCCTCAATCCGCAGAACCCATTTGAGCCCGAGAAAAGGCGGCTGCCCAGGCGTGGATTTCTATTCGGCGCAGGCATGTTCCTGAGTGCCGTCGCATGGTTCCTGTATTTCAACTTTGCCCGGTGAACGAGGTGGCGCAATGAAAGTCTTTGTGCGAGGGCTAGAGGCGATCGCAGTTCTGGTCCCGGATTTCCAAACGCTGGGCTTAATCGCTCCGGCGTTCTTCAGCCTTTACCGCTGCGCGGTCACCCTCGGCTTTCCGGGAACCAAGGACATAAATGCGGCTCTTTTGATCTCGGTTGTCCTCGGCTATGCGGTAGCTGTTGCCCTCAACCTCGCGAGCGCCGTAGCACTTCCGGCAGGACCAAATCCTGCGCCCATCTCCTTTCCGGAGGTGAGAACGGAAGAGTCGTCCCTCCGGTCGCGATCGGAACATATGCAACCGCAATTTGTCCGCGAAGGCACTGAAATCGGGCAAATACCGGGTGTTCTTCGGAAGGTGCAGCAATGAACGAAATCCGCCTGTTTTGGTTGTATGTCGCTGGAGTGTATTCCGCGATCTTTTCTTTCGGATATCTCGGTTTCGACCGTCCCGCGAACATGGCGTGGCTCTTCTTTTTTGCGAGTGTGGGCGTGGCGATTGCAGGCGTCTGGCTTACCCGTCTGGAGGAACTAAGACAAGTCCGTCATTTCCGGAGTCTCGTCGAGGCCCCTGACACCTCGGACGAGTTGAAGGACTTTTGCCGCTGGGCCATCAGGGAGTTTGCCAGGAATCAGAGGAAACGGACTTTTAGGTATTGGAAGAAACAATGCAGGCGCTTGTGCCTAGCGCTGCGAGAGGCGAGAGACACATCGCAGATCATCCTTCCTCGGGCGGAGGACCCGATCAAAAGGGACGCCCGCGCCTGGCGTTGTTCCCCTGTCGTAGCGATGAAACTGCATCATCTCGAGAAGCACATCAACGACATGGCTCACGCATGCGTCATGCTCGGGCTCGCCGACCTCGAAGAAAGAGAGCGCTGGCGAACCGCAAAGGAGTGGTTCGCACTTCGTGATGGGTGGCGCAAAAAGATAAGCGATCCAGCCACGCCACCGGAATTGCGCGCGTATTATGCCCGGTGTCTTGAAAAGTTCCCGCAGGCTCCTGTTCTTGGCCCGAGGTATTTGGCATGAGGCCGGCATACGCAGAGCCTCGGCAACACCGGCCCCCTTTTGGAAGCTATGAAACGATCTTCGTCCTGTGCGTTGTAGCCGGCGGCTGGCTTGGTTTGTATATCCTCGGCGACCGATACCACTTCACCGGCAGCCAGATTCTGGAATTTGCAGTGTATTTCCTGTTCGCAACGATCGCACTCTGTTTGCCTGTGTATTCGCTACTGACGGCACGATCCCGTCGTGAGAAGGAGTGGCCGCATCCGCCGCTGGTTCTATCTCCACGAAAGGACGAACGCGCTAGGCGCCAGGCCTGGAGCCAAAACGCTGTTGTGCTGGGTTACGACGTGTGCGGGAAGCCGTGGCTCTGGCCCGACCGCGTCCGCGTGATGCAAGGAATCGTTCTGGGAATGACCGGCACGGGCAAGACGACCCTGCTGCGGAACATCATTACCCAGGACCTGTATCGGGTTGTGGGCCCGCCCGACGATCCTCATCGCATCCCCATGGTGATCTTCGACGGGAAGGGCGACATGGAATTCTTCTACAGCCTCCTTCCCCACATTCACCGCGCGGGGCGCATCCGTGATCTCCGCGTGCTCAACCCAGGCCGGCCGGACATATCCGTGCGCTACAACCCGTTCCACTGCAGCGACGAGGACTACATGCCTGTGGTGAACATGGTCTTCGGGTCGTTCAACCTCCACGATGAGTTTTTTGCCAAGCACCAGTTGAACTACCTCGCGGACATTGTCCGGGTGCTTGTCTACACCGGCCTGAAATTCAATTTCTACGACGTCCTGGTCATGGCGATTGATGAGCAAATCCTGCGGGAACAAGTGGCGAAGGCCGCTCGGCGACTTGAGCAAAGTCAAGACATCAGCACGCAGCGAAGACTGAATTTCGAGATGTCGGTCAAGAATCTATACCAGTCGTTCGAGGATCGGGAACGAGTGCCGAAGATCCAGGGCTTGCTCAACGAGTGCATGACGTTCTTGGACGACGAACTGAGCGTCATCACCGGACCTTACGAGGAATTGCTCTCGCTGGATGACGTCATCGAGCAGGAACTCATCCTGTTTGTGACTCTGAACGTGAACAAGAACACCGAGCCGGTGCGCGCCCTGGGCAAGATGCTGCTTCAAAATTTGCAGCTAGTTGTGGGCAAGAGGTACGAAAGCGACGTACATCGCCGGCGGACGAACAAGCCGCTATTCAGCGTCGTGCTCGATGAGTTCGCACCCTTTGGCTACCGAAACTTTCCGCAGATCCTGCAAACCGCGCGGGGAACGAACACGGCGTTTCTCTTCTCGATGCAAAGCCTTCCCCAGCTTATGCACGTCGGCCGCGGATTCAAGGAGGACGTCACCTCCGCGCCGAATACGACAATGGCAATGAGAACCAGGGACGAGGAAACGGCCCGCTATTTTCTGAGAGCCTCAGCGGAACATCGCGTTACCCGGCGCAACTTGTCCATGGAGAGGTGGAGATTCTTCGGATTCGAACGTTATGAAGAAACAGGCAGCGCAGTTGATATCGAAGCTCGCGAGACGCGAGCCCTCGACGAGCACATCAAGAACCTGCCCAAGGGGCAAATGAGCATCCTGATGACTGACGACACGCGCGGCACGCTGCACGCTCATTTGCATGTTCGCCCTCCCGCCGACGTCACAATCCCCAACTTCGAGCCTGAATTGTACCCGCGGCTCAAGCAATCCCGCGCGACATCGGTAGGCGCAAATCTCAGATTCAAAAGTCCCGAACTCGCAAGGGCGCGGTACGCGAGGCGGAGTCACTAGCCGTGTGGAGCACAGGACGAATAATACGCCGCGCCTTGTTCGGGCTACTCCTATGCTTCGCAGCCGCAAGTATCCATGCGCAGGCACCTCGACAGCCCTCCCTTGGACGCGATACTTGGTACGAATTCCTGCTCAAGAAATGCAACCCGAGCAACTTCGACTATGGCGCCTGGCTGGAGAAGCGCCGTGAAGCATTCCTCGAAGCATCGGTGAAGGACCCGCACTTCTGGTACAGCCTGTGGGCGACCGTTTGGTCGCTCTGTGTGATGGCCGCTTACGCCAAATTGTACTTGGACCACCGCCGCAGGATGCGCGCCACCGCGGAGATGCTGGCGGACACCTGCAGCCACGACTCTTATTCCCGCCAGATGGCCAAGGAAGCTATCGAACGCCATAACCAACACATTGAGCAGTGCAACCGCGCGATGGAAGCCGCTGAGTCGGGCGACGGACGGCCAGGTTGGGGGAGTTCCGAAGCAGACGGTTTGCGAACCGAATTGCAACGTGTCGCCAGCCAGCTCGAAGCCACAACGCAGGAACGCAACAAACTTCAGGAAGAACTCCGGCAGAAATCACTGATCGTTGCCGACCTTTCTACGCGGCTTGACGCGCTGTCAAAGAAAGTGAGCGGGACCCGAGGTGTTGACAACGGAGCCGCAGAGCCGGTGTCCACGGGCGCGAATGGGGACAGTGCTCGGTTTGTCGGTCAGATCAACCGGCTGCAGGAAGAGCTGTATGCCGAACGGCAGAAGAACAAACGACTGAAGGGTGCATGACCGAGATGCTGGTCACGATTACAGGCTTTGGGAGTGTTTGGCGCCGCCGCTTCGGGAAAGACGAGAACGATCCGAAGCGATTTGCGCGGGCGGCGTACTTCAACACGACCGGCGTTTCCGTCAAGGGTCACATACGGACTCGGCCCAAGATCATCGGGCATGTCCGGTTCAATGGAGTCGGCGGCTTCGATCCAAATCATCCACTGGCAATGATTAACAGTGTGTTTGAATGCGCCGACCCTTGCGTCTGGAACGGCCAGAACAAAGTGCTCTTCGAGCGCATGCTGCGGACTCCACAGCAACCTGACTACTTCCTGGTGGTCGTCAGGGCCGCTGAGGTCGGACGTCTCGACGTGGGCTCACCAGCGTGGCGGTCGGAAGGTACGCTGCTCATCTCCTTCAGCGAATCCCGTGAGCAGCAGGAAGCGATGCTGTTGATGCCGCTAGGCAGTTGGCTGCGAACGGCTCTCGGCAGATTCGAGCTCAAGCCCTTCGTCTCATGGCCATGGAGTGCGCGGCTCCAGTTGGAGTCCGTGTAAGGAAGCATGACCGATGCGGTATCCGAAAGGCTCCCTACAACTCAGCCAATCGCGCGATCTGCCGATGCTGCGCCAAGTCCTGCACTCGGAATTCGTCACGCACACTCAGTTATTCGAGTTCATGCGGCTCAATCATTACGAGCAAAGCCGAAAGTCTTTTGACTGGCGGCTGCGAAGATTAGTGGACGGAGAGCTCGTGCGTCGACAGACAGCTCCCAGCATTGCAAGTGAGTTTGTGTATTCCGTCGCAGGTGGCGCTGCAACGTTGCTGCAAGGCATGGGGGAGTACTGTTTGGTTGGTCGCGACAGATTCGGTGGGAAGGAAGCCGAGCGAAGTGTGCTTCACGCCATCGAACTCAACGCGATTCACCTGAGCGCGCTTCGAGCGGGACTTCTTGTTCGGTGGAACAGCTCGGCGGAGGTCCGCTCACAAAATGAGCTAACCGGATTTGGTTTTGCGAAAGACTATGATGCGGTCGTGACGGTTCGCGCGGGAGCCGGGGAGCAGCGTTTCGCACTCGAATACGAGCGGAGTCCGAAACCCATGCGGTATTACAAAGACGTTGCCGCGGCGCTCGGTCGAGAAGGGCATCTGAGCCGCATCCTCTACCTAGTCTCTAATTACGACCTACTGCAATTCATTTGCGGCTTTTTCCGAAGCACCCAGTGCCGTGTGTTCTTCGGGCTAGTGAAAGACTGGCATGCGCAACTACTCGATATGCCGGTTTCGTGTTGCTCCGGCGTACGCTCGGTGCGGTTTAGGGAAACTCTAAATGATGTTGCCGCGAATCAGCACCCTACCGCTGTATCTGCGTGAACGACCCGTTTGCCCTTCCATTGCCCTTACTTTGGCACGACATTGAATCGAAGTTGGCCCAAATCGATGCAGCACAACCTACGGAGAAGACAGGCGTTGCGCATTTACTATCCTGCATTTGAGCGGTCTTTTGAAGGCATTGGACAGTTTTGAGGTCGGATCTTCGATGTTTTTGGAGAAAAGGAAGGCCGTGCGTGGAGTGTGTTATGGAGTCGTCGAGGGATGTGTTGGTCGTTGCGCGGTATTCGAGAGATTAGGGTGATGAATGAGCGTGAGGACAGAATGATGAAGAATGGGAGTGTTTGACTGGCCTTGCGCTCAGCCCTGCGATTGCAGCGTGAGCACGTATGCCTGGATGCGAATTCTCGAATCCGCTCCGCAGCGTTATGACTTTGGGATTCGGCTGCTTTCGCAAAACCAGGGTGGGGACCAAACTGAAAATGAGGGCGGCCCTCTTCTGTTTTTGGTAAGTGTCGGTCAAGGTCGGGTCCACCGGACGTTTGACTTCTCTCATACCATTTCGCGTTCAACTCAGCAACGCCGGCTTGAGTTCTTGAGCGCTTTTCGGAAACGCGTGAGGCTAGCAGAAACATCACGCAGAACCTGACTGCCTTCGTGAACCAAAGTACGGAGGGCTTCAATGTCTCGCACTGGCTGCGGCGTCGCCTGCAAAGGCAGTGGTCTGATAAGTGCCGTAATCCAGAGGACTACTGCAATCTGAGAGGCTGCGACCCATACGATGACCCAGCCGTGAAAGTAGGATTGAAGCCATTCCTTAGAGATCGAGTTGTTGACCACCTGGATCACGGAATATGCAAGAAATCCGATAGCGATCAGACTCTGTGGAAACTCCAGGCCGACTTGATAGAGCCGCCCGATTGTAAAGAGCGCGACGAGTACCACAAGGGCTGTCAGATCAAGATCACGTTGAAGTCCAAGTATGAGCGAAGGAAGCTCAGTTGCATTTGTGGTTGCAATTATTGCCGCCAAGATGAGGAAAGCGGACGCAACACTGACCAACCCCCACTTGAGCACAACACGAAGCCCCGGATAAAGACGCGAAGCGCTCCATGCCAGTTCACCAATTGCCAAACCACGGCCGACAACCAATATTGCCTGTGTGATCCAGAACGAGTAGAAGGCGAAGCGCGATGTATAGCCTGCTGCGTGGTAGATGCAGTACATGAAGGCTTCGCGGACAAAGAGGGCAGTCGCATAGATCGTCAACACTGGAAGAAAACGATATAGGTGTCGCCAGAGCACGAGCACACAGAGGGCGAGCTCCAGGACAAGGCTGGAGTACCACAGAATGATCTCGGCGTTGCTCAAATGCACGTCGCGTCCTTGCGCAGCATATCACCCTGCCGGAATGCCGTGGCGAAAATGCGAGCGCTTATAAAAAGATCGTCAGGGATCTGGCATCTGAGTCGAGCGATCTTTGCGTTCGGCTATCTGTTTAGGTCCGATTCTAAGACGGGCAAGCCGCACTCGCGAGCGACTTGAGCGATCACCTTATCGGCCCACTCCGCAAGATTTCGGACCTCGCGAGTGAGCGCCCCCAAACGGGCGACAGGGGAGAACCCGACTCTAATCGATAGGCGTAACCAGCGGAATTCGAGCCGGAACCACAGGGCCCTAAAGAGACGTTCGCATTCGTCTGAAAACTTCACTTCTGGCAGGAACTTTGTCGCGTGATTGATGAGGCGCTCCACGCGCACGAAATCATCGTGCAGTGCGTTCACATAGGTGAGAGCAGTCTCGCGCCGCTCTGATTGGATTTGCCGCAGCAACTCTTCGTACCGCGCCAAACGATTGGAAACGTCCTCGTATTCACGATGATGAATTGGTAGGAACTCATTTATCGTTAGGCGTGTGTCATTTAGATTTTTTCGAGGCTTTGTCCACACTGCCCAGATGAAGGCAAGCATCAAAAGAAGCGTGAGAACCAAAGGTACGAGTAGTGTCATCGACAACCCCAGGTCGCTCTGAGCTCGCGGCCACTGGAAAGGGAAATAGCGGGTCCGCACTCTTGAACGCTGCTCGTGGTAGTGTCCAGCTTACCCATTCCAAATCTTATAAACAGCCTGGGCGCATCATAGCATAGCGTGCGCCGACAACAACCATTGCTGACGCGCCCAGGCTTCCTACAACTTATAGGCCTATGAGTTCACGGGCTCCATGAGTCCCCAAGGCCAGGGAGGTGGTGGCGTGCCGCCATCGGCAAACTTGGAGGGCGGTTTGGGCGGCCAGGGTGGCGGAGGAGTCCCGCCGTCCGCAACAACAGCCTTTGACGGCGCGGGCCAAGGAGCAGGTGGCGTGCCACCATCGGCAAATCTGGTGGTCGGTTTGGGTGGCCATGGCGGCGGAGGAGTCCCGCCATCTGCTAGAGATGACGGAGCAGAAATCGCCGATCCGGGATCCGGAGCGGGAGTGCTCCGATGCTGTATCGCCAGAGAATATGAAAGCAGGACGACACAGCACAGGGTTAACGCAGAGATATACAGGGTTCGTTTCATTGGATCTTTCTCCTATGTGTTGAATTCGTGGACGGTGTTTGAGCCGTCACACCACAGCCAAAATGCTCCAAATGGCCTTGTTTCGCACGGTTTTCTTGATTGAGAAGGTCAGTGTTGCGGGACGGCCCATCGGCTGTTCAAGTTTCTGGAGGGATTAGTTGGGCGCGCGGTTTCTTCTTATTTCAGCTTCACGCTTGGAAGGAGGCACATGATGTTCGGGAGAATGAACGTGATAACAGTGCTCGACCTTCGGAACGCACCAGTCGAGGTAGCAAGCTGCTCGGAGGGTGCCGTGGCTCGATTGCTTGACGTTACCGACCACCCGAAGATTGAGAAATGGGTCCAGTTCCCGAAGGCCCTGTTCGTGTTCCTCGTGGTGCCAGGGGACCCCGAGTCAGGGGCGTTCTACGTGTACGACCGCCGCGCACGGGTCTGGTATTGGGTGGACTTTGATGACGAGAAGTTCGGCGGATACTCAGTAAGCGATTTCGACCGTTTGGTCCGGGAATGCCGGTTCTTGGACCTCGTGGAGCAGCCACGGCTGCTTACGGGGACGGCCCCGTGGATCGTGATGCCTGGTTCCCGACCGCAGCGAAGTGCTGACGCAACCGCCACGGCGATTGCCAAGTGCGCGTAAGCAAGAATCCCTGCGTTTGCGCCGCTCTTGGACAGGTAACTCTCGCCAGAGCAAAGACTTAGCGCCTACCCTCACTAATTTGACAAAGCCGGAGTGTGGGTTTAGGTAGAGGACGGTCGCTCGAAGGTGAAGGCCCTCGAAAGGAGGGAGACGTGGAGATCGCGATTCGAGCTAGTTGCGAAGTCGTTCGACAGTATGCGGCTCTGTTTGTGAATCGCGGGGCGTACACCCTTCAATCCTCACGGCCTCACCCCGAGAGCGGCCGACACTATTACTTTCGACCCAAGGCCAAGGGAACAGGGAAGGAATTGAGTTTGACGGCAGCGACGATTCGGCGGCACCTGGAAGGTGAAATCACAATCGGGCTGTATGCGATCGACCCCATCACGCAGCGGTCCAAATGGGTTGCCATCGATGCGGATTATGCCGGGGCGATGGAAGACCTGCTCAAGCTGCAGTACTCCCTTCAGCAAGACAAGGTGGAAGCGGCCCTCGAAATGAGCAAACGGGGCGGTCACCTTTGGATTTTTATGGAACATCCCGCGTTGGCCCGCGAATGCCGAATCTACATTTACAACCTGGCGTTGAAGCTTGGAATGCGAATCAAGGGCATTGGCCTAGCCGAGGGCATTGAGATTTTCCCGAAGCACGATGAGCTGCGCGAGGGAGAGTTCGGAAACGCAATCCGCGGGCCGCTAGGCATTCACCGTGGTGCGCACCGGCGCTACTGGTTTTACGGAGCAGACTACAACCTGGAAAAACAGATGGCGTACTTGAACCGGCTGCGAAAAATGAGCGCGGAGCAGCTCCGTAGCTTCGTCGTCGGCAAGACCATGCCACCGGAGTTTGAAAGGAAACAGATCACACCCGATCAAGCATTCGTTCGCAACTCTGGCCACGAATTTCGGATTCTGGATCACGTCGGCAAGGTTCAAAAGGTCGGGCGGAATTACGTGACGCGCTGCCCATCGTGCGCTGAGGCCGGCCAAGACCGCAGCGGCGACAATCTCGCGATCTCTATCGAAGACCCGCGTAAGTACATTTGTTGGGCCGGCTGCGGAAAGGAAATGATCCGTAGAGCCTTGGGTTGTCCGATACCTGCTCGACGTTCGGCGTGAGGATAATGGGATGGTCGAAAAACAAGACGTCCTCTCACATCGCGGACTCACATTGTCCAGGACCCTTCTCCGCCGCTTGGAAAGAGTAGGTATTTTGGCGCAATCCCACGTAAGTCTCGAACACCAGCACTTGGCGCGACGTTATGTGGTACGCGGAATCGAATCGGGCGGTTCGGTGAAGGAGATTGGCCGATACGTTACCTTCTGCGGTCCCGCCGGTGAACCGTTGCCGTATCTCCATCCGATTGACGCTGTCGGGTTTAATGGCCTTCATGCAGTCGTGATCGCTCCGATTCTTGTGCGAATCGAGCTGTTCCGAACAGGTCGTACTTGCCAACTTCTGCTCACTCGCCACGAACCAGCACCCTCGGAAAACGGCAGACGGCCTGTGTTGGAGAACAGCCTTCTGTTTCGCGGCGTGAATGGATTCCTCAATGCTGACCAGGATAACAAAGAGAGTGACTTAGGCTATCCGGCCGTACCTCGATTCTGGTCACGTGCTGGAGCGGAGCGCGAAATTCCCGCGAAATTTGCAGCCGCAGTCCGCGCGGCAACTCTTGGGTCGAACTGTTGTGGCTGTTCGCATACACATTTCTCAGTGGCGCCAGTGGTGACAGCAACGACCGCCGACGTCTTAGGCAAATGAGGGAGGTGGAAGTGGAAACTGCAACTCCAAGCGATTCGGCGTCAAGAGTGGACACTCCTGTTGTCGAACAAAACGAAACAAACGAGCAGCCGCGCGGTGCTGAAGCGCCCGAGCAACGGGATCTGTTTGCGCGTGCCCAGCGACGTAAGCTGCCCGACGAGCGAAAGTCCGTAACGCACAAGTTCTCGGTGGGTGGTCATGAGGGCTACATCATTGTCGGGCAGTACGAAGAGGGAGCGCCAGGCGAAATCTTCATAAAGATGGCCAAGGAAGGCTCCACGCTGTCGGGCTTCATGGATGGCGTCGCGGTTTCCATCTCGATCGGTTTGCAGTACGGTGTGCCGCTGCGAGTTTTGGTCGATAAGCTCACCAACACCCGCTTCGAGCCCTCGGGATTCACGGAGAATCCCAGCATCCGGTACGCCAGCTCAATTCTTGATTACCTCGCCCGTTGGCTTGGAGGCAAGTTCATCTCACCGGAGTATCTCAAGCCGCGAGCCGCCTCAGGCGACCATGAGGTAATTCAACCCGCGACAAGCGCGCCGTCCGTGAATGCGCAAGACCGCGGACCCGCTCATGGAGGCAACGGCGACGCCAAGGTCGGAGACGCCCCTTCTTGCCCTACCTGCGGCATGCTCATGGTGCCGAACGGAAGCTGTTACAAGTGTGTCAACTGCGGAAGTACGAGCGGATGCTCATAGGACTGTGGATGCTGTGCGAGCGCTGGTTCAAGGCCGCCTCTTCCACGAGTTTCAGTGAGCTACGAGCTTCTGGATGCGGAGAATCAGCTCTGAGAGCCCACGAAGAGCGGCAAGTCGCGAATCGCGGAGACTTTGGAAACTCGGCGTCGTTTGTGCCTCATTCCATAGCTTTTCCAAAAATTGGCTTATCGTTAGCCCAATTTGGCCGATTTTCTCCTCCTCAGTGACCTTATTCCATAACGGGATGATCCTCTCATCTTGCAGCTGCAATAGCGAAGGTTGGAATTGAGGGGACTGAAGGAATTTATACCATTTGGGGAATCGTGGGATCTGGCCCGTATTCCAAACATATCCGATTCTGTTCGCCCAAGGCTCTAGTAGAGCTTGGACTGCTTGTTCATTGACCGCTCTCCAGGCTGCTTCGTAGTTGGGGATGAGCACGCTGTACAGTTCGCGCAGTGGACGATGCAACCGAGCGGGAATTGCCTTTATGCTGCCGGATTCCTGCAATTGATTCCAGAAGTTGTAGTCAAGAGCGTGCGCCCGTTCGCAGTCGGCAACCTGGGAATGGCTACGGGTTAGCTGCGCGTGCAGGGGCTCAAAGATGTTTTTGGACCTTTCCTTCCGGGTGGCACGTCGCTCCCTAATTCGGTCGAGGAGATACCCGGACACAAATCCAGGCACAAATCCAGTGAGAACCCCTGCGAGAAACGCAGAAGAGAAGACGCTAAATACAGCGTTTGGCATGCCATGTAGCCTAACAACGCAACTGAGGAATTGTAGCCTGAAAATTCGCCGAAGTGTTTTTATCCCACCCGCCTAAGACCACTGCTGAGGAAAGAACGGAAAGTTTATTCTGTCCCATTTGGGAAAGATACGGAGGTGCGTTGAATGGATTTCTATGTCGAAAAGTCAGAAGTGATACAAGCCCTGAATTTTGTTCGGAATGCGGTGGAGAAGCGAAGCACGATCCCCATACTCTCTCATTTTCTTTTGGAAGCAGAGGGATTCGAATTGAGACTCACCGCAACCGACCTGGAGATCACGGCCAGAACAATTTGTCAGGCAAAGGTGAGGACGAAGGGAGCGGCCGTCGTTCCGGGTGTGAGGTTCTTGGAGATCGTCCGGTCCGCCGAAAGCGGAGAGATTCGCTGTCGCAGCCTTGAGAATCATTCCGTGCAGATAACCTACGGAAGATCCTCGTTCAAGCTCGTTGGTTTAGCGAAGAGCGATTACCCGAAATCCCCGTCCATGCCGGAGCCGATCGCGAAGCTGAATGCCGGGTTCTTAGCAGACTGCGTCACGAGGACTTCGTTCGCCGTGTCGGAGGAGGAGAGCCGCTATGTGCTGAACGGGGCGCTGCTGAAACTAGACCCCGATGGCCTCAAGATGGTTGCAACGGATGGTCACCGATTAGCTCTCGTGGAGCGGAAGGTGCAAATCCCCCATGTGAAAGGCGAGTTTTCAGTTCTCATTCCTCGGAAGGCACTCGTTTTGCTTCCGCGCCTCGGGGAAGACGCGGAAGGGGACGCGGTGGTGGAGATCTCGAAGGACGAATCACATCTTTACTTCGCCCTCGGTCCACGCATGCTTGCTTCGCGTCTCCTGACCGGTCAGTTCCCGAACTACGAGTCGGTCTTACCGAAAGAGAACGGCAAAGTAGCGCAGTTGAATTCCGAGGAGCTCGAGGATGTGATTCGACGTGTTTCGCTCTTGGCCGACGACCGGCTGAGGGGTGTGCGGTTCGCCCTGGATAAGGATCGACTGGAAGTGTCGGCGAGTTCCCCGGATTATGGTGAAGCGAGAGAGTCTGTGGAGACCCGATACGGACAGGAAGCACTCCAGATCGGGTTCAACGCTCAATATCTCCTCGAATTTCTCAATGCCATCCACGAAGCGAATTCCGTACGCATGCAAGTGAAAGACGCTGAGAGTGCTGCTGAGTTCCAGCCCTCTGGAAATGACGGAGAGAACTACCGGTACGTGTTAATGCCTCTGCGCTTCTAATCGCACGCTCATTTCCATGCTTTTTCTATTTTGGTTTGTCGAGGCCGTAAAGTTTCATGAGTTCTCTGAGCTTGTGGGGCGGCAACCTTAAGAGCTTCTCCTTGGCCTCTTCGATCGGATCAACCACCACATTCAAGAGCTCGAATTCTCCTGATTTTTGGGTCAGCGCTAGAAGGATGTTTTCCATTGCCCGCCGCTTGAACGGATCGCCCATAGTATCTCGGCCAAAGCGGATGCCGTTCACCTCGAAGGTATCTATGTCCGCAACGTCCACAACAATCGTGCGTCTCTGCGAAAGAAACTGGCGAAAGATCTGATGTAGTCGTCTATTCGTGTCGGTGTCCTTTGCAGTCTTTGAGGGCGTCCGCACGCGTTGGATCCTCCTTGGTAATTCCTCAGCCTCGCCAATATAGATGGGCTCTTTGTCGCGCGGCTGGTTTTTGAGGACTCGCCACCGGTAGACAACGGGCACCGAATACTTCTCCCGAAAGAAACGGGTGAACTTGTCGGGAAAGTTGTAAGCGTTCCCATTTTCCTGGACGACTGCACTACGCCACTGGAACGAAATATCGAATCCGCCCACAGTCCCACCTCCTACCTTTCTATAGGATGGGGTTACTGACAGCCCGGCCCCAACTCTACCTCTTGCAGCCTCACGAAAGAACCCGAAGGTCCGCGCCTGCGAATAACCTCGCTGCGCGGGCTTCGAGTTGATCCACTACATTGAAAGGAGAAACGAAACACATGGAGCAGTCCCAACTCTTAGCTCACTGCGGAAGTTCGAAAATCACCCGAGAAGAATTGAAGGTGATCCCGACGCCGGCCGGGAGCGCAACCCACCAACCGATCCCGCACTATGAGATTGTCGGGGCTCTAGCTGAAACCCTGAGCTTCCGCCAAATCTCAGTCGTGCGGGAGGAATACGCGGTTTCGGGCGACGGCATGAAAATGTTCGGCGTCCTCGACCTCGAAACCACTTTTGAAGGCTGTCGTTTTTCCATTGGAGTGAGAAACTCCAACGACAAATCGATGCGCCTTGGACTCACTGTTGGCTACCGCGTGTTCGTGTGCGACAACATGAGTTTTTGGGGCGATTTCACCCCCGTCTTGGCAAAACACACCAAGCACTTGAGTCTCGTCGATATCCTTGCCGTCGGCGTGGACCGCATGCAACGGAACTTCGAGCCGATGCGGAAGCAGGTCGAAGCCTGGAAGGGAACCCGTCTCCCGGACGAGGCCGCAAAGCTGGTTATCTACCGGGCCTTCGTGGAAGGTGAACTGGATGTTCCCAAGCATCTCGCTCGTCGCGTCCACGACCTTTATTTCAATCCGACCGTGGACGAATTCGTACCCCGAACGACTTGGAGTCTATCCAACGCGTTCACGAGCGCGTTCAAGGAGCTCGACCCGATTCCCCAGTTCAAGGCGACCGCCAAGTTGGCATCCTTCCTCGAGCTGGCAACAGGTGGGCGTACCTGACCGCCTTGCTTCCCTCAAGCCGGCGGGCTGTCACAGACAAGCAGGAGGCAGTCAATCATCGCTTGCCTCCTGCTCTCCTTGAGATTCTCGCATCGCGAAGGCCGACCGAAAGTTCCGCCTCCACCAAGATACATGAGGATTGGAGACTGACTTGCTGCTGAGGCGTCGGAGATAGCAGCCGCTTCCTTATATCCACTCACTGAGCAAGCGTTCCGTTGCGACGAACCTCTCGTCGCAGTCGAGTGCCCTTATGAACCATCCGGTCTGTGGAATCCTCGGCCGAATTCGTTCTGCAGCCGCGCTCCGGGCGCTCATATCGTCGAGAGACCAGTGATCGCGGTATAGGCTCAGGAGCAGTCGAACGCGCTCCCATAATTCACACACCGCATCCTTCGATATTACTTTAATGCTTCCCGCGGATGCTTCTGCCGCTGGCTCGATAGCATTCATGTGGCTGACAATCGTCCCGCGGACGACGTACCCGCGAGGCGCATACTCCGCCTGTGCCCGCGCGATCTGGTTGTGGGCGTGCCCGACATCCTGAGGCACAATTGCCGTCCGGGCTGTGTGCTCAACTTTTGCCTCAAACGTGACAACTTCCTTGTGATTCCCGAAGAGACCGCGCCATCGGCAGTCGGTAGCAGCCTGATAGCGCGGGCGTGAGGTGTGGTAGCCGAGGATGCTTCCAAGTCTCTCAAGGCTGCTCGTGAACTGGTCATGCCGCTCCGACTGAAATCCATCCTTCAAGGCCTGACACCACCTGTCAAACCGCGTCCCACTTGCGCCGACGCGCTCCAATAAATCATCGAAAACACGCACCAAAACGGCTGCATAGTCCGTTGAGATCGGTAGCCCTACTGGTGCTACCTGCAAAGCACGGTTCAACGACGCGCGCATCCTGTTGAACCAGGAGCTCTGGCCACCACGATTAATGGCGGTTTCAAGAAGCTCAAGTGATCGGCTCCTGGCGCCCGCATCTCCAAGCAAGGAGCGCAGAAACAATGCCTTGGCCCAGTTCCAAGCGTGAAAGGCACCCATCTCAAGGAGGTTTGCAGCTCGTGCCTTTTCCCAACACTCCTGGAACTTGTCCGCAGCTAGCGCATAGTTTTGACTCGCGAACAATGCCGTCCAACCAAGCACCTCTTCAACCGAAGTTTCGGGACTAGGTATGGCCTGCACCACCGGCCGTATTTGTTCTCTGTACGCCCGGCTTTCCTCATCAAAGCGAGTAAAATCTTGGTTCAAGAAAGCCTCGACCCTTCGTCGTAGTTCCGCTTCCTCCATCTCCGCGCCGTCCTGCGCTGCATCAATCTCCGCGACCATGCTCGACGGGATTCCTTCCCTATTCGCTTCACGGCCAAAGTGTATGGCAAATCTTCTGTCCGCCAGCACATAAACGCCATAATCTTCCTCAGAACGGTTGCATCGGCCGAGTGCCTGAACAATTCGCTGGTTGAGTCGACGACGCATGAAGCCAGAGTCTCGAAGGTATGCCGAAATAAATTCCTCTTGGGTGTTGATTGCACGAGGTAGCGTCTTCACAACTACGAGGCGGCATTCGTCGGCATCGAAGTCCATGCCATCGAATCGCCCTCCGACGAACAGGTGACCTTGGGGGGACTGCTTGAACACATCTATCTCGTTACCGAGAGATGTCAGCACCCATGTCGGCTGACCGACAAGCCCGTTTGCGTTTAGCCAATTGGAGACGATTTGTTGGACCTTGTTTGCCTCAGCATGGCTAGAGCAAAGCCAGACGCTCTTTGGGTGAATTCGGAGTGCAGCGAGAATTACGGCTTGTAGTCGAGAGGGAATGTCCTCGTCATCGATTCGGTTCATCACGATTAGGCGTCTGCCATAGGTTTGTTGCGCATACTCAGGCCGGACGGGGATCTTCTCGGTTGGTTTCGTACCCAGCCGCCGACTCAGGTCGCCCGGGTCACCGATCGTGGCGCTCACGTAGATCCTCTGCTGAACCTCTTGATAGTGATAATTTGAGATCAGAGGGTAGACGTACGGACGTATCCAGATAGAACTAAGGCTTATGTAGATATTCGCCTCTTTGAGTTGGTGTCTCATCCGGGTCCAGCGGAATCGAAGGTCGCGGTCCGTTTCGATATATGGCGAGGAGTCGATGATCTCTCTAATTCGATCGGCTACCGCAGCTTGGTCGAGAAACGAGAGAAGCTCAGCTGGCGAGTTGGACGGAACATCGTCTTCAAGTGCGTCAGTGATGACCGAGTATTCTGGGAACCTCTCGCGCAATTCCGTGACCAGCGACTCAAAAAGCGCCTGGTGACCGTGCTTACTAATCTCGACCGAATACAAAGAGTGCAAACAGTGCTCCGCTAGGTGAGCGTCGTCCATCACGAGAAGGTCTGCAGGGTCGATCACCGGTTGCTGATTGAAATAGACCCAATAATTCATTACGGCAACACTAAATGCGCGCTGGTATGAACGCTTGTCGGCCCCTGGAATGTCGCGCCCCGGCCCCTCCATTAGCACTGCCGGAACTCCGAGGGCGCCAGCCTCCTGGACCATCTGCCGCGCGAGCGTCTTGTTCGCAGAAAGAATAGCGACCTTTCTATTCTCGCGCCGCCATACTTCAGCTATCAGTAACGCAATCAGAGTCTTCCCGGCACCGGTAGGAAGTTCTACGCCAATGTCGCTCTTATTAAGGAAGTTGTTATATTGCTGTAGGACCTCCGCCTGAGCTGGGCGTAACGCCCTGAACTTCTGGGATTGAAATGACTCCAAGAATGACGCAAAATCCGTGGTCTGCAGCATGGCAACCTCATGATATCACTGGAATTATCTTAGTTCTGACCTTAGGATCGCGCGCCATTAACGGGCTTGACGCCCACGCGCGAAAAAGTTCTACGCTACTTTTTGTAGGATCCTTTGTCCAAGCCCTTCACGACGCGCTCCATTGGAATTGAAAACACGCGACAGATACGAAGAAGGGTACTCAGCGTGATGGGCCTTCCAGCTTCAATCTGTTGCCAGTGCCTCGCTGAAAACCCGAGCGAAATCATGTCTTCCTGCGTGTAGCCGTGCCTCACACGAAGTTCCTTCACTCGCTGGCCTAGCTGACGAAAGAATTTGGCTTGATCGTCCATGCCATCGCTTCTAAAGTGTTACGAGCAAAAACACCACGAGCAGATTAGCTGTACGAGCTAAGGCGCTACAGAGTGCTATTAGCGATGAACCCCACGGAGAAAGTCAAATGGTTAACACCGGAGCGCATGCAGCTGCGAACGCAGATGGATTCCGCGTGAACTGTGACGCGGATAAGGCCGGCCGGTTTCTGGTGGAAACAGATTCACTCTGGGTCAGAGTGGGCCAGCGTGTCCTGCGTCAGGGAACACAGGAAACATGGGATTCCGTTGCTATCGAAGGCAAGAATGAGCCCGACGGCAGCCTCCTCGTGCGAGTCCTCGTTTTCAATCCTGATTGGGATGAACCGTTGCAGATCGCGTGCATCCGCTCCCGCCCTCACGATCCGCAGTGCCTTACCCCTCTGGGCTGCAACCTCGATCACGTCGCCCTCTGAATTCCTCCCAACCTGTTCCGACTAAATCCAGAAGGTCAACAAAGATGTCTTGCGCATTTGTCGGGTTCACCTTGGCAGCGCTGCCGCCGCTCTTATTTGTAACGTACTGCCGCTCTTTACTCCGGCAGGCCTCCAACACCGAACTAAGCACAGCCGCACTGAATGCAATTGCCGCGGGATCGGCAAGTGTGTCCGCCGAGGACTTTTACCGGCTGAGAGCCCTACTCGGACTGTGTCCGCTGGGCCAGAAGGATGCGTTTCCTCTGGCAGCCGTGTCGATTTACTTCTCCCTGCTGACAGTCATTTACGCCATCTCTTCACGGATCAGCTGGGGCATCGCCAACTGGACAGAGCGAGAACGTCAGCGATGTTCGCATTTTTTTGCTGTCAGTTTGGATAAACGGATTGCGACCACACGCAGACTCCGGGCAGAACAGATGATCCACCCTGACGAATAGGCGGAGTCTGTACCCCTCGCGTTTCCTGTCTTCAAGCCCTCACTTCAGAAAAAGGACACCCGATGAAATTAGCCGACATCCCGCCGGGTAGCGACATTGCTTATCGCTGCGCTGCAAAACAGATCGCCGAACAGGTTGAATTTGAGCTCGAGACCTGCCGCAGACTTCTCGGCACCGAACCTGAAAAAGTCCTGGAACTTCTCGCCAACACAGCGGATTGGAGCGTCTTCCTCGATGATGAGGAGTTGTGACTTGCAACTCCGTCTGTCTTCTTCCATTGGCAGTCGACCTCGCCAGCAGATTCAACCCGCAAAAACCCAGGAGAAAGCAGAAATGGCAACCCTCATGTGCAGACAAGACACGGTCGCAGCACAGCAGCAGGTTGACCCCCTTCGCAAACCATCGCAGAACTTCACTTGCGAGGCAAATCGGCCGCTCGGAGCCAAACCGAAGTACACGTGGCGGCCTGAATACGATGCTTACCTCAAGGCTCAATATTTCGGCGGCCTGAATCGCCGGTTTCGCGTTCTGAACCGGATGATTCGCCTGACTGGCTTGCCGCGGTGGTACATCAAGCGCCAGGCCGCACGCCTGGGCTTGACGATGCACATGGACCGAAAGCCGTGGACCCGCGCTGAGTTGGAAGTCTTGGACGACTTGGTGGGCCGCGTGTCAGTGGCAACGATTGCAAGGCGAGTGCACCGCCCGGTCTCTTCCGTCACAAACAAACTCAAGCGGTTGCAGATTTCAAGGCGAGTGCGAGACGGCTACACAATGCGCGATCTGGAACTGTGCTTAGGCGAAGATCACCGCAAGATCGCGGGGTGGATCAGGAAAGGCTGGCTTCAGGACCGCCTTCAAGGTACACGTCGGCACGACGGAAATGGCAGGGACATCCACCGCATCCGCGAAAGCGACATTCTCAACTTCATGCGAAATCATCCTCAGGAATTCTGTCTCGGCAAAATTGACCAGACTTGGTTTCTAGATATGGTCTTGCTGAGAGGGCGAGAAGTGCGCCAACCAAAATCCCGCCGGGCTAGGGCAACAGCCGACGATGACATCGTAGCGTAAGCTTCACAACTTCAGCCACCGATTAAATCTTTAGTTAGACGACGGTTGTAGCGGGTTACAGCTGACCTGCATGACTGCCCTTCACATGCGCGCCTCCTGTTCTGATTTCGCGACTCATGAGACCGGCCACGGCCTCAGTATTTTCCCCGAATAGGAGCAAAATTGTCCCGAGGTGAGCTGGATGGAAAACGGCGGACGCGCAGTCGCAACGCTTCGTGCTCCAGATATCTTTCGACGGGTTGTCCGCCTTCAAATCCTTACGGTTGGATGGATGACCGTAGAGGCCGCTGTTGCGCTCGCAGCAGCTTGGGCTGCAAGGAGTCCCGCTCTCCTCGGCTTCGGCGGGGACAGCGCTGTTGAACTGCTCTCAGCCATTGTGGTTCTTTGGCGATTTCGCTCCACGACCAATCCTGTGGGCAGTGATGAAATGCTAGCTGCACGCGTAGCTGGAGCCTTGCTCTTCGTTGTTACAGGTTTGGTAGTCCTTGGCTCCGGCCTGTCTCTCCTCGGATATCGCGAGCCCAAGCCGAGTTTCGCCGGAATTATTCTCTTGATTGCGGCAGCCATCGGTATGCCATGGCTGGCACGTCAGAAACGGAAGCTCGCAACTCAAATCGGGAGCCCTTCGCTGAGAGCGGATGCAACCGAGTCTGCGCTCTGCGGTTATCTCTCCCTTATCGCCTTGGCAGGGTTGCTGGGGAATGCGATCTTCCACGCGCCCTGGACAGACCCGATCGCCGCCTTGGCTCTGGTGCCCCTCATCGTAAAAGAAGCATTGCACACTATTCATGCTTCGCGGTATTGCTGCAAGTGAGGCTTCGGTTCTTCCCCGCAAAGCTGGTTTCCTGCAAGCCACGTTCTCGAGATTATGGGTCTACCGCGCACTTGCGGCTGCTCGCTTTGTAGCTCCCTTCCCAAGGAAGTTCACGAGTTCCGCGTTCACTTCGTCCGCATGCGTCCAATTTACGGCGTGCGGCCCATCTTTTATGGTGGCTAAGCGAGCGTCCTTGACCAGCTTGGCGGTCTTTTCGCCCGAGGCCTTGATCGGTACGATCCGGTCGGCGTCGCCGTGAATGACCAGCGTGGGGACGTCGATGCGCGCCACGTCCTTGCGAAAGTCTTCATGCCACGTTGGCACGCAGGCGAGACTCGCCGTGGCAGAGGCGCTGGCGGCGACGTTCCAACTGGCTTGCACTGCCTGTTCGCTGATGCGCTTGCCAAGGAAGACATCTGTATTGAAGAAATTCTTGAAGAATTCGGTGAGGAAAGCATAGCGGTCCGCAGCAACAGCCTTTTGGATTCCCTCGAAGACGCTAGCGTCAACCCCATCGGGGTTGTCGGCAGCTTTCAGGAGGTATGGCGGGATGCCTCCAATGATCACCGCTTTGTTCACTCCCTTCGACCCGTACTTCCCGATGTAGCGTGCTACTTCGCCGCCACCCATCGAGAAGCCAACCAACGCGAAATTGCGCAGCTTGAGATGGGTCACGAGCTTGTGTAAGTCCTCAGCAAATGTGTCGTAGTTGTAGCCGGTTGTCGGCTGGCTAGACTTGCCGAATCCTCGGCGGTCATAGGTGATGACGCGGTGACCTGCCTCTAACAGAACCGGAATCTGCTTCTCCCAGGAAGCGCCACTCAGAGGATATCCGTGGATCAAGACTACGGGGTCACCGGTGCCGTGGTCCTCGTAATAGAGCTGGATGTCAGTGGAGTTTTCCTTACCGACCGTAACGTATGCCATTGAGGTCCCTCCTTTTGATTCGTTGGATGCGTCGGGTGAGCGTTGGTTCCAACCGCTTGGGTTCCCGCGCGAGCGAAAAGGGCCGAGAGATGTAACCAGTCAACTGGCTGGAAGCGCAAGCGACAGCCTGTGGATTCCCAGGGGATCGGACGGCTCTTGTCGCCCGAAAAATACTAATCCCAAAGTTTCCGGGAAAAAAGGAGAAGAACAAAGTGAGCACCACAATCGTGTTAAGTGAAGGGAAAGCAGGACCCCCTGCGGTTTCGTCGATCCACGACATCCCACTGGAAAAGATCCGCGAATCCGCCAGCAACCTGCGGCGCGCTTTTGACGAAAATCAGCTCCGGGAATTGGCCGATAACATCAAGTTGCACGGCGTCCTGCAAGCAATTCTTGTGCGCCCGTCGCCAGATGGTGTCGAAGGCTCATACGAACTCGTGGCTGGCGCGCGTCGCTTCCGCGCTTCGAAGTTGGCTGGCAAGAAGACAATCCCGGCAACCGTGAGAGAGCTGACCGATGCCGAGGCCCAAGAAATTCGTCTCATCGAAAATCTGCAAAGAACAAATATCCACGAGCTTGATGAGGGAATCGGCTATCGGTCGTTGATAGACCTGCGACCGGATTTTTACACGGTCGAGACGATCGCGGCCCAGGTTGCCAAAAGTCCGGCGTATATAAGAGGTCGCATTTCACTCGCCGAACTCATCCCGGCTGCCCAAACAGCGTTTTACGACGGAAAACTCGCTGCTGCTCATGCACTGGAAATCGCAAGACTCCAGCCACGTGATCAAGAGCGCGCCCTCATGGAATGCTTTCCGGGGCATCGCAATACCGGTTCGATCTTGAAGGACCGCAAAGCGGAGGCCCTGACCGTCCGGCAGCTTCACGACTGGATCGAGCGCGAAATTCACCTCGACTTGAAACATGCGCCATTCGATACAGAAGATGCGAACTTGTTCCCCGCGGCGGGCGCATGCTCTACTTGTCCAAAGCGAACCGGAAATAATCCGCTGCTCTTCCCTGAGATCAAGAACCGCTCGCTATGCACGGATCCGACTTGCCACCAAGCGAAAGTCCAGAAATTTGTCGAACTGCGTGTTGCGCCCTTGGTGAAGGACGGGCAAAAGCCAGTTCAGATTTCGGAGAGCCCTTCCTGGCAGGTCTACACCAAAGCCCCAAACACGCTGTACGAGGGTCAATATCGCCGTGCGGAGCGCGAGGGGGAGTGCCCGAGCACACAGGTCGCTGTCGCAGTGGACGGCCACAAAGCCGGAACTGTCATGCACGTTTGCACCGACGAGAAGTGCAAGACGCATCGCCAATTCTCCCACTACGAAATCTCACCCCAGGAGCGAGAACAGCGTCGAAAGCTTGCACTTGCCGTGCGTGTTCAGAAGGAGGCACGCACGCGGATACTGCAGGCTGTTCGAGCGAAGCTCCCGGCTGCAATGGCGCGGGCGGACTTCGAAATGGTTGCTCTGGATTACTTCCGCCGCCTCGGCCACGACAATCATCATCGCCTGTTCCAGGTCTGTGGCTGGGAGGAGAAGGAGACAAAGACCTTATGGGGCGGGACTTCGGTTGACCACGAGAAGCTGGCGGAGGCTCGAATTCGCGCAATGACAGCGGCAGATCTCAACCGGTTTATGGTGACCTGCGCGCTCGTCCCGGACCTCTACTGCCCGGGATACAGTTCAGCAGAGACGCTGTCCAGGGAGGCGGATCTAATTCGAACCGCTGTCCGCTACAAAGTGGACGCCTCCAAGATCAACACGACGGTCACCGCGGAACTGTCAGCCGGAAGAAAAGGTGGCAAGGCGCGATCCTGTAATCGGCAGAAACAAGGCAAAACGAAATGTTGAAATAGTGATCCGCGAAGGGACACCCGTCTGCTCACCTGAGCTGGCTTGCTCGGTGGAGTTCTTATCGAGGTCAGACGTTTTCCCTCTTGCTACCTGGGAGAAGTAGATGCGCTGCCGTGCCGCAACCGTGCATTTATGAGCGAGTTCGAGGCCATTAGGGGTTAGTTCTGAACGAGAAGCAGATTCCCCAGTTTGTTGAAAACGATAGAACTGCAGGCAGGAAATGGAAAGCATAGAATGAAGTATCGTGCGCCAGGGCAGGCGCGCTGCCGTCATGAAAACGTAATAGTAGTTGTGACAAATCGTGACAAAACGGCTGCTTAAAGGTGATAAAGAAGGAGCAAGTAGTTGATCAGGATTTGTCACAACTTGCTGATTGTGCTCTGCTTTGCGCTCGCTCCGGCAAGTTTTGATTAAAGTGGTCACGCGACTTCTAAGCAGAGGGTCGGGGGTTCGAATCCCTCCGGGCGCGCCATCCTAAATCGGTCCGGCCCGGACACATGGGTTACACAACGTACCTAAGACATGGGTAACACTTTTGGGCCGAACGGATTGCCGAGCGACTATTCCAGCCTTTCCGTTGCAGAAGGGACATGGAGCAACTTTGCCTGCACACCCGCCCCACTTTCATGTGTTTGCGGTCCATTTGGCCCGCCGCTGCGGCTCTGGGTCCGCTCGCCATTGGCGCGGACCTGTACGTCACCGCGTTACATAGACGAACTGAGCGCAAGAAAAAT
>Ga0209062_1000703_pt1 | contig 85170 bp, 74 predicted proteins | sample Coa_R2_2_FD_187158 | JGI IMG/M metagenome (GOLD analysis project Ga0209062, IMG submission 187158) | Surface soil microbial communities from Centralia Pennsylvania, which are recovering from an underground coalmine fire - Coalmine... | ecosystem: Environmental > Terrestrial > Soil > Unclassified... | reverse complement strand
TTGAATCTTGAGTGGGTGCAGAAGCCTTAAGGGCGCGCGGCCTTGGCGAGGGCCTTGATCGCTTGGATGCAGTCTTGCGGGCGGCGGCAGCCGGTCAAGGGCGATTGGCGCGCGTTTAATCGCGCGTCAATCGCCGCTTACGCGGTCGAGACCCTTGACCGGCTGCCGCCGCCCGCGGCAAAGACCATCCAAGCGATCAAGGCCGCGAGTGATCGCCGGTTGGCCGCTTTTCACGTCCTGCCCCACTCGAAATGCAAAAGAGCCTCCTTTCGCTTGGCTCTGAGAGAGGGGCAGGCCCGTAGGGCGCATCACTCGGCCGCTGCGATCTCGCTCTCCGCCGGAGTTGAATCGATAAATCCGCCCGATTGGCGCCGCCACAGCGCGGCGTAGTGGCCGCCGCTGCGCAACAGCTCGTCGTGCGTGCCTTGCTCAACGATGTGGCCGCGGTCGAGGATGACGAGCCGGTCCATGCGGGCAATGGTCGAGAGCCGGTGCGCAATGGCGATCACGGTCTTGCCGGCCATCAAGGTGTCGAGGCTCGCTTGGATCGCGCCTTCCACCTCGCTGTCGAGCGCTGAGGTCGCCTCGTCCAGTACCAGGATCGGGGCGTTCTTAAGAATGACGCGCGCGATTGCGATGCGCTGACGCTGGCCGCCGGAGAGCTTCACTCCTCGCTCGCCGACGTGGGAGTCATAGCCGCGCCGGCCGCGCCAGTCCTCCAGATCCACAATGAACTCGTGCGCTTGGGCCAGCCGTGCGGCGGCGATGATCTCGGCGTCGGTCGCTTCCGGCCGGCCATAGCGGATGTTCTCGCGGATCGAGCGGTGCAGCAGCGAAGTATCCTGGGTGACGACCGAGATCTGCGACCGCAGGCTTTCCTGCGTGACGACCGCGATATCCTGGCCGTCGATCAGGATGCGGCCGTCTTCAAGGTCGAAGAAACGCAACAGCAGATTGACGAGGGTCGACTTCCCGGCGCCGGAGCGTCCAACGAGCCCGATGCGCTCGCCCGGCTTCACGGTCAGGCTCAATCCGCCGATCAGACCGCTTTCGCGCCCGTAGCCGAACCGCACGTCCTCGAATGTGATCTCGCCGCGGGTTACGTTCAGTTCCTTTGCGCCAGGCCGGTCGGTCAGCCCGATCGGCCGCGCGATCGTCATCATGCCCTCTTGCACGACGCCGATATTCTCGAAGATTTCCGTGACCCGCAGCGCCACCCACCCGGCAGTGTTGATGATCTGCCACGACAGCGGCAAAGCCATCGCCACTGCGCCGACCTCGACTTTGCCTTGCACCCAGAGCGCAATCGCGATGGCGCCGGTGCCGGTCACCAGCATGGCGTTGAGCGTGGTAAGGCTGAAGCTGAACAGCGTGTTGAGCCGCAGCGAGGCGTAGAACAGGCCGGTGTGTTCCTCGATGGCGTCACGCACATAGGCGTCTTCGCGGCGCGCCCGAGCGAACAGCTTCACGGTCAGGATATTTGTGTAGGTATCGACGATGCGTCCCGTAAGCATCGACCGCGCCTCGGAGACCCGCTTGGAGCGGTCGCGCATGCGCGGCACGAATGCGCGCAGAAGCACGAGATAGCTCGCGAACCATACCGAAATCGGCAGCGCCAGCCAGGCGTCGGCGGACGCCAGCAGGACAAGCGCGTTCGTGCCATAGACCATGATGTACCAGACGCCGGTAATGAGGGCGACGAGCGACTCGCGCACCGCCGGCCCCGTCTGCAGCACACGCGTGGCGATGCGGCCGGCAAAATCGTTCTGGAAGAACGCCCATGACTGGCGCGCCACATACCAGTGGTTCTGCCAGCGGATCATGTTGGAGACATTGGCCGCGATCGCCTGGTTGGCGACGAGGTTCTGGCCCGTCTGCGCCAGCGGACGCACGACGAGCAGCACCGCCGCCATTCCGAGCAAAGTTCGCCAGGACTCGTCCCACAGCCGCGCCGGATCGCTTGACGTCACCAGGCTGACCACCCGACCCATAAACACCGGGATCATGGAATCGAGCGTCGCGACCAGGAACCCCACGGCGAACAGCGCTGCAAACAAGCCTTTGGCCTGGCGGGCGAAATGCCAGTAGAACGCGGTCAGCCCGGCGGGCGGCTCAGGCCGCGCCGGCGGTCTCGTGGGATCAAGGGCCTTCTCGAACAGGCGAAACATGGCGCTAACAAGCACAAAAGCGCACCCCGGCACGCCGCGGCTGCCGTGGCAAATGTCATCTCATCGGTGGATGGCCACCTCTACACCGGCATCTTGATCGCGGCAAGGCGGCCCCCGGTTTCAGCTTTGTCATGTCGACGGGGCGCACGAGCGCGCAAATGGCGCCGACCCCGTGGTCGGCCGGTCCGGGCTTTGCCTGCCTTTGATACCGCCAGGCAACCGGGCGCGACCAGGGCCAGCTTAAGCCTTCCATTGCGTCCGCCGCCGGCGGGTGACAGAAGGACCGCCCACGAGACTGATGTTACATGATCGCTCAAAGAACGCGGCGATATGGTTAATGCCGGCAAGCCGACCCCGATGTTGGGCGCAAGTTTTGGAGATAACCGGATTAGGCGCCCTTGTGGGAACTTTTATCGGCAGACCTTGCAGAAAATCCGCACTGGCGCGGCCAACCCCGATCGATCAGCAAGTGCAAGCGGGAGTTTCGGTCTGCGCCGTCATGCGACGCAAAACCCCGTTACCGCGCTCTTCCAACTTTGCTGTTTTTAACTAGGATGTTACCGCATCCAGCCTCAATCGTGAGGAGGAGCCGTGGCGTTAAGGCCGCAACCGCCGGTACCGCAGCTACCGCAGTTTTTCGAGCCGCCGGTCGCTCCCGAGCCCTTGCGCGGGTTGTGGACCGGCGCTCTCGCTGCGGCTTTGCTGATTCTCGCGGCGGTCGGCAGAGTATTTAAGGAGATCGCAGCGCGGTGGCGCGGCATCGTGCTGGCGCACATTTTCTTTCTCACCCTGTGGCTCGCCATGCAGGTCTTCTTTTTCGTCACTGGCGCGTATTGGTGTCTGCCCAGTGAAAATTCGAAATTCGTCGCATGGTTTTCGAAATATTATCCGCAGATAGCGCGGTGCGGACCGGCGGCCTCCTCGCGTGGCGCTGCGCTGCCCGCTAACTCGCTCGCGGAATCTTCCATTGGTTCACCAAAAGCTGCGCCTTCCAGCTCCGCCTCATCCGGCGGTTCTTCGGCGGCCTCGTCCTCTCATTCGCCGTCGCCCTCGTCCCCTCCGTCATCGACTGCGCCATTCTCCGGCTTGACGTCAGGCGGTTCATCAGCATGGTCCAGCAAATCGGTTGCGAACTGCTGGCGCGACCGTTCTGTTGGGAGCGGCAGTTGTTACGGGCGCGGAGAAGCCCGTCGCAAATCGCCGGCGGCCCGCTCTCGTTACCCGGCCTATCCGTGCCGTCGGCCCTCCGAGTGCGGGTGGGACGCTATTTGACCTTACGGTAACGGACGTTACGGCTTTGGCGCGACCGCAGAAGGGCCGCCGCGCGGCGCGGCGTTGGCCGGTCCCCCCTTACTCGCACACCTGGACTTGCGGGCGCACCCACATGCCTCTGAAGCTATCCCACACCGGCGCGCCCGGCGCATAATAGCAAGATGGCGCCGGCACGTATGCGGGCGGCGGCGGCGCATAGGCGGGCGCCGGATAATAATAGGCCGGCGGAGGCGGCGGCGCGGGCCGCACCGCGGAGCCGATCAGCGCTCCGGCCGCGAGACCGCCAAGGATGCCGGCCGCCACCTGACCATTTTCTGCGCGTGCCTGGATCGGCGCAGCCGCCAGGGCCGCCGCCAATCCGATTGCCACATTGGTTCTCATGACAGCCTCGAACAGCAGGATAAGGGACAACTCTAGCGGCGCTTCGTTTAGCGATCGTAAATTGCTGGTCACGCCTCGGGCCGGTTGAGCGTCAGCCAAACCCGTCTCCCTCCCTGCCCCCCGCAGGCGGGGGTGAATAGGAAGGGGCGCGGGGCCAATGGTGGGTTCGCTTTGCTCAACCCACCTGCGAACTACGGATGAGTCTCTCTCTGAACGCCGCCGCTCATTCGTCGCGGTACACCCGTTCGCGGCGCTCGTGACGTTCCTGCGCTTCGATGGACAGCGTTGCGATGGGTCGCGCCTCAAGGCGCTTGATCGAGATTGGCTCCCCTGTCTCTTCGCAATATCCGTAGGTGCCGTCCTCGATGCGCGAAAGCGCTTCGTCGATCTTCGCGATCAGCTTGCGCTGGCGGTCGCGCGCGCGCAGTTCGATGGCCCGGTCGGTCTCCGATGAGGCCCGGTCAGCAAAGTCAGGGTGATTCTGGTTCTCATCTTGGAGATGCTGCAAGGTCTCTCTTGCTTCTCTAAGGATATCCTCCCTCCAAGCAAGTAACTTTTGCCGGAAATACTCGCGTTGGCGATCATTCATGAACGGCTCTTTGTCGGTCGGCCGATAGGGCTTGCCCTTATCCGCACCCATCTCTTCCGGCTCCCTGGCGCAAAACTCGTTGTTTTTGTTCGAGAAGCCAACGCAAGGCGGACCTTATATGGCACCGCCCGGCGAGGCCCTGAAGTCACAAGTATATGATTCGGATCACTAAAATGCGACAAAAAACATCATCGCGGCTAAGTTGCGACGCAATTCTTTCCGGCTTCTCGCGGGAATTTGATCGAAACCCTGGCAGTTTCGCACGTCTGGGCGGATCGCCTGGGCATCATCTTGGCGAGTCCTGTCTGGGCTTCTGTAAGTTCCCCGCGCATCGTGGAGACGAAGCCCCCGCTGACCAGCGGTTCGCCGCTGCGCTGGAACTGGCAAGGCCGGTCCATTAACATCCGTTGCAAACGCCAGACCCTACCGTGCGCCGCTCTCCCTAGCAGGGGGAGGCAGACTCTGGAAGAGAGTCCGGGCGGGGTTGATGGCCGTGCAGCATTTGCAGCGCCGGTCCTCTTCCTGGGGCGTTGCGCGCTGACCTCCTGTTGAGGGGAGTTGATGCGCCCCAAATGGGCGATAGGGATCGGGCCAGGCCGGGGATGAAATGGCTTCAGATTCAATAGCAACCGCCGGAGCCAGGCGGCCGGGGCGGGCATGGCGTCTCAGGATCGCGCTTGCCCTTGTCGTGTGGACGGCCGCATCCGCGGAGGCGCAGCCCGCATATCCCAACCGCCCCGTCCGCATCATCGTGCCCTACGGACCGGGCGGCGTCGCCGACGTCACCATGCGTCTCATCGCCGACAAGCTCGCCCAGAAGCTTGGCCAGCAGTTCATCGTCGATAACCGGCCGGGCGCCGGCGGCATCGTTGCCGCCAAAGCCGCGGCCCAGGCCGCGCCGGATGGCTACGTGCTGCATCTCACCAGCAACGGCACTGCTATTTCGACCGCGCTGTTCCGGCAGCTCCCCTATGACGTGCTGCGGGATTTCACCCCGATCACAATCACGGCCTGGTTCGACCTCATCATCGCCACGAAAGCGAGCGGGCCGCTCCAGACTGTCGCCGACATTCTCAATGCGGCGCGCCAGAGCCCAGGGAAGCTGAATTTCGGAACGATAGCGCCTGGCAGTACGCAGAACCTGTCGGCGGAATTGTTCAAAAGCATGGCCGGCATCGACGTTGCCATATTGACCTACCGCACCACGCCTGAGCTTGTGGCGGGCCTGATGCGGGGCGATGTGCAGGTCGGCTTCGAATACTACGCAGGCCTCAGTGCCCCGGTCAGCAGCGGCCAGCTCAAGGCGGTTGCGACGACCGGCAGCACGCGGACCCGTGCGCTGCCGGCGGTGCCGACCGTCAGGGAAAGCGGGCTGCCGGCCTATGTGGTCGAGAGCTGGAACGCGCTCTCAGGTCCTGGCGGCATGCCCGAGGACATCGTGAGATTTCTCAACCGCGCCGTAAACGACGTCTTGAACCTGCCCGAAGTCAAAGAGAAGGCAATGCTCAACGGCATGGAGGTGCGCGGCACCACTCCGGAGGAAATGCAGTCGCGCATGGAGGCCGACATCGCCAAATGGACCGCTGTGATCGAGAAGGCCGGCATCGAACGGCAGTAGACGGAGGACAGACGATGGAGGCGGATGACAGATGACAATGAACGGAGCACGATGATCCGGTATCGAATCTCTGTCCATCGTCTGTCCCGTTCGTCTGTCCTCCGAGAGGCTGCCACGCATGAGCCCCGCTTCCGAGCCGCTGCATCTGCGCACGCTGCTTGCCACTTATCCGCACACCGCCCCCCTCAAGAACGGCGAAGTCACGTCGACGCGCGTTGCGCTCGATTTCAAGGACGTCACGCCCGTGTGGAGCGGCTTCAAAGCGATGGTGCGCCGGCAAGAGTTCGACGTGTCCGAGATGGCGATCGTCACCTATCTGATCGCGAGGTCTTATCGCAAGCCGATGGTGCTGCTGCCGGCCGTTATGACCGGGCGGATCCAGCACGCGTGGGCGATCTACAATGGCGAGCGCGGCACGCTGACGCCCGCCGACCTCAAGGGAAAACGCGTCGGCATCCGCTCATTCACCACCACCACGGGCGCCTGGCTGCGCGGGATGTTCGAGAACGATTACGGACTTGACCTCGCCAGCGTGCGCTGGATCACGTTCGAGGAGCCCCACGTCGCTGAATATGTGGATACCACCGACCGCGCGCCGGAGGGTAAGAAGATCCTCCCGATGTTGTTTGCGGGTGAACTCGACGCCGTCCTGGGCGAGCGCTCCGACGACCCCCGCGCAAAATCGCTGTTCGGCGACCCGGCGGCGGCCGCTCGCGCGTGGTATCAAAAGCACCACATCGTGCCGCTCAATCACATGGTGGTCGTGAGCGCCGAGCTGGCGAAATCGCGTCCTGATATCGTGGCGGAGGTGTATGGGCTGCTGCGAGAGGGCAAACGCCGCGCGCCGCCGCCTACCGACGGACCGGATACCACCCCGTTCGGCGTCGAGGCCTGCCGGCCGGCGCTTGAGCGCATCATCGATTACGCCGTGCAGCAACGCCTCATTCCACGGCGGTTCGACGTGGACGAACTGTTCGACGAGACGACGCTGAACATGAAGTGACTTAACTCTTATTTCGCCCCCGACCGCGATTGGTTCTGGCCAGATGCTGGCGCCGCGCCGCGCACGCCCGACCAGGGGTCTGACCTGGCTTTTCCATCGGGAATCTTGTTGACGCCTGATCTGTATCCGGCTTCGCGGTCCCGTTCCTGCTTCACTTCCGCATCGGTTTTGATCTTGACGCCTTCCCCGGCCAGGTTGGGGCTGAACTGAGCGTAGGCAGGCGTTGCCATCGCGGCGACCACGAGCGCCAAAACGGTGTATCTCACGGCCTTGCTCTCCTGTAAGACTCCGCCCTCCCCGCTTGCCGGCGCTGGGGAGCGCGGGCTCCGAACTTACTCCATCAAGGCACGATCGCAAGACACATCGCGACGGTGCCCCGGGTCGCTCTGCCTCCCTGCCGGTCTCCGCCAGCGGTGGACATCAGGAAGGGATGATCTCGTTGCAAAAATCTGCGATTCTGTATGATGGCGGCAGGCGTGGGAAGCAACAGGGGACGTATTGCGTCTGGCCGCCGCTGATTGCGGCTTCGCCTGATCCGCCCCAGGCGAACGAATTGAGGGAGGACCTATGCCGAGCCAAAGCACATTGCGCGTCGTTGCGGTCGCCGCGGCACTGATGGCGGCAAGCACGGGCGCCCTCGCATTCGACGAAACCAGGTATCCGGACTGGTCAGGTCAATGGATGCGCCCGCCGGGCGTTGGATTTCAGTGGGACATCACCAAAGCTCCGGGACTTGCCCAACAGGCGCCGCTGACGCCGGAATATCGGGCCGTGCTGGAGGCGAGCCTTGCAGACCAGGCAGCGGGCGGACAAGGCGGAGACAATCTGGTCACCTGCCGCACCAACGGCATGCCGCGCATGATGTCGGTCGCGTGGCCGATCGAGTTTGTCATCCTGCCGAATATCACCTACGTGAACTTCCATCCGTTTCTGCCGCGCCGCATCTATACGGATGGGCGCAAGTGGCCCACCGACATCGAGCCGTCCTTTGCGGGCTACTCGATCGGCAAATGGCTCGACACCGACGGCGACGGGCGCTTCGACACGCTCGAGGTGGAGACGCGTAACTTCAAGGGCCCGCGCACCTACGAGCCGAGCGGCATACCGCTGCACGACGACGGCGAGTCCGTCATTCTGGAGCGTATTTATCTCGACAAGGCCGACCCGGACATCATGCACAACGACATCACGACCATCGATCACGCGCTGACCCGTCCATGGACCGTGAACAAACGCTATCGCCGTGACCGCAACGTCATCTGGTTCGAAGACAATTGCACCGAGAACAACCGTCACGTCATTGTCGGCAAGGAAGACTACTTTCTGAGTGCGGATGGCTACCTGATGCCGACCCGGAAGGACCAGCCGCCGCCGGACTTGCGGTATTTCAAGGCGCGGAAGTGAGGCGCTGGCTCTGTCGCCTGGTCACCGGCAGGGGGACAAAGGCGGCCGTGAAGATGCTGTTTATGCGCGGGCCGGGCCCGCCTTTGCCCACGCGGTCCGCCCTCTCATGTCGAAGGACCCTCTGGATCGCGTGGGCAAAATCGCCCGGCGACGCTGTGTTTGTGGCTCGTGCTACCAGCGATTTTGCCCACCCTGAGCGTCTGTTGCGGACGATCGCACCGCCAGCGATTTTGACGCGGGAACTTGCTATCCGAAGCGGCTGTTCGCACAATCCGGATGTTTCGCTTTTGCCCACTCAACTGTCGCCCACTCAAAACCGCGGAGTCGCCGCCATGGCTACTTACAATATCCTGATTATGGGGGCATCCTACGGGTCGCTTCTCGCCTCCAAAATTCTGTTCGGCGGCCACAGCGTAACGCTCGTCTGCCTTCCTGCGGAAGCCGACCTCATCAACGCGGAGGGCTTTCGCGTCCGCCTGCCGGTGAAAGGACGGAAGGATCCGGTCGAGATCGACTCGCGCAAGCTGCCCGGCAAGGTCTCCGCTACCGGAGCAGGCGGCGTCAACCCGGCCGACTTCGACCTGGTGGGGCTGGCCATGCAGGAGCCGCAGTACCGTTCTCCCGGCGTGCGCGAACTGCTCGATGCGGTCGCGAAGTCGAAGGTGCCGTGCATGTCGATCATGAACATGCCGCCGCTGCCTTACGTGAAGCGCATCCCCGGCCTCAATTACGATGGACTGAAGGCCGCCTATACGGACCCGAGCGTGTGGGACAGCTTCGATCCGCAGTTGGTGACGCTGTGCAGCCCGGACCCGCAGGCGATCCGGCCGCCCGAAGAGAAAGTCAACGTCCTGCAGGTGACGCTGCCGACCAATTTCAAAGTCGCAAGGTTCGCCGACGATCGCTACACGGCGATGCTGCGCCAGCTCGAAAAGGAGATCGAGGCGATCCGCTTCGAGGCGCCCGAAGGCAAAATCGAACTGCCGGTGAAGCTCAAGGTTCACGACTCGATCTTCGTGCCGCTTGCCAAGTGGGCGATGCTGCTGGCCGGCAATTACCGCTGCATCACGCGGGACGGCATCAGAACCGCGCAGGAGGCAGTGCACTCCGATCTCGAGGAAGCGCGCTCGGTTTACAATTTCGTGTTCGACCTTTGCGTCAAGCTCGGCGCTGCTCCGGGCGATCTCGTGCCGTTCGAAAAATACGCGGCGGCGGCAATGAGCCTGACACGGCCGGCCTCGGCGGCGCGCGCCCTGCAGAACGGCGCGCCCAACATCGAGCGCGCCGACAAGCTCGTACAGTTGATCGCCGCCCAGAAGGGCCTGCGTCACCCGGTGATCGACGCGGGCGTGGCGCTGGTCGACGCGCGGCTTGAGGTCAACCGCAAGAAGGCGGCTTGAACAGGTATCGCTCAGCCTTGCAGCCGGTTGAGCGTCAAGCGAAAGCCGGGGACAGCGCTGCAACGAGGAGCGGCGCTCCCGGAGTTCGCTGACGCTCAATCCCGGCTGCACCCACCCTACCGACCCGGAGAAAAATCATGAGCATGCGGCGAACAAGATCGAGGATATTGGCAGCCACAACCGTCGCACTTGCGGGCTTGTCGTTGCCCGCGGGCTCAATCGGCGTGGCAACAGCCCAGGAGCAGAGACCTGCCGCGGCGCCGGCCGCGAATCGGATCGCGCCGCATCCCTCAACCCAGGAGCCGGCCCACCGCATGACCTTCGATCAAGTGGTGGCGATGGAACAATCGCTCTCCAACTGGGGACGCTGGGGCAAAGATGATGAGCGCGGCACGCTCAACCTGGTGACGCCGGAAAAAACCAAAGCGGCGCTCCGGCTCGTCAAGGACGGAACGATCGTCTCGTTGGCGCGCTTCGCGAGCCTTGAGAAGGCCATCGACAACTTCAACTTCGGCCCGACCAGGCACGAGATGTGGTACGGGCTCGCTGGTCCGCCCAAGCCAGGCGAGACGCGCGGCGCGCTCGACACCATCAGCTACGGCCTTCACGACGGCACGAATTCGCATCTCGATGCGCTTTGTCACTACACCCTGCTGCGCGACGGCAAGGTCGTGATCTACAACGGCCATCCGTCGGCCACTGAGGAAGGCTGCTCGAAAAACGCCATCGATCGCATGGGGCCAGGTTTTGCGACGCGCGCGGTCCTCATCGACATGCCGCTGCTCAAGGGCGTTGAATGGCTCGATCCGCATGCGCCGATCTATCCCGAGGACCTCGAGGCCTGGGAGAAATTCGCCAATGTCAAGATCGGCAGCGGCGACGCGGTTCTGGTCCGCACCGGCCGGTGGGCGCTGCGCGCCGCCAAGGGGCCGTGGCCCCAGGCGCGCGAAGCGGCCGGATTGCACGCGTCCGTGATGCCGTGGCTGAAGCAGCGCGACATCGCCCTCCTCGGCAGCGATGCCGTCAACGACGTGCAGCCGTCCGGAATCATCGGCGGCTCCGGGGAGGCCGCCAACCGCCCGGTCCATCTGATTTCGATTGCCGTCATGGGAATGCCGCTGGTCGACAACGGCTATTTCGAAGACGCCGCCAAGGAAGCCGCCGCGCGCAAGCAGTGGGAGTTCTTCATGACGGTGCAGCTGACCGGGCTCACAGGCGGCACGGCGACGAATTTCAACGCGCTGGGGATTTTTTAGTTCAGCGTGGTTATGGATTCCGGGCTCGCCACCTTCGGTGGCGGCCCGGAATGACGTCGATGGGTATGACGCATTAGAGTCACCGCATGATGTTCATCAGAACATCAGCTGACCGCGACGGGCTTCGCCTTTTCTCGTGATCTGATCCACGACAGAGCGGACAACGTTGATCGGGATAGCGAACCCCATTCCGGGATTGGTGTTGCCCGCCCCAATGAAGGCCGTGTTGATGCCGACAAGCTCGCCGCGGAGATTGACCAGTGCTCCTCCGGAGTTTCCCGGATAGATCGCAGCATCGGTCTGAATGAAGTCTTCGTATTGCTCGATGCCAAGCTTGTTCCGGTGCAGAGCGCTGACGATCCCGGAGGTCACCGTCTGACCGACCACAAATGGATTGCCGATGGCGAGAACGAAATCGCCCACCTCCAGCCGATCTGAATCTCCAATCGGAATGGCCGCCGGCATGTTTTCTTGCACCCTGATCACAGCCACATCGGTACGGGGATCGGACCCGACGAGCTTGGCCTGCAACTCGCGGCCATCGGCGAGGGCTACCGTGATCTCGTCGGCGCCGGCAATGACGTGAGCATTGGTGAGGATGACGCCCTGGCGCGCGTCGATCACCACGCCGGAGCCGGTCGCTCGCGCTTGACGGTCGGAGGCAAGGTCGCGCGGGCTCGCGGCACGCTGCGCCCGTTGACCCTTGCCTGGCGAGGAATTCGTTGCGGCGTTGCTTGAATTCGTTGCGGCGTTCGCGCCGCCCCTGATCGCAATGCTGACCACGGCGGGCGTTACCTGCTTGAGAAGCGGGGCAAGCGAGAAGGCGCCGCTGGCTTGCTCCAGCATCGGCAGCGGTACGCTCGCATGAGCGTTTATGCTTCCGACGGCGAGCGCGAGGCTTAATGCCGCGATTTTAAGTCGTGTTCTCATGTCGCAATCCTCGCGTCATGCTGCAAACCGTGCGTTTTTTCTGAGAGACTCAGAGGCGGCCGGCCCGAAGGCCGGCCTGCGTCCGAATGCTCGACTGCGCCAGTTCGCTGTCCCTACGCAGCTCGAAGCGGACGTTGATATCCGATCGGCGCCGAAACAGCCGTGCTGTGAGCCGCAGCCAGCGCGCCGGCCGCCAGCGCGGCCGAAGCGGTGACGAGGACGACAGCGATGCCAAGCGTGAACATATCTTTTCCTCTCACATTAACCGAACGGTTCGGTCGAGCGTTACTTACTCAGCGCCCCCGTCCCCAATCCCGGTTCAGCTCGAAGCGGATGTTGATATCCGGATCGCTGCCGACATGGGCGCCGGCGGGGTTGTACACGGTGTAGTAGACGTCGTGGCTCGGGGCGGTGTTGTGAGTTGTCGTGGCCGCCAGTGCGCCCGAGGCGGTGACGAAGATGACGGCGAGTCCAAATGCCGCTTTGGAGAACATGTGTCCCTCCATGTATGGAAAATATTGACCAAACGGTTTAGCCATCGCTTGGCACTCAGCGGCCTCGCGTCCAATCCCGGTTCAGCTCGAAACGGACGTTGAGGTCGGGATCGGTGCCGACGTAAGCGCCCTCGTGGTTGTAGACGCTGTACACATCGCGGTTCACGGGTGCGTTGTGGGTCTTCGTGGCCGCCAGGGTGCCGGAGGCGGTGGCGAGGATGACTGCGAGTCCAAATGTCGCTTTGGTGAACATGGTGTCTTTCTCCTGGTTGACTGGTCCGGCCATCATTGACCGAACGGTTCAGTCAGCGTGCTGAACATACTCAGACGAGGGCGGAAATCAATGACCGAACGGTTCGGTCACAGCGATTTGATCGGAGCTAGCGGGGGTGCTGAGCGTTTTTTGGGCCTCAAGCCTCGGCCGTTCGAGCGTGCTGAAGTGGACGCACCGCATTGATTTCACTAGGAGATTGCGAAAAACCTTAAATCCCGGCGCCGGCGAATTGCTATTCACGAGCTAGGCGACTGCTCAGGATCGGGCTAATTGCACCAAGGAGTTGCCGACCTCGGTGCCGACAGCCGCCCAGCATACACAGGTTTCGTGCGCAGTGGTCGGCCCCGCCGGTGGGCAACTCAGAAGGGACGCTTGGCGCAGCTTTGGGGCATCGCACAGTTCCGAGCCGGCGACGAAAAAGCTTTTCCGGAACCCTTCAAGCCAATCCGACCGCACGCATCCGGCGCTTCCGCCGCTTGCAGGTCGCCAGCGACGCCAGGAGAATGCATGGTCAGGATGCAAGGTAACACGCGGCAATCGGCACGACGGGAGAGCGACGTTGGGGAAGTACCGGGTGACGGTCGACACCGGGGGCACGTTCTCGGATTTCGTCTGTCTTGACGAGGATACTGGCGCGATCTCGATCACGAAGCTTCCCAGCACGCCTGACGATCCGTCCCGCGCCATCCTCGGCGGGATCGAAGCGCTGCGGGCCGATGGCGTGCGTTCTGAGGACGTCGTGTTCTTCTGCCATGGCACCACGGTCGGCACGAATGCGCTGCTTGAACGCAAGGGTGTGCGCACCGGCCTCCTGGTGACCGAAGGGTTTCGCGGCATCTACGAGGTCGGCGAGCAGGCGCGGCCCTATGGCCCCGCCATCTTCGACGTCATGTACGACAGGCCGCCTATGCTGGTCGCGCGCAGCCTCACCGGCGAGGTTCGCGAGCGCGTCGATTTCCGCGGCGAGGTGCTGCGGCCTCTCGACGAGGAAGCCTTGCGCGCGACGCTGCGCGGCATGGCGCGGCGCGAACCGGCCTCGATCGCCGTATGTCTCCTGTTCTCGTTCCTGCGCCCGCAGCACGAGCAGCGCGTCGGCGCCATCATCGCGGAAGAGCTGCCGGGATGCAGCGTCTCGCTGTCATCCGAGGTCCTGCCCCAGATTCGCGAGTACTACCGGCTGAGCACGACCGTCATCAACGCCTATCTGCGGCCGATTCTCGAACGCTACATCGGCAATCTCGACCGCCGGCTCAGCGCGTGCGGCATCGCGGCGCCGCAGAAATACGTCATGCAGTCCAACGGCGGCATGTCGACGTTCGAGGCGGCGGCGCGGCGCGCGGTGACGACCGTGCTGTCCGGCCCGGCGGGCGGCGTCACGGCCGGCGTTGCCGCCTGCCGAGCCGCAGGCATCGCCAACGCCATCACCTTCGACATGGGCGGCACCTCCTGCGATGTGGCGCTGATTCGGGACGGCGTGCCGTTCGTGTCCGGTCGCGGCAGGATCGAAGGGCACGACGTGGCGGCGCCGATGCTGGACATCAACACCGTGAGCGCCGGCGGCGGCACGATCGCGCGCGTGAACGCGCTCGGCGAGCTTGAAGTCGGGCCGCACAGCGCGGGCGCGGCGCCCGGCCCCGCCTGCTACGGCCGCGGCGAGCTGCCGACCATCACCGATTGCAATCTCGCGCTCGGGTTTCTCAGCGCCGGCAATTTCCTCGGCGGCCGCATGCGGCTCGATGCGGAGCGCGCGCGCAACGCGATCGACGCCCAAGTTGCGCGCCCGCTCGGCATGCCGATCGATGAGGCTGCGGAAGGCGTTGTGCGGATCATCGACGTCAAGATGCAGGAGGCCATCAAGGCCATCTCGACCATGCGCGGCCACGACCTGAGGGATTTTGTTCTGCTGGCGTTCGGCGGCGCGGGTCCGCTCCACGCCGCTCGCATCGCTCGCGATCTCGGCATGGCCGGCGTCCTGGTGCCGCTTTACCCCGGCGTATTCTCGGCCATCGGGCTCATGGTGTCGGACGTGAGACACGACTACGTGCAATCCCGCATGGCGCCGCTTGCGGATCTCGCCTGCGATGCAATCGAGGCTATGTTCGGCAGGCTCTCGGTCGAAGCGCTCACCGATCTGAAGCGGGACGGCTTTGCGGACGCGCGCATCCGGCTCGATCGCGCCCTCGACATGCGGTACGCCGGCCAGGGCTACGAAATCACGCTGCCTTGCGATGGCGACGCGTTGCATCGTGATGGCATCGCCGGCCTGCGCCGGCGCTTCGACGAGACGCACAAAGAGATGTTCGGCCACATGGCGCCCGATCAGCCGGTCGAAGTCGTCTCCTATCGCCTGAGCGGCATCGGGCTGGTGCCAGCGCCGCCGATGCGGAAGCACAAGCCCGCCGGCGCTAAGCTCGAGGATGCGTTGCGCGGTCATAGGCAAGTGCGGTTTGACGGCGAGAACGTCGCCTGCCCGGTCTACCAGCGCGAGCGCCTTGACGTCGGGCTCGCGCTGCCCGGTCCCGCAATCCTCGACCAATTCGACTGCACGACGGTCGTATGGCCCGGCCAGAGCGCGCGGGTGGATGAGTGGAAAAACATCGTCATTACGGAAGATGCTGCATGACCCCAGGCGCTGCCATCGATGCTGTCGACCTCGAAGTCGTCAAGGCCAGTCTGCGCGGCATCGTCCAGGAAATGCAGAATGCGCTGTTCCGCACCGGTTTCTCGACGATCATCCGCGAATCCCAGGATGCCTCCTGCGCCCTGATGGACCGCAACGGCGATGTCGTCGCCCAGCATGTCGTGCTGCCGCTGCATATCGGAGCATTTCCGGCCTGCTGCGGCGCGGTGCTCAAAACATTTGGCGACGCCATCGCGGAAGGCGACGCCTTTCTGATCAATCATCCCTATCAGGGCGGCAGCCCTCACGCGCCCGACATCGCCGTCATTACGCCCGTGTTCGTCGATGGCGCGCTGTTCGGCTTTTGCGGCAGCATTGCCCACAAGAGCGACATTGGCGGACCGGTGCCGGGAAGCTGCTCCGGCCAGGCGCGGGAAATCTTCAACGAGGGCCTGCACCTTCCGGCCGTGCGATATGAAACGCGCTACGTGTCCAACGACGACGTCGCGCGCATCATCGCCGCCAACAGCCGTACGCCCGAACTGGTGCTCGGCGACATTCGCGGCCAGCTCGGCGCCGACCGGCTCGGCGAACGGCGGCTGATCGAACTCCTGCAAAAGCACGGTCCGGCAAAGATCCGCGCCTGCTATGACCGGCTATTCGAAGCAGCGCGCGCCCGCGTCAAGCTCGCGGTAGCCGGCTGGAAAGACGGAAGGTTTGAGGCCGAACGCTTCGTCGACGATGACGGGATCGATCTCGACCGGCCCGTGCGTATCCATGTGGCGGTCGACAAGCGCGGCGATGCGCTCCATTTCGATTTCACCGCCTCCGCCGACCAGACCAGGGGCCCGGCCAACATCCGCCCGCCGCTCGTGCAGGCGGCCTGCGCCTATTGCCTCATCTCGCTGATCGACCCGCACCTCCATGTGTGCAGCGGACTGCTGCAAGGATTTTCCATCGCGGCGCGGGAAGGCAGCGTGCTCAATCCGCGCTTCCCGGCGCCGGTCAACACCTACAATCCGACGATCCACGCTCTGGTGGATGCGATCTTCGCCGCCTTGAGCCACGTTGCGCCCGCGAAGGCCCGCGCCGACGGCAGCGGCAGCCGCTCCATCATCCTTGGAGGACGCGATACCCATGCCGGCCGCAACTACGTCCAGTACGAGATCGTGGCAGGCGGCGCCGGCGCCCGCGCCAGCAAGGACGGCGCATCCGGCATCACAGTCAATCAGAGCAATGCCCGTATTGCGCCGGTGGAGATTATCGAGTCCGAATTTCCGACCCGCCTCCTGCAGTTCGATCTCATAGCGGATTCTGGCGGCGCCGGCCGCTATCGCGGCGGCCTCGGCCTGCGGCGCGAATATCTCAACCTTGAGGACGCGCGGTTCTCGATCCGCTCCATGAAGCACGTGATCCCGCCGCACGGCTGCTCCGGCGGCGGCGACGGCCGCCGCGGCGATATCGTGATCAACCCGGACACCGCGGCCGCCAAGCGCCTGCCCACCCGCTACGCCGACTACCCGCTGCGGCGGGGCGATATCTTCCGCCTGGACACGCCGGGCGGCGGCGGTTTTGGCGACCCCTTCGAGCGCGAGCCCGAAAGGGTGCTTGCCGATGTCGATGAGGGGTATGTTTCTCGCGAGGCGGCCGCGAGAGATTACGGGGTCGTGCTGGCGGAAACCGAACATGGCCTCGTCGTCGACGCCGGCGCAACGGCACGCAAGCGCAAACTGAGCGGCGCCGGAATATGAGGCACAAATTGACATCCGCACGCTTGAAGTGAGAGCAAGGAGCAAGGGACCCGGATCGTGTGGCGAAACAGACGCTGGCGTTCCAGGCAAAGGGACAGCATGACGGAAACTACAATCTCCAAAACCGGCGTGATCGGCCTCGGCGCAATGGGCCTGCAGATGGCGCGCCACATGGCCGCGAAGGGATTTACGGTCTACGGCGCCGACATCGACCCGGACGCCATGCGCCGCGCCTCGGCGCATGGCGTGCACCTTTGCGGCTCGGCGGCCGAGGTCGGCGAGCGGTCCGAAGTCGTCGTCGTGATGGTCGCAACCGATGCGCAGGTCGATGACGTGGTCCGCGCGTCGGGCCTGCTGGACCGCCTGCGCTCGGGCGCCGTCATCTGCATTTCGAGTTCCGTCGCGCCGCAGACCTGCCGCGACCTCGCGGCTGTCGCGGGCGCCCGCGGCGTCGGAGTGATCGATACGCCGGTTGTGCTGGGCCAGGAGGCCGCCAATAACGGAGAACTCACGGTCTACGCGGGCGGCGAGGAACGCTGGGTCGAGCGTGCGACGCCCGCGCTTCGGGCCTTCGGCCGCAAGGTCATCCATGTCGGGGCGATCGGCAGCGGGCAGGTCGCCAAGACCATGAACAACCTCCTGTTATGGGCGAACATGTGCGCGAATTTCGAGGTGCTGACGCTGGCGAAGGCGCTCGGCGCCGACGTGCCGAAGCTGATCGAGGCGCTGGGCCATGGCAGCGGCGCCAACTGGTCGCTGTCGCGCTGGGGCGCCGGCACCGGCAAATGGGCCGAAAAGGACATGGACGTGGCGCTCGACATCGCCCAGCACGCAAAGGTGCCGATGCCGCTTGCCGGATTGGTCGACCAATTGGCGAAATCGATCAATCAGGAGAAGATGAAAGCGCTGCTGTCTTGAGCCGCGATGCGGCGCAATGCGCCGCGCTTAGGACAGCGGCAACAACAACTGCTTCACTTCATCCGCCAACCAGAAGACAACCGAAAGTAGACAAAACTCCAGATGGCCCTATGATCCTAAATCCGTGAGTTGGAAAGCATTCGCCCCCGCAGAAAGCGCTGATAAATCGACGAATCTTTGAAAATCAGTCAGCTGCGGAGCAGTTACAATTCGGTGCCTCCAAGCGTTCTTTTTATTGCTTGTGGGCCAAGGACATCGCGAAAATCAGCGACGCCAACTCACGGATTTAGGATAATGGATGTGGTTTCCATTATCGGGGGAGACGATATCACAGCAGCGCAATAACGGCAGATTTGCAGATTTTCAAAATTCCCCAATTCGCTGTTATTTTCCCTGTTCTCAGGGAACATGGTATTTTAGTAGCGCGCTGCCGATCTTTGTCGCCCTACATGGTCCTCGCGTGGGCCCGAATCTGCCGTTGTCGCTTTTCGGTCTACCCGCGTCCTCTCAGATTGGGTGGAGGCGAGAGACCTGGGACTTCGATGCCAACGTGATGTAGACTTCTGCCATCGGCAGGCTTCGCAGCAAGAAAACTATCGGGAGGACATCATGCGCAATAACGCGATCGGTATCGCCTTGTTAGCAAGCAGCGCGCTCGCCGCAGCGTCTTCGGCCTTCGCCGCCGATGTGACCCCGGAGCGGCTTCTCAATCCTGACCGCGAGCCGCAGAACTGGCTGATGAACCATCGCACCTATGACGGTCAGCGCTTCTCGCCGCTTGCGCGCATCAACAAGGATAACGTGAAGAATCTCAAGCTCGCTTATGCGGTCCCGCTCGGCGGGGCGACCGGCGACGAATGGGTGGAGGCGACCCCACTCGCCGAAAACGGCTTCCTCTACATCACCGACTCGTGGGGCGTGCTCTACAAGATCGACGCCACCTCGGGCGAGGTGGGGCGGATCCTCTGGCGGATGGACCCGAAGCAGGAGAAGCAGGCCAATAATCGCGGCGCCGCGTTATGGGGCAATCTCGTCATTTCGGCCGCCAATTGGCCGGCCCGGATTGTGGCAACCGACAAGGAGACCGGCAAGGTTGCGTGGGAAACCAACGTCAGCTTCGACGTTCCGCAACTCACCATCACCGCCGCGCCGCTTGCGATCAAGGACCGCATAATCATTGGGGCGTCGGGCGGCGACAGCGGCGTGCGCGACTGGGTGGCGGCGCTCGACGCCGCGACCGGCAAGGTCCTGTGGCGGAAATTCACCATTCCGGCGCCCGGCGAGCCCGGCAGCGAGACTTGGAAGGGCACCAACAATGCGTGGCAAACCGGCGGCGCCGCCGTGTGGGTCACCGGGACCTACGATCCGGAGACCAACCAGACCATCTGGGGCACCGGAAACCCGGTGCCGATGTACGATCCGACCTACCGGCCGGGCGACAATCTCTACACCAACAGCGCGATTTCCTGGGACCCTGAGACCGGCAAGATGAACTGGTACTTCCAGTACACGCCGGGCGACATGTGGGACTATGACGAGATCGGCACCCACATCATGATCGACAGCGTGGTCGCCGGGGAGTCGCGCAAGCTCATCACGCACTCGGCGCGCAACGGCCACCTCTATACGATGGACCGGCATAACGGTCAGATCATCGGCGCCAAGCCCTACACGGAGGTCAACTGGACGCGGGGCATTGATCAGAAGACCGGCAAGCCCATCGAATATGACCCCGGCAAGGATATCCAGACCTATGCGGGCATCGGCAATCTCAACCCCGGCGAGACGCTCAAACGGGTCTGCCCGTCGATCCTTGGCGGCAACAATTATTGGCCAAGCTCGTACAATCCGAGGACCAGGCTCATCTATATCCCGTCGATGACCGGCTGCATGAATGTCTCGGTCGACCGCACCAAGCACAACGCCGAGCGCGGCTGGACCGGCGGCGAGTGGACATCCACCGAGCGTTTCGAAACCGACCTTATCGCCGTCGATCCGGTGACCCAGGAGGTCAGGCAGCGCACCCACATGCGCTACCCCACCCGGTCGGGCACGCTTTCGACCGGCGGCGGCCTCGTGTTCCTGGCCTTGTTCGACGGCACGGTCGCCGCCTTCGACGACACTACGCTCGATCAATTGTGGAAGATCAACCTCGGCACCCGCTTCTCGGCGCCGCCGATGACCTTCGAGGTCAACGGCAAGCAATATGTCGCAATCGCTTCGGGAGCGAGCCCGCGGAGCAAGAGCACCTTGGCGAACACGCCGGAACTCAAGGAACAGCGCAACGCTACGGTGCTTTACGTGTTCGGGCTGTAGTGCCAGCGCCGGTAGCGCGCGAGGTGGCGGTGTGGTAGTGGGGGGTCCGCGATTCGATAAAAATCGATCGGGATCACCAGATTAAGCAGGGTGGGCAAAGCGAAGCGTGCCCACCCTGGACTCTGGTGGGCACGGCGCGCAGGCGCGCCTTTGCCCTACGACGGTGCGCGCGATATGATGCTCACATTGTTAGCGCAGTCTTATTGGCCACTGCGGCCGCTGTCCGATCCTTTCGCGCAGTGGAGCACCAAACATTATTAGCTATTCGCGCAGGAAAGGCGCTTTGGGCTGCGATCAAAAAAACCTAGCTCGGAATAAAATTCTCTTTGACGAAGCAGAATGACGTTTATTTGGTTGTTCGATAGGCAGAATAATATTTTACGCTCCTTCTCCTCCCCAGTTTTCGATCGGTCAAAACAGTTACAAGCGGCGCATTTTCGGCGGCTCTTCCACGCATCCTCGTTGCCGTTTCAGTAGCGGCACGTACCGTGCTTTACTCGATATTGACGCGGCGACGTTACCCTTCCTCCTTCGGCATGCTCGCCGCCCATGCCTTCATCATGTCGATGGGAAAAGGGAACACGATGGTTGAAGTGCGCTCGCCCGCAATGTCGAAGAGGGTTGCGAGATAGCGCAGTTGCATGGCTTGCGGCGTCGGCGCCAGGATGTTGGCGGCCTCCACGAGCTTTTGCGCGGCCTGCTGTTCGCCTTCCGCATTGATGATCTTGGCGCGGCGCGTGCGCTCGGCCTCGGCCTGGCGGGCGATGGCGCGGACCATGCTCTCATCGAGGTCGATGCGCTTGATCTCCACGTTGGAAACCTTGATGCCCCACGCCTCGGTCTGCTTGTCGAGCACCTCCTGGATATCGGCGTTGAGCCGGTCGCGCTCGGAGAGCATGCTGTCGAGATCATGCTTGCCCAGCACCCAGCGCAGCGTCGTCTGCGCGAGCTGGCTCGTCGCCATGAGATAGTTGCTGACCTGGATGATCGCCCGCTCCGCATCGACGACGCGGAAATAGATGACGGCGTTGACCTTCACCGACACATTGTCGCGCGAGATCACGTCCTGCGGCGGCACTTCGTCGACGACGACGCGCAGATCGACGCGCACCATCTGCTGGGCAAACGGCACCAGCAGGATAAGCCCCGGTCCCTTGGTGCCGGTATAGCGTCCGAGCGTGAAGACGACGCCCCGCTCATATTCGCGCAAAATACGTATCGCGGAGTACAGAAAGACAAGCGCGATGATCAGGATGACGACCACGACGGGAATCATGCGTTCCTCCTTGTGCGAACACGGACGGTCGGCTGTCAGGCCGGTTCTACGACCACGACGAGCCCTTCACGAGCGATCACCTTGACGCGCGTGCCGGGCGCAAGCGGGACCTTGGCGCGGGCGCGCCAGATCTCGCTCTGGACGCGGACGCGGCCCTCGGCGCCCTGCCAGAACAGCGTCTCGCCCTCCGCGCCGAGCAACGCGTCGCCGCCGGTCACGACGGGGCGGCGCCGCGAGCGCAGCAGCACGGCGAGAACGAGAAAGAAGAAAGCGGCCGATGCAGCCGCGACGGCCGCCACGAGCGGCAGGGACAGCGTCAGTCCAGGCGCTCCGCCAGGGAACATCAGGAGCGCGCCGATCACGAATGCGGCGACGCCCGCGACGCCGATCAGGCCCAGGCTGCCGATATGGACCTCAGCCAGCATCAGTCCGATGCCGAGGAGCACGAGCGCGGCGCCCGCATAGTTGATCGGCAGCAGGTTGAGAGCATAGAGGGCCACCAGGAGGCTCAGCGCGCCGATAAGGCCGGGCGCGACCGCCCCGGGATTGAGGAATTCGAAGAGCAGCCCATAAACGCCGAGCAGCATGAGGATAAAGGCAACGTTCGGATTGGTGATGACGGCGAGTAGCCCGGTCCTCCAGTCCGGCGGAGTCGAGACGACTTCGAGATCCGCAGTCATCAGGCGCTCGGTTTTTCCGGCGACCCAGGCGCTGCGGCCGTCGATCTGCCGGAGGAGGTCGGGCACGTCGTCAGCGACCGCATCGATGACGTGAAGCTTGAGCGCTTCCGGAGCCGAAAGACTCGCGGCGGTCCGGACCGCCTCGACCGCCCATTCGGCATTGCGGCCATGGAGTTCGGCGAGGCCTCGAATATAGGCTGCGGCATCGTTCACGATCTTGCGGGACTCGGCGTCCTGGGGTTCGGCGGGCTTCTCCTTGCCCTCACCGGGCTGCCGCTGGCCGCCGCCCGGAAGGAAAGACGGCCCTCCCAACTGGACCGGGGTGGCGGCGCCGATGTTGGTTCCGGGCGCCATCGCGGCAATGGAACTCGCATAGGCGATGTAGGTTCCGGCGCTCGCCGCCCGTGCGCCGTTTGGCGCCACATAGGTTGCGACCGGCACCGGGGAGGCCAGAATCGCAGCGTCGATCTCGCGCATCGAGCTGTCGAGCCCGCCCGGGGTGTTCATGCGAAGAACCACAAGACCGACCTGGTCCGGCCGCGCGGATTGAAGCCCTCGGACGACATAATCCGCAATGGCGGGCCCGATGGCGCCGTTGACGTCAAGCACGAGGGCGTGTTTGGGTGCGCTCCCCTCCCGACCCTCTGCCCCATACAAGGGAGCGGACGCGGGAGGCAGCAAGGCCAGCATTGTCAGTGCAATCCCGGCGATGAGCCAGGCCGCACGCCGATGCCGGTGAGCCCATGAGCCGCGCGAGCCGGCTTTGATTGACTGCGGATCCATAGGCCGCCTCCTGATCGCAGAATTCGGGTCACGCGCCTGCCCCGCGGCGACGGCAGGCGCAATAAGCGCAGCGCGATACTCGGGCGTGCCCCGCCAGGAAATGTCCGCCGAATCCGCTTCGCTTTCAACTGCCGGTAGCGCGCCTCCAGCTTGAATGGGCGAGGACCTCTCAAGACATGCGGAGAACAAAAGAACTGGTCGGGCGGGCCATAGAGCGCGAAGCACACATGCGGTTGCCGATTGATCTGCGGCGTAGATGGTGTGATTAACGGCGCGATCAATAGTGATCGCCAAAGTGTAGCCTCCCCATGGACATGCTCGTAAGGCTCTATGACCTGCCTCCATCCGGTCCCGCGTTCGAGCGACTGCGCCAACAGGAGATCGAGATCCGGCGCGCGCTTGCTCCGGAGAAACATAAAATCCTCGCGTGGGTCCGGGAGAATTTCTCCGAGGGCTGGGCGAGCGAAACCGAGGTCGCCTTCGCGCGCCAGCCCATCGCCTGCTTCATCGCGGTCAAGGAGGGCAAGGTCGTGGGATTCGCCTGCCACGACGCGACGTGTCGCAATTTCTTCGGTCCGACCGGCGTTGTGCCCCAGGCCAGAAAAAGCGGGGTCGGCACGGGCCTGCTGTTCGCCTGCCTTGAAGCCATGAGGCAACAGGGCTTCGGCTACGCGATCGTCGGGGGTGTCGGGCCGGCCGACTACTACGCCAAAGCCGTCGGCGCAGTGCCGATCGAGGGCTCGGAGCCCGGGGTCTATCGGGGGCTGCTTGATAGCCGCAGGTTCGCGGGCTGACGGCTCGAGAGCCGGCCGCGACCGCATTCACCTGCGGCCGCGTTTATGCGTGGGGCGCAATAAGCGAAGCGCATTGCGCCCTACGGTCCTACCCTCGCCACGAACCCATTTCCCAATGCCGGACCAAGAGTCATAATCGCAGTGCGGAGGAAACCGGCCATGGATCATCTGATGATACGCCCCGGGTGGGGGCCAATGACGCGCAGGAGCGCCCTGGCGGCGCTTTCCGCCTCTCTGGCGTCGCCGCGCCTGCTGGCTCAGCCGGCGAGACCGGTGATTGAGACCCGGCGCTTGAACAACGTGAGGATCGCGGTTTCGAATTTGGAGCGCTCCACGGCCTTCTATGAGAAGCTGTTTGGCCCGCCGGTCCGGCAAGGCGAGACCGTCATATTTCGCGTCGGCGACGGACCGCACTTTTTTGCTTTGACGGCGGCGAGGAGCGGCGCAAAACCGGATTTCCTCTCCTACGGTCTGACGGTTGCGGATTTCGATGCCGGGCGAGTGATGCGCACGCTTGCCGACCTCGGCGTCGGCGGCGCCCAGATCACGATGCGCGGCGACACGCCCGAGCTGTTCGTGCCTGACCCCAATGGCATCAAGATTCAGCTCCAGCACACGAGCTACGGACAGGGCTCTGGCGTGAGAGGCGACATCCTCCCGGCGGTGCCCAAAGCGGTTATGCCACCCGCATTCCAGTTAAAGTCCATCAATCACGTGACGCTCACCATTGCCAACGGCGCCCGCGAGAAGGAGTTCTATCAGACGGTGTTCGGTCTCCCCATTCGCGCGATGCAGGGGACGGGCGTTACTCTCGCGGTCGGCGAGGGAACGGACGGCATCGTCTTCAACGCCGCGGCCAACAACCCCAATGCAGTGTCCGAAATCAATCACGCGTGCTTCACCATCGAAAATTTCGATGCCGAGCGCGTGATGGCGACGTTGATCGCCCTCGGCCTCGAGCCGATCGAGAACGGAATTCCTGCCCTCATCAAGCCGCTGACGTGCCGCGTGAGATGGCGTCAGCGGGCCAATAACGGCGGCGGCCCGACGAGTCCCCTGGGCACGCCGGAGCTTTATTTCACCGATCCCGATAATATTCGCATCCAGATTCAGGACGTGAGCTACTGCGGCGGCTCCGGGCGGCTTGGGGAGATCTGTCCGTGACGGCCGAGGGTGGTCCGCTTCGCTCAACCCGCCCTCCGGCCAGCGCAATACGATTTCGAACTGCGAAAATTCTCTCGACGAGCCAGGAAAGGGGAGGTTGTCATGCCCACGCTGCGGGATCTCGGTTTACTGGCGATATTGGCGGCAGCCGCGGCGATCCCTGCCTTTGGTCAAACTGCGGGACCTGCGGTCGCGCCGGCGGCCATCCCGGATTTCTCCGGCGTATGGTCGCATCCCTCCTTCCCGGGTTTCGAACCTCCGGCATCGGGCCCGGGCCCGGTGGTGAACAAGTCGCGCCGGCCGCAAGGCGCCGACGTTGATGGCCGCGTGTTGCCGGCCACAAACAACATCCTCGTGAGCAACCCCGCCCAGCTCGTCGGCGATTACACCAATCCGATCCTCAAACCCCGCGCGGCGGAAGCCGTGAAGCGGAAGGGCGAAATGGAACTGGCCGGCATTGTCGGTCCGACCCCGACCATCCAGTGCTGGCCAGAGCCGGTGCCCTACATCTTTAATGGCGTCGCCATGCAGATGCTCCAGCAGGCGGACAAGATCATTTTTCTTTATCCCAACGACCATCAGGTCCGCTACGTGCGCATGAACGCGGCTCATCCGGCGCATCTCACGCCGTCCTGGTATGGGGACTCTGTCGGCCACTACGAAGGCGATGCGCTGGTCATAGACACAGTCGGGGTGAAAATCGGGCCATTCGCGATGGTCGATTTCTACGGCACGCCCTACACCGAGGCGCTGCACGTTGTGGAACGCTACCGGCTCCTTGATTACGAAGCTGCGAGAGAAGGGCTGGAACGGGACGCAAGGGAGAATCGGCGTCCCCCTCTGGGCGCCGATGCGGGCGCGGCGCCCGATTACAGCTACCGGGGCAAGCACCTGCAGCTCCGGTTCACGGTCGAAGATGAAGGCGTCTTCACGATGCCCTGGTCGGCCACGATCACATACCGGCGCGCCCGCGAGACATGGCGCGAAGTCGTCTGTGCCGAGAACACGCAGGAACTGCGGCTTGCCGGAAGGGATAAAGCGGTGCCGCATGCGGACAAGCCGGATTTCTAAAGCGAAGCGATTGCGCTGGCCGATGCGATCAAGGAGCGCGTCGTGAAGCTTTCTCGTCGGGCATTTCTGCAACTGACTTTAGGCGCCGCCTTGCTGCCGGCGGTTTCGCACACGGCAAGCGCCCAATCTTACCCGAACCGTCCAGTGCACATTGTCGTCGGTTTCACCGCCGGAGGCTCGACCGACATCGGCGCGCGCCTGATCGGGCAATGGCTGCAAGAGCGGCTCGGCCAGTCGTTCATTATCGAGAACCGGCCCGGCGCGGGCACCAATATCGCAACCGAACAGGTGGTGCGGGCGCCGCCCGACGGCTACACGCTCCTCATGGTGGGCCCGTCGAGCGCCGTCAACGCAACGCTTTACGACAAGCTGAATTTCGTATTTCTCCGCGACATCGCGCCGGTCGCCAGCCTCACCAGACAACCGCAAATCATGCTGGCCAATCCGTCGCTGCCCGCCAAAACCATTCCTGAGTTCATCGCCTACGCCAAGGCCAATCCCGGCAAGATCACAATGGCGTCGGCCGGCGTCGGTTCGACCGGTCATTTGGTCGGCGAATTTTTCAAGATGACGACCGGCGTCGATCTGGTCCACGTGCCATATCGCGGTGCAGGGCCGGCACTGACGGATCTTCTCGGCGGACAAGTCTTGATGTCGTTCGCCGGCCTCGCCGGATCGATTGAGTATATCCGGACTGGGAAGCTGCGCGCGCTCGCCGTCACGACCGCCGCGCGCTCGGAGGCGCTCCCCGACGTCCCGACGGTCGGCGAATCTGTTCCGGGCTTTGAGGCCGGCGACTGGCTCGGAATTGGCGCGCCGAAAAACACCCCCGCTGAGATCATCGATCGATTGAACAAGGAAGTCGCCGCGGCCCTCGCTGATCCCAAAATCAAGGCGCGCTTTGCGGACTTGGGCGGCACGCCGCTCGTGCTCACGCCAGCCGGATTCGGCAAGCTCCTCGCCGACGAAACCGCGAAGTGGGCCAAGGTTATCCGCGCAGCGAATATCAAACCGGAGTGAGGTTCACCTCGCTCGAAGGGAGAGGTCGGATCGCGCTTGCGCGATCCGGGTGAGGAGGAAACGGCCCGCCATAGACCTCGCACCCCCCAACCCGGAAGAATTTGCGCGCGAAGCGCACCCATTCCTCTCCCGGACGGGGAGAGGTGAAGGGGCGCTCCAATGGACTTATCCGGAACACAAGAGGTTCGCCATGACAAAGAGCCGGCTTGAGGCCTTCAGCGATGGAGTATTTGCCATCGTGATTACGCTGCTCATCCTCGACGTGCGGTTTCCGGCCGACAAGCCGCTGACGTGGGAAACGCTGCGCCGCGTGACGCCGCACTTGTGGGCGTTCGCGCTTAGCTTCGTGATCGTCGGCGTCTATTGGGTCTCACACCACAACATGCTGCATTTCATCAAACAGGTCGACCGGCAGCTTCTGTGGTTGAACCTGGCGCTGCTGCTGCTCATCGTTCTCATTCCATTCCCCGCCGCGCTTCTTGGCCAGCACCCGGACAGCGAGCTTGCGGTCATGCTGTACGGCGTCAATCTGATGCTGGTGAACGCGGCCGGCACCGCCATGTGGCTCTATGCGATGTCGCAGCCGCACCTTGCGGCTGACGGCATCGCGGCGGCTTTGCCGGGCTTCGTCGCAAAACTCCATTCGGCGCCGATCGTGGTCTATGGCGCGGCGATCGCGCTGGCGCACTGGTATGTGCCGCTGGGTCTTATTTTGTTTGCCGCCGTCCCGGCCTTTTTCATCCTGCCGAACCCGTTCATCGACCGGCGTTTGCGAGCCGCGATGGGCGCCTCCCATGCCCAGAAATAGCGGCAGTCATCGGCGCAGGCGAAGCGGGCGGGTGGGGCACGCTTCGCTTTGCCTGCCCTGCATGCTAAAGGTCGCTGCGGCGATACACGCGGATAATCAGGACGGGGAGGTTCGCCATGAAGGACGGTGTCCGGTGCGCGGGATCGCTTGCAGTTGTCGTTGCACTGTCGACGTTGCCGGCGGCCGCGGTTGAGACGAGCCGCATGGTCGAGTTCGCCCAGAATGTTTCTCAACCGCCTCATTTGGCCACCGAGCCAAATCAGCCGCCCGCGGCCAGTGCGTCCGCAGCATCGCGAGCCAATTCGCCCGAGCAGATCAGGAGGGCGCAGGTTGAGCTGCGGCGGCTCGACTGCTTCCAGGGCAGGGTCGACGGCAAACTGGGCAATCACACCCGGGAGGCCGTGAAGAAGTTCTGGGCCAGCGCCAAGCAACCCGTCACGGACGTCAACATCACCGACGAATTGATTGCGCAGCTTTCGGAACGCGGCGACAATTTCTGCCGCCCGCCGCGGCGATTCTTTGGGTTCGGCAGTCGCCCGGGCGGGAATCCGGCGGTGCTGCCGTTCATCCCCCGCGGCCTGCAGTCTGCTCCGAGCCCCGCTGCGCCCGAGCCTCCTCCTTCTGCCGCGCCGGCGCAGTAAGCGACATCATGCGCTTCGAGCGCTTCCATTTCGTCTGGCAGCGAGGTGCATTTCCGGCTCCGGGAAGAGTATGATCTTGCGCAGATGCGTCGCCCACCCTCCCGCAACAGACCCGGAAAGAGGGAGAACATGTCGAACCTGATCTGCCGCATTACGGCCTTGGTGCTTTTTGTGTGCTGCACGCAGACGATCGCCGCCGCGGGCTGGGGATTCGATCTTGATGGCGCGGACTTTGCAGCCAATCCAGGGGACGACTTTTTTCGCTATGGCAACGGCGCCTGGTACGACCGCGCCGTCATCCCGCGCGACCGCAGTTCGATCGGCGTGGACACGGTGTTGATCATTGCCAACGAGGCCCGCATCCGCGACATCCTGGAACGCGGAGACGACGGGGTCGACTCCTCGCTGCGGGCTGACGCCAAGAAGATCGGCGCGTTCTATGCGGCATTCATGGACGAGGCGCGCGCAGAGGCGCTCGACGCCAAACCGATCGCGCCTTTCCTTGAGATGATCCGTGCCGCGGCAACGGGCGAGGAAATTGCGGACCTCATGGGAGCCGGCCGGCGCTCCTTCTTCAGCTCAGTCTTCGGACTGAGCATCGGGGCCGACGACAAGGCGCCCGACAAGTACGCAGTCTCAATCCGGCAGGGGGGTCTCGGGCTCAATCGCGAGTACTACATCACGCCGCGACTTGCCGAGAAAAAAGCCGCCTACCTTGCCTACGTAACGCAACTGCTCACCATGATCGGCTGGGAGGCTCCCGAGCAATCGGCGACGGCCATTCTTAACTTTGAGACCGCCATTGCGGAGGGGAGCTGGTCCAATGCGGAACGGCGCGATCCGGAGAAGACCTACAATCCGATGAGCGTTGCGGCGCTCAGCGAGGCCGCGCCGTTTCCGTGGCATCGGCTGCTGGCGAGCGCCGGTCTCGGCGCCCTCGCCCGTGTCGTCGTGGTGGAGAACACCGCTATTCCGAAGATCGCGGCCGTGTATGCGCGCACCCCCTTGGATACGCTCAAGGCGTGGCTCGCCTTCCACCTCACCGATGGCGCCGCTCCCTTCCTTTCGAAGCGCTTCGTTGCCGCGAGCTTCAACTTCCACAGCAGAACCATGAGCGGTGTGGCGGACCAACCCGAACGCTGGAAGCGGGCTGTCGCCACCGTGAATGGAGCGATGGGCCAGGCGATCGGGCGCGTCTATGTGGCGCGCTATTTCTCCCCCGAAGCCAAAGCGCAGATCGATGAACTTGTCGCCCAACTGCGGATTGCGCTGAAAGGGCGCATCGAGCAGCTCGCCTGGATGAGCCCGGCAACCAAGCTAAAAGCGCTGGAAAAGCTCGCCCAGCTCAACGTCAAGATCGCCTATCCGGACAAATGGCGCGATTACTCGACCTTGGACGTGCGGCCAGACGACCTTCTCTCCGACATGCAGGCCGCGCGCAAATTCGCCTGGCTGCGGCAGGTCAACCGCCTGAATTCGCCGGTTGATCGCGAAGAATGGTACCTCAATCCGCAGACCGTGAATGCGTCTTACAACGCCAATCTCAACCAGATGACTTTTCCGGCCGGGATCCTCCAGCCGCCGTTCTTCGATCCGGCGGCCGATGCGGCGGTCAACTACGGCGGCATCGGCGCCGTGATTGGCCACGAAATGATCCACGGGTTCGACGATGAGGGGCGCAAGTACGACGGCAGCGGCGTCCTCAGCACATGGTGGACCGATGCGGATGCGGCCGAGTTCAATGCGCGCGCGGCCGTGCTCGGCCGGCAATTCGACGCCTACGAGCCGTTTCCGGGTTTCCACGTCAAAGGCGATCTCACCATGGGCGAGAATATCGCCGATCTTGGCGGAGCGCTGGTGGCGCTCGATGCGTATCATAATTCCCTGGGAGACAAACCGGCGCCCGTGCTCGACGGCCTGACCGGCGATCAGCGCTTCTTCTTGAGCTACGCCCAGAGCTGGCGTCATAAATCGACCGATGACTCAGTTCGTCAGCAGCTCGTGTCCAATCCGCATGCGCCTGTGCAGTATCGCGTCAACGGCGTGGTGCGGAACATCGATGCCTGGTATGACGCTTTCAACGTGAAACCGAGCGATAAGCTTTTTCTTGCGCCCCGGGATCGGGCGCGCATCTGGTGAGGCGATTGATGGACGCGGTTTGGACCGGCCGCCTGGCTATTGTTGTGGCGATTATCGGCCAATCGCCTTACGCCCAGGCGCAAAGCGCTCCAGCCGACCCTGTCAGGGTGCTGGTCGGGCGGCTTGATCTCGAGATGTATAAAGCTACGATCAAAGGATTGACCCAATTCGGTGACCGGCGGGAGGGGACTGCGCGCAACCGGGCGGCGGTCGATTGGATCGAAGCGCAGCTCAAGAGCGACGGATGCACGAATACCGAGCGCCTGAAATATGTTTATGATTCGCCGCCGCAGCCGTCCCAGCCGGCCGCGGCAGCGTCGCGTGGCTCGATGATTGCCAGCGGGGAAATCCGTCGCGGCGCCGGCGGTTCGCGCCTGCGCGGCATGACGCTGCCGGTCGTTCCGAATAATGATCCCAACGCACAGACCGATCCGGCGATGCGCGTGCGCAATGCTGAACTGCCGATGCCCGGATCGCGCGAGGAAGTCTACTGCACAAAGGTCGGCGCCACCCATCCAGAAGAGATGTACATTGTCGGGGCCCACATGGACGGACGCGGTTTCGGCGAGGCCGCTGATGATGACGGCTCGGGGACCGCATTGGTCATGGAACTGGCGCGCGTGTTCAGCAGCCCCGATGTCATAACGGCGCGATCAATCCGTTTCGCGCTGTGGAACAATGAGGAGACCGGTCTTCAAGGCTCGCGGGCCTATGTGGCGCAGCGCGCCTCGCTCCAGGGCAAAGAAGACCCTCCCGGGTCGGGTCGTTATCCGGAACCGCGGTGGATCGCCATGATCCAGCACGACATGATGTTGTGGGACCATGGCATGCCGCGCCCGGACGGCACGGTCGGTGCGGAGCAGCGGCCCGAAGCGGATATCAACATTGAATTCCAGTCCGCGGCGAAGTTTGGCGATGGAGCCATGAAGCTCGCCTTCCTCTTTCGCGACGCCAATGAGAAATACGCTACGGATTATCCCGCCTCCGTCGGCCATCACATGACGAATACGGACTCTTCGAGCTTCATGGATCTCGCGCCGGCGATCAGCCTTCGCGAAAACGAGCGAGGAATGCAGATCGGAGCGGGATGGAACCCGCATTATCATCAAGCGACCGACCGCTACGCTTCCTACTCGGACAATGACTTTCGCCTTGGGTTGAACGCCGCACAGACGACATTGGCCGCGGTCGCGCAATTGGCTGAGGCGAGGTTGAGGTGAAGTAACGATAGGCCGCGAGGCGGGCTCAAGTCAGACAGTCTGGCACCTTCCGCCACGACGATGAGCCGGTCATTCAGTGCGCGCATAGCAAATTTGAGCATACTGCATACATGCGACGGCAGCGTCGACCGGAGTTATGTCGTGGAAACGGACGATGGGCCGTTAATATAATCATCGATTATCGCCTTGCGGTTTGAGAAATCTGAGAGATCTTTGGAGACGCGGAAAGGCCGGACCAATCCGACGGAATTGAGCATTAAGTTTTCATAAACATAATATATTTTTAGCGTATTTCAGCAATGATTTGATATCCTTGTCTGCTGCCGGATGTGACCTAACTGTCGACTGGTCAATTCAAAAAATGAGGTTTGAACGTGACATCTAATCTGAAAGTGGTCCTGTCCGCAGCCGGCGTGGCCGCGTTAATTGCCTCTCCTGCAATGGCGAAGCATGTGCGCACGAACCATGTTGGGCCAACAGCGGCGCCGGCCTACGGGCAGTCTTCGGCGTCGCCCTATGCGGGGCACCAGCTCGTGACGCCCTATGGAGCAAACCTGCCTCAGCAGGCGCATGAGATGCCTGGTCAGGCCCCGGACTTCCAGCTCGGTAGCGAGAAATCTTCAGGGGGAAGGTGATCGCGAAGCTTTGACGGCGGGGACTTTCTACGCGTCGAACCTGACGTTGTCCCTGTCTTTCGCGGAGGCAGGACGCCGTCGACTCGCTGTGGGCAGTTGAACCACACCGTCGCAAGAGCTTCGCGCGTCAACCCGTCGCCTGGCGACGATAACCAGTGACGGGCTCGCCAACGCTGAAATGCGATAGCGGTGGCGTGGCCCCCGACGTCAGATCAGGTCGGCGCGACCTTCGGGTCGCCCTGGAGCCGGCAATGTCCGAGGACGCGGCTTGGCGTTCCATCGCGCTGCGTTCAATCACGCGTCAGTCCTTCCGATTGGCAGACAGGTTGGCAGAAGCGCTCGACTAATCCGCGGCGAAGCAATAGAACAGGCCAGCGCCGCCAGAGTTATGGAAAGCCTCCTCGCTGCAACCCTCTGTCGCTCGCGCGGAGTTCCACGAATTTGAGCTTTCGCCGACGCCGGCCCGGTCAAAGTAACCGACCTGCGCGCTGCCCGCGCCGCTCGATGTCCAGTTGCCGCATGTACGACCTGTCCCTCGCGGGAAAGCGGTGCCGTCCGGGCGGGAACCGGTCAGGATTTCGTGCATCTCTGTGTTCACTGGGTCCGCGCTCTCGGTCAGGGCTGTCTCTTTGCCGAGCTTGCTCATAACGCCGTGAAGCTGCGCCAAGTGCTGCGCAATCAGATCACCCTCGGCATTGTACCAGGGGCCTGCTCCGATGCGGTCCCTCGCATTCACGGCCGGCGCAGCGTCGGTCGCCTCCGTGCTCAAATAAGCGCGCCACGTGTGGTCGCCTGCACCTTGAGCCCGTGCGAGCGCCTGACAGTGCGCATCGGCTCCTGCGAGACCGCCAAGATCGCCGCCTTTGCCAAGTCCTTTGCTGGTGACGAAAAAGCGGGTCACTGACTTATTGCCTCCCATCGGGATCGACGCTGGCGCCGCAGTCCCTCCCCCATCCTGTCCATTTCCCGCTCTTTGAGCTTCGCTTTTTTGATCGCACGCGGATAGAACCGGCGCCGTGGCGAGCGCACAGCTTAGCCAAAGCGCCGCGAGCCCTTTCCCAAATCCACTCATGTTGGGTTCTCCTCGCCTCCTCTTTTTCCTCTTTGTTCATATCGCACGGGTAGCACACCGACGTCTCCCTGTGGGCGAAACCCAACGGTCGAGCGGTTGCGCATTGCGAATGGTGGGCTACGAGTGGTATAGGGTTGAGCCCCTTGTAAAGGGAGTAAAGGGAGGAATCACAAAGATGAAACCGATCGTTGTTTCCACCGTTGCCATTGCTCTTTTGGGATCGGCTACCACATTCGCGCAGGCCCAGCAGCAACAAGCCCAGTTGCAGCCCGATGTCGCGAGCTTCTTCGTTGCCGAGAACCCATCCGGCTCGGGCAATCTTGGCGGGCTCGCGGGCGCCGACCAGATCTGCCAAAATCAGGCACAGTCGCTGGGCGGGCGGGCCGCGACGCGCACCTGGCATGCGTATCTCAGCCAAGAGCAGCGCGGCACGACCCCGCGTATCAATGCGCGCGATCGCATCGGCACCGGCCCGTGGTACAATGTCAAAGGCCAGTTGATCGCCAGCAACGTCGCCGATCTGCATGGCGACCAGCAACGGGACCGCAACAACATCCAGCGCCTGACCGCCCTCGACGTCAAGGGCAATGAGATCCCGGGCGTAGGGTCTCCGCCCGGCGGCAACCAGCACGACATCCTGACGGGTTCGGACCCACAGGGCCGGGCGTTCATCGACGGCATCGATCACACCTGCAACAACTGGACCTCGGACGCCATGACGCTGCCGCAGCAGAATGCGAACATTCCGGCTGATCGCGCGCGCGCCATGCTCGGCCATGTCGACCGGTCGGGTGGCCAGAACACGTCGTGGAATGCGGCGCATATGAGCCAGGGCTGCAGCAAGCAGGCGCTCATCAACACCGGAGGCGCGGGCCGGATCTACTGTTTCGCCACGAACTGAGATGATGCAGCTTCTGCACATTGAGGCGATTACGGCGGAGCCGTAACCGGGCACAAGGCCTGCCCCGCAAAACCGGCCGCTGCGCCGCCGCTCAACCCGGCGGCGCAGTTTCGCTAAGGGTTCTGCGCCGGCGGCTTCATTGATCCGCCCCCTTACCGCAGCGGATCCTCCTCAAGCACAAAACTGCCGTGAGTGTTGTCTCTGGTGGCGGGATCGGGACCTCGCCCCTCCGCGAAGGCGAACTCCTCCATCCGCCGTCCATGCAAGAGCCCCGGGAGACCGAAGTTGCCTTCGATGCAGCGCGGCTCATAGTAAAGCCGGTTCTCCTCATCGCTCTGCCTGGTGAACTCCTGGCGGACGATCCAGGGCTTAGTCCACACAGTCGGGTCTTCGATGGTGACGATGTATTCGAGCGTGGTCGGAGACGTTCGCGTCCAACGCTCCACCAGATGGAGGTTCTCCCGTGAGCCTTGAAAATCGGTCTTCGGACTGAAGTTGGTGACGTCGATCACGAGCGTGTCGCCCTCGAAGTGGCCGCGCGAGTCGCCATACCACTGGCGGATGCCGGCTGGCAGATGGGGACGTCCGTCCATGACGATGTTGCGTTGCCACCCTTGGCCCTGGCCGACGTCGTAGAAGATCGAGATGCCGCCGGGCGTCTGCACGATCCGGCGAAAGCTTCCGGTCGGACCGCCGAACTCGGGCAGACCGCCGGTCAGGCAACGCTCCGCCAGGGAGCTGTCCTCCGGACCGTCATTGCGATTAAAGCGCGCGGTATTGTAGCGGGGAGGCGGCTCAGAGCGCCGTGGCGAGGGCGTTGGATCATACTTTCCGCCGCTGCATGTCGCCGCCTTGGTCCTGCATGTCTCGGTGGATTGCAACAGGGCGAGACGAAATTCGCGCTCGGCCGCAGCTGTTCTCTGAGCCTGCGGGGTGAGCGGCGGTATCCGACCATCAGGCGGATCGGCAATGAGCGACGTGCGCGCGCCGACGTGCTTCCAGGACCAGAACGCCGAGATGTAGCCGCTCGCGACATCGTTCTCGGTCCCGCGTTCCCCACGCCTGTCCTCGCCGAGCACCGCAGCCCGCGCGGCATCCAATTCGGCGCGCTGCGCCGCGGTGAAAAATTCCTGGTTCGCGTACTTGGCAGACCGCTGCAGGGGCGTGTCGCTTTCATCGGTCCAGATGCCCTGCAAATCGGGCGCGCCCCAGGGCGTTTTCAGCGCCACCCGCTCTTTGCCCTCCCCTGCTTGCGGAGAAGCGTAGGGAGGGGTAGCCGCAGGGTCAGGCGCAGGCGCCTGAGCTGACGTCCGGGTGACGGCGACCACAGCGGCCGCCGCAATGGCGGCCGCCAAGGTCGAGCCTGGGAATCTCTCGCGCATGATGGCCTCCTTTCGGCTTGTCGCTTTGCGACGGCTAACGGTCATTCAGCAGCGGATCTTCTTCCGGAAAGCCGACAAAAGCGGTGGCGCGGTCCATGGTTGCCGGATCGGGGCCTCGCCCCTCCGCAAAGGCGCGGTCGTCCATGCGCGCTCCGCGCAATAGTCCCGGAAGGCCATAGTTTCCTTCGACGCAGCGCGGCTCATAATAAATCCGGTTCTCCTGATCGCTCTGCCTGGTGAATTCCTGGCGGACGGTCCACGGCTTGGTCCACACCGTCGGGTCTTCGATGGTGACGACATATTCGAGCGTGGTCGGCGACGTCCGCGTCCAGCGCTCGACCAGGTGCAAGTTCTCGCGCGAGCCGCGGTAGTCGGTTTTTGGAGTGAAATTCGTAACATCGACGACGAGGGCGTCGCCCTCCCAGTGGCCGCGCGAATCGCCGAACCACTGGCGAATGTCAGCCGGCAAATGCGGGCTCCCGTTCATGACGATATTGCGCTGCCAGCCTTGCCCCTGACCCACGTCATAGAACATTGTGATGCCGCCCGGCGTCTGCACGATGCGGCGGAAGCTCCCGCCGAATGCTGTGCCAAACTCGGGCAGCCCACCAGTCAGGCAGCGCTCCGACAAGCCGCCGTCCTCCGGATTGTCATAGCGGTTCATGCGCACCGTGTTGTAGCGAGGCGGAAGGTCGGCGCGCCGCGGCGAGGGCGTCGGATCATACTTCCCACCATTGCAGCGCGGCGACTTGGTCTTGCACGTCTCGGTCGCCTGCAACAGGGCGAGACGGAATTCCCGATCGGCGGCAATCGTCTTCTGCGCCTCCGGCGTCAGGCGCGGAACCCGGCCGTCCGGCGGATCGACAACGAGCGACGTGCGCGCGCCAACGTGCTTGTTGGACAGGAATACCGCGTGGTTGTACGCGCGAGCGACGTCGAGTTCGGTGCCGTGCTCGGCGGGCCTTTCCTCGCTGTAGAGCGCCGTTCGCTCCTTGTCGAGTTCTTGCCGCTGCGCTTCGGTGAAAAACTCCTGGTTCGCAAATCGCGGCGGGCGCTGTAACGCGGTATCGAATTCGTCGGTCCAAATTCCCTGGAGATCGGGTTCGCCCCAAGGCGTTTTCGGCGCCGCTCCCTCCCCGGCTGAGGAAGGCGTGACAGCGGCGCTCACAGCGGCGGCGGCAATGGCGAAAGTTACCATCGAGCCGAAAAAGCGGTCGCGCATGATGACCTCCTCTTGCCCCGCAGCATGTTACGGCAACGAAATCGCCCCCATGAATGAAACCGCCTGTCTGCGGGCAGCTTACTGTATCGCGATTTGCTTCGCGGGGAAAAGATGTCTCGCGCGGCGCCTCTGCGCCAACATCCTGTTCCCGGCCCAGCGCCGATTCGTGCCGACATTATTTGCAGGGGCGAGCCTTGTGGTCGTGGACGCTGTGATTTCGCTCTCATCGCAAGGGATCCTTCTCCGCAGGCGAATTACAAAGTCGACCCGCGAATATTTCAACGAGAAGATTTACTGCAGGATGGATCGAGCGCCGAATAATCGGGAAGTCACGGATTCGGAGAAGTCGGAGTCTCTGATCGGCGCTGTTGCGCCGCCGCGCCAAAACGGCCCCATCCGGCGAACGCGCCGAATGCGTCCCTAGCTCGGTGTTTTGAGGGCAAGTCGGCTTCAAAACCAGGGGCGCCATCCCTAAGTTATGGGGTTGTTGCGAGTTCCCGGCGCATCATACGCCCCGCGTGGGCATGCCGAAAGCGATGACGAATCGCGCGCCAGAGTGGGCGGCGCCGAGGGGCGCGATTCATTGGACATTATGCTCGGAGTAGCAAGAAGTCGGAAAGCCGCGCAGTTGAGGAAGCCGAGATCGTGGGATTTCTTGATCGACTCTGGAAAGCGATCAGCGAGGTTCAGTTTGGCGACGCGGGTTCGGGCGCTGACTCGGAGGAGGTTCGCAAACATGCGCGATCGATCGCCCCAGTCGTATGGCTCCTCGGCAAGACGGGGGCGGGCAAGACGGCGATTGTTGCGGCGCTGACCGGCGACGCACGCGCAGAGGTTGGTGAAGGGTTTGAGCCTTGTACCCGAACGGCCGCATTCTACGATGTGCCGTCCGAGGTCCCCTTGCTTCGTTTTCTCGATACCCGAGGGCTCGGAGAGGCGAACTACGATCCCGCGAACGACATCGCCTGGTGCGAGGGACAGTCACACCTCTTGCTGGTGGTAATGCAAGTGGCGGATGCGTCTCAGCACACGGTGCTGCGCATCCTCCAACAGGCGCGCAGCCGCCATCCCGACTGGCCGGTTATAGTCGCGCAGACGGGCCTGCACCGCCTCTACCCCGTGGGCGTCGGACATCCGAAGCAATATCCGTTTACGGGCGGACCAGAGGATGAGACGCATGCCCTGGTGCCGCACGCACTGCGCCAGGCGCTCGCTCATCAGCGCCGATTGTTCGATACCTTACCGGGACGGCCGCCGCGTTTCGTACCGATCGATTTCACCGCACCGGAAGATGGGTTTCCGCCGGAGGATTTTGGCCTCGAAATGTTTTGGCGGGCCGTCGAAGAAGCTGGGCCCGAAGCATTCGCGGCCCTGCACTTCGCGCGCGCCGACGCGCACAGCGACCATACGCGGGCGAAAGCCAGGCCGCTGATTTATGGCTTCGGAGCTGCCGCTGCGGGCGCAGGTGCAGTTCCAATTCCAATGGTCGGCGTGAGCGGTCTTGCCGGCATCCTTGCGATGATGCTACGGGCCCTCGCAGTCCGCTACGCCGTTGCATGGACGCCAAGCGCTCTTGCGCAATTCAGCGCGGCCACCGGCGGCGGCGCATTGGCCTGGTGGGCCCTCAGATACGGCTTGAGGGAGGTTCTGAAAGTCATCCCTATGGTTGGCGCATTTGCCGCTGGAGCGCTCAATGCGGCGGCGGCCCTCGGTGTGACTGTCGGCATCGGCGAGGCCGCCTGCGTTTGGCTTGGTTATCGACGGCGTGGCCTGACAGCGCCCAACAACGAGGTGCGCCGCGCCTTCGCGGAAGGACTTGCGGCGGGGCTCCGGCATGCGAAAGGCCGGACGACGCGACGCTCCGGAGCGCGGCTATGAAATACATGGTGCTTCGGCGTTATTGGCCTGAGGCGCTCCTGTTCCTGACAGTCGCACTTCCGTGGCTATCCCTGTTAGCTCTCGGCAGCGTATGGCTCTGGCAAGGCGGGCATGTTTGGGCATGGGCGATTGCGGCTGCCATTCTTGGCCTTCTGGCTTGGCCGCTATCAAGACTCGTCCGCCATCGCGCGAACCAGGAGGCGCGGCTTGCGTTAGGCGATGCGGCCGAGCCTTCGCACGACTGGTATGTCGTTGAACGAGAGGCTTGGGCCGAGGTGCTCGCAATCGCGGACGCGACTGCGCCATTTGCCTTTACCGAACCAGAGCGGCTCACCGCCGCCGCTCGCGATATCGTCGAGGTCGTCGCGAGCCGCTTCCATCCGGAAGCGCCCACGGCATGGGCACAATTCAGCTTACCCGAGCTCCTGCTGCTGACCGAACGGCTGTGCCGGGACATTCGCAGAGAGGCGCTGCGCCATATCCCTGGGGTGAGAGCTATCAGGCTCAGCCACCTCTTATGGGCGCACCAGCAAAATAAGCGCTATGGCTCTGTCGCACGAACCGGTTGGCGCGTGGGCTTCGGTCTTTGGCGCATAATCCGCGGCACCCTCAATCCGCTTCAGGCTGTCGGCCAGGAGACGAGCAGCATTTTCATGGAAAATGCCGCGAAGGTGCTCTCCTATCGATTGCGAGCTTACGCAACCCGGCTGCTGGTGCTCGAGATTGGCCGCGCTGCCATCGACCTTTATGCCGGCCGACTCGCACTCTCAGACGAAGAGATCGGTGCCGCGCGGGCACGCGACATGGCCGGCGTCCTCGACCGAGGCGCGCCGGTGCGGATTGTTCTCGTCGGACAAGTCAATGCGGGAAAATCGAGTCTTCTGAATGCATTGGCGCAGGAGATTCGGTCCGCCGTCGGGCCTTTGCCAGCGACTTCGGATGCCAAGGAGTACCTTTTGGAACTGGAGGGGCATCCAGCGGTGACGGTCGTTGACATGCCGGGTCTCGATGAGCGCGCAGCCTTGGCTTCGGGGCTTCGGGCGCAGGCGGAGCGTGCGGACCTCATAATCTGGGTCGCTTCGGCGACCCAACCCGCTCGCGGCCCGGACCGCAAACTGCTCGATGACGTTCGCTCTTGGGCCGGCGCGCAGCTCGCCCGGCGGCCCCCGCCTGTCCTCCTGGCGCTGACACACATAGATGAACTCCGTCCTGCCGCAGAATGGGCCCCCCCTTACGACGTCACCGCGCCCACCGGGCCAAAAGCTCGCGCGATTCGCAGCGCCGTGAATGCGGTGGCTGCTGCCCTCGATCTGCGGGTGGACCGGATTGTGCCGGTCGCCATGCCGCCTGGCCGGGAATCCTACAACCTCGATGCCCTGTGGGCGCGAATCGCGGTTGAACTGGATGAAGCAAAACTCGTCCAGCTCGACCGTATTCGGGTCGGCCAGCAAGGACCAAGGCCGCGCGAACTTGCCGATCAGGTCGGCAATGCACTCCGCACTATCGTTAAAGGCATCGCCAAGCCCTGAGTTGCGCGGAGCTTCGAGAGCCATCTCTTTGGGGGGCTGGCGCCCTTCGGCGGTCGCCTCAACGATACCCGGTGCCGGACAGCCGAACCGCAGAAGCCGGCGGACATCAGCCTCATTGAGCTGGACACTTCCGGAGAAATGTTGCGCCGGTTGCGAGGCTGGCGGCGTCTCATTCGCACGCGAAGGACGGCAGAACTCACGCCATCCTCCGCGCTCCAGTAGTCGACCATGCCGACCTTGCTATCAACCAGAAGAGTGGCGACAACAACGAAGTTCGACCACGATTTTCCGGGCGCGACAACGGAGCGGCGAGTGGTATGTCGGGCAGGACGCGCCGCTAAGGCCGCAACACATACGCGGGCGCCGCCGTGTTCTGACCCTTATCGCAGCATCCGGCGAGGAAGTTCGGCCGGTATGGATTGGCGAAGCTGTTGTTGCCCTGCGGCAGCTGTCCGACCTTCGGCGTACCGTTGATGCGCGCGAGAACGCGCTCGCGTGCCTGCTCGATCTGCCGCAATAGTGCATCGACATTCCAACCCACGAGTTTGCCCTTCCAGTACACGACCTTCCCTGCGATCAACACGTCACGCACATGTCTGGGGTTCATCATCGTCACTACTGTGCCCGGCACGTTGTTCATCGGCCATGTGTTGATGTTGCGCGCGTCGAGAACGATAATATCGGCCTCCTTGCCGGGCGTGAGCGTTCCGACTTTGTCTAGAATGCGGTTCGATGCAGCGCCCGCAATAGTGGCCATCTCGATGACCTGTCGGGAGGTGACGGCTTGCGGCGCCGGAAGACCGCCTGGATTGCTCTCCGGAAATGCGAGATCGTTTGCCAGCGCGCGCTGCAGACAGAATGCGCCGCGCATCAGCGAAAACGGATCCGTGGTCATGTTTGTGTCAACGTCTGGGCTGAGACTGGGCAGAATGCCATGATCGAGCGCCAGTTGGAATGGCGGCATTCCGTGCCGCATCTGCATCTCGATCAGGACCGCGATTGACACATGAGCGCCTCGATCGCGCCAGATCTCCCACGCCTTGGACCGGTTCTCTTTGGGATAGCCGTACGAGCCGTAGCCGACCTGCGCGAGCGGTTCATCCTGCCATCGGGTGGCGTGGATAAAAGTGACGTCCGACCAGTCGGTGCCGTTGCGGGCATCCGCGGCCGCATCGATCACGACGTTGGGGGCACCGACATTGTGATTGTGAATCGACGCGCCGAACGCGCGGGCGAGCTGCCATCCGGTGTAGTCGGCGCCCGGCGCTGCGGGCCCCGGACCGCCGCCGAATCCAAGCGTCACCAGTTGATCTCTGGAGCTGAAATATGTTTTCGCGATGCGGCCGATCCCCCTTGCCGTGTCATTCATCGCTCCTGGAAACTCGTATGGGATACCGTTGCTGCTGCGATCGATGCCGGGGCTGTAGGCGTAGACCATTCGCCGGCCCGAATCCATCAGACCTTTGATCATCGCGTCGGTGTGTTCGGGCGTGTGCGAAGACTGAGAGGTATCGGTTCCCGTGGTGACGCCCTCGCTGATTTCGCTGAGGCATGCGACGAGTTCCGAGATGTAACAGTCCTCCGGGTCGTACGGCACACGACCCAGGTCCCAGATGACATTGCTTGGATTGGCAGGATCTGTGATGCGGCCAGCGGTCCAGATGTTCTGGACAACCGAAAAGTAGCTCTCCTGCGGCCACTCACCCCTGAGCAAACCATCGGGGATCATGCTGCGCTGCAACGTTTCGTACTGGTGATGGTGCGTGGTGATAAAGCCCGGCATGACGATTGTTCCGGCGCGGTCGACGATTTCAGCGTCGCTTGCGGAGATCGTGGGTGCGACTTCGGCAATTCTCTTCCCGTCGATCAGGACATCGGCCTTTTCGAAGTCGCCCACCCTCGGGTCGAGGCTCAGCACGACGCCGCCGCGCAGGAGAATTCGGCGCTGTCGGCCGTCGCCGACCAGCCCCTGGAGATCTGAAGGAGTCGCCGAGCGCAGGCTTCCGATCTGTCCCTCGCTCACGATGTTATCCGCTGCCCTCCCGCTGCCCGCGGCAGGAATTGTGGCGGCCGCAAGTCCCGCTGCGCCCGCCCTGATGAAATCGCGTCTGTTCATCGCACCCCTCTTCGTGTTTGTAGCGACCTTCGTGGTTCACCGCACACTGATTGTACCATTTTAGGGTGATTTTGCTTTTGCCTTTTGAATCTTGAGCGGGTGAAGATGCATAGGGCCGGGCCGCGGCCTTGGAAACGGCCTTGATCGCTTGGATGCACTCTTGCATGGGGCGGCAGCCGCTCAAGCGGTCGAGACCCTTGACCGGCCGCCGCTGCCTGCCGCTGCCCGCCGCAAAAGGCATCAACCGATCAAGGCCGCAAGTAATCGTGGCGTGGCCGCTCTGCGCGTCCTGACCCGCTCGAAATTCAAAAGAGTTTTCCACCGGGCCTGGCCCAGCGCATGAAACTTCTGCTACCCGGTGGCGCGGTCCTGCCGGGTAAGTTTCCTCCTAGCCTTTCTCTTGCGCTGGCCCCGTTGACCGTCCTGCCCCTTCACAGGCCTTTGCAGGCAGCTCAGCCGACTGGCGCAAGATCGGCGAAGTCCTGCCTGCCGCCTGGGACATGGTGACCGCGACAGTCCTCCAAGAATTTCGTCGGAGGTTGTAACGAATTGGCATAGGAAGGATGGTTGACATCATTTCAGAAGAAACGCGGCGATAGTCTTTCCTTCCTCGCGGAAATCCCCTTCGGCCACCTCCCGCTGAGCGCGTCGATACCAGTAGCGGGCGTTGTCCAAATCGCCCTCGATGCGGTGCAGCCAGGCGTGGACCCATGCACCTTCGGCGCTCGTATCGTCCTGGGCGATTTGGTGAGCGGTCTCCCATTCCCCGTGCAGTCCGTGCCACAAGGCCCGGAGTAATGAGGCGGCAGCGGCCGGAGGGGCGCCAGTCTTCAGACTGTCAAGAAAGGCGGCGACCTCTGCGTTCATGAATGCCCCTTTGGCGACGTCGCTCGCCCGCTGATGATGATGTTTGATCAAAGCGTCAATGTGGAAACTTGAACGATCGTGGCCCCGGGCCTTCGAGGCGAACTCTCATTTGCCTCCCTCCGTCGCGGCGGCTTCGCCAAGGGAGCTGACAGCGACCTTACGGATGCCGAGCTCCGAGCCGCTGGGCGCCACCGGTCAACGCGCCAGCTGCCAACTTATGCAAAGCGGACGCGCAAGCAGTTGACATCAGGACCGAGAAGCGTCGTGAGGAGCGAACAAAAGCAGCGGGTTTGTCGGAATAGCCCCCCGACCGCCTGTCGGAATGCCGCTCGAGAGGTCCCTAAGCTGTTGAAAAGATTGGTGGGCGCACAAGGACTCGAACCTTGGACCCGCTGATTAAGAGTCAGCTGCTCTACCAACTGAGCTATGCGCCCCGTGCGTCGTGATGCGCAGGCCGCGTCCTGTACCAAAGCGACGCCGTCCTGTCCAGTGAGCCGCCAGGCGCCGGGAAGCGGCAGGTCATTTTGTACGGCCGGCCAAGCCAGCGTCAGGAGGGCCGCCAGGCGTGGCCCGTGAGCCGCTCCTCGAAGCAATTTTGCATTCAACCTATTCGGCCCTGATGCCAGCCGCCTTGATGATCGGCCACCACTTCTCGATTTCCGCCTTATGGAATGCAGCCAGCGCCTCCGGCGTCTGCTCGCCGCGAGACACAATTTGCTGTCCGAGGCCTGCGAGCCGCTCACGCACCGCAGACTCGGCCAGCGCATCCACGGCGGCTGCATTGAGCTTCGCGATGATATCGCGGGGCGTGCCTTTTGGTGCGAACAGCGCGTTCCAGACGGAACAATAGAACCCAGGCAATCCAGCCTCGTCCACCGTCGGAATCGCCGGGGCGGAGGCGAGACGGCTCTTGCCCATCACCGCGAAGGCCTTGATATTGCCGCCGCGAACCTGCGGCAGAGATGTGGTCTGGTCGGCGAAAATCAAATCGATCTGTCCGGCAACGAGATCCTGCATCGCAGGAGCGCCGCCGCGATAAGGCACGAACCGGAAGCGCGTGCCGGTCGCTTTCTGAAAGAAGACGCCGTGGATCTGCTGCGGACTGCCGACGCCGGCGGTGCCTGCAGCGGCCGTGTCCGGGTTCGCCTTCAGCCAGGCGATGAGGCCCTTAAGGTCGTCCGCCGGGAGAGTTTTCCTGCCGACGATCAGGTTTACGTTGTTTGAGGTCAGCAGGACGGGTTCGAAATCATTCAATACGTCGTACGCAAGCGTCTGAGTGGCGCCGTTCACCACATGCGTGCCCCAGAAGCCTGCGACAAGCGTGTAGCCGTCAGGGGCGGCGCGAGCGACGCGGCCGACGCCGATGCTGCCGGCTGCACCGGTCACGTTTTCGATGACCACCGGCTGACCGAGCGGCGCCCGCATCCGCTCGGCCATGACGCGCGCCAGCGTATCGATCGGCCCTCCCGCCGCGAACGGCACCACAATGGTGATTGGACGCAACGGAAATGCTTGCGCTGCAGCGGGATTTGATCGCGCGATGGCGCATGTTGCCGCCAGCGCTGCGTCGACGATCAGCCGGCGCCTGGTCATCGGCGCAGGCTCGAACGCGACGATCTTTCCCGTCATTATATCGCCCTCGTCACGCCGATCGCATCGACTGGCCCCCTCCCTACTTTCCCCCGCCAGCCGGCGAGGGTACGGAGGGGGCGCCTTGTTCCGGCCCGCGCAGCGGACGTTCCTCCATCAAGATCAATGTCGCGAGGGAGGCGACGAGAAATCCCTCTGCTGCCGCGAAGACCCAGCGGAACACGCTTGCGAAATCAAATTCAAGGTTGCCCACCTTGGCCGCGACTGCGGCGGCGCTTCCTCCCCGTTCAACTGTAGCGCCCATCCCGGCGAGGAGGATAGCGCCCATCGCGGCGACCGCAAAGGCGCTTGCCAGCGCGCGGAAGAAGTTCATGGCGCCCATGGCGACGCCCACCTGATGGTTCGGCACTGCGTTCTGGATCGACACGGTGCACACCGGATAGACCGTGCCGATCGCGATGCCGACAACGCTCATGATGGCGATCACGCCCCAGAGCGCAAGCGCAGGCTTAAAGATCAGCAAGCCAAGCCCGGCGATGCCGACCGCGAGGCCTACCTCCGGGACCCATTTGTACCTTCGCATGTGCAGCATGGCGCGGCCCGAAAGGATCGAGCCCGGCGTGGTCAGCGCCAGCGGGACGAGCGCCAGCCCGGAATCGGCGGCGGAAAGGTGGTGCACGAGCTCGTAATAGAGCGGCACGAAGATCACCAATCCGATCGACGCACCCATGGCGAAAGAATTCGCTGCAGTGCCTGTGTACATAACCGGTTCTGCCAGCACCGACAGTGGCAAGAACGGCTCGGGGGCGCGGACCAGCCACCAGCCCAGCCCCACTGACAGCATAACGGCGCCCGCAACGAGAGCGATAATCGGCGCCGACATCCACGCGAACCGCGTGCCTCCCCAGGTCAGCGCGAGAAGCATTAGAACCGCGGACGCCATCATCAGGCCGGCGCCGAGAATATCGAGCCGGTGCCGGCGGTCGTGGCGCGGCAGCTTCCGAAGGCGCGTGTAGGTCGTCACGGCGGCGGCAAGTGCGAGCGGAAGATTGATCCAGAAGATCAGCGACCAGTGGAAATGCTCGGCAAGAACGCCGCCCAGGATCGGACCTCCGACCCCGGAGGTCACCCAGACGACCGCCATGTAGGCCTGGTAACGCCCACGCTCCCGCGGCGCGATCGCGTCGGCCATGATCGCCTGCGCCACCGGAAGGATGCCGCCCCCGCCGACCCCTTGCAGGGCGCGGCCGAAAATGAGCGCGAGCATGTTGGGCGCCGCCGCACTTGCGACCGAGCCAAGCGCGAAAATTCCGATGCTGGCGAGCATCACGGTACGCCGGCCGTGAATGTCGCTCAGCTTCCCATAAAGCGGCGCAACCGCCGTGGACGTCAGGAGATACGACGTCACGATCCAGGAGAGGTTTTCGAAGTCGTTGAAATAGCGCCCGATGGTCGGCAAGGCAGTGGCGACGATCGTCTGGTTGAGGGCCGCCAGGAAGACCGTCAGCATCAGCCCCAGGAATATCGTGCGCGCCTCAGCAGGCGTGAGCGTGCGCGCCTTTTCCCCCGTCGGCGCACAGGAACTTGTGGCGCCGGACACGGCCTCGCGCAGCGGAGCGCCAAGTTTTGCCTTGGACTGAATCAAATTCACGCGCAACATTACCTGATTAGTGTGCCGCAGGCCAGCACGCGTTCATGGACGTGCTTGTCAACAATGCCGGCATGGGCCTGCTCGGCGCCGCGGAAGAGTCCTCGACGGCACAGGCTCAGGTGCTGTTCGATGTGAACGTCGTCGGCGTCCTGCGCATGACCAATGCGGTGTTGCCGACAATGCGACGTCAAGGGAAGGGCAGAATCGTTAACCTGAGCTCGGTGCAGGGGTTCATCCCGGCTCCCTATTTCGCGCTTTATGCGTCGACCAAAAATGCCGTTGAAGGCTATTCCGAATCGCTTGACCACGAACGGCGGCCGTTCGGAATCGCGTTGTATCGGTCGAGCCCGCCTATACCCGTAGGTCATTCGAAAACAATCTCGCCAGGCCGGATCGGTTGCTTGATATCTATGAGTCTGCGCGCGCTGGCATGAAGGCAGTTGCGCGGAAAGCGATGGAAAAAGGCGATGCGCCCGAAGCGGTAGCCGAGACCATTCTGGCGGCTGCGACCGATCCCGCTCCGAAGAGGCGCTATGCGGCGGGGAAAATGGCGCGCCAGGTCAGTTTCCTGCGCCGTTTCGTCTCCGCATCCGCATTCGACAAGAGCCTGCGAAAGCAGCTCGGGCTGCCGGTCTGACGTCGACATCACGACACGACGCGAACGGTTTGATTCAAGCTGCGCATGTACGTCGCTGCTGCGCCAAAACCGAAGCTCGCGCCGCTATCCAACGCAGTTTATCGACGTACTGCAGCTGCCCGGCGGAACCCGTTCCCGTTCTCCGGCAGTGCTGCCGGACAAGGATATGCAGCGCGCTTTCGTGCGCGATTTTTCTGATGAGGCGCGCTACTATCAATTCAGCGACGCTCTCGCTCGGCAAGCCCACCGGCTTCGCCGTGGCGCGCAAGCGCCGCCTCGTGCGCCTCCTCAAGGACCTGCCGGCCGACAATCAGCATGCAATGTCTGCCGACGACCGTTCGGGGATTGCATCGCTGCCGCCTGAGCAAAGAGGGAGCGTTCGTCAGCAACGAGAGGAGTACGCGTCATGGTCAGTTGGACACCGGACCCCAGTTTCTATCCCTCACCCCGCATGGCGATGAAGGCGGCGCCCGAGACGCTGGCCTACGTCGCGGCCTTCGATCCGGACCGCAAGGCGCCCGATGCGATCGCCGTGGTCGACGTCGATCCCAAGTCCGAGACCTACTCCAAGATCGTCGGCACCACGGCGATGCCGAATGCCGGCGACGAACTGCATCACTTCGGCTGGAGCGCGTGCTCGTCCTGCCTTTGCCCCAATGCTCCCCACCCGCATATGGAGCGGCGCTATCTGGTGGTGCCGGGTCTGCGCTCCTCGCGCATTCATGTCCTCGACACCAAGCCCGACCCCAAGAAGCCCAAGATCGTCAAGGTTATCGAGCCGGCAGAGGTCGCGGACAAGGCTGGCTACACTCGCCCGCACACGGTGCACTGCGGCCCTGAGGGTATCTATGTCGCCGCGCTCGGCAACCGCGAGGGCAAGGGGCCGGGCGGCGTGTTCCTGATGGACGCCGAGACTTTCGACGTGCGGGGCCGGTGGGAGATTGACCGCGGGCCGCAGCACTTCGCGTACGACGCATGGTGGCACCTGGGCTATGACACGCTGGTCACGAGCGAATGGGGCACGCCCGACACGTTCGAGAACGGGCTGATCCCCGAGGTGCTGCTTGGCGCCAACTACGGCCGGCGGCTGCACTTCTGGGACCTGCACAACAGGAAGCACCTGCAGACCATCGACTTCGGCGACAAGTATCAGCTCGTGTTCGAGTTGCGTCCTGCTCACGACCCGACGAAGGCCTACGGCTTCGTCAACTGCGTGGTCAGCCTGGAGAACCTCTCATCCTCGATCTGGACCTGGTACAAGGACGGCGACAGGTGGGCGGTCAAGAAAGTGATCGAGATTCCCGCCGAACCGGCGAACGAGGATCAGCTCCCGCCGCTGCTCAAGGGCTTCAAAGCGGTGCCGCCCCTTGTCACGGACATCGACCTGTCGATGGACGACAAGTTCTTGTATGTCGCCTGCTGGGGTACCGGCGATCTGCAGCAGTACGACGTGTCCGACCCGTTCAATCCCAAGCTCGCCGGCAAGGTGCGCATTGGCGGTATCGTGTCGAAGGCGACGCATCCCGGCGCCAGGAAGGGCGCGCTGAGCGGCGGGCCGCAGATGGTCGAGATCAGCCGCGACGGCAAGCGCGTATACTTCACCAACTCGCTCTACGGCGCCATTGATCCGCAGTTCTATCCGGATGGCATCGAGGGCTGGATGGTGAAGCTCGATGCCGACCCAAACGGCGGCATCGCTTTCGATCCAAAATTCTTTGTGCAGTGGCCCGCCTCTCACCGCCCGCACCAGGTGCGGCTCGAAGGCGGCGATTGCTCGTCCGACTCGTACTGCTATCCCTGAGCCACACACCTTTTCGGTGGCCGACTCGCGTTTCGTCCCATCGTGCGGCATGAATGACGTTTGGCAATGGCTGACGTTTGCCGGGCTCGGCGCCTTTCACGGGCTCAACCCCGCGATGGGTTGGCTGTTTGCCGTGGCGCTGGGCCTGCATCGGCAAAGCCGAGCGATTGTGGCGGCCTCCCTCCTTCCCATCGCGATCGGCCATGCTGCCTCGGTCGCATCCGTTGCCAGCCTCTTGGTCATTGCCGGCTATCTCGTTCCCTCCGACGTCGTGCGCGTCGGCTCGGCCCTGCTGCTGTTGGGCTGGGCGGGCTATCACTGGCGCTTTGGCCATCGCCACCGCGTGCGTTTTGGCATGCAGGTGGGGCTTTGGGGACTTGCCGCCTGGTCGTTCCTGATGGCGACCGTGCACGGCGCCGGGCTCATGCTGTGGCCGGCGCTGATGCACACGTGCCTAGCCGGCGAGGCGGGTCAGGCTGGGCCGGTCGCGGCAACCCTGGCCGGAGTCGGAATTCACACGCTGGCGATGGCGGCAACAGCGGCGATTATTGCCGTGCTCATCTACGAATGGGTCGCACTGGGCCTCTTGCGACGTGCTTGGCTGAACCTCGACTTGCTCTGGACATTTGCCCTGGTCGCCACTGGCACGATGCTTCTGCTTGCCTGATGTCGAGGGGCACACCAATGCGACGGCATTCCGGCCGCGTTCTCAGTGGTCAGAAACCCGCCGACTTCCTGGTATAGCAGGTCAGAACATTCAGCTTGTGATCACATGAAGACTGCCAAAGCATTCGGGCTTATCTTCCCGCTCACGCTGGCGCAGACGGAGTGATTGAGTCGACGTGTCCGCGCATGGAGTTGGGTCTCGGATGCTTACAAGTCGATCGCCAGACCGACAGCCGCTATCGGGTCAGGCGCCGGCATGTTGGACGCGCCGCCGCTGGTCGCGGCGGCGGCCGGTGTTCCTCAGAGAGCGGACCTGCTTCCGCTGGCACCCGCCATGGCCGTGGCAGGCCATAGCCCGCCGCCAGCGCCGCGATAAAGATCACAGGAAGTTGGCCCCCAAGCCAGACGCAACCAGTCGCCATCTCGAACCGCAGGCTGGACGCAGCCGATGATCGGGGCGTGTCGTTCCGCTGGAAGGACTGTCGCATCGAAGTTCCTGGCCGCTGGAAACCGTGGCGACCGCGCCACACGAGTTTATCCGCCGGTTCTTGATGCGCGCTCTCCCCAAGGGCTTTGGCGACTGCCGACCGTCGCTTTTCGCTCACATCTCTGCGACGGACCCTTAATTCCGATATGAAAGTGTCGGGACAGTCTCTTCCTCAAGGCAACTTTCGATGACATAATCCTTCGACGCCCGTCCGATATGCCTTTGGCCCCGGAACCCGCCTATCGAGCAACGCTGGGTTCAAGCTCCGGCTCACTCAGAGGAGGAAACATGAGAATCCTGATGATTGGCTTGGTCGCGTTGGGAGCGGTGGCGGCTTCCGTCCCGCAGGCACAGAGTCAGAGCAGTGCCCGCCCGACCATGGCAAATGAAGCGGACTTCCGCCGCGCGATGAAGGAACTCTCGAACTGGGGACGATGGGGAAATGACGACGAACTCGGCGCGGCCAACCTGATCACTCCCGCGAAGCGGAAACAGGCCTTGGCTTTAGCCACAGAAGGCCTGCCGGTTTCGCTCGCGCATGATGTCGTGCAGGAACATGCCGCGGACGCACCCAATATCCTGGAGCGCACCCTGGGTCCGGTGAATCCGACCGGCACCGCCGACAGATACCAGTACACGGGCACTTATCACGGCATCGTCCACAGCCATCTCGACTCCTTGGACTGCCACATGATGGTCGACGGCAAAGGCTACAACGGAGTGGCGATGGAAGACATCACGGCCGCAGGCGGTTGCCCGAAAGGAAGCATCAATGCATTGAAAGATGGTATTGTCACACGAGCCATCCTGTTTGATGCGACACTCCTGCCGGGGAAGGCGACTGCTCAAGGGTGGCTGGAGCCGGGAACCGCGATCCATCGGGAAGACCTCGAGGCCCTGGAAAAGCTGGAGCACGTGACGGCGTCGGCAGGTGACGTCATCCTTCTCTATACAGGGCGTTGGAAGCGGCGTGCCGCGCTCGGCGCTTGGCCAAGGGAAACCGGGTTCGCCGGCTATCACGCGGACGTTGCGTATTTCCTGAAAGAACGGGGCGTGTCCTTCATCGGAGGCGACGGGCCAAACGACGTCGTGCCCACAGGTTTGCCGGCATCAGTCCCAAATCCGTTGCATCGGCTGGCGCTGGTCGCGATGGGCATAAACATTTTCGATAATCTCGATTTCGAGCGAGCGGTCGAGCAGGCGAGGCGGCTTAATCGTTTCGAGTTTCTGTTCACGGCTGCGCCGCTGCGCATCGAAAAAGGAACAGGATCGCCGCTCAATCCGTTGGCGATTTTCTGAACTGGCAGAAGAGTCACAGCCGCCACGAAAGGGATCGCGATGAGAGTACTGCGATGCACATTCGGAGCGTCCAAACGACTGCGCTGACGGCTATTACCGTAGTGGCGACCGTTGGCACCGAGCGCGAGAACTTGCGCATGATGATCTCCTTTGCCCCGCGTTACAGTTGGCCATGAGTCCAGCGCGTGGATAGCAACGTTTCCGCATCGGCCTTAGGCCTCGATGCAAGTTGGGGGCCAAGAAACGAACCGCCGCGGAGGAATGAAGCCATCGGCGTGATCATCGCCTATATCGCCGACCGTGGGGCGGCGCATCGAGATCATGCAACGGGCGCCGGAACAGGCGACTCGATAAACATACGCCCGAAGGCGCAAAACGGAAAGCCGATCTACAATATGGCGGCACCCGATCGCGCGTCGGGCAAGGAGGTCACCCTATAAAGCAGCGCTGCCCTGACGGCATGGATGTCAACAACAGTGAGGCTGACAGCACGTAGCGCATGGCTTAGATTGTGAACCGTCGAGAAGGCAAAGCCAGCAAGTTATCATTCCCGCTGGGTAGCCGCCGCGGCCAGCGCCGTTCTCAAAAAGAAACGGGCTTGTTCGGGAGGATTCCATGTCGATTCGTACCATGCCCTATATCCTGGCGGTGGTTGCGTTCATGGCCTTTGGCTTTCCGCCAACCAATGCCCAACAGAAGCCGCAGCCCCTGCAATCGCTGCGTCTCTATGTTCTTGACTGCGGCATCATTACACCTCCCAACGTCGACAACTACGGCTTGAAGCCGAACGAAGTGGCCGACACAAGAATGGTCACGCCCTGTTTCCTGATCGCTCACCCGCGCGGAACCCTGATGTGGGATACCGGCGAAATTCCCGACAGCGCCTTCAAGGATGGCGCCTCACCCCAGAAGCTGAATAACTACACGGTCGATCGCCCGCTGCTCCCTCAACTCGCCGCGATCGGCTACACCCCGGCCAACATCACTTATATGGCGCTCTCCCACTACCATGGCGATCACGTCGCCAACGCCAGCCTGTTCGCCAAATCCACCTGGATCGTGCAGAAGGGCGATCGCGATCCAATCCTCGCCCCGCGGTCGGCAGGAAGCCGCGTACCCGACCCGAAATTTTTCGAGGGACTCGCCGACAGCAAAACGGTTGTGCTGAATGGCGAGGATCATGATGTGTTCGGCGATGGCGCCGTGGTCATCAAGTTCACACCGGGTCATACGCCCGGGCACCAATCGCTGTTCCTCAAGCTCGCCAACACCGGGAACGTTCTGCTATCGGGCGATCTCTACCACTATCCCGAAGAGATCACGTACAAGAAAGTTCCGGTCACCGACCCGAACAGGGAGCAGACCGCAAAGAGCCGTGAGATGATCGAAGAATTCGTGAAACAGAACCACGCGCAGCTGTGGATTCAGCACGACTACAATGCCGGGATTAAGCGGAAGATCGCTCCCGAGTTTTACGACTGAAGCCTGCATCTCGGCGCGGCGGGACTCGCCGTTCCTGCCCAGTCACATCATCCCGCGCGACATGCTCCACGCTGTACCTTGCAGCCCTTTTTCCGCTTTGTTCCGCACAGAGTTGCAAGGTTTCTTGCAAGGTTTTCTGCGGCCGAGAGGGCCGCCCCAGGGCCGCCTGCGCCGTCGCTCATAGAGCGCTCGCGCGACATCGTGCGCACGAGCTTCACGCTCGGGCGGTGCGTAACCCATGTCTCCCGTATAAACTGTTACCCATCTCCCAGGAAGGGCACTGGCTGTTGCGATCGGGGGTTCAAAACGGAGGTCCGCTACCATCGTTCCCCCCGACCGGATTGGCCGTTGTTCACCCTACAGCTCGAAGCTGCATAAGCTCCGTCGCGAGTTCCGGCGAACGCCGCGCGTTATCTGCGCAGTCGCACGTTCTCCAATTACATGTTCATATCAGACAGTGGAAGCAGTGATTACTCTCGCAGCGCTCAAACCAATGCTCTTTATTGCTCTCGGCGCAGCTCCTCGACTGTGATGATCCCCAGTCCGGCCGTTGCGTAGCCGGTTGGGTATGGCTTTCGCTCATTCAACGAATCTGAGCGCGCCCCCTCGGCCGCCGGACAGAAGATCGGCAGAACGCGGAGCGCTACCCGTAAGCCTTTTCGGGAGCAACGTTTGTTCGGCCGCCTCACGCGCGGCCGAGGACGAGCGGAGGAATTCGACTAGCTCCTCGGCCGTTATCACGTCGGCGAACAGGCGCACCATATTGTTGAGAGTCGCGTTATGCTCGGCGTCGGTATTCGTCGCGTTGCCGTCGGCGACGAAGACGACCTTGTAGTTCATCTGCATCGCGTCGCGTGCAGTTGATTCGCAGCATACATTGGTCGCGGTTCCGGTGATGATGAGCGTGTCGATCCCGCGCGCTTGCAAAATGTCGTGCAGATCGGAGGAGCCGGGCACGAATGCACCGAAACGAGTCTTGTCGACGATGAGGTCATTCGCCTGCACCTCAAGCTCCGGCCAAAGCTCGAAGCCGTGGCAGCCGCGGCAGAAGGTTTCATTCAGCGCCTTGCGGCGCTCGGGCGTCGCAAAGCAGGTGAACCACGTCGACCATCGGACGATTGCTGTGTCGTCAATCAAGTACCGGATGAAAATGTTGAGGCCGCCCGCCGCGCGGACCGCGGCGCTGATCCGATTGACGTTCGGCACGATCTCCCGCGCCTGGGGAATCTCGACCGTGGCGCCGGCCCCCATGAATCCATTCGGGAGATCGACGATGATGTGCGCGGTCCGCGCGGGATCGAGATGATCAAACATGTGAGTGCGGCCCCGCGATGCCCTCACGCGATCCATCACAGCAGGAGAAATTTCGATTTTATGCATGCTCACCTCCCTCTATGCGTGAGCATCCGCTCGCCAGGTACCGCTATCGTAGCGGAAAACGATCTTCCGCTGCTCTTCTGGGTGGCTCCAAACAGGAGCTCCTCGGAAACCGCTTATTCTGCTGCGACGAAACCCCTCAAAATCCTGGTCGAGACGGCCCCCGTGGGCCCAAATCGCGGAAGCTGTACCTCAGGCCAGATCGTCAAGCACGGCGGCCAGTTCGCCTGGCATGTCGACCATGACGCTGTGACCGCAGCGCATTTTCATGATTTGCTATCCGGCGACACCTTCATATTTCTTGGCGAAGAACCGAAAGGGACTCGGATCCCAAGCATCGGCAAGGATGAAGATTCGCCGCTTGATTGCCTCCGCTCGACCTGAAAGCAGGATCGGCATTTCAAAGGTAGCAAGCGCCTGCGGCATACAGCGCCGGTTCACCCGATCCAGCCTTTCGGGCCTTACGTTGAACATTTCGGCGGACAGCGGCGCTACCATACCGGAATGCTGTTCCCGCGCTACTCCGCGAATGCCTTCTAAAAATTGTCTGGCCACCTCGGGCGCCAAAGCCTTCCGCAAGAGGCCATGACACGAATCTCCGTGCTCAGGGACCAACGCATCCAAATAAACGAGAGTCTTGATGCGTTCCGCCATCCGATCGGCCACGCGCGTGATGACCATGCTGCCGTAGGAATGGCAGCACAGGACAACTTGGTCGAGTTCTTCAGCTTCAATGCAGCGGCGACGTCTCGAACGTGAGTTTCGAGCGTAATCGCCTCGCTTGAGGCATGGAAGCGCTCGCCGACGCCAGTGAGTGTCGGTGTAACCACGGCGTGACCCCTCTCACGCAGCTCGTACGCGGTGTAGCGATAATACCAGCCTCCATGCCATGCGCCATGTACAAGGACAAAGTTGGCCATCATATCCCCCGCATTGCCTGAAGACCTTCTGGACCAGCGTCTTGCGATTCACGCTGTAACGTCGACGTCCGTGAAGCCCTACATCGCCGCGCGCGTGGGCGGCGCCCGGTCGCGCGCGCTTGGTAAGCGCGAGACGTCGCTTGTCCGTCCATGACTCAGCCCGCCTCAGCGCGTTGCCTCATCCCGAGGGATGATGGCGTCACCATCTGCTGACGGTCGGCCGGCGACAGGAGATTATTCTCACCCCAGCTTCGCCACTTCGGCATGGATGCGTAGCAGCTCAGGGATTGTGCGGGGATCCCGTCTTCCGAAGCCGCATTCGGTAGCAATGGAAAACCGTGGAACGTATTTCCGGGCGACGGCGAGGCGTTTGCTGCGATTGCGGTCACGGCGGTGTATCGGTCAGGGCATACGATCGCAATCTGCCCTGAGTGTGTGGTACGGCATGCCAGCAGGAGGTGGGTCGATGGCCCGGCGCGGCGAATGCTGCGTTCGTCCTCAACATGCAGCGCAAGCTGTACAGGTGGAGTGACGCGGATCCCGACAAAGGATTCGCGGACTTGTTCAATCGGGTATGTGATCGCCGCACGCTCGGCCATGCTTGGCAAAGGCTCGCTCGCAACGCGGGGAGCCGGACACCCGGCACGGATGGGATGACGCGGCGCAAGGTCGAAGAGCGGCAAGGCGGTGTGGAGCGGTTTCTTGAGGATATCCGAGAGGAACTGCGCTGCGGAAACCACCGCCCCGAGCTGGTGCGCCAACGGTTGATCCCGAAGGCCGGCAAGCCGGGACAATTCCGGCCGCCTGGCATCCCGACGCTCAAAGACCGACTGGTGCAAATGGCCCTGAAAATCGACGACGCCGATCGGCATGACGGCGAGCATCTGGTCGTTGCGCCGGAACGGTGCAGCCTTGGCGTGGCGGGTCCAGTCGGGCTTGAAGGCGATCTGGGTGACCTTGCGGGCGTTGGCCCAGGCGGCGGCGATGCGCTCGGCGCCCTTCGGGCTGCCGCCATGCAGCAGCACCATGCCGGGGTGCTTGGCGTGGGCCTGGTCGAGGCGGTCCCAGATGGCGCGGTGGTCGTTGAAGTCGAGACCGCCCGTGAAGGCAACCTTGGGGCCGGCCGGCAGCAGCACCTCGGTCTCGCGGCAACGAAGTCGCGGCTGTCGATCATCGCTGCCGTGAGGGTGCGGTGGTTGACCATCGACCCGGCGCGCGGGCGCCAGGCTGAGCCGGTGTGGCGCTCGTAGAGATCAGCGGCGTGGTCGCGGAAGAGCTCCATGGCGTCGCGGCGTTCGACCAGCGTGAGGCCCTGTGGGACCAGGCGTTCGAGTTCGACCGAGCGGATTTCCGAGCCGTCCTGCTCCTTCTGGCTGCGCTTCTGGGCGCTCTCGTTGTCGTCGAGTTCGCGCCGGACGCGGTCGGCAGCGCGATGAAACAGGTTGACGGTCGAAGCCGCACGATAAGCGAATCATCGACATCAAACCTGAGCCGTGGTGGAACGGGCCGACGGTCGTCATGCTGACGTTGTTTCCAAATCTGATCGTGCAGCAGCAATCGAACAGCATGTCGACGCGCCAGATCATGCCGCGCGGCACCGGCGCCTTCGACTTTACCTGGACTCATTTCGGCTTCGAAGACGACGACCCCGACATGGCGCTGCGTCGCCTGCGACAGGCGAACATGTTCGGACCGGCGGGCTATGTGTCGGCCGATGACGGCGAGGTGCTCGAATTCTCTCAGGAGTGCTACGAGCGGGATTCAAGCCGGAGCACGCTCGCAGAGCAAGGCGGCCGCGACTGGAGCGGATCGAACCATGTCATCACGGAGAACGTGCTGCGCGGCATGTACGCCTACTGGCGCAAGGTCATGGAGATTTGAGCGATGCCGGACATGAGGGCGGAGTCTGCATGCTCGGCTCGCGCATTCGCCCGCACTTGGGCAGGCGCCATAGCATTTCACGATTGAACGATTTGTCTAAGTAGCTCGACTATTCCTTCTTGCTGGCGTTATAGTTGAATAGATATAGCGAAACCCTTTCACAGGCGAGGACGAGAAAAGGAACAGGCGTTGCCGCAGACGCGCGGCGGCAGGCTTCGATTGTGCTGGGCGATGGGGTCGCAGGTATCGATGAGCGATCCCCGCGCAGCGACATGCTTAGCTTCCTTCCGGAGCTAGGCGGACTCAACGAAAAGGAGACATCCATGGCAAAGATTGTATGCGTTCTCTATGACGATCCCGTCGACGGCTATCCGAAGACCTACCCCCGCGACGATATTCCGAAAATCAACGCCTATCCTGACGGCCAGACGACGCCCCGCCCAAAGGGGATCGACTTCAAGCCGGGAGAACTCCTCGGCAGCGTCTCGGGAGAGCTCGGCCTTCGAAGGTTCCTCGAAAATGCCGGCCACACGTTCGTGGTGACGTCCGACAAGGATGGGAAGGATTCGCGCCTGGACAAGGAATTACCCGACGCGGAAATCGTCATCTCGCAGCCGTTCTGGCCGGCGTATATGACAGCGGAGCGGTTCGCCAAGGCACCCAAGCTCAAGCTTGTGGTGACGGCGGGCATTGGTTCCGATCATACGGATCTTCAGGCGGCGATGGACCGCGGCGTCACGGTCGCGGAGGTCACCTATTGCAATAGCATCAGCGTGTCCGAACATATCGTCATGATGATCCTCAGCCTGGTCCGGAACTATATCCCGTCCTATCAATGGGTTGTAAGGGGCGGATGGAACATCGCCGATTGCGTTACTCGCTCCTACGATATCGAGGGGATGCACATTGGCACGGTTGCCGCGGGTCGGATCGGGCTCGCAGCCTTGCGGCGCCTCAAACCGTTCGATGTCAAGCTGCATTATACCGACCGCCACCGACTTCCGGCAGGAGTCGAGAAGGAGCTCGATCTTACTTTTCATCCGAATGTGGAATCGATGGTGCGGGTCTGCGACGTGGTGACGATCAATTGCCCGTTGCATCCGGAAACCGAGAATATGTTCAACGCGCAGCTGATCTCGAAGATGAAGCGCGGCGCCTATATCGTCAACACTGCGCGCGGAAAGATCTGCGATCCGAACGCGATTGCTCAGGCCCTGGAATCCGGCCAGCTCGCCGGTTATGCGGGAGACGTATGGTTTCCGCAGCCTGCACCGAAAGACCACCCCTGGCGTTCGATGCCGCATCACGGAATGACGCCGCACATTTCAGGCACGAGCCTCAGCGCACAGGCGCGCTATGCCGCGGGCGTGCGTGAGATCCTTGAATGCTGGTTCGACAAACGTCCAATCCGCAATGAATACCTGATCGTGGACGGCGGCAAGCTCGCCGGAGCAGGGGCGCATTCCTACAGCGCAGGCAACGCCACCCGCGGATCGGAAGAAGCTGCCCGTTTCAAGACCAGCTGAAGTGGCATCGATGGAGTCCGTCCCATGACCTTGACAGGCGGCTGTATTCGCTGGGCTGGTGCAAGCACCAGCCCGCGATGCCGCGGCCTCCCGCACTACATCCCGCACCTGGCTCCCCGAGCCTGCGTCGCCTGCTGGCTCGGCGAGTGCTTGCAATTTCGCTGTATGCAGTGAAATATAGCGAGGACTCCACGGGAGGTCATCATGCGGCTCACGACAACCGGAATCCTCTTCACTGCTATGGTCCTTGCGGTTTCTGCTACCGCACAGACTCCCCCGCCTCCGACCGCCACTGTTCGTAAGGTGGTGGCCGCTACCAAGCTCCCAACCGTGACGAACGTACCGCTGTATTTCAAAGTCCAGAGCATCACGCTCTCGCCCGGCCAGAAGAGCGCCCTTTCGGGGATCAATAGCGTCCTATACCAGCTGTCAGGATCAACCGATGTTTCTGGTGTCGGCGAGACCAAAACGTTGAGTGCCGGAGACGGATTGTTGATGGCGGCCGGCACGACCGTCGAGCTGAAGGCGATCGGCGGCGCACAATCGGTCGTGCTCCAGTTCGTTCTCTCCCCGGCTTCAGATCTGGACCGGCCCGCCACAACGGGTCTGGCCGAAGTGAAGGAATTGTACCGAACCGCGGCGCCGATCCCCGATCTGAAGTCAGGCCCTCATGATCTCAACCTGACGCAGGTCACCTTCCCGGCCGGGATGCCTTCCAACGCGCCACACTATCGGTCCGGAGCCGCTCTGTACTACATCGTTTCGGGAACCGGTGCGAATACCGTCGGCGGGAAGACGGAAGCAAAGGGACCGGGTTCCCTCATCTACGAACCGTATGGTCTCGTCCATCAGTGGGGCAACCCGGGCAGCGAGCCGCTGACATTTGTGAGCTTCAACATCAACCAAGAAGGTGTCGCAGCCGTGCTTCCGGGCGCACCGCCGCGGACTCAATAGCCACTAGGAGGAAACTGACCCGGCAGGACCGCGCCACCGGGTAGCAGAAGTTTCATGCGCTGCAGGTCGACTTCGCGGCTGCGGTGCGGTAGCTTCCCAGATTAGGATAGCCACAACAATAACTGCTTCACTTCATTGGTTCGTCTTGAGCACCAAAACAACCTAAAGTTGACAAAACCTAGATGGGCCATATAATAATGCGTTCAGTTATCATGGTTATCAGGAGATAAGTAAGAGCACCCGGAATAGCCTCAGATTTTCGAAATTCCCTGTTATTTTCCCTGTTCTCAGGGAATTTTGGACCGCCGGGTGTTTCCTCCGACGACTATTGCGCCTTTAGGATATCAGCAATCTGATCTACTCGCCGTAGTCTGGCATCAGCGCGGCTGTGGTCAGGCCGGTCCTGCGTAGTTCCGTCCAATCCGCTCGGGCCCGTTCGACCGCGGCGAGATGCCCGGCGCAGCGATCGCGAGCGGCCTCCAATCGCCGGTTCTTTTGCGACGAACAAAGTCGGTGGTAGCGCGTCAATAGAGGGCCCAGCCGATGCCTCGGGTCGCCGGCAAAATAGACATCCAACACCGCAACGACATTGATCAGCCTGCCAAGACGGCCCAGCCTGGTTGGCGCCTCGAACACAGCGCGCGCAACGTATTCGAAATCGAAATCCTCGTTGAGATCAATGAATTCATCGCCCGAGAGCGCGGCGATCACAAGAGACGCCTCGCCGCGGACGACTTCAGGCAGGCGATTGAAGAATTCTGTCAGCTGATCGATCAAGCGATTGCCCGATACTGCCGCGCTTCCATGCATCGAAGTCGTGTCGGGGATTGCATCGCTACGCATGGATACGTTATATTCATACAAATATAGCGCTGTCCAGCGCCAGTGTTCCGGCCGGGATCGGCTTGCAGGGCGGGTCTCCTCACAATCGTTGCTAACTAAGGTACCTGCTCAACTCTGAGATAACTCGCGGATTCTGCATGGCAACCAAGTCAACGCCGGCACAACGCTGAAGGGCGCTTTCGAAGTCATGATCATCCACTGTAGCAAGCTCACGACGTGCGGGGCTCTGGACGATGGCGAGACGATAAAGCTGGGATTTCTCGACCAAGGCCGCAATCCCATATCCCTGTTGCTTTCCTTTGAAGACGCTGAATCGATCGCGATGACATTGCCCCGACTGCTGACGCAAGCCGTCAAGGCCCAGACCGGGCAGGATAATTCCCGCTATGTGTTTGCTTGGCCAATGGCTCCTGGAGGGCGTTGAGGACCATCAGTCATTGATCCTGACGTTGACAACGGTCGACGGCTTTGAGGTGTCATTCCGGATTCCTCACGCGACCTGTCGGACGCTGGGGTGGTCGCTGCAGCACGACGCGGATGACGACACATCCGACCTTGGAGACTCGCTAGGAGTGGCAGGGAAGCCAGAGATCAACTGAATACCGCGGCGTGCGAAAATGGGATGGCGCAGGCTGGCATAACGCTATATGCAGTGATATATAACGTGTGCCATTGCACGTTCTGCGCTGGCGCGTCGCGCTCGTGAGAGCGCGGCCACTGCGGCTTGGCATAACAGAGCTGCTTTAGAGGCGTAAGATTGACCCTCATGAGCGCGAACAGCACGAAATTCTACATCGATGGCCAGTGGGTCAAGCCGGCTGTCTCAAATCCTTGCGATGTCATCAACCCGGCCACCGAGGAGACGGCGGGACAGATCAGCCTGGGCTCCAGCGCCGACGTGGACCAGGCGGTTGCTGCCGCGCGACGGGCATTCCCCGCCTATTCGACGACCACCGGACGACAGCGGCTCCGCTTGCTGAGAAGGATCATCAGGGGTTTCGAGGCGAGGAGCGGCGAACTGGCGAACGCCATGACGGCGGAGATGGGCTCGCCTATCACCTTCTCCAACAAGGTGCAGACCGTCAACGCGCTGGCTGATTTCAAGGAGATGATTTCGGTTTTGAAATCCTACAAGTTCGAGCGGTTCATGGGCGGCACCCTCATTCGCCGGGAGCCGATTGGTGTGTGCGGTCTCATCACGCCGTGGAACTGGCCGCTCAACCAGATCACATCGAAGCTTGCGCCAGCGCTCGCCGCCGGTTGTACCGCGGTTCTGACGCCGAGCGAAATTGCACCACTGAGCGCGATCATCTTCACTGAAATTCTTCCCAAGGCTGGCGTGTCCAAAGGTGTCCTCAACCTTGTGAACGGCGATGGGCCGACGGTCGGCGAGGCGATATCCGGCCATCCCGATATCGACATGGTTTCGTTCACCGGCTTGACCCGCGCCGGCATCCTGGTCGCCAAAGCCGCCGCGAATTCGGTCAAACGTGTGACACAGGAGCTTGGCGGCAAGTCGGCCAACATCATCCTACCGGATGCGGATCTCGGCAAGGCCATTCCCGCAGGCGTGCTGCGCTGCTTCACCAACACGGGTCAATCATGCCAGGCGCCAACCCGTATGCTGGTGCACGGCTCTCAGCGCGATGCCGCGGTCGCGCTCGCGAAGCAGACGGCAGAAGGCGTCAAGATCGGCGATCCGCTTGACCCTGGGCTACCGGAGCGCTTGAGCGTCACCGGGAACTCCACATCAAATGTGTGTGAGATGCGTTACTCACGTCGCAATACAGCGCACCTGCTAATGTCGTCGTTGCAATTACGGTGCATCAGTCCGGAACGAAATTTGGGAGGACGAGATCATGATCACGAGACGTCGTCTTCTGATCGGCACGGCCGTCGGCTTTGCGGGAGCATCGATAACGCGTGGGTGGATCGCGCCGGCGCGTGGCGAGACCTTCGCGGTCACTCACACCGATGCCGAGTGGCGGAAGCTACTGACTCCAGATCAGTTTGCCGTGCTGCGCATGAGCGCAACCGAGCGGCCATTCACGAGCCCGTTGCTCCATGAAAAACGGCGTGGCAACTTCGCTTGCGTGGGCTGCGACCTGGACCTGTTCTCCTCGGCCACGAAGTACGACAGCGGTACGGGCTGGCCGAGCTTCTGGGCGCCGCTCGAAGGGGCTGTCGGAACCACCAAAGACACGACCTTCGGCATGGTGCGAACCGCTGTTCACTGCAGCCGGTGCGGCGGTCATCTCGGTCACGTCTTCAATGACGGCCCCAAGCCGACGGGCCTGCGCTATTGCATGAACGGTGTGGCTCTAACATTCAAGCCCATCACTGCCTGAGCTGGAACTGAACATGGCTTTGTTTGTGCTGGCCTATCTTGGCGGCCTGCTGACGATCGCGAGCCCTTGCATCCTGCCGGTGCTGCCATTCGTGTTTGCGAGAGCGGACCGCCCGTTCATGCGAAGCGGGCTGCCGATGCTTATCGGGATGGCGCTGACATTTGCGGCCGTTGCGACATTAGCGGCCGTCGCGGGCGGGTGGGCCGTCGAAACAAACCAGTACGGTCGGGGTGCGGCGATCCTGCTTCTGTCGCTCTTTGGACTCGCACTCCTGTTTCCGGCGCTCGCCGATCAGCTTGCCAAACCTTTTGTAGCTTTTGGGGTGCGTCTCTCTGCAACGGCTGAACACGACGCGACCTCACAAGGCGCCACCGTGCTGCCCTCGCTGGTGCTCGGTGTGGCGACCGGCTTCCTATGGGCGCCCTGCGCAGGCCCAGTGCTGGGGCTGATTCTGACTGGCGCGGCCCTCCAGGGTGCAAGCGTCGAGACGTCGCTGCTGTTACTCACGTTCGCGGCGGGCGCGGCGACGTCGCTGGCACTGGCGCTCCTTGTCGGCGGGCGGGTCTTTGCCGCCATGAAGCGCTCGCTTGGGGTCGGCGAGTGGATTCGCCGAGGCCTGGGCGTTGCGGTCCTTGTGGCCGTTGTAGCGATCGCCCTCGGTTTCGACACCGGGTTTCTGACGCGGGTTTCCACCGCCAGCACCGCCGCTCTTGAGCAGGGATTGCTCGACCGGCTCAAGCCGGAGTCGCCCACCCCGCAAACGACGTTATCGGTGGTCATGAACGGTGGTTCGGGGATGATGATGGGCGGTCCCGCGATGACGGGCGGCCCGGCGATGACGATGAAAGGCAAGTCGGCAGATCAATCTGGCGATCTGCCGATCGAGGGCGCCCTGCCTCCTCTAGGCGGCGCGACCGAATGGCTCAATTCCCCGCCGCTGACTCAGGAGGGTCTCAAAGGCAAGGTTGTCCTGATCGATTTCTGGACCTACTCCTGCATCAATTGCCTGCGGGCGCTTCCCTACGTGCGCGCATGGGCCGATAAGTACAAGGATCAAGGGCTGGTGGTGATCGGTGTGCACGCGCCGGAATTCGCGTTCGAGAAAAGCATCAAAAACGTGCGCGCCGCCGTTGCCGATCTCAAGATCAATTATCCGGTCGCGATCGACAACGACTACGCCATCTGGCGCGCGTTCAACAACCAATATTGGCCGGCCCATTACTTCATCGACGCCGAGGGCCGCATACGCCACCACCATTTCGGCGAAGGAGACTATGAGGAGTCGGAGCGCGCCATACAGCAGCTTCTCGCCGAAGCCGGTAAGACCGATGTGTCGGCCGACCTCGTCGCGGTGAACGCGTCAGGCGCCGAGGCCGCCCCCGATATGGACAACGTCGGATCGCCCGAGACATACGTGGGTTACGACAGGGCGGAGAACTTCATATCGCCCGGCGGCCTCGTAGAAGACGCCCGTCACGTCTATGCCGCCGCGACGCCCCGCCTCAACGAGTGGGCGCTGGCGGGGGATTGGACGGTCGGGAAAGAAGACGCGACGCTGAACGAACCTGGCGGCAGCATCGTGTATCGGTTTCATGCGCGCGATTTGCACCTGGTGCTTGGGCCCGGCCCGGGCGGCAAGCCGGTGCGGTTTCGCGTCACCGTCGACGGCGCCGCGCCAGGAGACAGTCACGGCACGGACGTCGATGCGGACGGGCAAGGCATAGTGACCGGACAGCGCCTGTATCAGCTGATACGCCAGAGCGGCAAGATCGCGGATCACACCTTTGAGATTCGCTTTCTCGATCCGGGTGTTCAGGCATACGCATTCACTTTCGGCTGAACTATTTGGGAGCTGGCCATGACCGAATCTCCGACGCGCCTTGCGAAGCAATTCACGTATCTCCCGACCTCTGCGATGATGGCCGCGGCGGCGATCTTTGCCGGATTCGGCCCCGTGACTCCGGGATCGGCGGCCGAGGTCGCGCATGTGATCCCCGCGCCGGCTGTCGACGAGCAGGCCGCATCGGACGGGCAGGCGACGTCGGAGACAGCCGTCCTGGCCGGGGGATGTTTCTGGGGCGTTCAGGGCGTGTTTCAGCACGTGAGCGGTGTGACCAGCGCAGTCTCCGGCTATGCTGGCGGCGAAAAGAAAACCGCCCATTACGAAATGGTCGGATCGGGCAGGACCGGCCACGCGGAATCGGTTCGCATCACATTCGATCCTCGCAAGATCAGCTACGGGCGGATCTTGCAGATCTACTTTTCGGTCGCCCATGATCCGACGCAGCTGAACCGTCAGGGCCCGGACATCGGTACTCAGTATCGTTCGGCGATCTTCCCGGCGAACGCCGAGCAGGCGCGGATCGCCAAGACCTACATCGCGCAACTCAATCAGGCGCATGTCTATGACGCCGCAATCGTCACCAAGATCGAGCCGGGCCGAGAGTTCTACGCCGCCGAGGACTACCACCAGGACTATATGACGCTGCATCCGACCCAGCCGTACATCGTCTACAATGACCTGCCCAAGATCGATGACCTGAAAAAGGTGTTTCCGGATCTCTACCGCGCCGATCCGGTGCTGGTTGCTGCAAGGGCAGCCGACTGATTGGCGCGGCGCGAACTTTCACGAGAGCGCGGCAGGGCATGCCGTTGAGGGGAGATATGAGCACATGAAGGCCAGCACTGACAGGCGCGGCGCGCTCATTGGCTTAGGCGCCGGGCTAGTAGCATCGGGCTTGGCGCAAGCTGAGGCCGCAAACGCAGCGACCGACGCTGCGCTGGAGCCGCGTGGAGCGAGCAACCTGCACGACCTATTGCAGGCGCTCGGCGAGATTCCCCGGCGGCGCGATTTCAAGACGCGCCCGATGATTGCCGATAATCCGGATCTATGGGACGCGGCGGCGCTCAACGCCGTGCTGGCCTATCAAGGGGGGCCGAAACAGGCCTGGGACAACACGGATCTGACCGGTCCTTGGCTCAACGCAATGCGCAATTCCCTGAATTCGCAAATCTGGGGATTTAAGCAGCCCAACTTTCTGTGCGTTTCGGCCACGCATGGTCCAGCGCAGCTTGCGCTTTATGATCAGGAGGCCTGGGACAAATACCAGTTGGCGAAGCTTGCCGGAGGCGATGTCACCCGCAACACCTTCAGCGCCGCCCCGCTTGGCCCGGCGCACGATCTTCTCGATTTTCAGTCGCCCGATGGCGTGTTCTCGTCCAAGAACAACAGCATCGTGGTCCTCCAACGGCGCGGCGTCGTGTTCATGGCCTGTCATAATGCGATTTGGGAACATGCCGAGCGGCTTTCCGCTGTTGGGCAGAATCCTGATCATCTTCCGATCGACAGGATCGCAGCCGAGCTGGCGAACCACCTCATTCCAGACGTCGTCCTCACGCCGGGGGCTGTCGCAACGCTCGTAAACCTCCAGCAAGCGGGGTTCGCGTATTCCAGGTAAGTCGCATGCCCCGACTCCCGCTCGTCCTTTGCCTGGTGACGATTTCATTCGCCGGGCAGCCGGCCGCGGTTGCGCAGACCGCGCCGGCCGATCGATTGAAAGCCCTTGAGGCGATCTACCCGCCTTGGCAGGGTGGGCGAAACACCGACGCGATCCAGCGCGGCCTCGAGTTCACAGTTCCGCCAGCAGACGTGCTTGCGGACTTCCACGGGAGCCTCGATCGCCCGGAGCTCGTCCTCTACGCGTCCGGCAACTACTTCTTCGCCATGGGCCCCTTGGTGACGGCGTTCGGCGATGCATATCCGCAATATCGTGGCCGCGTGTTCTACGAGACGCTTCCGCCCGGATTGTTGCTAAAGCAGATGGACGCCGGCGGCACGATCACCTCCGGGAACATGACATGGACGGTAAAGCCGGATATCTATCTTGCCGAACTCGCCGCGAGCAACGACCTCGTGCAGAGCGGTCGACTTGCGGCGCCGGTGGTCACCTTCGCAACCAATGATCTGACCATCATGGTCCCGGCCACAAATCCTGCGCGCATCGGCGGATTGGCGGACCTTGGCCGCTCCGGCCTGGCCCTTGCGATGCCAAACCCCGAATTCGAGGGAGTCGCAAGACAGATTCGCGCGTCCTTGGTGAAGGCTGGCGGCGAAGCGCTCGCCGAAATGGTCTATGGCAAGAAGGTGCGGGACGGCGAGACCGTGCTCACGCGTATCCATCACCGCCAGACGCCGCTCTTCCTCATGCAGCGCCTGGTCGAGGCAGGGGTTACCTGGAAGTCAGAGGCGATCTTCCAGGAGGAGATCAGCAACCCGATCGGTCATGTTGATATCCCGGCCGAGTTCAACACGACCGCCAACTACAGCGCTGCCATGGTTGCCGACGCGCCCCATCCCGCGGCGGCGCGAGCATGGCTCAATTTCATTGGCTCGGACCGGGCTTTCAAGATCCTTGAGCACTACGGCTTCAGGCGCTTCGCGCCAACGCCGTGACAGGGCTTCCCTACATCACGAGGTGCGACACATTCTTGGCGACCGTGTAGCACTCAAGTCCCTCGGTTCCACCCTCGCGGCCGTAGCCGCTCTCCTTGACGCCGCCGAACGGGGTCTCGGCGATCGAGGCCACGAAGTGGTTGATCGAGAGATTGCCGGCCTCGATACCTTCGGCCAGACGATCGACATTGCGGGCCGAGCGGGTGAAAGCGTAGGCCGCGAGCCCATAGGGCAGCGCGTTCGCCTTCTCGATGGCCTCGTCAAGCGACCCGACGGCGTTAATCAAAGCCAACGGACCGAAGGGCTCCTCGCGCATTGCGCGGGCGTCGTCCGGAACGTCCGCCAGCACCGTCAGCGGATAGAAATAACCGCGGTTCCCGATGCGGCTTCCGCCCGCCAGAAGACGCGCGCCTTTTGCGGTTGCGTCCGCGACCATCGCTTCCATGGTCTCGATCCGCCTGTAGTTGGCAAGCGGCCCCATTTGGTTCGCGGGATCAAGGCCGTCACCCACTTTCACCTCTCGCGCCTTTGCGGCGAAGGCGTCGGTGAATTTTTCGTAGATCGCCTCCTGCACGTAGAAGCGCGTCGGCGACACGCACACCTGGCCTGCGTTGCGGGTTTTGCCGATCACCGAAGTGGCCGCGCTTGCTGCCGGATCGACGTCGTCGCACACGATCACCGGGGCGTGGCCGCCAAGCTCCATGATGGCAGGCTTCATGTGCTGTCCCGCGAGCGCCGCCAGGCGCTTGCCGACCGGGATCGAACCCGTGAACGTGACCAAGCGCACCGCCGGCTGCGGTATCAGATATTCGGAGATTTCCGAGGGCGTTCCGAACACCAAGTTGAGCACACCGGGAGGGACGCCGGCATCCTGGAAGGCGCGGACCAGCTGCACGGCCCCAGCGGGCGTTTCCTCGGAAGCTTTCAAAATGATGGCACACCCGGCGGACAGTGCGCCCGCCACCTTGCGGGCCGGCGAACTCATCGGAAAATTCCAAGGCGAAAACGCTGCAACCACGCCGATAGGCTGGCGCAGCACGGTGTGCCGCATGCCAGGCTCGCTCGGAATAACGCGGCCATAGACGCGGCGGCCTTCGGCGGCGTCCCATTCGATGATGTCGCAGCCGCGTAGAATTTCGAGCCGCGATTGGGCGATCGGCTTGCCCTGCTCCAGCGTCATCGCGATCGCCATTTCCTCGATGCGTTCGCGCGCAAGCCGCGCTGCCTTGAGGATAATGTCGGCGCGCTTGGCGGGCGAAGTCTGCCGCCAGACCCGCAGCCCGTCTTGCGCCGCCGTCAGAGCGGCATCGAGGTCGGCGCGGGTCGCGTGCGGTACCGTGGCGAGAACGCTCTCGTCGGCGGGATTGAGCACGGGCTGCCCATCCGCCCTTCTCCATTCGCCCGCGATGAAAAGCTGTAATTCCGGATATGTCGGCATTGGCATTGTGGCGTTCTCACTCCCGCGCGGCCGCTTCGACGCTTCAAGCCGAAGGGCGCATTTTTGACGAGGCACAAACTGGCTATCCCACGAATTGGGCCCGCTGCTTCCCTCAAATTTCTTCTTCGACCAGCGATGAAAGGAGAATAAAGCGTCTTTGGGATCAAGGCCATCCGAAGGAGCATCAAAGCGCCGGTCCTTGTCCCGCTCGTTAAGCGTCCCGGCTCCGCCAAAGGCCGTTCTCCGTTGCGCCGAGCTGGACATGGACGCGCTATATGTCGTGATATATAACGACATATGTGGCTCTGAGCCATAAGGTTCGAGGCATAGCAGTTCATACACCCGCGATCGAAATGACAAACGGACCGCGCCATTGGAGACGCACCGGCTAAGTCTGCCGGGCAATCGCGGTGGGCGCGGCCTTCAAGGAGGTCCGATTGAGCACCTATCAAGAGCAGTCCGGCCGGAGTCCGCCGTTTGTCCTTCACGTCGTAGGCGACATTGCGCCGAGCGGCGAAGCGATCGGGCTGCAGATCGAGCGCAGCGAGCAAGGTCCAGTCGACCTGTGCATTCGCACTGAAGACGTGAAATACCTCGTCAGCCTTCTGCTTAACCTGGGTTGCGAGGCGAGACGCCGACAGTCGCCCCCGCCGCCCGACGCGCCGCCGACCGAAGCCATTCCGTTGCCGCTGGACGCCATCAATGTCGGCCAGAGCGATGGCGATCAGCCGTTCCTCTTGCTTGAAATAGGAATTACGTCGCTGATGTTCATGGTGTCGCCGGCGTGTTTGGAGCAGGTTGGGCAAACGATGCTGACGTTGAGCGCCAACTCATCCGCAGCACCATCCTGACTTCGGGGAGGGGCCAATCGCGGCATTGGGCTGGAGGCCAAGACCAGTGCTTCACGTTTCGTCGACCTGGAAATCTCCAGCCTGCGGCGGCGCAATCGGTGTGAAAAGCGTTCGGTCAGGCTTGAGGTCGAGCAACGGCGTCTCGTCGATGCAGTCGAGGCCGCGCACGTATACCATACCGCTGTCGATTCGTTGAAGCAGCGCGATCGCGGTACCGATCGGATTGGGGCGGGCGGGAGATCGCAGCGAGAACGTGCCGCGCGAATTGCCATCGTTGGCCGGGCTCGGGAGAACAAGATCCCGGCGCGAGAGATGGAGCCAGTAGAGCACTTCGATCCGCGAATATGCTTCAAGACCCGCTAGTGCCGGTATCCAAGGCTCGAAAACCTCGATCCGGCAAACAGGACCGTCAATGCGACCCTGGCGCGGGGCGACGAGTCGGGAGGTCCAAGGAGTACGGATGCGCCCGATAAATACGAGCCCGGCATCGGTAGCGGCCGGGGGCTCGATGGTAACCTCGGCCTCGCGAACCTCGTTCTCGCGAACCATCTCAATCTATTCCACTTCGGTACTCACAAAGTCGCGAACCGGACGGCCGCCAAGACCATCATCATGCTGGCCGCTCCGTTGCCGCCCCTGGCTGAATCTGGCGTTCGCCCAAAGCGAGGCACAGCGACTGGATTATTCGCCAACCATGACCTCTGAGGTCCTTTATTATTGCCCACGCGTCGTCGCCGACCTTGAGACCAAGATCAGCGACCGCTTCGTTGGTGATGGAGGCCGTGATAATCGACCCTTGCCCTACATCAATGTTGACATGTGATGTCGTCGCGGCTGCCGTCACGGCGACGACCTTGTCTTTGAGTTGATTGCGTGCACTGATTTTCATCATGGTCTCCGGTCGTGAGTTACGGTGATCTGCGATTGGGCCATGTGCGCCTTCGCTCACCGGCCAGGCTTGTACCACACGGCGCCGGATCACAAAAACGGTGCGTTTGCTCAGTTCCATCGGTTACACGCGTGCGGCCGTCTGAAGTCTCACATGCGCAATTAGCGTGATTGGCGTTGCAGTTGGTGGTACATGCCGAGGGGAAGATTCCCAATGAGGCTGCCCATGCGCGGACTTCTTCTACTCCTGCTGTTGTTCATTCACCCGCTTTCAGCCGCTGCGGCCGAGTTGCAAGATGCGACGGGACGCTCGATCCGAATGCCGGATCAACCGGCGTGTGCACCGAGGCGAAGCGCGCAATGCGAGTGTTCATAGCTTAGGCTCCGCTGTTGCGTTCACATACGCTGCACTGGTCGCAAAATCGGGCAAGCTGTTCGGTGAGCTTCTCCGCCGCATATCAGACGACCGTGCGCCCGGAAGGACCCTCGGGCGCCATTGGACGTCTTATTCTGCCCGCGGTACAATACAATTTCTGATGGCACCTTCAGGGGTGCCGATCGCAGCCGGGGAGTGTCTCATGCGCCACGCGGTTACCGGTTCCATTATGCTCGCCGCCGCCTTTGGCGTGGGCCCTGTTTGCGCACAGACTGCGCCCGCCGCGCAGGCCGAAGTCGAGCGACAGTTCGACGCGTCGTTGAATGCGGCCGAAATGGGCGGCTGGATGAAGACCATGGCGGCCGAGCCCAACCATGTCGGCTCGCCGCACGATAAAGCCAATGCCGAAATGGTGCTCGCCCTGTTCAAGGAATGGGGGTGGGATGCGCATATCGAAACATTCGAAGTGCTTTATCCCACGCCGACCAGCGAAACGCTGGAGCTGCTCGGCCCCGAACCGTTCAAGGCGACGCTGACCGAGCCGCCGATTCCGGGTGATGAGTCCTCCGCCCGCACCAAGAATGCGCTGCCTGCCTATGTAGCCTATCAGGGCGATGGCGACGTCAGCGCGCCGCTTGTCTATGTCAATTACGGCATGCGGGAGGATTATCTCCAGCTCGAGCGCATGGGCGTTTCGGTCAAGGGCAAGATCGTGATCGCCCGCTACGGCGCGGGCTGGCGCGGCTTGAAACCGAAGCTCGCGCAGGAGCACGGCGCCGTCGGCTGCATCATCTTTTCCGACCCGCGCGACGACGGCTATGCCGCCGAGGACGTTTATCCAAAAGGGCCGGCGCGCCCGCCGGCGGGCGTGCAGCGCGGCTCGGTCGCCGACATGACGCAATACCCCGGCGATCCGCTGACGCCCGGCGTCGGCGCCACGGCGGATGCCAAGCGGCTTACGATTGCGGAGTCGCCGGTGATTCTCAAAATTCCGGTACTGCCCGTTTCCTATGGCGATGCGCAGCACTTCCTCGCCGCGCTTGGCGGGCGCGTGGCGCCGCCCAATTGGCGCGGTTCGCTCCCGATCACCTATCACGTCGGCGGCGATGACAGCGCGATGGTCCACCTGGCGGTGAAATCGGATTGGCCGCTCAAAACCATCTACAACGTAGTCGCGGTCATGAAGGGAAGCACCTATCCGGACCAGTGGGTCCTGCGCGGCAATCACCATGACGGGTGGGTGTTCGGCGCGGCTGATCCGATGAGCGGACACATTGCCCTGATGGGAGAGGCGAAGGCCATCGGCGCGCTTGCGAAAACCGGTTGGCGGCCGAAGCGCACGCTCGTCTATTTGAGTTGGGATGCAGAAGAGCCGATGCTGCTCGGTTCGACCGAATGGGCCGAGGCGCATGCCGCGGAACTCAAAGAGAAGGCGCTAATCTACGTCAACACGGACGGCAGCGGGCGTGGCTTTCTCAATGTTGCGGGCAGCCATTCCCTACAGCATCTCGTCAACCGCATCGCGGCTAACGTGACGGATCCGGAGACCGGCGTCTCCGTGGCGGCCCGCGCGCGCGCCAGGATGCAGGTCGCGGGCGCCGCCCCCGGCGCGAGCGAGGCGGCGCGGGACAACGCCAAGATCGCCGCCGATCCCACGAAAGACCTGCCGATCGGCGCATTGGGTTCGGGTTCGGACTATTCGACCTTCTTGCAGCACCTCGGAATTCCCGCACTGAACGTGGCTTTCGGCGGCGAAGGTCAGGTCGGCGGCGTTTACCATTCCGCCTACGACACCTATGAGTATTACAGCCGGTTCGGCGACCCCGGCTTTGCTTACGCGCCGGTGCTCGCGAAAACCGTGGGGCGCATCGTTCTGCGGATGGCCGACGCCGAGATTCCGCTCGCGCGCTACAATGATTTCGCCGAGACCGTATCGCGCTATCTGGACCAGGTGAAACGACTGGCCAATACAAAGCGCGAAGCGGCCGAAGCGCAGGCAAAAATGCTGGCCGCGAACGCGTTTCACCTGAGCGATGACCCGACCAAGACCAGCGGGCCGCCGACGCCCCTCAAGAGGGTGCCCTACTTCAACATGGCGCCGCTCGACAATGCCCTCGATCATCTCAAACGAAGCGCCAAGGCCTATGACGCCACGCTCGCGGCCAAGGGCGCCGGCCAACCGAGCGCAACGAAGGCGAAGCTGATCGAGCTTGCGCGGCAGGCCGAGGAGACCCTGATCACGGATGTCGGCCTGCCCGGGCGCGAATGGTACAAGCATCTGATCTACGCGCCAGGCCGCTATACAGGCTATGATCCGAAGACGCTGCCTGGCGTGCGGGAAGCCATCGAAGAAGAGCGCTGGGCGGACGTTGACCGCTATGCAGCTCTCACCGGGGCCGCGCTCGACGCTTATGCAGACAAGCTCGACGAAGGCGTGCGCCTGATGGGCGGCCCCACCTCGGTCGCAGAGGGCCAATAGGCTGCAAGGCCCCGGTTCAGCGCAAAACGAAATCCATCATCCATCTGCCTGCCCTCCCCCGCATGCGGGGGAGGGTTTTCGCTGTGCCCAACGCAGCCTCATCCGCGGTCGCGGGCGGGGTCTGTCCAGGCCGCCATGGTCATGACCCCAATGCGCGATCACGCGTCACTTGCTCAACTTCCCTAATACGCGCGCGATCTCTCTGTGAATCTTCGCCAGCTCCTCCGCCGTACGCGGCTCGCGCGGGCGTGCGATCGGCACTTCGGCGATGACATGCGCGGGGCTTGCCGACAGCAGGAAGACCCGGTCCGCCAGGCCGATCGCTTCATCGATGCTGTGGGTCACGATCAGCGTGGTGATGCGGCGGCTTGTCACCAGGACGGCGAGTTCGTCCTGCAGATGTTTGGCGAGCGCCGCATCGAGCGAAACGAAGGGCTCGTCGAGCACCAGAAGATCGGGTTTCACCGCGAAGGCGCGCGCCAGCGCGACGCGGCGCGCCTGGCCCAGGGACAATTCGCCGGGAAAATGGCGGCGATGGGCGGCAAGCCCCAGCGCGTCGAACAGGGCGTCGAGGTCGGCATCGGTCGCTTCCGGCGCTCCTAGCCGGACGTTCTGTTCTACGGTGCGCCACGGCAACAGCCGCGGCTCCTGGAATACCATGCCGAGCTTGCCGTGGTCGGGGAGATGCACCGAGCCAGTATAGTCGGAGTCGAGGCCGGTGATGATGCGCAGCAGCGTGGTCTTGCCGCAGCCGGACGGGCCGACAAGGGCGCCGACAGTCCCCGCTTTCAGCGTAAAAGCGAGTTCGCGCAGCACTTCGATGGCGCCGCCCGAAGCCGACCGGTAGGATTTTCCCTTTATGCTAACGTCAAGCTGCCTTAGGCCGCCAGCGGGAGACATGTCGTTCAATCGGCTGCACCAGGAATGTTTCGATCGCCAGCATGACGAGGACGAAGGCGATAGCATAAGCGAGGATGCGCGTGACGTCGAACAGTTGGAATGCGATACCGATCTCGAACCCGACGCCGTTCGGCCGCCCCAGGAGCTCGACAATCAGCACGATCTTCCACACCAGCGACAGGCCGGACCGCGTCGCCGCCGCAAGATAGGGGGCAAGCTGCGGAATGAGCACGTGCCGCAGGCGCACCCAGCGGCTCATGCGGAACACATGCGCCATTTCGTCAAGCTCGCGATCGAGCGCGCGGGCGCCCTCACGCACCGTGACGATGGCGTTGGGCAGCTTGTTGAGCGCGACCGCCACAATGGCAGCGGTTTCGGTGAGGCCCGCCCACACGTAAGCGAGCACGATGATGACCAGCGCCGGCAGGTTAAGGAGCGCGACCAGCCAGGGATCGGCAAGACGGTCCGCGAGACGCGAGCGGCCCATCCACACTCCGAGCGCCGTGCCAAGCGCCATCGCGATGACAAAAGCGACCGTGACGCGAAGCAATGTCGCGCCGAGATGGAAAGCGAGCGCGCCCGATCGCGCCTCGTCCCACAGGGCGAGGGCGACCGTCTGCGGGCCCGGCAACATGCGCTCTCCGGCGACCTCCGATCCGGCATACCAGGCTGCAACGAGCAGGATGAGCGAAAACAGTCTCGACGCGACGTTCAATCGGATGTCTCCGGATCGTAGAACGTCCCTTTGTCCAACTCCTTTGCCGGGCCGACTAACTCGGCGCCGCCGATGTCCGCCAGCACGCGATAGAGCCCGATGGCGTCTTGTTCCTCATCCCGGACCGGGCGACGCGGAATGCCCTCGCTGTAGCGGCGGCGATAGATTTCGAGGCCCGCATTGTCGGAGACGCCGATGCGCGGCGCGAGGCGCCGCCACTCGTCTTCGGAGCCAGCAAGAATATCCTTGGCCTTGGCGGCGACATTGAGGAAACGGGCCACGGCGGATCTGTTCTTCGCTGCCCAACCGGCGTCGAACGCATAGCCGAGCATCGCAACCGGTCCGGACGCGCCGAGACGCCTTTCTATCGCCTCCATGTCAATGCCCCGTTTCAGTCCCTTGCCTTCGAGTTCCGCGCAGAAATTCCAGAACGTGAGCGTGGCGTCATTCTCGCGCTGCAATGCCTTCTGGGACAAGAGCGGCGGCGCGCCGTACACGATGCTCGCCTGGGCCTTGAGATCAAGACCGTCGCGACGCGCCTGCGCCTGCAGCATCAGCCAGCTCTTGTCGAGGGGGCCGCCGGCGACGGCAAGCTTCTTGCCCTTGAGATCGGCAAGGCCGGCTATGGGAGAATTCGCCGGCACCATAACGGCGCCGATCTGGCTCGTATACGGATAAAACACGAGCTTGTCGCCGAGCGCGCGCTCGCGCGCAACCCACAGCCAATCCGTCACGATCAGGTCGGCAGAGCCGCTGCGCAGCGCGATCTTGCCGGCTTCTGTAGAGGCAAGTTCCACGACCTGGATGTCGAGATCGGCTTGCCTGTCGAGGCCGTGAGCCTTGATGATGTCCAGCTCCCAGGCGAGCGTGCCGGTCTTTTGGGCGGCAATGCGAATGCGATCGGCTGCGCGGGCCGTGGCGGCAATGTTAAGGCTCACCAGTAACGCGGCACACAACGCTGAAAGCGGCCGCGTCAGACGCTCCCGCGCCCGGCGCAGCATCTGGTGTGAGCTTCGGCTGGATTGTGTTTGCGGCGACGGCTCTGCGCGCCCGAACATCAACTTTCCTCCGAATCGTGCACGCGCCATTTTTCAGGTGCGCGTTACATCGCTTACGCGGCTGCCCTCACGACCCTCGCGCAGCTCGGCCAGCCCACCGACGGGAAGCGCGGCACGATGGCGCGCTCCCGCGGAGCCAAGTCGCCCGAGGCGGGCGGACCCGCTGCGCTAATCCGCCCTTTGCCTACCTGGCGTAGGATGGGTTAGCCCAGCACATCCGCGCGAAGCGCAGCCCGATGTATGCTCCGGCGTAACCCCCGCCACCTCTTGGAGTGACGGATTACGCTTAAGTTGGTCGTCGGGCCAGCCAAAGGCCGGACCTGGCAGCTGATCGGCCCTACGCGGGCGCGAGATGTTCACATCCGCAAGGGCTAGCATACATGCTTCGCCAACCTTGGCTTCCGGGTTTTTTCCTTATCGCGCTATTGGTTTTTCCTATGGCGCTGGAACGTGCCAAAACAGGAGACGCATGAGATGCTGGTCGGTGTGCCCCGAGAGATCAAGGACAGCGAATTCCGGGTGGGCCTGGTCCCCTCAACGGTGCACGAGTTGACCCTCAAAGGGCATCGTGTGCTGGTCGAGAAGGACGCAGGCCTCGGCGCCGGCCTCACCGATGAGGCCTACGTGGCGGCGGGCGCCGAGATTGCGGCGAATGCCGAGCGGGTATTTGCCGAAGCGGAGCTGATCGTGAAGGTCAAGGAGCCGCTTGCCCCTGAACGCAAGAAGCTGCGGCGCGGCCAGGTGTTGTTCACCTACCTGCATCTCGCGCCTGATCGCGCCCAGGCGGAAGACCTGCTTGCATCGGGCTGCATCGCGATTGCCTATGAAACGGTGACCAGCGCGCAGGGCGGGCTCCCGCTGTTGATGCCGATGTCGGAGGTTGCGGGCCGGATGGCGCCGCAGGCGGGCGCCCATTGTCTCGAAAAAGCAGTCGGCGGACGCGGCGTGCTGCTCGGCGGCGTTCCGGGCGTTCCGGCTGCCGACGTGGTGGTGCTGGGCGGCGGCATCGCCGGAGCCAACGCGGCCCGCATTGCGGCCGGCATGGGCGCGACCGTCACGGTGGTTGATCGCAACCCCGATGTCCTGCGGCGAATCGACAATGCGCTCACCGGCGTCCAGACAGTGTTCTCCACCCCGTTCGCCATCGAGAGCCTGTGCCGCCGCGCCGATCTCGTCATCGGCACGGTGCTGGTTCCGGGTGCGACAGCGCCCAAGCTGATCACCGCCGAGACGGTGCGGGCGATGAAGCCGGGCGCCGTGATCGTCGATGTCTCCATCGACCAGGGCGGTTGCGCCGAGACGTCGCGGCCGACCACCCATTCGCACCCGACCTACGTCGTCGACGATGTGGTGCACTACTGCGTCGCCAACATGCCGGGTGCTGTCGCCCGCACCTCGACCTTCGCGCTAAACAACATGACGCTGCCCCACGTGATCGCGCTCGCTGACAAGGGCTACCGCATCGCCCTCGGCCAGGACCCGCATCTGCGCGCCGGCCTCAATGTCCACGAGGGACGGATCACCTACAAAGCCGTCGCCGATGCGTTGAAGCTGCCCTACGTGCCGGCCGAGCAGGTGCTGCGGATGTAGCCGGACGGAGCAACATCGGGAACGGATGCGTTCAGCGTGCAGGATGGGCAAAGCGAAAGCGTGCCCACCGATCACGGCGGGCACTGCGCGCAAGAGCGCGCCTTTGCCCATCCTCGCCGCAGCTAATCTGAAGGATAGAACCATCCTGAAAAGCGATGACGGCGGGCGGCGTCCAGGTGATGCGGGGGCGACCGTGGCCAGTTTAACAATCCACCCAGGCGCACAGGCGCATAAGCGCGGCCATCACAAGGGTCGCCCTACAGATTGGCTGAAGCGCCACGTTACAGGGGACATTTGAATTCGATCGATCGAGAGCCTATTGAGTAAGATGTTCCTCATCGCCGCCACACCGTCAGCGTTTCCCGCGGATGATCTCGCTCTCTGGTTCAGCAACATTTACGAGCCGGAGCTTTTGGACCGCGGCTGTCATCGTCTTCATGCTCACAATCATTCGCCTGGTCGCATTGCGCTTCTCCGCGGTCGATCTGTTCTTCGACGAATCTCAATACTGGTCATGGTCGCGTGAGCTGGCCTTGGGGTATTTCTCCAAGCCGCCGCTGTTGGCCTGGCTGATCGCCGCAGCGGAGCATATCTGCGGAGCCTCAGAAGCATGCATCCGGTCGCCGGCGCCGTTCATGAGCCTTGGGACCAGCCTCTTCGCTTACGCCGCCGGCCGCGCGCTCTATGATGCGCGCACTGGATTTTGGGCCGCCATGCTGGCCGCATTCGGGACGGGTTCGGTGTTCGCGGCGCGTATCGCGTCGACTGATGCGCCGCTCGTGCTGTTCTGGGCCCTGGCCCTGCTTGCCTATGTGCGCTTGCTCGAAAAGGCGGACTGGCGCTGGGCGCTCGTGCTCGGCTTCGCCATCGGTGCGGGACTGCTCGCCAAATACGCTATGCTCTACTTCCTGCCGGGCCTCGTCCTTGCGGCAGCGTTCGAGGAACGGGCTCGCGCGCTCATGGCAAGGCCTGAGCTTTGGCTGGCGCTCGCGTCGGCGGTGATCGTGGCGTCGCCGAATATTTTGTGGAATGCGGCCAATGGCTTTGTGGCATTCCGCTATGCCGGCGGCAACGTTATCGGCGAGCCGATCGAACCCAGTCTGATGCGTCCGCTCGAATTTCTGGCGGCGCAGTTTGCGGTGCTCGGACCGGTGGTGTTCGGCGTGGCGATCGTCACCACGATCGCGCTCGTGCGAACCCGAGGCGCGAGTCTGCCATTGCCAGCAGACCGCATTCTGCTGGCGTTTGCGCTGCCCCCGCTCGCCATTGTCACGGCGACGGCAAGCCTGGTGCATGCCTATGCGAACTGGGCGGCCGCCGCGTTCGTCCCGCTGGCGGTGCTCGCGGCGGCAGTCCTCGTGCGGCGGAAGTCGTCGGTCCTCTTGTGGGGCAGCCTCGCGCTCGGGCTCGCGGCGCAGATCGCGTTGATCGGCGCCGATGCATTTGCGACCAGCATCCACCTGCCGTTTCTCGTCAAGCCCAATCCGTATTATCGCACGCTTGGCTGGAACGGCTATGGCCGCACGGTTGGGCAAATTGCGCGCAAGCTCGGCATTTCGGTCATCGCGAGCGACACGCGCGCCGAAGTGGCGTCCCTTCTCTATTACTGGCGCGATCAGCCTGAGCAGATCTTGGCCTGGCCGACCACCGAAGATCTCCCCGGTTTCGATTTGACGCGAGGGCTGACGGCGGCCGCACCGCAGCCGGTGTTGTTCGTGAGCCAGTGTCAGGACGCCGATCGACTGGAGCGATTCTACGCCAAGGTCACGCGGCTCGGCGTATTTGTTACCGACGACCCGGCGCCGCGCGGATTTACAGCTTTCACCCTCGAACAGCCGCGCGGCCCGATCGGGCCGCTCGCGCCATGCCGGACGGGCTGAGCGGACGAACCTCAATGCGCCGCGATGTAGGCGTCGCGCAGCACGTTCGATTCGGTTTCCAACTCCTCCAGCCGGTGCTTTACGACGTCGCCGATGCTGACGATGCCGACGAGTTTGCCCTCGGCGAACACGGGCAGATGCCGCACACGGTGATCCGTCATCAGGCTCATGGCGCGCTTCAGGGTATCGCTGGGGGCGATCGTGATCATGGCATGGGGCGCAACGTCCTGCACGGTCATGGAAAGCGCTCGCTCCCCGTGTGCAGAGATGGCGCGGACGATGTCGCGTTCTGAAATGAGGCCAACGATTGCATCGCCGCTGGTGATGACCAGCGCGGCGATATCGCGCGCTCGCATCCGATCGGCTGCGCTTTTGACCGTCTCCGTCGCGCGAATCGTGATGACCTCGCCGCCATTGCGATTCAGAATGCTCTGAATGCTCATGACCTCGCTCCTGTTGCATTCATGAGAACACCCCCAAAACGAGCGCGACGTGCCCCGGTCGTAGCGCGTTTGCGATCATACTGAAACCACGCTTCCGAGTCATGGCCGGGCTGCTCACGGCCATTCAAGTCTTGCTGAGGCGCGCGAACAACAGTTCCGTGCCGCCCAACGGCCGGCAAAGCCCTTGGGCGCGATTCGATTGCATTTGAGCGCGGTCTTGACCCTGCGCGTCGCCTGCGGGTCGCAACATTACAAGCTCATGGACGGCGCGTTACCGGGCGACCGCCGTTTGGCCGCGCACCAGCGCGAAGAAGGTTTTCGCGGACTCATCCCAGTCCGGATGACGGAACGAAGTGCGGATGCGCGTCTCATAGATGGCGCGCGCCGCGGGATCCCTAATCCACGCGTCCAACATCAGCCGCCACGCGTCAACATCAGTCGGATCGAGACATGGCGAGAAGCCGGCGACCACTTCCGGCACCGCGCCGCCGGTCGAGGCAAGCACGGCCTTGCCGTAGCGGAGGGCTTCGACGGCCGGCAGGCCGTATCCTTCATACCGCGACGGATAGAGACAGAACGCGGCATTGCGGTAAAGAGTCGAAACTGTCGCATCGTCAGCGTCTGTAAAAATTTCGATCGTGCCGGCGATGCGCGGGTCGCTGCGCAAATCCCGCATCAGATCGTCGACCATCCAGCCCTTCCGGCCGGCGAAGACGAGCTTGAAGCGCGAGCGCTGTGGAATCCCGGCTTCAAGAAGCTTGACCCAGGCATCGTAGATCAGCCGGTGGCCCTTGCGCGGCTCGATGGTCGAGACCAACAAAGCGTAGCGTCCACGCTCAATGCCCGCAGGCAACCGCTTCGCGGCGGCCTGCAGGGGAGCATCGGCGCCGAGCGGACACACCGCGGTTGCACCCAGCGCGAGCCCGGCAGCACGGCAATAGGCCAGCACATCCGCCTCTACGGTACGGGAGTTGAAGATCACCAGATCGGCAGCGGGAAATGCGCGCCGGCAATAATCGCGATGCGCCTCGACATCGCCGGACTTGTAGTAGTGCGGAAACATCACCGGAATGATATCGAAGCACAGCATCACGAAACGGAATCCGACCTTCCGCTTGCGCTCCACAATCGCCGCAATGTCGTTGTGCGCCCAGCCGGCCCCGGCGCACACCAGCGTGTCGCGTGCCGAGAGATTGACGGGCGGGCCGACCGCCCGCTCGATCGGCAGATAGACCCGGCGTGAACCGTCGGCCCTCACCATGATGGCGCGGTACTTGTCGTTCATGACCCCCCGCTGCACGCGGTCGGCAAGCGACGCGATCCGCCCATTCGCGGTTTGAAGGCGCAAGCGCTCCAAGGCTCGAAGCAACGTGCGGCGAAATTGGAGGACCCACATGGCGAGCGGCTGGATCGCCGCCGGAATGCGATCGGTCTTGCGCTTTCCCCGCCGCGCCGGACTCACGAATGACAGCGTATCGAGCGCAACCTCCTGCGCAATCAGGCTCGCGGCCATTGCAGGGCTGAGATGCCGAAAGCACCGCGTTTGCGGATCGAAGAACGCTGGAACTATTTCGTCAATGTGCGCAAGCGCCCAGCGGCCGAATTCGCCTTCCACCCTGACGATGCCGACCGGCGGTCCCGACCATAACGCCGTAGTCGTCAAATCGAAGACGAGGCGCGCGGGGGCCCCTTCAGAAGCACTCTTCATGGACGCTGCTATAGCGGATTTCGATACAGTTGCGTCAGAAACCTCGCCGTGCGGCCCTCGCCTCTCCCCGAGGCCGCCCTGCAGGGAGAGGTGACAAGGGCACCCGCTCGACGTTATCGCAAAACGCGCTCGAGCACGACGCAAGCAGAATCGAGGCAGCCGGGACAAGCCCGGCCACCATGCGGCTAGAGAAGCTGGCGATTCAAGATAACTGCGCGGAGCCGCTACGCCCCCAGCGCCCCGCGCACGCGTTCCGGCGCGAACGGCAGTTCGCGCAGGCGAACGCCGGTCAGCGCCGCAATGGCGTTGCCGACCGCGCAGGCCACCACCGGCACGCCGTCCTCGCCGGCGCCGGTCGGCGGATTGTCCGTTGACACGACTTTCACTTCGATGTTGGGGACATCGGACATGCGCGTTACTTCGTAGTCCGTGTAGTTAGATTCCAGCACGCGCCCGTTCTTTATGGTGATCTTCTCGCGCAGCACGTGGCCGAGCGCGTAGATAATGCTGCCCTCGGTCTGCGCCGCGACATTGCGCGGCTGCACCGCAAGCCCGGGGTCGATCGCGGCCCAGAAATTGTGGACCTTGATCTTGCCGGTCAAGTGATCCACCGAGACCTCGGCGACGCCCGCCGCCAAAGTGTCGTCCTTCACCATGGTGCCGACGCCGAGGCCGCGTCCGTCGCGGGGCCGCTTCCAGTCGGACATTTCTGCGACGGCGCGCAACAGCGTCTGCATCCGCGGCTGGCCCTCGGACAGCGTGAGCCGGAACGCGATGGGATCAAGGCCGCGGTCCTTGGCAATCTCGTCAAGCAGGCTCTCTGCCGCGAAAGCGTTGTAGGCATTGCCTACTCCGCGAAAAGCCGCAAGCCGTGCGCCGCGCGTCTCGATGACATGCTCCGCCAGCTTGTTGGGGATCGGATATTGCGGAATCGGCGAGCCCTTCATGACGACGCGGTCGAGCCGCGGCGGAGGCGCGCCATTGGCGATCGATGTGTAAGCCGCCACCGATTCCGCGACCACGCGATGGTGCCAGGCGACGAGCTTCCCGCTGGCGTCGAACCCGGCCTCGATGTGGTGCGCCGTCATCGGCCGGAACTTGCCGCCCGTCACGTCGTCCTCGCGGGTCCAGATCAGCTTGACGGGCTTGCCAACGGCCTTGGCAAGGCGCACCGCGTCGATCACCGCTTCCTGCTGACTGCGGCGGCCGTAACCGCCGCCAAGGAAATGTTGATGCAGCGTGATGTTGGCGCGGTCTATCCCGAGCAGACGGGCGACCTGGTTGTGCAGGCTCGTCGGGCCCTGGGTGCCGGTCCAGATTTCGACCGACTTGCCGTCGGGACTGACCGCTGCCGTCGCGTTCATTGGCTCCATCTGGGCGTGGTAGACATAGCGCGTGCGGTATTCGCCGCGATATATTTTGACGGCGTCGCGCATCGCCGCCCTGGCGTCGCCGGCGCTTTCATAGGGCACCCCTTCGCGGCTCTTGTCGCGCGCGATGGCGGCGAACTCCTCAAGCGCCCTTTCGCTGTCGTGATGCGCGCCGGGCGCATCGCTCCACGTGACCTTGAGTAAATTCTTGGCGGCCTGGGTGGCCTCGACGCTGGTCCCGACCACGCCGATGCCCTCCGGCAGCTTCACGATGTGGGTAATGCCCTTCACCTGCCGCGCACGCGTCTCGTCCACCGTCTCCGGCCGGCCGCCCGGATAGGGCGACTGCAGCACCGCAGCGTACACCATGCCGGGGACCTGGGCGTCGATGCCGTATTTGGCGGCGCCGGTCACCTTGAGGGGGACTTCGACCCGCGGCAGATCCTTGCCGATGTAACGGAAGTTGGCGGGCGTCTTGAGGTCCTTGTCCTCGATCTTCGGCAATTCGGCCGGCGCCTTCGCGAAGGCTGCGATCTCGCCATAGGAGATGCGGCGGTTGGCGGCCTTGTGCACCACCACGCTGGGCTCGGTCGAAAGCTCCTGCGCCGGCACGCCCCATTTCGCCGCGACGGCGTCGATGAGGACGCGCCGCGCCTGCGCCCCGGCCACGCGCATCGCCTTGAAGTAGCCCCGCGTTGCGAAACTCGCCGACGTCTGGAAGGCGTAGTTGTCGTATCCCGGGTTGCCGAACTTCCTCTCGTTCCATTCGGGCGGAAACACCGGCTTGACCTTCGCCCAGTCGGCATCGAGCTCGTCGGCAATAATCGCCGGCAGCGTCGTGAAAGTGCCTTGCCCCATCTCGGCGGCAGGCGAGACAATGGTGATGGTGCCGTCGGTCGCAATCGTGAGCCACACGTTCGGTGACAGCGCACCCTCTGCCACTGCGGCGCCCGAACGGTCTTCGCCCAAGATGGCGAGCGGATCGGGCACGACCGTGAGCGCGAGAGTGAGGCCGGCCGCGGCGCCAAGAAAATCGCGGCGGCTGAGGTCGTTTGTGCGCGGGTCAATGCGTTCGGTCATGGCTCAGCCCTCCCGCGAAGCGCGCTCGATTGCGCGGATGATTTTCAGATAGGTGCCGCAGCGGCAGATATTGCCGTCCATGTGTTCGACGATCTCCTCGCGCGACGGCGTCTTGTTGCGCGCCAGGAGGTCCGCGGCCTGCATGATCTGACCCGACTGGCAGTAGCCGCATTGCGGCGCCTGCTCGGCGATCCACGCCCGCTGCAGCGGATGGCTGCCGTCGGGCGAAAGCCCCTCGATTGTGGTGACGGATCGTCCTTCGACCAGGGACATCGGCGTGGCGCAGGCGCGCACTGCCCGTCCGTCGACATGCACCGTGCAGGCGCCGCATGAGGCGATGCCGCAGCCGAACTTGGTGCCCGTAAGTTTGAGATGCTCCCGCAGGACCCAGAGCAGCGGCGTGTCGGGATCGACGCCCAGCTCCCTGCGCACTCCGTTGACCGTGAAGGCGACCATGCGTTTCCTCCATTCGCCGGTGAAAGAGATTTTCGAATTGCGCGGCTTGTGCAGGACCCCGATGCATCGAATGGTCCTGGATTTTCGGTTCATGTTAGCGGATTTGCCCTTCCTCCGCGAGGGCTCGTAGCCCGGATGAGACGGAGTTCATCATCCGCCAGCCCATCCCGCTTGCCCCTGGCATGTTTGACTGCCGGGCAAGTACCGCCTAGATCGGTGTATAAGTGCTCATTTGCCTAAGGATAGCCACAACAATAACTGCTTCACTTCATTGGTTCGTCTTGAGCGCCAAAACAACCTAAAATGTCGGTAGCTTTTCAAGATGTCCGGTTTTGGTAGCACATCAAATGTCCGCTTCTGGGTTAGGGTGACCTGGCCGGTTTGGAAGCGGTGGACGCCCCGGCTTGGTGTTGGCTTAGATTGCGGCTGGA
>Ga0209062_1000702_pt1 | contig 85322 bp, 69 predicted proteins | sample Coa_R2_2_FD_187158 | JGI IMG/M metagenome (GOLD analysis project Ga0209062, IMG submission 187158) | Surface soil microbial communities from Centralia Pennsylvania, which are recovering from an underground coalmine fire - Coalmine... | ecosystem: Environmental > Terrestrial > Soil > Unclassified... | reverse complement strand
GAAACTCGGCAGCGGACTCTTAAAGCCCGCGAAATGAATCGGCCCTCCCTGAATGGCAGCAACCAGCGCGCCGGCCGCAAAAGCGAGTGCCGCGCTGACCACGACTGCCCTCAACCCGCGCAGGACCAGGCGTCCGTCGCGGCTCCAAAGCCCGAAGCTGACGGCGAGAACTTCCGCGAGAAAGGGCAAAAACAGAGCCGCCACGACGATGGCGACGGGATTGTCGTCGAGAATGCCCGTTGCCATGAGCACCGCGCCTGCCGCCGCCCGCGCCACATAGCTTACCGTGAGATGGCTGAGCTGCCAAAGGTCCTGGATAACGTCCGTGAACGGCTCGCTCATGGGCCGTGTGAGGTCGAGGATATCCTCGCTGTTCACGATGGCCCTCAGTTCGCGCGAGGTCAGCGAATAGTCGACGCCCTTCAGAGTGGCGGATCCCAGGAGAGCATCGACAAAAGCGCGCGCCCTTGGAGTCGAAGTCTCGACGCTGACGGTCTTGCGCTGTTCTTGGAGTCCGTGGAGATAGACATCCGAGACCGCTACACTCGTGATGCCGGCCGCCTGCGCGAGCCGCGCGGCCGTGCCCACGTGTTCCGCGGGAAGCGTCGCCCTGATTTCATGCATAATGATAAACTCCCAGACCAAGAATGGAGGATCTTAAAGCGTGTCCGATCTGTCAAAACTTCCAGCTCAGCTCGATCCGAAGAAGCGCACCTGCCGGGCCATTATAGAAACGCCCAAGGGATGCCGCAACAAGTTCGACTATGATCCGGATTCAGGGCTGTTTATGCTGGGCGGCCTATTGCCCGAAGGGATGATGTTTCCGTTCGATTTCGGCTTTATTCCATCCACGCTGGGCGAAGACGGCGATCCCCTGGACATCCTCGTCCTCATGGATGCCGCGGCGCATGTCGGTTGCCTGATTGACGTTCGTGTCATCGGCATCATCCAGGCCGAGCAGACCGCCGACGGCAAGACCGAGAGTAATAACCGGCTTCTGGGCGTCGCCATTCATTCGTACAATCATGAGGACCTGGAATCCATAGATGACGTGAGCAAAACCATTCTCGATCAGCTAGAGGCGTTTTTTATTTCCTATAACAAACAGCGGGGCAAGAAATTCAAGGTGACGGATACCGGCGGTCCCGGCAAGGCGATCAACTTCCTGAAGGCGGGTATCAAGGCGCACAAGAAAAAGAGCAAGACTTAGCAGATTTTCGGCTGTGTGATTTTAAACCGGCCGGCGCCTGAAGGGATGTCGTGATTGCGCCATAGCTTCGAATCCAAATATCCGCGTGTGGAGTCCGCCCTGTGGAGTCCGCCTCGGCCGCGTCCGGCGATCTGTCAACGGCTGCGGATCAGCTGTGCAGCAGGCTCGCCTTGACGCGCTCGGGCGTAAACGGGACGGTTCGGAGCCGTACGCCGGTGGCATCGAAAATCGCATTGGCGAGCGCAGCCGCAACCGGTGCTGTTGAGGCTTCCCCTGCGCCCAGGGGAGGCAAAGTGGGCCGGTCGATCAAGGCCACTTGGATTGCGGGCACTTCCGGGAATCTGAGGATCGGATAGCTGGCCCAATCGAGGCTGGTGACGTGCGAACGATCGAACTTCACCTCCTCATGCAGTGCGCGGCTGAGCGTCTGAACGATGGAGCCTTCGATCTGGTTGCGCAGCGAATCGGGGTTGATTACCAAGCCGCAGTCGTGGGCGCAGGTAACCCGGCGGACGCTGATATTGCCAGTGGCGCGATCTACTGCGACCTCCATGGCCATGGCAACGTAGTTCTCGGCTTGTTTGTAGCGGACGTAAGCGAATCCACGGCCCAGCGCGATGCTCCCTTGAGCGGGGCGCGAGCTGGGCGACGGCCGCGTCTGCCAGCCGCTCATCTCGGCCGCTCGTTTTACCACCTCAATGGCACGCGGGTCGGAGAGTCCGCGCAGCCTGTACTCAACCGCGTCCACGCCCGCGGCGGCCGCGAATTCGTCCACGAAACTTTCCACCGCGAACGTATTGGCGATTTTTCCCGGTGCGCGCAGATTGGAAATACGCAACGGCGATTCCTTCATCCAGTGCACCACCACGCGGACATTGGAGGCGGCGTAGGGCGGATCGCCGTTCTGGGTGATCTGTCCCGCGCCCTGCCCATGCGGCTGCGCTAAGCCAGCGGCATCGACGCCAAGAAACGCGCGCGCTCCCGGCGTCGGAGTCGGCAGCCACATTTGCGTTTCCCACGCCAGGATACGGCCATCGGAGCCGGTAGCGCCTTTCAGATCGAGGAATTGTGCCGGCCCTTTTGGATCCCAGCCGTGCTCGTCGTGCCTCATCCATTGGACACGGACGGGCTTGCCGACGGCGCGCGACAGCAGCACGGCATCGGCGGCAACATCGTCATTCCCGTTGCCGCCGTAGGATCCCGCCCCATCGAGATAGATGAGACGCAGCTTCTCCTGCGGGATGCTGAAAATCTGCGAAAGCGACGCGCGGAGGCCGTGCGTGCCTTGCGTGGAAGTCCAGACGGTTGTACCCTCCGCGCGGACATCAGCGACGGCACAGGAAGGTCCCAGCGAGCCGTGGCTCTGATAAGGCCACTGATACGTCGCGGAAAATTGTTTCGCTCCGGCGGGCAGCGGGGCGGGAGAATCGCCGCGCTTCACCAGGTCTTGATCGCGATCGAGCGTGCCCTGCCGCACAGCGCGCTCCAGGCCGTCATTACCCGGCAGTCCTTCCCAGCGGCTCCAAGCCGCCTTGAGTTCTCGCGCCGCCCGCACTGCCGCCCACTCGTCGGGAGCAACGACGCCCAGGAAATTTTCGATCCGGACTACGCGTACGCCAGGAATGCCGCGGATCGAGGATTCGTCCACGGACTGCAGCTTCGCGCCGGCTGCGGGCGGACGGACTACGCGCCCGTGCAGCATGCCGGGCAGCTTGAAATCGTGAACGTAGGTATGCTGTCCGGTACACTTGCCCGGTACATCCGGACGCAGCAGCGGTTTTCCGACGACAGCGTACTGCGCCGGGTTCTTGAGCGGCGCTTTAGGATGGGTCTTGAGAGAAAGCAGGCGACCGGCAGTAAGTTTTCCGATTTCGATGCCCGCGCCCCCTTGAGCAGGCCTTACTTCGCCTTCAACGAGCGCGACCTCGGCTTCCGGCTTGTTCAATTGCGAAGCTCCCAGTTTGAGCAAGGCTTGGCGTGCGGTGGCAGCGGCCTGCCGCACTTCAACGCCTCCGCGCGTGATGCCGGTGCTTCCGCCGGTTCCACCCTGATCGGGCGTGGTCAGCGTGTCGCCTTCCACCAAAGCGATGCGGTCCACCGGTACATCCAGCTCTTCGGCAACCATCTGAGGCATCGCGACGCGAAGGCCTGTACCGACGTCCACTTTGCTGGTATAGATCGTCACCGAGCTGTCGGGATGAATAGCCAGGAAGCTGTCGACCTCGCCCAAGTCTACGGGTTTGCCGGCTGCTGATTGGGCGGAAGCACGGCTGGACAGAATGCCGCCGAGCGAGAAGCTCACTACCAGTCCGGTTTTGAAGAGATCGCGCCGGGAAATAGATGCAGTTGCCATGACGGTCTCCTCTCAAGCTTGGGCCGCGCGGAGCACGGCCGCGATGATGCGGGTATGGGTGCCGCAGCGGCACAAGTTGCCCGCCAACGCCTGCTTCGCTTGCTCCAGCGTCGGCTTGGGTGTTTCGTTCAGCAACGACTTGGCTGCCATGATCATGCCGTTGGTGCAGTAGCCGCACTGCGCGGCTTGCTCGGCGATGAACGCGGCTTGTACCGGGTCGGGTTTTTCCGGCGTACCCAGGCCCTCGAGTGTGGTGATCTTGTGTCCGGCGGCCTGGTTTACAGGCGTGACGCAGGAGCGTGCGGCCTTGCCGTCGATCAGCACGGTGCAGGCGCCGCATTGGGACAGCCCGCAGCCGAACTTTGGCCCATGCAAGTCGAGTGCATTGCGCAGCACGTAGAGCAAAGGCTGTGAGGGATCCCACGATTCGACCGTAACGGCCCGGCCGTTTACCTGGAGAGCGAACTTGGCCATAGTGCTTTTATACCGCGTGGCGCAGGCGCTCGGGCTGCCGTGCTGGTATTCTTGCCTGGACTGCTGGGTTGCAACGACGCCACAGGCGCTGGATTTTCAGAAGGCGGTGAATCGTTGGCAGCTGCCTCATCCAACGAAAGGCCTATTCGTACCTGAGTGCGCGCATGGCGTCGATCCGGCTGGCGCGCAATGCGGGTACGTAGCCTGCCGCGCACGCTACGGCAGCCAACCCAACGACCGCCAACATCAAGGTTGAAGGATCATGCGGCGTGATTCCAAACAGCTGGGTTTGAATCAGCCGCGTCAGGCCGGCGGTGGCGGCCAAGCCCCCGAGCACGCCGGCACAAACCAAGAGCAAAACCTCCCGCATTACCATCCAGACCACGTGCTTTTCAAAAGCTCCGAGCGCCATGCGGATGCCGATCTCGCGGGTACGCCGCGCAACGGTGTAGGCCATTACGCCATACAGTCCGATTACGGCGAGTAGTGTCGCCAAAAATCCAAAAACCGCCGAGAGGCTCGCAACGAGCCTCTCAATCAGCAGAGACTTCGAAATCTGTTCATCGAGTGTCCGCATACTCCACAGCGGCAGGTTCGGATCCATGGTCCGGACCCTTGCGCGCACGGCGTTGAAAAACTGGCTCGAACTCATCGTCGTACGGACGTACACGGTCATGCCGCCCACGAACTTGGAAGCCAGGTAGGGCTCGAACATCTGAATCGGGATCTCCTGGCGGAGATTCATGTATTTGATGTCTTTGACGACACCGATGATCTCCATGTCGGTTTTGGTGTTGGGGTCGATACCGAATCCCACGTGCCGGCCCAGAGCCCGGCCGGCCGAGCCGAAGAATCGTTTGGCGAATTTTTCGTTCACGATTACGACCAGCGGTACAGTATTGTCCGGACGCGTGCCGTGCTGCTGCAGTTGAGTGTCCTTGAGCGTGAAATCGCGTCCTGCAAGGATCGGTACGCCGAGGGTGGCGAAGTAGCCCGGACTAATTGAGTTCATGAATGCTGAAGGCACTTCCCTGGCGCTTGGGCGATAACCCTCAACCGTCATCCAGCTGTCCCACTCGTTGTCCTCGAGAATGCGTTGTGCGGCAAGTCCGACGGTGCGTACGCCGGGCACGGCAGCGAGCGAATCGCTCAATTGCTGGTAAAAGATCTTGGTTCGCGGTCCGTCGTAGCCATTGAGCGATGGGTCCAAATTGAACGCCACCAGGTTTTCGATAGGGAATCCCGGGCCCAGATCGCGAAGGTTCCGGAGGCTGCGGATGAACAGGCCCGCGCCAACCAGTAGCAGCAACGAGAGGGTCACCTGCGCCGCGACCAGGATCTTGCGCAAACGCACTCCGGCTCCTCCGCCGACAATTCCTCCCACAGTATCCTTGAGCGTGGGGGCGACATCGGGCCGCGTGCATTGCAGTGCCGGCGCCAATCCAAAAAGCACCCCGGTGAACAGTGCGATGCAGGCCGTAAAGGAGAGAATGCGCAGGTCGGGCGCGGTAGAGAGCTGGAGCAACGACGTATCAGGCGGTAGGAAGGCCAGGATCATCCGGTCCGTCGCGAGTGCCAGCACCAAGCCCAGCACCGCACCTGCTATCGATAGCATCAAGCTTTCCACCAGGAGTTGGCGCACGATCCGGAACCGTCCCGCTCCGATTGCCAGCCGTATAGCGATCTCTTTCTGCCGGGACGTGGCGCGCGCGATGAGAAGGCTCGCGACGTTGGCGCACGCGATCAACAGCACACCGGCGGTCAGCGCCATCAGGACCCATAACGGTGTGCCTAGCTGTTGCCGCAAATAGGGCCGGCCCTGCGAGCCTGGGAGCACGTCGATGATGTTTTGCAGGAAACGCTGCCGCACCTCGGTTGAGGCGTTATTGAATGCTTCCTGTTTGACTTCCATCTCCAGCATCGCGTGGAAAAAGGGCTGCAACGCTGCCTTCGCCTGGGTCGCGGTGACGCCGGGCCGAAGGCGTCCGAAGGCGTTCACCCAGCGTTGCCGGCGATTGGTAAGAAAACGGTTGCTCTCGGTAGAAGTAATCGCCTCGGCAACCATGCTCACGGGGATGAAAACCTGGCTTGTAAAGCCCAATTCGACGCCATCAAATCCTCGCTGGGCCACTCCGATAACGCTGAATCTGTGGCCGTCCAAGAGCACCGTTTTGCCGAGTATGTTGGGATCACGCGCAAAACGCGTTTGCCAGTAGCCGTAGCTCAGCACCACGTAAGGATGGCCGTCCGGAACGCGATCGTCATCGGGTGTGAACGTGCGGCCCAGAGCGGCTCCCACGCCGAGCACCGGGAAATAGGACCCTGAGACCAATTCCGCGGCGGCACGCTCGGTGTGTCCCTCGTAACTCAAGCTCACGCGATTGGAAAAGCGGCAGAACATCCCGCTGAAGACCGTATTGTTCTCGCTGAAATCGTGATACATGGGGTACGAGATCGCGTTCAACCCCCAGTTGCTGCCGTAGTGGAACCCTTTCATGTTGAGCAGCACGAGCTGTTCGGGATGCTTCACTGGCAGCAAGCGCAGAATGATTTGGTCCAGCAGCGTAAAAATCGCAGTGTTGGCTCCGATTCCCAGGGCGAGCGAAAAGACGGCGACAGTCGTGAAAAGCGGCGCTTTTCGCAGAGTCCGCAACGCGTAGAGCAGGTCGTTCAGCATTCTCGGAAGCCTCTCTTCGACAGCTTTAGACGTCCCCGGCCGGTTCCGGTTGGTCATGGTTATCATTACCGACGGTCAAGGGAAACGTTACCCGCTTGGCCAGGGCTTGACCAATTGGCACTCGCGTCGACGTTCCGGAGGTGGTAAGTACATGCTCACATTACCGAGCAGGACGTCACCCCGTCGTAGGGTCAAAGGGCACTGATTGGGCGTTGTATTATTCAGTGGACAGCCGACTCGCGGCGGTTTTTGAATTGAAACCGATAAAAGATCAGCTCGAAGAAAAATTACCGTGGTTGTTCAGCGAACTCGGGTTCCGAATCGTTTCGTATTCGTTCGATCCGGCGCACTTCGACAATTCGACCGCTGTCCTGGAAGGCCCGAGTTTCCGGCTTCGGTTCGTACGGGACATGGGGCTAATCAACGCACAGGTTGCGCCTGTTTCAGATCCAGAACGATGGTCCGACCTTAAGTTCGTGTATGAGGCGGTGTTCAGAGAAACGCCGGAGCCCACATTGGAGGGGTACGGTCCGCTGCTACGCGGAAGACTGGCAGATCTAGCCGAGGCATTGGGCCCGAAACTGCCACAGACCATACAACTCTTGGACAGATACGCGGCTGAGCGGTACAAGATCATGACGCAGTATTATGCGAGTCGGCGGCCGCTTGGTGATGAGATGCTGAGCCGCATTCGAGCGACACGGATCGGTCGCATCGTTACAGGCCCTCTGATCTGGGTATTGATAGTGGTCCTCTTATGGGTGCTGTACAGCTGGAGGGGGCGGCTCTAGGCGGGAGCGGGTGCGCGGATTTGGTCAAGCAGCGTAAAAATGGCGGTGTTGGCTCCGATTCCCAGGGCGAGCGAAAAGACGGCGACAGTCGTGAAAAGCGGCGATTTTCGCAGAGTCCGCAACGCGTAGAGCAGGTCGTTCAGCATTCGGAAGCCTCTCCCGTAGTGATTAGACTGTGCCGCTCCGTTCCGGTTGGTACAGCAGCAAAATTTCACTACCTCGGCCGGGCGCGAAGGTTACCGCGCATCTTTGCGGTATTGTGAAGAACTGAGTATGCGTTGGAAAACAGTTATATTGTCGGCCTTTCTAGCGGCGGGCAATAGCGTAGCGCAGATTCCGTCCAGCCTCTTCGACGGATTGCACTGGCGAATGATCGGGCCCTTCCGTGGCGGGCGGGCGGTGGCCGCGAGCGGGGTGCCGGGCGATCCGGTCACCTTCTATTTCGGCGCGGTTGGGGGAGGCATTTGGAAAACCACCAATGCCGGCATGACGTGGAGCCCAATCTTCGACAGCCAGAGCGTCGCATCTATAGGCGCGCTGGAAGTGGCGCCCTCGAATCCCAACGTGATCTATGCGGGAACGGGCGAAGCGGATATACGATCTGACCTGGCGTCGGGCGGGGGTCTCCACAAATCGGTCGACGCGGGCCGCACCTGGGCGCAGGCCGGCCTGGCAGACACCCGGCAGATCGGCCGCATCGCTGTCAACCCGCGTAATCCGGACGTCGTCTATGTCGCCGCGCTGGGTCACGCGTATGGGCCGAACGAGGAGCGCGGAGTTTTCCGTTCCAGCGATGGCGGCCGGAGCTGGCAAAAGGTGCTTTATAAAGGTCCAGATATCGGCGCGACCGATCTCGCCATGGAGCCGGAAAATCCGCTAGTCATCTACGCGACGTTGTGGGAAGCGCACCGGCCGCCCTGGAGCGTTTACGGACCCATCGAAGGAGGAGGCGGCGGGCTCTACAAATCCACTGACGGCGGCGATCACTGGACACAGATCACGGGCAACGGCTTGCCTCAAGGCGCCTGGCATCGCGCGGGTGTCGCCATCGCCCGCGGAGCGCAAGGGCGCCGCGTTTACGCGTTGGTGGATGCGCCACCGGCGGGCACTGGACTGTACCGCTCCGACGATTCGGGCCGGACGTGGACCCGCGTCTCCGACGATCCTCGCATCGACAGCCGAGCCTGGTATTTCAGCAGCATCACCGTGGACCCGAACGATCCGGACACGGTCTATATTCCCAATGTCGCGATCTATCGCTCCTCCGACGGCGGGCGCAATTTCACGGTACTCAAAGGGGCGCCGGGCGGCGACGATTACCACTTTCTTTGGGTGGATCCCGCGAATTCGGCGCGCATGATCCAGGCGTCGGATCAGGGCGCGAGCATTAGTGTGGATCGGGGGAAAACCTGGAGTACCTGGTACAACCAGCCGACCGCGCAGCTCTATCACGTGCTTACGGACAATCAGTTTCCGTACCACGTTTATGCTTCGCAGCAGGACAGCGGGACTGCGGTTGTGCCGAGCCGGACCGACCACGGGCATATCTTTGAGAACGATCGCTGGTCGGTAGGCGGCGCCGAAAGCGGCTACATCGCGCAGGACCCGGCCAATCCCAACATCTTTTATGTCGGGAACACCAACGGCAGCTTGACCCGCTTCGACAAGCGCACCTCGCAGGGGCAAAACATAACACCTTGGCCGCTTCCTGCAGGAGGCGAAGTCTCGCAGCACAAGTATCGCTTTACTTGGACCGCGCCGCTGGTGATCTCTCCTGTCGATCATGCGCTCTATTACGGCGCGCAGTACGTACTTAAAACGATCGACGGCGGGCTGACGTGGCACGAAGCCAGTCCGGATCTCACTGGCGCGGTGCGCGAATCGGCGGCGCCTGGCGGCGCGGCTACACTCGACAGCGCGAAGCAGCGCGGCTACGGCGTGGTGTATACAATCGCGCCGTCGCCACTGGCCGCCGAGCAAGTCTGGGCGGGCAGCGATACGGGGCTCATCCATTTGACCCGCGACGGCGGCAAGACCTGGGGCAATGTGACCCCGAAAGGCCTTTCCGATTGGAGCAAGATCACGCACATTGAGGCTTCGCATTTTAATGCGGGCGAGGCTTACGCCGCGGTGGACCGGCACCGGCTGGACGATCAGAAACCGTACCTGTTCCGGACGCGCGATTTTGGCAAGACCTGGATCGCAATCACCGCCGGAATCGGTTCGAGTTCGTTTGTGAACGCCGTTCGCGAAGATCCGGCGCACCGCGGGCTCGTCTTTGCAGCGACCGAGACGGCCGTCTACGTTTCTTTCGATGACGGCGATCACTGGCAATCGCTCCAGTTGAACATGCCGGCTGTTTCCGTGCGTGACCTGGCGGTCCATGGCGATGACCTGGTGATCGCAACTCACGGACGTTCGTTCTGGATTCTGGACGATATCGCCCCGCTGCGGCAGGTGAGCGCGCAGGTGGCCGTCGCGGACGCGTTTTTGTTCAAGCCCGCGACCGCGATTCGGATGAATCCCGAGTCATTCATGGGCACTCCGTTTCCGCCCGAGATTCCGCAAGCCGAGAACCCGCCCGATGGCGCGGTGATTGACTACTACCTGAAGTCCGCGCCATCCGGCGAAGTGACGCTAGAGATATTGGGCAGCAAAAGCGAGGTGGTGCGGCGCTTTTCCTCCAGCGAAAAACCACTTGAAACCCGGCGCCGTCTGGCCATCGCGGACTACTGGATCGCGCCACCGCAAACGCTCGGAAGCCGAGCGGGAATGAACCGGTTCGTGTGGGATTTGAGGTACGAGCCCGCATTGGCGGAAGCCGGGGGCGGGGAAGGCGCCCAGGCTGGGCGTGGACCTCAAGTACTGCCCGGCGTTTACCAGATCCGGCTCACGGTTGCCGGAAAACAGTCGACGCAACCGCTGAAGGTCTCGCTGGATCCGCGATCGACGGCCACGCCTGCCGAGCTGGCCAAACAGTTCGACTTAGCGGCGAAGTCCTGGCGGGATCTCAAGAAGACGGGAGGAACGCTGGCGCTCGCCTCAGCGCTACGGCGGCGCATTGGGGAAATACGAACGCAGGCGGCGGGGAATGCTGCCTTGGTTTCGCTCGCATCGGAAGTTGACGCCGCTGCCGCTAAAATCGTCGGAACCTCCGGCGGACGCGGCGCTTCGGGCCCGCCGTCGGGCCTTAGCGCGGCGCAATCCGAGCTGAATGCGGCGCTGAGTGTCGCAGAGAGCGCGGATCGAACGCCGCCCGCGCAGGCGTACACACTCTACGAGCAAGGTAGCCGGGGGCTGGCCGCGCAGCTTGCCGCTTGGGATGCGCTGAAGAGCGGCCGGCTGGCGGAGCTTAACCGTGCCTTGCGCGGCCAGAACCTTCCCGAAATCGATGTATCCTCCGGCGCGAGGTAAACGCTGATATGCTCAGAAACATGACCAGACTGCGTTGGTTACTGCTCTTCGTAGCTGTTTCGTTTTGCAGCGCGGCGCCTGCCCGCGAATCGCAAACCGATGCCCGCCTCAAGAAGGCGTTTCGCCGGCCCGAGCAGAACGGCTGGATATTCGTGCACCTGGAAGGAACGCCGGCCGAGATCGGTTTCCAGCACGGATATCTGCTGGCGCCGGAGATTGCCGACGCGCATAAGGTAGTTGCCGCCGGGTTGACGCACGACTCGAAGAAGGACTACAGCTTCTTCCGCAACGCTTCGGAAAAAATCCTGTGGCCGCACGTCGAGCAGCAGTATCGCGAGGAGCTGAAGGGCATCGCCGAAGGACTCAAGGCCAAAGGCGTGCCACTCGATCTGTGGGACGTTGTGACGCTCAATGCCTGGCTGGAGTTGGCTCCCTATTACACAGCCTGGTACGACAAAGAGCACAAGTTCACTTCGGTTCACCAGCCGGTTGCCGAGCATTGCAGCGCGTTCGTCGCCACCGGCAGTTACACGGCCGATGGCAAGGTGGTGATTGCACATAACAACTGGACCGAATATAAGGAAGGTTCACGCTGGAACGTCGTCTTCGACATTGCGCCTTCGAAGGGCTACCGCATGCTGATGGACGGCATGCCCGGATTGATCCACAGCGGGGATGATTTTGGCGAGAACAGCGCGGGAATCGCGATCACCGAAACCACTATCGGATATTTCGAAGGCTTCGATCCAAACGGCGTTCCGGAGTTTGTACGCGCCCGCAAAGCCATGCAGTACGCGTCCTCGATTGACGATTTCGCCCGCATGATGAAGGACGGGAACAACGGCGGGTATGCCAACACCTGGCTGGTTGCCGATAGCCGGGCGAACGAGGTCGCCAGCCTGGAACTGGGCCTCAAGCACGTTACCTTGAAGCGCACCAACGACGGTTATTTCGTCGGGTCCAACTTTCCCGAAAATCCCGAGCTGATCCGTGAGGAAACGCCGCAATTCCCGGAGAAGGACATGAGCATCAGCGCGAATGCGCGCCACGTGCGCTGGGAGCAGCTCATGAGTGAGAACAAGGGCAAGATCGACGTAACGATGGCGCAAAAATTCCTTGCCGACCATTACGACTCATTTGCGCATGAGACCCAGCCGAGCGAGCGCACGCTGTGCGGTCATGTCGACCTGTCTCCGCGCGGGTCCAAGCCTTGGCAAAACGAATTCGGACCGGCAGGCACCGTTCAGAACAAGGCTGCCGACGCGAGTATGATCGCGCATATGGAGTTGACCGCGGCCATGGGCCACTCCTGCGGTCTGGATTTTAAAGCCGCTCAGCACCTGAAAAACCACCCCGAGTTCGGTTGGGAAAAAGACATCCTCCGGGATTTGGATTCGCATCCCTGGACGAGCTTCCGCTGCGACCGGTAGATTGTCTACCGGCTTTAATTAGCGCAGCATCGATCGGCCGAGAACAGAGAAGCGGTTGCCGTTTCTGAGATAATCGAGGTAGCGGGCTACCCGTCTGCTCTCCTAGTAACTCCCTTGGACGACTCCATACTCATCCGTGGCGCGCGAGTCCACAACCTTAAGAACGTCTCGCTCGCGATCCCGCACAATCAATTGACGGTAGTGACCGGTGTATCCGGGTCAGGCAAGTCGTCTCTGGTGTTCGACACGATTTATGCGGAAGGCCAGCGCCGGTACGTCGAGTCGCTCTCGGCCTATGCGCGCCAGTTTCTGGAGCGAATGGAAAAGCCGGATGTAGACGAAATCGCCGGGATCGCGCCGCCCATTGCGATCCGGCAAAAGAATACGACACGGAATCCGCGCTCGACGGTGGCAACGTCCACCGAAATCTACGATTTTTTGCGGCTGCTCTACGCGCGTGTCGGAAGGAGCTATTGCCCGAATTGCGGGCGTGAGGTACGGCGCGACACTGTGGATCACGTTGCGCAGGAAATGGCCCAGGAAGAGCAGGGCTCACGCTGGTACGCGCTGTTTCCCGTCCGCCGCGCTGCTACTACTGATCTGCTGCGCGATCAATTATTCGAGCTCCGCAAGAAGGGCTTCAATCGCCTTTATCAGAACGGCCGTGTGTTCGAATTCTCGACACCCGAGTCGCTGCTCGATATCGATTTCAAGCAGCCGCTGTTCATTCTGGCGGACCGGTTCGTCATTTCGGGCGATTTGCATCAGCGGCTGGTGGATACTACCGAGATCTGTTACCGCGAATCGGGCGAGGTAATTTTCGAAGAGGCGACGCCGCAGAAGCCGCCTTCGCGGTTGCATCGTTTCAGCGAGAAATTCGCCTGCAAGCAGTGCAATATCGAGCTGTCTCAGCCCGAGCCCGCGCTGTTCAGCTTCAATAACCCGATGGGTGCTTGTCCGCGCTGCCAAGGGTTCGGTAACACCATTGACTACGACCTGAACCTGATCATCCCCGATCCTGGGCTTTCGCTGCAGCAGGGCGCCGTGGAGCCGTGGACCAAGCCGCAGTACGAATGGTACACCGCCCATTTCAAGAAGGCGGCGCGCGGTAAAGTCCGTTGGAACGTTCCCTTTTGCGATCTGAGAGACGAAGAACAGGTCCTGGTTCGAGGGGCCATCCGCGAGTTCTTTGGCGAGGTGGAGACGAAGAAATACAAGGTTCACGTTCGTGTGTTTCTGAGCCGCTATCGCGGCTACGCGCAGTGCCCGGATTGCGGGGGAGCGCGCCTGCGCGAAGAAGCGCTGTACGTGCGCGTCGGGGGCAAGACCATCGCCGACGTTGTGAAGTTTAACATCGAGCAGGCGTACCGGTTCTTCCAAGCGCTCGAGCTGACGCCAGAAGAAGCGGCCATCGGCGACAAAATTCTGGTGGAAGTCCGGCAGCGGCTCAAGTTCTTAAACGATGTGGGCCTCGATTATCTTACGCTGGACCGGTTGTCATCCACACTTTCAGGCGGCGAGGCACAGCGCATTCAACTCGCCACCTGTTTGGGATCACGGCTGGTCGGCGCTTGTTACGTCCTAGACGAGCCGTCCATTGGTCTGCACAGCCGCGATACCGGCCGGCTGATCCGTATTCTGGAAGAGCTACGCGACCTGGGCAACACCATCGTCGTTGTTGAGCACGACGCGGATGTTATGCGCGCCGCGGATCACATCATCGACCTCGGCCCCGGAGCGGGGGAACTGGGCGGCCGGTTGGTATTCGAAGGCTCATACCGCAAGATTCTGTCGGATGGCGATGGGTCGCTTACATCGCGCTACCTGCGCGGAGATTTGCAGACGACACGTCCGAGCGGTCGCCGGCCTGTCGATCCCAAGAAGGCGCTGAAATTCTACGCAGCGCGCGCGCACAACTTGAAAGGGATCGACGTCACGATTCCGCTGCACATGATGGTGGCAGTCACGGGTGTTTCCGGGTCGGGCAAGTCGACCCTGGTGCACGACGTCATATTTCAATCGCTGCAGCAGCGGCTGCGTCAGCCCGCGCCCGAGGGTTTCTGGGAAGAGATGCAGGAAAAAGTGGAGCGGGTCACCTGCCGGCGCGTCGACAAGGCGGAGTTGTTGCGCGAGGTGGTGCTGGTGGATCAATCGCCCATCGGCCGCACCCCGCGGTCCAACCCGGTTACCTACATCAAGGCCTTCGACCTGATCCGCGAGATCTTCGCTTCCACGCCCGACGCCAAGAAGCGCGGCTATAATTCCGGCCATTTCTCATTCAACATTCCCGGCGGCCGCTGCGAGAATTGCCAGGGCGACGGAACGGTGACCGTCGAAATGCAGTTTTTGGCCGACGTCGAGCTGGTATGCGAGGAGTGCAAGGGCACCCGCTTCAAGAGCAGCATTCTGGACATCCGTTTTCGAGGGCTGAACGTGCACGAGGTGCTCCAGCTCACGGTAAAAGAGGCGCTGTCGTTCTTTTCAGATCATGCACGGCTGGTGAATCGGCTCAAGATCCTGGCCGATGTCGGCTTGGGCTACTTGCGGCTGGGCCAGTCGGCGACAACCTTGAGCGGCGGCGAAGCGCAGCGGGTCAAACTGGCCGCGCATCTATCGCAGGCTACCTGCGCCGGCGCCCTATACATATTCGACGAGCCGACCACGGGGCTGCATTTCGACGACATCGCCAAGCTGCTGGCGGCATTCCGAAAGCTGATCGAGAACGGCGGCAGCATCCTGATCATCGAGCACAACCTGGACGTAATCCGAAGCGCCGACTGGGTGATCGACTTAGGCCCGGAAGGCGGCGAGCGCGGCGGCGAAATCGTCGCTGAAGGCACACCGGAACAGATCGCGGCAGCCCGGAACTCCTACACTGGGCGATACCTCAAAGAATATGCCGCAAACGCGGCGAGGTGATGTTAGAGCACTGCGTTATCCAGCAGTGCAATCGGTCTTGGAAATCTGCTGCGTTCCTAACGGAGTAAACTCCCGCCAAAGCCACTTGCCCCGTTCAGTGCTGAAGCTGATAAATCCGATAACCCTCGTTGTGGAACACCTCGCGATAGCGCAGCGCGAGCGTGTTGCTGACGTGCTGGTAGACGGACGGCTCGCGGGTTCTGGCCTGATCGAGCCAGTTGTCGTACCAACTATCGCGCACGTAGAAATCCGGAACCTTGCCCGTGAGGTAACCTAACCGGACGTCGTCGACGAAGCGGCCATCGAACCCGAATTCGAATACAAATTGCCCCGGAGCGATGACCGACGATCCAGGCTGCCCATGCTGCTTGATGAACGCGGCTGCGGGAAGAATCTGGTTTCGATATTCATCCCGCCAGAAGCCAACCCCCAGCCCAAGCAGTTGTACCAGCAGTATGAGACCTACCGCGGCGCGGCGTGCCATGGGCCGGCCCGAAGTCCAGTTCCAGATCCATAAAGCGCCCAGACCCGCAAACAATGGGATCGTGTGAACCAAATAGACGCGAAGTTTCAAGCCTTCGAGCAGCCACATTAGGACGAAATAGAGAATGCACAGCGAAAGAAGCAGGCGCGCGGCCTTTTGCTGACGGACGCGTCGGTCCAGGATGGCTACCATCGCGCCTCCCCAATACAACAGCAAAATCAGAACCTGCGACCGGTACGGATTTCGCCAGGAGGTTCCGTTGAATGCGCTCATATAGCGATATAAGAGTTCCCGCCACAGTGCCGAAAGCGGGTGCAGCAGACCGTCGAACCGAGTGGTTCCGCTGGCCTCGCCCGCCAAGCCCGACACATTACCCGATAATTGCCGGAAGAACGACTGTGGATCTTGCATCGCATAACCTGCGTAGACAGCTAGGCCGATGCTATACGGCACCAAACCGAAGGCCACCAAACGCCAGTTCAAGCGGGACCGGTCCACTTGCAGAGCCAGGAGCACCAGGCCAGCGACTGCCAGCATCCCACAGGGATGTGTGAATAGTCCCGCAGCCGCCAGCGTCTGGCTTATCAAGATTGCCAGCCGCAGCGAACGTTGCCGCAGCACCAGAAAGGCGGCGAGAGCGGAATACCCTAGGGCGGCGCACATCATATCCATCCGGCCGGTCGAGGCGCCGATGATGAAATGAAAATCGATCGCCACCAGCAGCGTCGCCAGCGCAGCGATGCCGCGTTCGGCTTGCGACCGCATCAGGAGATAAAACGCTGAGACCGCCAGCAATCCCCAAAAAATCGACCCGGCGCGCATGGTCAGCAGACCCCATCCGAAGAGCCGGAACACAGCGGCCTCGGTCAGAGGATACAGCGGGAAGATCCAATAAGTATGGCGGTCAATTCCTTCCAGCCAAGTCCGAGAAGATTCCAGGGCCGTAGTCCCCATGAAACCCTGTGTCGCCAGGTGGAACGCCGGATCGGCAAACCATCCCTCGTTTGCGGCGACGGTTCGCGTGAGCGCCGTTCCGAGAGCTAGAGCGACAAAGCCGCAAAGCAAGCACAGCGCGGCGGCCGCGGTCCTTCTTCGTGCCGCTAAGTTCGGGGTTTGCCTGCTCTGGCAGGCAAGATCTACGACTTCCGGTTGCGACGCCAAGCCGCTATGCCGATTCCTGCTACGCCGGCCGCCATAAGGACCACCATGCTCGGTTCGGGAACAGCCGGGACATTCGCCGTATCGTTGAATTCGCCTTGCGCCAGAGCGAGAAGACAGAACGAACCCAGTAAAAGAGCGACGCGAACAAGTTTCATGGAAACTCCTTGCCGGGTAAACTCACCGGATTAGGTAGAGCATATATCCGCGAGCGCTCGCAAGCAAGAATTTATCGAAGGGACTGCTTGAACAAAGTACCAGTACAGTACTGCTGCAGCTGAAGTGCCTACGCTTCGAGGCAGCGGGTTAGAGGGCCTGCAGAAACGGGTTCCGTTCCCGCTCGTGCCCGATGGTCGTGTTCGGGCCGTGCCCCGGAATGACCACCACGGCGTCATCCAGCGGCAACAGCTTTTCGTGAATCGATCTTAGAATCTGGCGCGAGTTCCCACCCGGCAAGTCCGTCCGCCCGATGCTCCCCTGAAATAACGTGTCCCCCGCCACCAGCTTGTTCTCCGCCGGAATCCACAGGCTGATGCTTCCTTGCGTGTGCCCGGGTGTGTGGAGCACGTGAAATTCGGCCGCGTCCAGCCCCAACTTCAATCCCTCGCGCGCGTCCACGTCGATCTGGGTGCGCTCCGGCGTCTCCATGCCGAGCCAGTTGGCCTGCATATCGATGGTCTGGTACAGCGGCTGGTCGTTGGCGTTCATGTAAACGGGCGCGCCGGTGGCGGCCTTCAGCTTCTGCGCGCCGCCGATATGGTCGATATGGGCGTGTGTGATTACGATGGCTTTCACACGCAGCCCGTGTTTGTCCAGAACACCCTCAATGTTTTCGATCTCGTCGCCCGGATCGATCACGATCGCGTCGTGGCTTTGCTCGTCCCCGAAAATCGAGCAATTGCACTGCAGCATCCCGACCGGCAGGATCTCATGAATCATAATGAAGATTATGGACTCAACCGTGCGCACGGTGCTGGCTGTATTCATGCGTTGGATACACATCGCATCGGTGGTGACGCTGCTCGGGGGCTTTATTTACGCCCGTTATGCGCTCGCGCCCACGCTGGCGACTTTGCCCGAACCGGAGCAAAAGACGCTTGGCTTGCGCGTGATTGCAAATTTCCGGCCGCTTATGTATACGGTTCTGGTGACCATCCTCGGCTCCGGCCTGTATAACTACCTCACCAAGCCCAGCTACCCGCCGCACTACCACATGATCATCGGGATTAAATTTCTGTTCGTGCTGCATATTTTCGCCGTCTCGATTCTTTATTCGCTGCCCGGCGCCGAACAGGCCAAACGCAACCGCTGGCTCACTGGAATGGTCGTTTCCGGACTGATCATTATCGCGATCTCGGGCTATCTGCGCTGGATTTCGCTCGCATGACGGGTTACGACGCACTTCGCAATCGTGCCGCATGGCTGGACCTTTCCGGCCGGGGCAAGATCAAGGTGAGTGGCGAGGATCGCGCGCGCCTGCTGCACGCAATGACCACGAATCACATCCAACAGCTCACGCCCCGTTCGGGATGCTACGCGTTTTTCCTCAACGATAAGGGCCGCATTCTGGCCGACGCTAATGTCCTTTGCCGGCCGGATCACTTTCTGCTGGACGTCGAGCCGGAATCGCGGGACAAACTCTACCAGCACCTGGACCACTACATCATCGCCGACGACGTGACGCTGGAAGACCAGACCGAAAGCGCCACTACCGTCGCAGTGGAAGGCCCGGAATCTGCCGCTGTGCTGGAACGAATGGGAGCGCCCGTCCCGCAGGCGAACTACGGCAGCGCTGAATGGGGCGATTGGCTCGTCGCGCGTCTTAACACAACCGGCAGTCTTGGGTTTTTCATCTTCGCTTCTGCCGGCCCTGCATCGGAACTGATCGGTAAGCTGGGCGCGGCCGGCGCGGTCCCTGCCGATGCCGAAGCGGCACGGGTGGTGCGCTTGGAACACGGAAAGCCCCGCTACGGCGAAGATCTTACCGAGCGGTTTTTGGCTCAGGAGGCGAACCAGCCATACGCGCTTCATTTCAACAAAGGCTGCTACCTAGGCCAGGAGATCGTGGAGCGCGTCCGTTCGCGCGGCCAGATTCACCGCGTGCTCATGCCGTTGCTCCTGGATGCGCAAACGCCGCCCGAACCTGGCGCCAAGCTTCACATCGGCGAAGCCAATGTGGCCGAGATCACCTCCGCTACCTACTCGCCAGCGCTTGGCCGTGTTGCTGCGCTTGCGTACGTACGCACCGAGCATGCCCGTCCTCATACGACGATGATGCTGGATGGTGTTCAGGCCGAAGTGGCGGCTCCGGCCGGGCATTGAGACACGGCGCCGACTCAGCGCTCTGCGCCCGATCCACGAAATCTCAATGGTAACTGGCGCGCCCGCCTAGTTGCGGACGTTCTGGACCTTGGGAACAGACAAATAGCCGACGATGGTGTCCTTCTTCACGTCGTTGACCACCAACTCGTAAGGCTGCTTGGCCTTAGCCGTCAGGAATTGAACCGGCTCGTTAATGTTCCGATCCTTCTTCTCCGTGGTCTTGTCATCAGCAATGAGCTGGATGGTATAGCGGTTCTTCTTTGGGTCCGCGTTCTTCAGGAGGATCGAAATGTCTCCTACTTTTTGGTACTGCTTCTGTTTATGGATGGTGAACTCGATGAAGTTCCGCTCGCCCAGCGCCTTTAAAGCTGCGAGCTCTTTTTCATTCGTGGCGATCAAAACGCTATGACCATCGATTTCGCCGGTCGCGCGCTTCAGATCGGCCACGGTCTTTTCTAACTGCGACCGCGTGGAGGCGACATCGCCTTTCACCGAAGTCAAATCGGTACCGACCTGAGAGATCTTAGTGTTCGCCGTATCAGTCTGTTCCTGAACTTTGTTGATGTCGGACTTGAGCTGTTGTTGGGCCTGCTGCTGCGCCGCTTCGAGCTGCTGCCGCGTCTCCTCGACCTTCTTCATCGCGGCATCCTTGGCATCGCCGGCCGCCAGCGCGGCTTGCCGGCGGGCGCGCTCCAGTTGATCTTTCAGCTCCTCAACCCGCTTTTGATTGGCTCGCGCGGTCAGCGACGATGCCTCATCCAGCTTGTCCAGCCGCGCTTGCGTCGCGTCCGCGTTCTTGGCCATGTCCTGCTTCACTTGGTTGAGCTGGGTGTACAAGTACACGTTTGCTCCGGCCAGCAGAGCAATGGCAGCGATCACCAACCCGGTCTTCAGGGGCGAACCGCTCTTCGGTTCCGGCGGCGCATAGTAGGGTGGCGGTGGCGGGTATTGCATGGTCGGCGGTCCGTAGGCGGCCTGCGGCGGTTGCGGCGCAGGTGAGGGGGCCGCGCCGGACGAACTCGTCGGCTGCTCCGGCGGAATCGGGCTGGGGTTCGGGAAAATTGACATTCGAAATTGCCTCGCAACTGATGGGTAATTTTAATCTAACAGTTTAGAGGGCTGAGTGGCATCCTTTGGTTTCACTTTTCTGCCGCCGTCGCGCGCGGCCGCGCGAAGTCGAGATACTCCTGCTTAGGGGTTCCGGGCTCGAAGCAACGGCGGCAGCGCGCCTCGTATGACCCCTCCGCGCCCACCACGATCAGCTCGCTCGATTCCACCAGCCGCTGGGTATGTTTGGCCGGATTGCCGCAGCGCATGCAAATCGCTAACGTCTTGGTGATCGATTCTGCCAGCGTCAGCAGGTCCGGCATGGGTGGAAACGGCCGCCCCATGTAGTCGGTATCCAACCCCGCTACGATCACCTGCTTGCCGCTGTCGGCCAGCTGGGTAGCGACGCCGACCAGATCCTGCCCGAAGAAGTTGGCTTCGTCGATGCCCACCACCTCGGTGCGCCAGTCGAGCCGCGCCAGGATTTCGTTAGACCGTTCGACCGCCTCGGACGGCATCCGCCGGTCCGCGTGCGACACGATTTCATCAATCGAATACCGGTCGTCCAGGATGGGCTTGAACACCTGCACCCGTTTGCGCGCGATCATGGCGCGGCGCAGCCGGCGCATCAACTCCTCGCTTTTGCCAGAAAACATCGGCCCACAAATGGCCTCGATCCAACCCAGATTGCCGGCGACGAAATCCATAACAGGTTTGGCCGCATCTTATCATGAGAATGTGATCGCCGAACAGCGCGTAATCGTTCCGGAGCTGCTGGACAACGCCGGTCCCGCGGATGCAACCGAGGTTCTGAAGGATCTGGCGCGCGTGAACCGCTACTTCGGCGGCTATCGCATTCTGCGGAAGATCATCGGTCCGCTGGCGTCGCGTCGCGAACCATTTACGCTGCTCGACGTCGGCGCGGCTTCCGGCGATACCGGCGCGATGCTGCGCGGGCGATACCCTCACGCGACGGTGGTTTCGTTCGACCGGCAGGGTTTCCATCTGGCGGCGGCACCGCAGCCGAAAATCGTCGGCGATGCTTTTCAATTGCCGTTTCGCGCCGCCAGCTTCGATTTTGTCTTCTGTTCGTTGTTCTTGCATCATTTCACCGACGAGCAGGTCGTGGCGCTGCTCGGCGATTTCAAACGTCTGGCCCGCCGGGCCGTGCTGGCCATCGATTTGGAGCGCGGGCCGCTCGCGTTCCGGTTCCTGCCCGCGACGCAATGGTTGTTCGGTTGGCATAAAATGTTTGTTTCCGACGGTCTGCTCTCGGTGCAAGCCGCCTTCAAAAAACGTGAATTGCTGGCCCTCGCTCGCCGCGCCGGGCTGGAGCGCGCCCGCGTCTCCACGCACCGGCCCTGGGGCCGGCTATCTCTGGTAGCGTCCGTTCAGCCGTGACGAACTATTTTCTGGGCGTCGACGGTGGCCAATCGAGCACAGTCGCGCTAATCGCAAACGAATCCGGAAAGGTGCTCGGCATCGGCCGCGCCGGCGCTTGTAATCACGCTGCAGCCGGAGAAGGCCGGGACAAGTTTGTGTCGGCATTGACGGACTGCATCGCGGCCGCATCCCAGAGCGCCGGCCTGGATGCGCCGCCTCAATTCGCCTCGGCGTGTTTAGGATTCAGCGGCGGCACCGCAGATAAAGAGCAACTCGTTCGAGAGATCCTCAACGCCGGGCATCTTCAAGTCACGCACGACGCCCACATCGCGCTCTCCGGCGCTACCGCGGGCGAGCCCGGCATTATCGTGATTGCCGGAACCGGATCCATCGGTTATGGCCGCAATGCCGCCGGGCGAACCGGTCGCGCGGGCGGATGGGGTTACCTGTTCGGCGACGAAGGCGGCGGTTTCGACATCGTGCGGCAAGCCTTGCGTGCGGCCTTGCGTCTTGAGGAAGGCTGGGGCGGGGCCACCTCGCTTCGTGCCGTTCTGCTTGATGCCACGGGCGCGCGCGACGCCAACGACCTGCTGCATCGCTTCTACACCCCGGAGTTTCCGCGCCCGCGTATCGCCGCTCTCGCGAAGCTGGTGGACCAGGCGGCGATCGAGCGCGACCCCGTTGCTCGGAAGATTCTCGCTCAAGCCGGCCAGGTCCTCGCCGATCTCGCTACCGCCGTTCGCGCGCAGATCTTCTTGCCCGATCAGAACGTGCGCGTTTCGTACCTCGGGGGGGTCTTCAACAGTCCCATCGTTCGCGAGCGTTTTTGGGGATCGCTCGAGTCGGAGCGGTTCAACCGCGTGGCCCCGCCCGTCTACGGCCCGGCCGCGGGCGCATTGCTCGAATCCTACCGCGCTGCGGGAATCTCCTGCACGTTGTCCAACGTTCCTGAGGAAAAACCGTGACCGGTTGGCTGCCGGATTACCTCTGGCGCCAAGGCGAGTTCCAATCCGGCGTGGCGGTTTTCGTTAATTCCAGCGGCCAGATCACCGGTCTTTCCAGCGACGCCGCTGATCTCGCGCGCGCTGAACGTCTGGCGGGACGAGCGATGTTGCCCGGTCTGGTCAACACCCATTCGCACGCGTTCCAGCGCGCCATCCGCGGCCGGACCGAGCGCCGCGGCGGCAACGGTTACGATACATTCTGGACTTGGCGCGAAGCGATGTACCAGGTGGCAAATAAGCTCTCGCCCGAAGCGCTGTACCACGTCGCGCGCATGGCGTTCCTGGAGATGCTGTTCGGCGGCATCACCAGCGTCGGCGAATTTTATTATCTGCATCGCGACCCGGGCGGCGACGGGTATCCCGATCGGAATGCGCTCGCGATGCAAACGATCCGAGCGGCCGAAGACACCGGCTTGCGAATCGCGTTACTCCGCGCCGCCTACACTCGCGCCGGTTGGAACCAGCCCGCGGATCCCGCTCAAGCCCGGTTCATCACCGCCCGCGCCGAGCATTTCATGACTGAGACGGAGGCGCTCGCCCGCCAGTGCAGCGGCGGCGGGTCGTGGGTTGGCGTCGCGACAGCGTAGCATCCGGGCGGTTCCGCTCGACTACCTGCTACAAATCGTCGAATTCGCCCGCGTCCCGCGATTCCCTATACACATGCATGTCGCGGAGCAGCCCGACGAAGTCGAAGCCTGCCTGGCCGAGTACGGAGTGCGCCCCGTGGCGCTGCTCCACAAATACCGTGTGCTGGACGATCGCTTCACTGCGGTGCACGCCATTCACATCAGTGAGGAGGAGATCGGGCAGCTTGGCGCCGCGCCTTCTGTGGTTTGCGCCTGTCCAAGCACGGAACGAAACCTCGGGGATGGAATCTGCCCCGCCGATCGCCTGCTCGTATCCGGCGCGAGCAGGGCGCTCGGGTCCGACAGCAACATGCAAATCGACCACATGCAAATCGACCTGCTGGAGGACGCGCGCGAGCTGGAGTATCATCTTCGGCTGCAGCGGCTGGAGCGAGTCCTTCTGGATCGAGACCGGCTGGCAGCGCGTCTGCTCGTTTGCCTGACCGAGACTGGCGCGGCCAGCCTCGGCGCACCCGGCGGAGAACTCGAGATTGGGCGCGCAGCCGACTTTTTCACTGTCGATCTGAACGACGCATCCATAGCGGGAGCGGACGATGTTCACTCGCCGCCAACATCGTTTTCGCGCTAAGCCGTACCGCGGTCCGCGATGTTGATATCGCAGCCCGGCCGGCGATCCGCGAAGGCCGCCATCCGCAGCAAGGCGAGATAATCCGAACTTCGCCGAGGTCCAGCGAACGCTCTGGAACGGGTGAGCTATTTCTCCGGCGCGAACGCCAGCAGGACATTGCCCGGCAGGCCGCCGAAGCGCGAATAGCCGGAATTGACGAATACCATGCCTTTGATTACCATCGGCCCTGGCCCGTCGATCGCACCGCCTTTGGCCGGAACGCCGTTGACGGTCTTGAATTCCTGCGCCGTATCTGTCTCCCACAAGACTTTGCCATCTTCGGTTGAATAAGCGCGCAAAATGCCGCCCAGGCTGCCGGAGAAGACCGCTCCCGGAATCGCGGTCAGTGCCGCCGATTGCGCGGGGCTGCAGCCCGGCCGAGTTCCGCATTCCGGCGGCGCAGCGAACCAGACCTTACTGCCATCGGAAACTTTGAGAGCCGTTAAACCGCCGCCAGCCGTCGGATCCAGAATGCGCACCGGTGCCCCGTTCGCATCCCGTCCGCGTTTGCCGGCCGCATCGGAAACCGCGGCGTAGACATTCTGACCGTCGTAGGCCATGCCCCACTGCACGCCACCCTGCGCGCTCCCCTTGCCCACGCGCGTGCTCCACACGACTTCGCCCTTCTTGTCGGGATCGAAAGCGTAGACCATCCCGGACTTTTGACCGGCCAGGATCAACTCGCGCCCCTCCGGCGTCTTGATGAGAACCGGCGGCGAGCCGAAGTCAACATCCGGCCCGTGCTCGGAAGGCGAAACATCGTTGGGCGTAGTCTGTGAGGACCACACGATTGTTCCGTCGGCAGGATTAATGGCCACCAGGGCGTCGCTGGTCAGAGTCGCGGGCAACGAAAAGTTATCGCCCGTCGTGACGTAAATCAAATTCCTCTTGGAATCGTACAACGGTGTCGACCAGATGCTCGCACCGGACGGCCCCCACTTCGCTTTGCCCGACGCCGTCTGGCCTTGTTCCTTCGATTCGGGGACCATGTAGCTCTTCCAAACCTGCTCGCCGTCTTTGATGCGCAGCGCTACCAATGATCCGCGGAAAGTGCAGCAGAGGTAATCGGCGCCGGAGGAGCGCGTCTCTTCCCACGAGGCCACCGGCACATAAACGATCCCGTCGTGCACCATGCCCGCGCCGGTGAGCCGCGCCGTGTCGTGCTCCTCGATACGCTTCTTCCAGATCGGTTTGCCCGTTTCGGCCTCGAGCGCGTAATACCAGCCGATCTGGTCGCCGAACAGCAGCGTGTGGCGGCGGCCGTTGGGCGTCACGATCATGGCCGAACGAACCGGACCGTTAGCGTCGTACGTCCACTGCACGCAGCCGCTGTCGGCGCGCAGCGCATAAATTGTGCCGCGCGCGCTGCCTACGAACATCTGTCCGTCGACAAACGCCGGAAATGCGAACGCGTTCACATCGCCCTCGTAACCGAAGGCCCACTTCAGCTTCAGTTTCTTCACTTGGTCGAGGCTCAGCCCCGCGACGTCGGCGCTCTGGAACCGGGTATTATCCGGTTTGGGGCTCCAGCCGTTCCAGATGAATTTCGACTTGTCGTTGATCGAGACCGTGCGATCACGGCAAAAGGCCTCAGCAGGCAGGGTGGTCTCGGGCGCGTTGGTGCCGAGGAACTTGGCAACCGATTCGCGCTCTTCGCGCGTCATCTGATACGCCACCTGCATCATCACGCCAAAATCCAGGATCTTGAGAATGCGGGCTGCGGGCATTTTCTGGAGCGCGGTGCGCGGGGGAATACGGGGGTTATTCTGATCGTGGCAACCCGAGCAGCGCTTGGTGTACACCTCCTCGCCGGTGGCGCCGTAAAGAACCGCAGTAACAAGAGTAAAGGCCGCCGCCAGCCCCAGAATGCGGCAAAAGCTCCGGATCAAGTGCATGGCCGTCAATTTATCACACGCGGTCCGCGCGCGGCTGAAGCGCCGCGCCGACGTAAGCGCCGCGCCGGGGACGTGAGCACTGCATCTGCGCGATTGCGCCGTCGCCGGTTCAACAACTATCGCCTAAACCGGTGTTGCTGTGTGCTCACTGCGTATAATTACTTCATGAATCGATTTCTTCTGTTAGCCACTGCTGTAGCTGCTTCCGCCGCTTTGTTCGCCGCTGATGCTCCCGCGCCGAGCCTCGCCAAAGTTTTCGACGGCCAGGTCCGGCAAGTGGAAAGTGAAATCGGCTCGCTCGCCGAGGCTATGCCCGCCAATCTGTACAGCTTCGCGCCGACACAGGGCGAGTTCAAAGGTGTCAGAACCTTTTCGCAGCAGATGACTCACATCGCCACTGTGATTTACGAAGTCTCCTCGGCAGCGCTTGGCGAAAAATGTCCGGTCGAGACCGGAACCAACGAAAATGGCGCGTCGTCGATCCAAGGCAAAGAGGCTGTCGTGAAGTATCTGAAAGACTCGTTCGCCTACGCACACAAGGCCGCCGGTGCGCTGACCAACGCCAACATGATGGACATGATGCCGTCGCCGTTCGGCAGCGGGAAAACGCCGCGGATTTCGCTGCTATCGACAATCGGCTGGCACAGCTTCGATCACTACGGCCAGGCAGTCGAGTACGCTCGCATGAACCATATCGTCCCACCCGCGAGCCGCTGACCAGCGCCGATGCCGTCGCTCGAACATCGCTACCACGTCCGGACGACATGGACCGGGAATACGGGGCAGGGGACCGCGACGTACGCGGGTTATAGCCGGGCGCACGAAATATCCATTGCGAACAAGCCGCTTATTCCCGGCACCACCGAGGTGCCTCGCTTCCACGACGATGCGCGCTATACGCCCGAGGAGTTGTTAGTGGCCGCCGTTTCTGCCTGCCACATGATGTGGCTGCTGCACCTGTGCGCCGACGCGGGCGTTACGGTTGTTTCCTACAGCGATGATGCACTCGGTAAAATGGCGCAGCAAGGCCCCACGGGCCAATTCACAGAGGTAACTCTGCGGCCCGTCATGACCATCACCGACGCAAGTCGCATTGCGGATGCCATCGAACTCCATCACAAAGCGCACCAGCTCTGCAACATCGCGCGATCGGTGAATTTCCCCGTGCACTGCAATCCCTCGGTGACGGCCGAGCGATGACCTCCCGGCCAGCCACGGTCGACGATGCCGCCGTTATCGCTCGCATTTACAACGAGGGCATTGAGGACCGCATCGCGACGTTCGAGACCCGCGCCCGGTCCGCCGCGGATATCCGGGCCTGGTTCGATGGCGTGCATCCGGTTATCGTGGTGGAGGAGGACGGCCAAGTGGTCGCGTTTGCCGCCACCTCCACTTACCGCCCGCGCGAGTGCTACGCAGGCATCGCTGAAACGTCGGTTTACGTTGCCCGCTTTTTCCGGCGTCACGGCGCCGGAAGTTTCGCTCTCTTGGCGCTGATTCACGCGGCGGAAGCGGCCGGTTTTTGGAAGCTGGTCTCCCGCATCTTCCCGGAGAACACCGCCAGCCGGGGCCTGGTCCGCGAACTCGGATTCCGCGAAGTCGGCGTGTATGAAAAACACGGCAAGCTGGACGGCGTCTGGCGCGACGTGGTCATCGTGGAACGGCTGCTGGGCAGTTAGCACGCCGAGTCACATGCCGGGCCGAGCCGGCTCCTGCGCCCGCAAGTCCTAGGATTCACAGCACTAGCTCCTTGGGGCTAGTTGCAACGTGCCGGAGCGCTCCTGACGCTTTTCTGTAATAATTAGTTTGGTGGCTGAGCGGAGCGAACTCACGGCGCTAATCGCGCGCGGGCGATCACGACAAATTCGCAATCTGCTCATCCAACAAACCTCGTTCTCTTTCGCGTTAGTGCTTGGCGGCGCGATTCTGCTGCTGATCCTCGGCACGCAAATTCTCAACTGGTATTGGCTGGTGCTGCTGTTCGCGGTCAGCCTGGCGGCGGGAGCCTATCGCGGGCGTAACAAGATCCTGTCCCGGTATCGCGTCGCGCAGTCCATCGACGCGCACCTCGGGCTGCATGACGCTCTCTCAACCGCGTACTACTTCACCGAGCATTCCGGGGACGCGCAAGCGGCGCCCGAGTTCATCGCCGACCAACGCCACGTCGCCGAAGATCTGGCCCGTTCCGCCGACCTCCGCGCGGGCGTTCCTTTCATCACTCCGCGAACGCTCTACGCCAACGCCGTGCTGGCGCTCGCGGTGGCCTCGATGTTCGGCGTCCGTTATGGGATCACGCGCAGCCTGGACCTGCGCGCCTCGCTGATCCACATTGACTTCGAAGGTTTCCTCAGCTCGCCTCGCCAACTGGCCGATGCTAAGAAGCGCGGCGCGGCGCCATTCCAGAAAGACGACCTTCAGAAGAACGCGGGCGAGCAGCAGTGGGAATCGAAGGCTCAGGACCCGGAGGCGCAACCCGACGTTCCACTGGAGACCATCGACGATCCGGAAACCAGCAAGCCGGACGCATCGCCGGATTCCTCGGGCAAGTCGCAGGCCAAAGGCAAGGACGAGACGCCCAAGGGCGACGATCTGCTCAATTCTCCCGACAAGGGGCAAAACGCGTCGTCCAACGACAAGCAGGGCGAGGCCAAGGATTCTCCCGACGGCGAATCGCAATCCGGCAAGCAGGACAACGCGCAGCAGAATTCTGAAAAATCCGGCAACTCCGGCGACAATTCCAGCCTCGCCGATAAGATGCGCGACGCCTTGGCCAATCTCATGGCCAAGCTGAAGACGCAGCCCAAGAATACCGAAGGCAAGCAGGGCGGTTCGTCCTCTCAGGCGGGCCAGCAATCCGCCCAGAAGCAGCAGAGCTCGCAGCAGCAAAACCAGAAGGGTAATCCGGGCGAGCAGCAGTCGGAGCAAAACGCCAACTCGCAATCGCAGGGCGATCAGCAGTCGCAGAACGGCGCGCAGCAATCCGCCCAAAACCAAGGCGCCGCGCGCAATTCCGATCAGACCACCAAGGACGGCAAGAGCGGCATCGGCCGCCAGGATGGCGACAAGAGCGCGCGCGAAGCCGAGCAGCAAGCCGCGATGGGCAAGATCAGCGAGATCATCGGCAAGCGTGCCGCCAACGTCAGCGGCGAGGTAATGGTCGAAGTCGCGTCCGGCAAACAGCAACTGAAAACGCAATACACGCAGCGCGACGCCAAACACGCGGAAGCCGGCGGCGACATTAACCGCGACGAGATTCCGTTAGCCTACCAGCAATACGTCCAGCAATATTTCGAAGAGATTCGCAAAGAACCCGACTCGAAAGCGAAGCAGGACGGGAAACCGAAAGCGCCCGGCAACTAAGCTGGCGATGCGCATCGCGGGGTGGCGCGCCGGCACGTTTACTGCTTGTTGTCTTTGGTCTGTGCGATCGTCTGGGCGAGGAAATTGACCACCTTGGCCTCATCCCGGGCAACTTCATAATAGGCCGCGCGCAGCAATTGGTCCTTGCGATTGAGCAGCGTCTCGCGGATATTCTGCTGCACACGCGGGTCGGTAAGCTCGCGCTGACCGGCCGGTTCCTTGGAATAGACTTTGAAAATTCGGTAACCTTCGGGCGTCTTAATTACGGGCGTGATCTGCCCGGGCGCGGCGGCCTGGATGGCGCGCTTGATATCGGGATTAGCGCGCTCGAAAGCCGATTCGGGCACGAACCCCAGGTCGCCTCCATTGGGCGCCGATTGCGGATCTTCCGAGAAATTCTGCGCCAGCATTCCGAAATCCTCACCCTGACGCATGCGCGCCGCCAGCATGTCGATCTTTTTGCGCGCCTGGTCATCATTCTGCGCTTTATCGTTCCGCAGGTTGCGCACATTCGGATCCGGCGTCGCAGTCACCAGGATCTGCGCCAGGTGCACCTGCGGCTCCGGAAAATTGAAACTGCTCTTATTGGCGTTGTAGAAATCGGTGACGTCTTTGTCGGAAATCGAAATGTGCGACGTAATCTCTTTATTGAACAGCTTGGTCACGCTGAGGTCTCGCTTGAGCTGCGCTTTCATGTCGTCCACCGACATCTTGCGCGCGGCTAGCTGTTTCTGGAACTCTTCCTGGGTGTAGGGCGCTTTCAGTTCGGCGAATTTCGATTCGACGTCGGCGTCGGTGGCCATCAGCCCCAGCTTCTCGGCGCGCTGGAGCATGATCTCGTTGTCGATCAGCGTCCGCAGCACTTCCAGCTTTTGGATCATCATCTGATCGTCGCTGGGACGCTCGGTTGAGGACATGAACTGCGCCTGGAACTGTTTGTCCAAGTCCCCGTAGGTAATGGTGCGGCCGTTTACGCTGGCTGCTACATTGTCAGGGACGGCGTGCTTGCAGCTCAACAACGGCAGGATAGTTGCCAGCAGAAGAGCCGGCGGGAGAAAACGAACCATTAGGGTGACAACTTCATTCTACAGGACACCACGGTTCTGTTTCGTCACTGGGCCGCGTTTATTCGAACCGGAAGGTGCGCGACAGCAGGTACCCGGCGGCGAGAGCGATGGCCAAGAATGCCGCGATATGCGGTAGAACGGCCGCCGGTGCGCTCCCGAAGCTCATCAGCTTGTGCAGCGCGTCCATGGCCCAGCCGGTGGGGAAGGCCAGGGCGATCTTCTGGGCCCAGGCCGGTGTGATCTCGATGGGCCACCAGCAGCCGCCTAGCGCCGCCAGGACATTGCTGACAACGACTCCCAGGCCGATCACCTGGCCCTCGACGCGCGCGAAGTTGCCCAGCAGCAGGCCGAACGCCGCAATCATGCCTGCATAGGCGGCCAGCACCAGCATCACGGCCGGCAGATTTTCGCCCCAGTGGACCTTGAACAAGACGGTTCCGGTGATCATGGCAAAAACGATCTGCACCAGTCCCAACGACAGCCGCGCGCCCCATTTTCCCAGCACCACGGCGCTGCGCTGCATCGGCGAAGAGGCCAGGCGGCGCAGGATCCCTTGTCGCCGCTCGGTCAGGATGGTGACGCCGCCGACGTTCAGCAGCACCAGCATGGTAAACATCACCAGCATTCCGGGGACGGCCTGCTCGAAACCGATCGGCGGCGTTTTGCGCTTCCCCGAGGAGCTGACGCGAAGCGAGATGCGGCGCGGCTGCCCCGCAAGCGAGGCCAATGCCTGCGGCGATGGCACGATTCCCTTGCTCCGAAGTTGCGCTACATCGCTCGCCAAGCCAAAGACCGCGCGATCGAGCCGGGTCCTTTCAAAGTCGGCGTTGAGGCCCGACCCGATCCGCACGAACCGCACGGTAGCGGCACGGCCTTGCAGCATGGCGTCGGTAAAATCGGCTGGAATCTGGATCTGCCGGAAATAGTTGTCCTGCTGCACGATGCGGAAGCCGCGCTGCTGTAGCCGAGCGACCAATTCGTCGGCCAGGAAACCCGCCCCGGCGGGCTGGACCACTTGAATTGGGTCGGGCTGATCCGCGCGTCCGAAGCCTCCCGAGATGCTGCCGATGAAGTAGAAGAACAGCACCGGCATGACGAAGGTCCAGAGCAGCGTCTCGCGCCGCCGCAACATGTGGCCTAAATCGCGAGTGACCAGGAAGAAGACATCTTTCAGCATGCCGCCCTCCGTACCGTGCGAACGCTTACCAGCCAGGCGATAGCCACCGCCGCGATGGCTGCGGCGAACGTCCATACGTGCGGTGAACCTGCCAGGAGAGCCCGGAGCTGCATGACACACCAGCCGTTCGGGGTCCATTGGCCGAGGCGGGCGAACCCGCGCGGCATCCACTCGAAAGGAATGAAGCCGCCGCCCAGCATCACCAGCGGAAGCGTCACCAAGTTCGTCAACATGCTGGCGACACGTTCGGAGGAAGCAGCCGACTGCACCAACATCATCAACAGGTACAGGCCGCAGCCCGATACGGAAATCCACAGGATCGCCGCTGGGTAGCTAGCAATTTGCAAATGCATTAACACCTGGGCCGCCATCAGCCCGAACGCGCCTACGACGGCGAAGATCACAGCAGATGCGAGCAGCTTGCCTGCTACGAACGCGCCGAAATGCACCGGGGTGCTTGCAATCCTCCGCAGCGCGCCGGAAGTGCGCTCGCGCCACATATCGGCCGCCAACGCCCCGGCGATGAAGAATACGCTCATGAACAGGGCGCCGGGCAGAAGGATCGCCGCGAAGCCTCCGGGCTGTTCGGATTTGTCAGCGATGATGTTCGCTTCGAGCCGGATTGCAGGAGTGCCCGAGGCGCTCTGGAACGATGCGGCGCGATCCAGCATGATGGCGAGCGACTCCTCGATAATGTCCGGCAAAACGCGTTGCGCGGGGTTGCGAATCAGATCCACAGTCACGGGCTGGCGGGTTACGAACGACATCGAGAACCCGGCTGGAATGACGATCAGCGCGGAAGCGTCGGCCCGGTCCAAACGCCGCCGGCCTTCGGCTTGCGTGACCTGTTCGACAGTCAGCATGTTAGCCAGCGCACCCTGATGGAAGGCGTTCGTCAGCATGGTTGCGCCGAGCGCGCGGTCTTCATCGACGATCAGGAGCGTTCCGTGTGGGCCGCTCCCGCGAGGGCCAAATACCAGCGTCAGTATCACTGCTACGAACGTGGGGATCGCAAGCCAGGCGAGGATCGTAACCGGCTCGCGGCGCAGGCGGCGCAGGTCTTTCAGCGCGCTGATCCACACGAACCCCACTATTCCCTCAGCTCCGACCCAGTCAGCTTGATGAAGAGGCTTTCGAGGCTCGGCTGCGTCAGTGTCGTTCCGCGCAGGTCGGAGCCGTTCAGAGCAGCGAAAATCAGCGGCAGCCGGTGCGAAGCGTCGGGCATCGCCAGCGCCAATTGTGCCTCATCGGCGTGGATTACCTCAACACCTTCAATCCGGGTCAGCGCCTCGCGCACCTGCTCGGGATGGAAGGTACCGCTCAACCGCAGTACGTCGCGTTCACCCAGCATGGCGCGGAGTTCTTGGAGCGTCCCTTGCGCGCAGATGCGCCCCTGGTCGACGATCGCCAAGCGGTCGCACAGTGTTTCGGCCTCTTCCATGTAATGTGTGGTGTAGAGCACGCAGGCCCCGGCGCGCGCCTGTTCGCGAACCAAGTCCAGCAGCCGCACCCGGCTCTGCGGATCGACGCCGACGGTCGGCTCGTCCAATAGCAGCACCTTGGGCCGGTGCACGATGCCGCACGCGAAGTTGAGGCGGCGTTTCATGCCGCCGCTGAACTGTTTCACCGGTTCGCGGGCGCGATCGAACAGGCCGGTTAAATTCAGAACCTCCCGGATACGCTCCTTGAGCGGGGCGCCGCGCAATCCCTGGGCGCCGCCCCAATAAGATAAGTTTTCCTCGGCGGAAAGATCATCGTAAAGCGCGATCTCCTGCGGAACCACGCCCATGCTGCGCCGCGCCTGGATGCTGTCTTTGATGACGTCGCAACCCATCACGCGGATGGAGCCCGAGGTCGGCGTCAAGAGCGTCGAAATGCAACCGATGGTCGTGGTTTTCCCCGCGCCGTTCGGTCCCAACAGGCCGAAAATCTCGCCGTCGCGCGCGGTGAAGCTCACGTCGTGCACGGCAGTAAGATCGCCGTACTGTTTGCGGAGGTGTTCGACTTCCACCATGACTGACTTCAGCATAAGGCTGAATGCACTGTGGGCCCAACAGTTACCGGCGAACGGTGGTTCTGGCTCGACGAGGGGTTAGTTTTCGGCGACCAGAATCGCTTGGATGAGTCCGTCGATGGTGAACTGCTTGGCTTCGGCGTGGACAGTCAGCCCCAGTGAGCGCGCGGTCTCCGAAGTGACCGGGCCAATGGAGGCGATGCGAACACGTTCGAGCGATTCCGGCCCGGTGATCGAAACCAGGTTCTTGACCGTGGACGAGCTGGTGAACGTAACCCAATCCGGCGAGGCGGAGAAGATTTCGCGCGCCCGGCCCGCGGCGCCCGCAGGGACCACGTTTCGATAAGACTCGACGACATCGACTTGTGCGCCGAGCCTGCTGAGCTCGGCCGGTATGAGATCGCGCGCCACCGCAGCGCGCGGCAGCAGCACGCGCTTGCCGGCCAACCTCTCGCTCGCGAACGCTTGCACCAGGCTCTCGGCAACGTACTCCGAAGGCATCAGATCGACTTTCAAGTGCAGATTCTCAATTGCGCGCCTGGTGGCCGGGCCGATGGCGCAGATGCGCGCTTTTAGCGAGCGCAGATCGTGGGACGAACGGTCGAGGCGGTCGAGAAAAAAGCGAACGCCGTTGACACTCGTAAAGATCAGCCAATCGTAAGTTGAAAGGCGATCGAGCGCCCGGTCGAGCGGGCCAGGATCGTCCGCGGGCTCTATGGAAATGACGGGAAGCTCAAGGGCGTCGGCGCCGAGCGCGCGCAGGCGGTCGGATAGTTCTTCCGCCTGGTCCGCCGCGCGCGTAATCACGATCTTGCGGCCGAACAAAGGGAGCTTTTCGAACCAGTTGAGCTTTTCATGCAGCCCGGCCACTTCGCCGATGATGACCGTGGCAGGCGGCTTCATGTGAGCTTCGTCGATGCGATCGGCGATGGTGGCCAATGTGCCGGTGACGGTCTGCTGGTCTGGCCGCGTAGCCCAACGCACCGCAATGGCCGGTGTCGAACCAGAACGGCCGTGTTTCATAATCTCGCGCGCGATCTCATGAATCGCGCCGATACCCATGAAAATGACCAGTGTCTCCGACTGCCCGACCCGGCTCCAATCGATCGCGCCCAGATCGTGGCCAGTAACGAATGTCACCAGCTTCGTGTGATCGCGATGCGTAAGCGGCACGCCGCTATAGGCGGCTATGCCGAGTGGAGAAGTCACGCCGGGGACCACCTCGAACTCGACGCCGGCCTCAGACAGCGCTTCCACTTCCTCGCCGCCGCGCCCGAAGATGAACGGATCGCCGCCCTTCAGCCGGATCACGGTTAGGCCGCGGCGCGCGCGCTCGATCATCATTTGGCAAATCTCTTCCTGTGGAAACGCGTGCACGGCCTTTTTCTTGCCGACGTAGATGCGCTCGCAGTGTTTGGGCGTCAGATCGAGCAGGTGCTCGCTGGCAAGGTAGTCGTAGAGCACCGTGTCGGCGATGGCCAGGAGCTTACGGCCTTTCCAGGTGATGAGATCGGGATCGCCGGGCCCGGCACCAACCAGGTAGACCTTGCTCATGAGCGGAGCTGAGAATCCGCCTCTGGGCCGTAGACCGATTCCAGGATTTTCGCGCCGCCGGCCGCCAGTAGTTCGTCGCCAAGCCGGCGGCCGAGTGAAGCAGCATCGGCTGCCTGCCCGCTCGCTTCTTTTCGGATCACTTGTTCGCCGTTGGGAGAAACAATGATGGACCGGATTCGGATGCTTGCACCCTCCAACGTTGCGTACGCGCCGATGGGGACCTGACATCCTCCGCCGAGAGCGGCCAACACGGCGCGCTCGGCGGTCACGGCGGCGCGAGTTTCGGCATGATCCAGACGGCGGCAGATCGCGCGCGCCTCGCCGGAATCGTCGCGGGTCTCCACTGCCAACGCACCCTGGCCGACGGCGGGGCACATTACGTCGGGATGCAACAGTTCGGTAATACGATTCTCCCAGCCCAAACGCCGCAAGCCGGCGGAGGCCAGGAGAATGGCATGATAGCGGCCTTCATCCAGCTTGCGCAGGCGCGTATCGAGATTGCCCCGAACGTCGGAAATCTCAAGATCCGGCCGTATCGCACGTAACTGCGCGGAGCGGCGCAGGGAGCTCGTTCCTACATGGGCGCCGCGTTTCAAGTTGTCCAGCTTTCCGCCGATCAGAGCGTCGCGCGGATCCTCGCGCGCGGGAATCGCAGCCAGGATCAATCCGGCGGGCAGCTCGGTCGGCATGTCCTTCAGACTGTGTACAGCAAGATCGATGGAGCCGTTAAGCAACGCTTCCTCAATTTCCTTGGTGAACAGGCCCTTAGTCCCGACCTTCGATAAGGCCACATCGGTGATCTTGTCCCCGGTAGTATGAATGACCTCGATACGGGACTCGACGCCGAAAGTTTGGAGGCGCGCCTGAATCCAGCGCGCTTGCCACAATGCCAGTTGCGAACCGCGGGAGCCTATAGTGAGCATGCTATTCGCCGAGCCTGAACACCTTTCGGATAGCTGCCACAAAATGGTGGCCGTCAGGCTCGGAGGCGTGGCGCCGCAGTTCGGAAATAGGTCCGTGCGCGACCTTATTGATGATGCTCTTGGTGAGCGCCTCCAGCGCCTGCTCCTGTTCCGGCGTGAGCGCGCCGAACTTGCCGCGCATGCGCAGCAGCTCGGTGGAGCGGAGGTTTTCGAGTTGCTCCTGCAGGCTAACGATGGTCGGCACCACCTCGCGCGTCTTTAAGCGGGCCACCATGCGATCCACTTCCTCGCGGATGATCGCTTCGGCGTCTTCAGCCGACTGCTTGCGTCCCGCCAAGTTGCTGGCCACGACTTTTTGCAGGTCGTCGATGTCGTACAGAAAAACGTTATCCAGCTCGTTGACGCTGGGCTCGATATTGCGCGGGACTGCAATATCGATCAGGAACATCGGTTTGTTGCGGCGGGCCTCCAGCACTTTTTTCATGTCGTCCCGCACGATGATGTAGTGAGGCGCCCCGCTGGAGGTAATGACGATGTCGGCTTCGGGCAGGAACGTCATGAAGCGCGTATACTCGACGATCTTGCCCTCGAAAAGCTGCGCCATTTCGATCGCCCGTTCGTGGGTGCGATTGGTGACGAAGATCTGCGTGGCGCCACTGCGGCGGAGATGCCGCGCCGCCAGTTCCGACATTTTGCCCGCGCCGACGATAAGGACCTTCTTATCCGCGAGCGTGCCGAAGATTTCTTTGGCCAGCTCCACGGCCGCATAGCTGACGGAAACCGCGTTCTCGCCAATGTCGGTTTCCGAGCGCACGCGTTTGGCGACGTTAAACGCGCGGGTAAGTAGGCCGTCCAGAAAGCCGCTGAGAGCGCCGTGCTCTTTCGCCACAGCGTAGGCGGCCTTGAGCTGACCCAGGATTTGAGGCTCGCCGACGACCATGGAATCCAGGCTGGCCGCGACGCGGAACAGGTGTCGGATCGCTTGATCGTCCTCGAAATGGTAAAGATAGGGGGTTACCCAGTCGCGCGACACGTGGCGGGTATCGGCCAAAAACTCATCTACGGCGATGCTTTGGGTATCGCAAGTCAGCGCCACCTCAACGCGGTTGCACGTGGAGAGAATCATTCCCTCGCATACGCCCGGCCGGCTTTTCAGTTCGACTAGGGCTGCCGGCAGGGAAAGTTCATCGAAGGCCAGGCGTTCGCGTACTTCCACCGGAGCGGTTTTATGGTTGACTCCGGTGATAGAGAATCTCATCGCGAGATCAAAGTTCGAAGGCCGACGTGCGCGGCCCAGGTTAGAGCGGAGCAGCACACCACGGCCACAGCCATGAGGGCAGCTTTCCGGCCGCGCCAGCCCGCGGTGGCTCGTAGGAACACCATGGCCAGGTAGAAACCCCAGGTGATGAAGGCGAGCGCGATGCGGGGCTGCGTGATCCAGGAAGTGCCGGATTCGATAGCCGCCCACGTGCTGCCGGCGATTACTCCTAAGGTAATGAAAACAAAGCCAAAGCTCATCGCGTTGGTTACCAGGCTGTCGAGTGTGCCAAGCGGAGGCAGCCGGGAAAGCAGGTTCACTTTCTTCTTCCGCTTGAGCTGGCGTTCTTGGATGAGATAGAAAATCGAAGCCACGGCCGTGAGCAGCAGGGCCGCATAGCCCAACAAAATCATTAACACGTGCACCAGCAGCCAGGCATTGCGGACGCCGGAACTGGGCCACGAAAGCATCGGGGTTTCCATGGCCCCGACCTGCGTCATGACAAAAACCAGTGGGAAGATGCAGATGCTGAGGCTGGCGAAGTTATAGCGCCAATACACGTATAGGAACAGTACGGCTATGAGGAAGGCCGAAACTGTGGCGCATTCGAAAAAATTGTCCACCGGGAGATGACCAATCGAGAATGCCAGTTCTACAATGGCCACGAAATGGAGTACGGCTCCTACCAGGAAGGCAAAGAGCGCATACTTTAAGAATCCCGATTTCTTGCGGAGCAGGACCGCCAAGGCGTGCAGCAGGCCGACACCATATAGAGCGGTCGCTACCCGCAACCACAAAATGCCCATTTCATGCACCAATTTTCAGTATAGCTTGAGCACGTTTTGGCCCAGCGCAGGGCTAAATACCCCTGGGGGAAGAAGTAATCCTGCGTCAAGAGCCACATAGGCCTTTGGCAGCGGGCCGAGGAACATGGGTGTCAAGGCCGTAGAAATAGCGGATTAAGCCCCAGTTTCACTTGGCAGGCAGATTGCAGCCTAGGGTTTCGGCTGTTCTGCCGCTCTAATAGGCTGACATCCCCCCGAAAATTCAAAACCTAGATGCAACGGCCCACCGTTGCGTCAGGAAGGTACACTGCCTATGCATTCTTTTATTCGTGCGGCTGAATTGGCGCTGTTGACTGCCATATTGCTCTGTACAGCGGTTGCGCAGAACCGGCCGGCCAAGCACAACAAAGACTTCAACCCGTTGGCGGTATCCGGCGGGTTCAATTCGTTCACCACGGGCGCCGTAATTAAAATCAAAACCGCCAGTATCGCCAAGGACGGAACCATTACGGCGCGGTTCAGCATCACGGACGCGAACGGCAACGGCCTGGACGTGACGGGAGCGCAGACGCCCGGTATCGAGACGCTTCGGTTTGTGGCGGCATACATCCCCAACGGACAGGCGCAGTATGTGGCGTACACTACCACCACGCTGAAGTCGGCCAGCAACTCGAATCCCCCGCAGGTACAAGCGGGAACGGACACGGGCGGTAAATACAATATAGTGGACGCGGCGTCGGGCACCTACGATTACGTGTTTGGAACCAAGGCGCCGGCGAACTTCGATGCCAGCGCGACGCATTCCATTGGCGCGCAAATCGAGCGGGACCTGTCGGCCTATGGATACGACTCGCTGTTTTCTTCCGACGACGTTTTCTCGTTTGTCCCAAACGGCTCGCCCGTAACAAACGTCCGCGATGTCATCAATGAGGCGAGTTGCAACAGTTGCCACAATCCTCTGAGCGCCCATGGCGGGTCGCGAAAAAAGATGTCGTTCTGCGTTCTGTGCCATACGCCCCAGAGCACCAATCCGGACTCCCAGAACACCGTGGATATGAAGGTGTTCATCCATAAACTGCATATGGGATCTAGTCTGCCGACGGTGAAAGCCGGAGGGAATTACTACATCTTCCACCGGGGTGCGAAGGTGGATTATTCGACGGTCGTTTTCCCGCAAGATATCCGCAATTGCACCACTTGTCACGCCGCGGGTCCGGCGCAGGCGGATAACTGGAAGACGCAGCCGAGCCAGGCGGTGTGCGGCTCCTGCCACGATGACGTAAATTTCCAAACGGGACTAAATCACGTCAATCTGCCGCAGGTGAATGACAATCAGTGCAAGAACTGCCATCGCTCGGATCAGACGCTGCCATTCGATGCCTCAATTCCCGGCGCCCATTTGGTTCCCAACAACTCGCCGGACCTGCCGGGGATCGTCCTGAAGGTGCTGAAAGTGGAAAACGCGACGGCCGGCAATGCGCCTACGGTAACGTTCCAAGTAACCGACAAGGCGGGCAATCCAGTGGATATCACCGCGCTGACCACAATTCGCATGGTACTGGCGGGCAACAACGTGGATTACGGTGTGATGCCGACAGGAATGGCTCGGGTCTCGGAGACACCGACCAAGGCTACACCGACCGGCAGCGGCACCTACGTGTACACGATGACAAACAAGATTCCCGCTACGGCCACGGGATCGTTTACTGTTTCGCTAGAGGCCGCGAATACTGTAACTCTAATGGGCGGGACCACCGTGCAGACCAGTGCGACGGATAGCGCCACGCCCATGGAATACTACTTCTCGGTGGACAACAGCCCGGTTGTGGCTCGGCGCCAAGTCGTGTCAATGACCAAGTGCAACAGTTGCCACCAGCGGCTTACGTTCGTCCATGGCGGCAGCCGGCCAAACACGCAGGAATGCGTTATGTGCCACAATCCGACGCTAACGGATGGAACGTCGAAGCAAAGCGTCAGCTTTGCAACACAGATTCACAGCATCCATCGGGGCGAGGCGCTGGCCAATCCCTACGTGCTCGGAACGACTAATTACCAAGAGGTTCGTTTCCCTGGCGATTTGCGCGATTGCGCGACGTGCCACCTGAGCGGTACGTACCAACCCGACAACGTGGGGGCGCAAGCGGCAGTCGCGAATCCCGGCGGGTTCGTGCCGAGCACAGGCCCGATCGCGGCCGCCTGTCAAGGTTGCCATGACGATAAGGCGACAGCAGCGCACGCGTTATCGAACACTACGGCTCTCGGGGAGGCTTGCCTGGCATGCCACGGTAACAACGCCGCTTTTGCCGTGGACACGGTACACGCTCGCGTGCCGTAGGTTCGTTTCGTAGCTCACTCCTCCTGAGACGGAGCCGTCCGGTCAATCCGGGCGGCTCCGTTCTTATTTCAGGCCATCTTCTGCTTCAGCACGTCGACCAATTCCTTGACCGCGCCCGCGCTCTTGTTCAGGGCAGCCTGCTCGTCGGAGGTGAGCTTCATCTCATAAATTTTCTCGATACCGCGAGAGCCGAGCTTTACGGGCACACCGACGAACAATCCGTTGATCCCGTATTCGCCCTCCAGATAGGCAGCGCAGGGCAGGACTTTCTTCTTGTCTTTCAAAATAGACTCGACCATTTCCACGGCTGCGGCCGAAGGCGCGTAATAAGCGCTGCCGGTCTTAAGGTATTTGACGATTTCGGCGCCGCCATCGCGGGCGCGCTGCACCAGGCGATCGATGGTGGCCTGGTCGAGCAACTCGGTCAACGGAATGCCCGAGACGTTGGTAAGCCGGGCGATGGGGACCATGGTGTCGCCGTGGCCGCCAAGCACCATGGCAGTGACATTCTCCACCGAGACCGCCAACTCCTGCGCGATGAACGTGCGGAAGCGCGCGGTGTCCAGCACGCCCGCCATTCCGATCACACGGTTCTTGGAGAATTTGGAGATTTGGAACGCGGTCCAGCACATTGCGTCCAGCGGGTTGGTAACTAAGATCAGGATGGAGTTGGGGGAGTGTTTGACGGCCTGCTCAGTCGCGGCCTTGACCACTTCATAGTTGGCGATCAGCAGATCGTCGCGGCTCATGCCGGGTTTGCGCGGGAATCCGGCGGTGATCACGACGATGTCCGAATTGGCGGTGGCGCCGTAATCGTTCGCGCCGATAATGTTGACGTCGTATCCCTCCACCGGCCCGGACTGCAAAATATCCAGACCTTTGCCCTGCGGAACGCCTTCGACAATGTCGACTAAAACGACGTCCGCCAGTGCCTTGCCGGCAATGCGCAAGGCGCAATTAGCGCCGACGTTGCCGGCTCCCACAACCGTGACTTTTTTTCGCATAGAATTTTCAAGGTAGGACAGGCGAGCGTGCTTCGTCAAGACAAAGGCACGGAAAGGCGCAATTTTGAGCCTCTACTTCGAAGATTTTGCGATCGACAGCGTCAGCACGTCGCGCACGCGGACCATTACCGAAGCCGATATCGTGAACTTTGCCGGGCTTTCGGGCGATTTCGTCGAGCTGCACATGAGCGAAGCGTACGCGGCCAAAGGACCGTTCGGCAAACGTATCGCTCACGGCGCGCTCGTGTTTAGCATATCCACGGGATTAAGCGTGCAACTGGGCCAGATCACGGACACAGTGATCGCGTTCTATGGGGTGGACAAGCTGCGATTCACGCATCCGGTGTTCATCGGCGACACAATCCACATTGCCAAGAAGGTCGTCTCGAAAGAACAAAAAGGCCGCGATCGCGGCCTAGTGACGTTCGAGACCACCGTGCTCAATCAGCATGGCGAAACCGTGGTGGTGTACTACGATAAGGTCCTGATGAAGGCGCGCGCATGAGCGCGCTGGCCGGAACGGTGGTTCTGGATCTGACCCGGCTACTTCCGGGCGGGGTCGCGACCAAGCAGTTGGCCGATTGGGGGGCCGAAGTCATCAAGATCGAACAGCCCGGCGAAGGCGATTATGCGCGCCGCATGTCGCCTCCGGTGTTCGAGCGAACGAACCGCGGCAAAAAAAGCGTTGCCATCGATTTGAAGAAGCCGCGCGGGCGCGAAATCCTGCTGTCGCTGGCGCGCCGCTCGGACGTCCTGGTGGAAGGCTTCCGGCCCGGAGTGATGGCGCGGTTGGGGTTGGGCTACCAGGACGTGTGCGCGGTGAACGAACGCATCATCTACGCCAGCCTGACCGGTTACGGGCAGACAGGTCCCTATGCGCAAATGGCCGGGCACGATCTAAATTACATTTCGCTGGGCGGCATCATGGGCCTGAATCTGCCAGTGATTCCAGGCGTCCAGATCGCCGACCTGGTAGGCGGCTCGATGCAAACCGTTCAAGGAATCCTGCTGGCTCTGGTGGAACGGAGTCGCACCGGTCGAGGACAACACGTGGATGTGTCGATGTACGAGGGTGTCACGGCACTGCTCACGGTGCCGCTGGCCATGTGGCAGGCTAATGGAGAAGAGCCAGCCGTGGGCAGTCTGCGGTTGAATGGCCACTACGCTTGCTACAACATCTATCAATGCTCGGACGAACGCTGGATTTCCGTCGGCGCGCTGGAGCCGAAATTCTGGGCCGAACTTTGCCGCCGGCTCCAACGCCAGGATCTCATCGCGCGCCAGTACGAAGAGCCGCAGGATTCGTTGAAGCAGGAGATTGCCGCGATTTTTCGAGGGCGGCCCGCTTTTGACTGGTTCAACGAGCTGCGGGATAGCGACTGCTGCGTAGCCCCTGTGCGGACCATCAGCGAGGTGGGGCGTGAACTACCTGCGACGGGCGGGCCTGCGCCTCCCAAATTAGGTGAACACACGCGCGACGTGCTTGAATCGGCGGGCCTCGACGGGGGCCAGATCGCGGACCTGATCGCGGAGGGCGTAATTGCATGACGGACGTTTATGTTCGGCGCAGCCGCCGCCTGGGGCTACTTCGCCACCCATTTATCGAAGCGCGAAGCGTACAGGTTAGCCAGATACACGGTGTTTTCGTCGGGGCATGCCAGCGCGTGAATGGAGTCCAGCGTGCCCGGCATGCGGCCGGGACGGCCAAAAGCGCCTAAGATCTTGCCGCTGAGATCCATCTTGTACACCCGACCGACGCTACCCACGAACATCACCTGACTCGGCCCTTGGGTGAGGCAAAGCGACCAAGGCGCGGTGGGCAGGTTCCAAACTGCTTTCAGATTGCCCTCTGTGTCAAAGGTCTGAATGCGGCCATTGCCGCGATCGGCAACATAGACGACGTCGTTGTTGTCGACGACCAGGCTGTGCGGAGTATTGAAGTTGCCCGGCTGGTTGCCGCGCTCGCCCCAAGCCTTGACGAAATTACCGTCCTTGTCGAACTTGGCTACGCGCGAATTGCCGTAGCCGTCGGAAACGAACATGCTGCCATCCTTGGACCAGCCGATGTCGGTTTCCTGATAAAACGCAGTTTTGCCTCGCGCGGCGCGCTCGATGACGTGGGTCAGCCAGGTCCAGGGTTCCGGGTTCGTGCCCAAGGTTCCTACAGTGCGGCCTTCGGAATCGAAGCGGTAAATAATGTCGTCGGCGGCATCCACATACCAAAGGTTGCCTTCGGGATCGAAGCGCACCTGATGGGCGCCTGTAAACATGGTTGAACCCTCGCCCCAGGAGCGCAGGAACGTGCCGTCAGCGTTGAACTCCATAACGGGGTGGTAGCCGCGATTGAGCGTGACGATATTGCCGTTTCGGCTAACCGCGACGCCGGTTACGCGGCCCAGGATGGAATGAGCAGGGTAATGGAAAAACTCTTCAACCGCGCGGAATGGCAGTTGCGGGACCGCCGGTGATCCGGCTCGCCCTTGCGCGCTGAGCGGGGCGACCGCGCAAAATAGGACTGCTGCTGAGCAAAAACCTGACACCATGAAATGTTTTCTCATTGGACACCTCGAGTATGGTTTGAGCAGGCTGCGAATTGCACCGCAGTACGGCTTGGCTGGGCGGAGAATATTTGTGTCAAGGCTAATCGGGAATCAGCTCGCCTCCTCCAGGGATTGATCTTATACCTATTTTGTGTTCAAGCAAGAAAACGCGTAGATTGGGTGGCCGATGGTAGCCGGCTATAGCATTTGTTCGACCTACTTCGACCCTGCCGCCGATCCGCTGGACATTATCCAGTCCCAGTGTTGGCCGGCGGCTTGGACGATCGGCTTCACGTCTTCTTGGAGTAAGTAGCGGTCGTTGACCTCGCGGTTGGCGGCGTCTTCGACACGGCGGAGGTAGTCGGCGCGGCTGGAGTACCGTTCTTCAATCGACGAACGCGGGTCGTGGCTGCGCTCGCGTTCGGCGCGCGTTTTCGCGAAGGGGATGAACGACCCGGCCATAGCGATCAGAGTGTCGGGGGCGCCAATGGATTCGCTACGAAATGCCCAGTCGGTGTAGGTGCCGAGCGGGACTTCGAGTTCCGGAGTGCGGATGCCGCCCATGTCGTTTCCGTCGGCGTCTACGCGCGGAACCAGGAAGGGCAGCACCGAAAGCGCTCCGTCAGGTCCGTGCGATAGCCGCCCGGGACATGCAACGGCCACTGAACTCCGGCCACGTTCGGATACTGAATCTTGCTTTGCGAGACCAGCGTGGCGTCGGAGAGCATGGGGTGCTTGCTCGGAGGCGGCGCGGCGCCTTTGCGGGCCCAGCCGTCCAGATCCATGAGGAGGGCGGCCTGAATCCAGCGGTAATCGTTGGGGTTTGAGAGCTTCAGTTGTCCGCCGTTGTCGGTGGGCGGCCAGGAGCCGGAGCCGTGCTGCGTTCCAGCTAGCATGAACACGCGCACATTGGGTGGGTCGGGAGCATCCTGAGTACCGTCCATCGACAAGTGGCGCAGGGCGGCGACACGACCGCGATCCCAATATTCCGAGCCGGTGTCGACTAGGAAGATCTTCGGTTCCTGCCGGGCTGGCACCCGTGCGCCGAGGCCGTCGCGCTTGCCGGTGGCCGCGTCCGTGGTGGTTTCGTAGCGTATCGGGAACCGCGTCGCCGTGAACGACCCAAGTTCATTGGGCTGCGCAAAGCGCTGGTTGAAACTGCCGAAACCGGTGCCGCCGGTTTGAATGAACATGGCGTCGATCGCTTGCCGGCCTTTTTCATCGGTGGTGAATCCCTCGTAGATCATCTGGCGCTGGTAGCGGCCGGTTTGGGACGCGCCATAGGTGTAAACGTAGCGGCCGGAGGCGATCGCGGCCGAGTCGTACTTGAGCTCCGAGGCGAGATCGCGGATCGCGGCGAATCCGAGTCCGGCGACGGGCGGGTCCTTGGACTCGTACGTGACCTGGTAAGTCATGCCCGCTTTGAAGCCGCCTTTGAGCGTGATCCAGTTCGGATCGGCGCTCAGGCGTCCGTTTTCGATACGCCCGAATTGCCAGTCAGCGCGTGCAATCAGGCGCGGCGCGGATGCGAAACCTTCGCGCTCTGTCAAGCGGTAGTTGGGGCTGTTCGGATCGAGCGGCGGATAGGCAGGCGTGAAATAACCGGAGGCGTACTCGAACGAATCCGAATGTTGGTTGGGAATAAACCAGGGATCCACCCAGCCGGTGATGGGCGTGCCATGATCGGTCGCAATCGGTGCGTCGAACCCAATGCGGTTGGGCTGCTTCGGCACGTCGAATTGCCAGCCGACCGCCACGAGCGTGAATCCTTCGCGCAGGAGGAGGCCGTTGCCGAAGTCGGCGTCGGTAGCGGGGTCGGCCGAGCCTCGGGCATGGTTGAATGTCGAAAGCAGCGCCTTATTGCCGCGATTCACGACATCGAAGAATAGGACGCCATTGCCTCGCGCGGGATCTTTGGGCTTGAGGATGAACAGGTCGGCTGAGAATTCGACTTTGCCTTGTGCGTTGCGCGGGGCCTTATCGAGATCGGCAATGATCTGGTTGTGCGGGTTGGCCGGATCCACCGCGAAATACACTTTGCCTTTGAGTTTCTCGTAGGCGCCGGTTTGGCCGAAAGCTTTGCCATTCAGGACCTCCTGGCGGCTGGCGATTTCGACGCGTGTCACCTCGGCGCGGAGGGCCAGGGGCGCGACTGTAAGCGCGAAGATCGCGGTTAAAAGGCGAAGATGGTCGAACATAGACGTGATCCTCCTTCGAATCGCAAGTGCGACTTGTTCTAGCTTAGCCGCTTAGCCGTGCGGGAGCTTAAAGGCAACCAGCTCGCCGGAGTAGTTGCCGCCCCCGATCGCCACGACGAGGTATTGTTCTCCGTTGAGCATATAGGTCATGGGCGAACCGGTTTGGGGCGCGGGCATAAATATCGCGCCGGTTTCCTGGCCGGTCATCTTGTCGTAAGCGCGCAGCATCGCGCCGCGCGCGCCGCTCGGGGTGGTGAAGAAACCCGCCTCGCCCGCGATCACGAGCGACTTCGTTGTGAGCACGCCGATCAGCCCGGGACGTCCGGTGCGCGGGATATTCAGACCTTTGAGCGCCGGGTGGTTGCGGATGTTGTCGGGGGTTTCGCCGTGTGCGATTTGCCACCGGAACTCGCCCCTATCGAGATCGATGGCGGTGATGCGGCCATACGGCGGCTTCAGCAGCGGCAGCCCCTGCACGGTGAGGCCACCGGGCGCGGGAGCGCCACCGCCGCCGCGTCCGGCTGCAGGTGGAGTCCGTGGTGCTGGGTCCGGTGCGGCGCCCATCGCGCGACGCGCGCGAGGGACCTGGCCGGCCATCCCCTGGACGTAATTCATGTCGGAAAGCTCCGCGTCGGGTGGGGGAATCAGGCCCAGCACGGCGATCGCGCTCTGCGAGAACACGTACACCGTGTGTGTTTCCGGATCGTACGAACCGCCGGGCCAGTTGGTGCCGCCTTGCGATCCGGGCGAGACCAGCGTGGCGAGCGGACCCTCCTGCTTACTGACGGTGGGTGGGGTGAAGATAGGACCCGTCTTGTATTTCGCAATGAGCTGCAGAGCCTGCTCATGCAGCTCGGGAGTGAAATTGATCAGGCTATCGGGTAAGAGGCCCTGGTTGTCGTAAGCGGGCGGCTTGGTGGGGAAGGGCTGCGTGGGCGAATACCATTCGCCGGGCACGGTGCCTTTTTCAACCGGGCGTTCTTCGATGGGCCAGATCGGCTGTCCGTTCGTCCGATCGAAAACGTACAGGAACGCTTGTTTGGTGGGTTGCGCGAGGGCTTTGATCCTGCGGCCATTGACCGTGATGTCGGTGAGAATGGGCGCGCACGGGATATCCATATCCCACAAGCCGTGGTGCACCAGCTGGTAATGCCACTTGCGCTGACCCGTCTGGAGGTCGACGGCGACAATGCTTTCCCCGAACAGGCCGCTACCGGGGCGATGGCCGCCGTAGTAATCGCCGGTGGGGAGCTCCACTGGCAGGTACGCGAGGCCGAGATCTTCGTCGACCGAGATTTGTCCCCAGACGCCGGCGTTTCCGGTGTAGGACCAGGAGTCATTCAGCCAGGTTTCGATTCCGAACTCGCCGGGTTTGGGGATGGTATGAAAGATCCAGAGCCGCTTGCCGGTGCGTGCATCGAAGCCGCGGACGTAGCCTTTGACGTTGCTTTTGCTCTTCGGGATACCACCTTCCAGGTGCGCTGCGCCGACAATGACCACGTTTTTCGCCACGACGGGTGTCGAATGCAGCCCTACGCTGCCGGTGATCAGGTCCATCTCCTGGTCGTCATCCTGCTTGAGATCGACCACACCGTTAGTGCCGAAGCCAGGCACCGGCACTCCGGTTTTGGCGTTCAAGGCGATAAGGCGGTACCCGGGCGTCACGTAAAGGATGCGTTCTTCGCCGCCGTCGGTCCAGTAGGCCACACCATGACCCGAGAGCTGGCGCGGAGCTGCTTCGCCGCGCGGCCCCTCGTGCTCGGCATGCATCCAGAGCATTTCTCCGGTGGCGGCATCCAGCGCGACCACTGCCCGTCGCGATCCGGCGGTCGTGTAGATGACCCCGTGGACCATGAGCGGTGTGGATTCGAACTGGTATTCGGGGCGGGGCCCGAGCGAGTCGGTCTTGAATCGCCAGGCGACTTCGAGCTTGTTGAAGTTGGACGCGTTGATCTGGTCAAGAGGCGAATAGCGCGTGCTTCCCAGGTCGCCGCCATAGGTGCGCCATTCACCGTTCTGCGCGCCGGATTGGCCGAGGATCGGCCTGGGCAGCCACAGGCACGCAGCCGGAACGAAGAACAAAAAAATCAGCGACAACTTTCGCATGGGTGCTCCTCTTCGTCCAGCGATGAAGCGAACTGGACTCCTTAGAATATATACTTCAACGCGAACTGGATCTGGCGCATGGCATAAGCAGTGCCCAGCGTGCTGCCCTGGTCGCGGATCTCGCCGAATGTGGCCGCTGGTGTCTGCGTCGTTGTGCCCCACGTCATGATCGGGCTGTTCCACGCGGGATGATTGAACACATTGAAGGCTTCCATACGGAGCTGTACCGTTTGGCGCTCGGTCAAGTGGATGTTCTTGAACACGGAGAAATCAGCGTCCCACGTCGAAGGGCCGATGAGGCCGTTGCGCTGAATATTTCCCACGGTGCCGGCGACCGGGTTTGAGAACGCAGCTAGATTGAAGTACTGATTGGCTGTCGGGTTAGCCGAATAGGGAGAGATGCCGGTCGAGTTCAGGCGATTCGAGTTCGGCTGCACGATCTGCCCGGCCGCATCCCAGCTGACTGTGTTTAGCGGACGGCCGCTCTGTGCCGTAAAAATGGTCGTTACCTGCCATCCGCCCGCGACAGTATTCACGAAGCCATTGCTGTTGCTGAGAAACGATTTGCCGCGGCCGAAGGGGAGCTCATAAAGCAGAGATGTTACGAACCGCAGGGGCGTGTTGAACCCCGATGGCCCCCATTCGCAGCTCAGGATGCAATACGGGTTTTCCGGATATTGATCACCGGTGGTGCCGCGGATCGCGCTTCCATTGTCGAGCGCCTTGGACCAAGTGAAGGCCACCAGACTGGTCAGGCCTGCTTTGAAGCGCTGCGAAAGTTTCGTGGAGAGGGAGTTATAGCGCCCCGTGCCCCAGCCTTCCGTCAGTTCGATCCCGGAAGAGTACATCGGGAACGGCACTCGGGTTTGTGCGGCGGCAACACCGAGTGTGCCTGCATCGGCGTTGTACTGATTTTGGAGATGACGATCGAGAACTCCCTGGTAGCCCACCTCAAGGGTTGAACTGCTGCCCAATTGCCGCTGGACGTTAAAGACGAACATCATCGAGGTGGGTGTCTTGATGTCTTGCGCGATGGCCCAGGTCAGACCGGGGTTAAGGTTGATCGGCAGAACCGAAGGATTCAGCGAATTGCCGTACGTAAGGGACGGCGCGGTTTGCGTTGGAGGCAGATCCGTCAGGCGGCCGGCGGTGCCGCGATTCACATCGAACTTCGAGTTGGCCGTTTCCTGCGAATAGAAGATGCCGAAGCCGGTCCGGATGGACCAATTCGACGTCGGGCTATAAGCGATGCCGATGCGAGGACCGAAGTTGTGGTAATCCGTGTTGACCATGCGGTCGCCCATCCGGTTGTCGCGCGCGACGGGAACCGGTCCGGGTTGGCCCACGCCGGTGAGGTTCACGTACCTGATGTCCAGCCCCTGGTAGAAATCGCCGTTGCTGCCCGCACGCATAAATACCGGATATAAACTCGGGTCAACATTCGCAGCATGCGGAAGGGATGTCTTGAACTGGAAGTTAGTCATGTTCTGCAAAGTGTCGAGCCAGGGCTGAACCACTTCCCAGCGCAACCCGAGCGTAATGGTGAGCTTCGGCGTCATCTTGTAGGTGTCGTCGACATAGAACGCCACGCTGTTGGAGGTGTCGTTACCCTGCGCCAGTTGCAGAGCCAGATCGATGCGGTAAGGAGAGCCTATAAAAAAGTCGGCAGCCGCGTTTCCGCCGGCCAGGGTTTGGGGATTTGCCGTGTACTGGCCGTTGAACTGCAGCTGGCTGCGCGTGTACTGGTTCCCGAATTGGTTGAAGATGTCGTAGCGATACTCGCCGCCGAAGCGGATGGAGTGCTTGCCGTGATTCCAGGAAAAATTATCCAGTATTTGAAAGATTTTGTCGTCGATAACAAACGGGCCGTTGGTATTGTCACCGAACGCGCTCAGGCCGTTAGTAGCGAGAGAAACCGACGGAATGCCCCAGCTCTCCGGATTTTCTTTCGGGAACGGCAGGCCTAGTTCGGAGACCACGTCTTCTTTCGTCGCGAGGAAATCGGCAACCGCGTTGAAGATCGAGGTGTAGCCAAAACGGACTTCGTTGACTTTGCTGGGCGAGAGTACCCAGGTGTTGGACAGCATGTACTGCTTGGAATTGGTATCCAGCGTCCCGCCGGTCTGGGGAAAGGTGGGCGTGATTGTAGATTCATTCGTCCAGCCAAAGCGCCCGAACCATTGGGAATTCGTGTTCTGGTTGAAGTCGATGCGTTCGGTTACCTGATCCTTGTCGACGCTGACCTTATCTGGGATCTCAAGATTGCTGCTGGGATTGGTGCTGTTGTTCGGATCGATGTTCGGCAGGGGGAGGAACTTATATAGCGCCTGCGAGGTCAGATCCATCATGCTGCCTGGAATCTTGTTGCCGTCGAACGGAACGGCGGTGTATTGGCCGTTGCTGCCTTTGACGCGCGTGAAAGGATTCATCAAGACGGTCTTGAACTGCGAAAAATCTCCGATGCGCCAGGCCTCCGGCGGCACCGTATAGAGGTTCTCATTGGTGAGACGGCTCTTGTAGCCCTCGTAATTGGACATGAAGAAGAGCTTGTTCTTGCCGTTGAAAAGTTTCGGTATGGACAGCGGGCCACCGAGGTAAAAGCCGTACTGATTCTGCCGGTAGGGATTCTTGGGCGGGCGCGTGCCGATGAAATCGTACGGCTTGGCATCGAGCGCGTCGTTGCGGATGAATTCGAAGAGCGTGCCGTGATAGTCGTTGGTTCCAGGCTTGGTGGAGACATTGATCTGCGCGGCTTCGCGTCCGAACTCGGCGGGATAGATGCCGGTCTGTACTTTGAATTCCTGAAGGGCATCGATCGACGGGAGCTGGATATACAGGTTAAAGTTCGGATCGACGTTGGCAACGCCATCCAGCGTGTAGTTATTCCAGGTTCCGCGCATGCCTCCAACGGATATGTTCTGATTCACCCGGTCGCCGCCTTGCCGGCTGGAGGCGATAGAAGGCGGCTGAAAGCCGTACGTGACGTTCGGCGCCAGCGCAACCAGTTGGAGGAAGTTGCGCCCGTTCAGCGGTAGGTCATTAATGCTTTTTTCAGCGATAACGGTGCCAACGGTGGCGCTCTCGGTGGTGAGCAACTGCGCGGAAGCGGCGACCTCAACCGTTTGCGTGGCTTGCCCGACGGTAAGGCTGAAGTCGATGCGCGCGGTCTGCTGGACCTGAAGTTCGATGCCGGTCCGAACAATCGGTTGGAATCCCGGGGCTTCTACTTTGACCTGATAAGTACCCGGAATGAGCGAAGGAAAGCTGTACACACCGGCATCATTGGTGTTGGTTGTGCGGGAAACATTGGTCCCCGCGTTGGTGACCGTAACCGGCACGCCGGGAACTACCGCTCCGCTTTGATCCTTCACTTCACCGGTGATGTCCCCAAACGTCTGGGCGGACGCGATGCCGATGGGCAGGCAGAGGCCCAGAAGGATGACGAGCTGACGCATGAATCCCCTCCTCAACAATCACGCGCGCTACGCAGCGGACACGCACGTTTACTGGGGTGGGACTATATCACAGGTATTTTCCGAATACAAGGCTCGAAAGGGCTGGGTCGCCCGTCTGGCACGGTGTTTCTGACTGTGCGCGCGTACGGCTACAAGGGCGAGAGTGCGAATCGGTGCCACTCTCGCCTGCTTCGTGTTGACTTAGTCTAAAAATGCGCGCTTCGCCGCTTTCGCTCGCAGCCGTTCAGATCAGAACGTGAAACGGCCGCCGACTTGAATAGCGCGCGGGCCGCCCGATCCGAACGTGGAAGCTTGGCCAACGCGTCCGGTCGGCTGTCCGAACGCGACGCTGTTTAGGGTTGGCGAGGTGTTGTAGGTCAGGTTCGAAATGTTCAGGATATTGAAGAACTCGCCGAAGACGCTGAAACGGAAGCGCTCCTTGAAGGCGAGCTCTTTGGTCATGCGAACGTCCTGAGTATAGATCGGTGCGCCCAGGTCCCACTTAGATGGAAGTGAAAGCGTGGGGATTGTCGCACCGTTCCGAGCTTTCGTACCGGTTGAAGCGGTTGCCACATTCGCATTGAAATATGCAACCGCTTTCTCCAGGTCCGACTTGTTGCAGCTGAAATTGAAGCAGTTATAAGTGAGGCCGGGCGCAGCTTCAGAAAGCGGGTAGTTGGTGTTCCCGGAGCCATTCAGATCGATACCGGTAATAATCGGATTCACCGGCGTCGCACTGATGATGGACGAGTTCAGGCTGAGTTTGAAACCCCAGGGAATGTCGACCGTGCCCGCGATATTCAGGTTGTGGCGGGGGATATTCGGGCCGTAGCTCGCGAAGTAGTTGTCCAGATTCGCGGCCGCGCTGACCACGGTCAACTGCTTCTGCAAAGCGTACGAGACTACGAACTGGTAGCGCTGTGAGAATCGCTTCTGCAGCTTCAGCAACATCCCGTCGTACACCGAACGTCCTTCGGGCACCCAGAAGGTGATGCCGCCGGTGGAGCACTCGTGGCCAACGGTGAAATCGGGGGTGCTGGCGCAGCGAGGAATGATGGGAGATAGACCATCGGCAGTACGAGCGAAACGGTTCAAATCCTGTTCGCCGAGATTGACATGCACCCCCTGGCGGCGGGCCCAGTCGACGGTGATGACCATGTCGTGCCCGAGTTCACGCTGTACACCGATCGAGGTCTGATAGCTGTGGAGCAGCGGGAACTTCGAAGGATATAGTTCGACGCCTTGCTTGGTCACATCGATGTTGCTAACGGTGTACGGGCCGCTCTTGGGAGTATTTCCAAACAGCTGAGCCTGCAGCGCAGGAACTTGCTGGTTGATGATCTGTATGAATTCTCCGAAGGTGATATTGCTGAGCTGGCTAACCGGCACGGCTGCGCCAATCGGTATCGGCTGCACACCGCTTGGGGTGAGCACGTACTTGTTGGGAAAAATGTTAGTGAATGCGCTTGCTGCGAGTGTGATTCTGCCGTCACCCAACGGTCCAATGGACGAATCTTGGCGGAATTGCTGCCAAACCGGCTGAGTTTCCCAGAACAGGCCGCCGCCGCCGCGAATGACCGTTTTTTTGTCCTTGCCGAGCGCCCACGCGAAACCGACTTGTGGAGCAAAATCGAGCTTGTTGGAAGGTGTCGCGCCCAAGCCGCTCGGAACGCCGCCCGTTTGACCCTCAAGAATCGGCGCCAGATACTGCGGTCGCTTGAAGAAGCTTGAAAACAGACCGGTCTCCAGGTCATAGCCCAGCCCGAGGTTTAGCGTGAAGTCCGGGCGGATTTTCCAGGTGTCGGCTACCCAGGGGTGAATGCGGTTGTTAATGCCGCCCTGGTCGTGCAGATAGAACCCGGGATAACTTCCATTGCCCATCCCCACACCGCTATAGAGTGAGGCCGGTGTATTGAACACTGGCACATTCAACAAATCCTGAGTGGTTTTAATCGTTGTGGGCAGAAATGAAAAAGCTCCCGCCGGAAAAGCCGCCGCTTGCGCGCGCGTGGATTCGGGCGAGTAAAGGCTTAGACAAGCTGGATCGCAGACGTCCCAAGGCTTGTAGGCAGTGTGCATCTGCTCGAAATCCATGCCGAAGCGGAAGCGGTGAGTGCCCTTCTGCCAACTGAGTGTGTCGGCAACCTCATAAGACCGAGACTGATGAAATTGTGGGCCGTTCACTTCGTTGCCGGCGCCGTACAGGAATGTGCCAGAGCCGACCATCGACGTGATACCCGGCAAACCGGCTCCGATGCACGGGAATTGGCACTCGGAAGGTAAAGCGTTGGGGCCCTCATTTTGCCAATAGTGATACTGCGCCCGGAGATCATTAACCATTGTGGGAGTCAAGACGCTGGTGAGCCCGACGATGCTCTGGTCGCTCCAGTTGCTGTTGTGGATCCAGGCGGACGGCGCGCCCGTACCGGAGTATGGACCGAAGTTCGCGTTGCCGTCATGCGAAAAGCGCGCGAAGAGCGTGTGCTTGTTCGAAAGATGATAATCCAAGCGCGCGGTCAACCAGTTGTAGTGCAGCGGGCTGGGCCAGATGGAATTCAGCGGCTGGAGCGATGGCAGATCGTTTTGCTCGGTAATGACCGAGGTCTGATTTAAGTGCTCATAGCTGAAAAAGAAAAACAGCTTATCTTTTTGAATTGGACCGCCGACCCAGGCGCCGGGATTCCGGCGCGCAAAGAACGGGTTCGGGTTGAACAGGCTGCGCTTGAGGCCGGGATAAGCCGCCATGTTGTGATCGCGGAAGAAGAAGTAACCGCTGCCGTGAAAATCGTTGCTGCCCGAGCGGGTCACAATGTTTACAGCGCCGCCGACCGCGATGCCGGTCGAGGCATCGAAGTTCACCGACTGGATCTGGAATTCCTGCACGACTTCCTGGGAGAAGTTCATGGAGGTGCCGCCTTCCACTTCATCGTTGATCACGCCGCCATCCATAGTGATGATTGGACCGACGCCGCTGCCGGCCGTTGCGCCGCCGTTCGAGCCGAGGATGCTGACGTTGAACATGGCATTGAACTGCGAGGTCGCGCCGGGGTTCACTGTAACGCCCGGCTCGAGCGACGCAAGCTGCAGCGAACTGCGGCCATTCAGGGGAAGGTCCTGGATGCTCTGGCGCGCGATCACGCCAGCCACCGTGTTGCTGTCGTAGTTAATCTGCGCCGTTGCTGCTTCCACGGTCACCACTTCGCGTGTCGCGCCTAGGCTCATGCTCATGTCGACGGTGGTAGTGCTGCCGGCGATGACCTGCGCATCGCGAACGGTGGTGCGAAAGCCCTGCATCTCAACGCGCACTTCGTAGTCGCCGGGCACCAGAGCGGGAGCACTGTACAGCCCTTCTGCGTTTGCGGTGAGCGTACGCGCGACGCTGGTGGCTTTATTGGTAACCGTGATCGTTGCGCCGGGAACTACGGCGCCCGTCGCGTCCGTAACGGTTCCGGTAATTATTCCTACTGGCGCCTGACCAAATCCCAGCACCCCAACCAGGCACAAGAAAAGACACAAAGTCGACGTAGACAGCTTGAACATCGAGGCCCCCTTATCTGGATTGGTATATAACGAGTGAGCACGCCGAGTCAAGTGCGGGCGCTGACAATGCGGGTGAGGACTGCCTGAAATCGGCTGAGGTAGGCGGCCCGGTTGTCAGCGCGTCAAGGCTAGTAATTCCAACAGGGCCGTGGAGACGGCCTCGGGGTTTTCGCGTGGCATGAAATGGCCCGCGCCCGCAATAATCCGGCGGTCGTGGAGCGCGGCGAACACGCTCCGGTCGGCCGAATCGTTCGTAGATGGCCGGCCCAGGCCGTCATCGGCGCCGTACAGGGTGATCGCAGGCGCTTGAATTTTCGGGCGCTGGGCGAGTTTCTGTTCGATGGCGGTAAAGCGCGGTTCGCCGGGTGCGTTGCCAAGCCGATGCCGATAGGAGTGAATCACGACATCCACAAAATCCGGGTTGTCGAATGAAACAGCCGTACGGTTGAACGTTTCATCGGCAAAGTGCCAGCTGGGAGACCAGGTTTGCCAAAGTAGCCGGCAGAGCGGGCGGCGGTTGACTTGAAGACCTGCGCGGCCGCGTTCTGTATTGAAGTAATACTGGTACCAAAGCGCGCGTTCGGTTTCGGGCGCGGCCGGGCGGGGCGCAGCGATTGTGTTTTGGATCGTGTATCCCCCAATGAGGACCGCGGCACGCACGCGCTCCGGATGGAGAGCCGCGGCGATCGCGGCGGCGCGTCCGCCCCAGTCGTAACCGGCGACGGCGAACTGGTTGAGGTGCAGCGCGTCGGCGAAATCGATCAGATCCTGGCCGATCGCGGCCTGCTCTGCCATACGCGGCGCGGCCGGATCGCGGAATCGCGTGGGGCCGTACCCGCGCAGATAGGGGACGAGCACACGGTAACCGGCTTTGAGCAGCGGCGGAGCGACATCGTCGTACGCGCGGACGTCGTCCGGAAAGCCGTGCAAGAGGATCACGGGAAAGCCCGAGCCGCGGTCTTCATAGCCAATGCTGAGGACACCGGTTTCGACCGAGCGCGCCGGCGCTGCAGCCTGAGGTTGTGAACTGCCTGGCCGGGTCGCAACTGCGGTTATGGCGGCCGCTTGGAGAAAATGTCGGCGTGTCATGTTCCATGCCTTCCTTGCCCGCTGGCGAACCGCTGCGCCCCAGACCGCGTTTCGCCGCTTTCGATGACTTCGAGGCCACGTCGAAACTCGTTGCGGGCGGCCTCGCCGATGGCGAGCGACCACTGTTCGTACGAGGACAGCCGGTCCGAGCGCAGGCAGGCCTGCGGTAATCTTGCCAGGCTGCGGGCTAGTTCAATGGCGGCTTCGAGCGCGCCGCCGGTTGCAACCAGGCGATTAGCCAAACCCATGCGCAGCGCCTCCTCGCCTGAGACGCCGCGTCCGGTCAGGATCAGATCGAGCGCGTGGCTGTGCCCGATCAGGCGAGGCAGGCGGATGGTTCCGAGGTCGATCAGCGGAACACCAAACCGGCGGCAGAATACGCCGAACAAGGCGTCACGAGCGGCCACCCTCAGGTCGCACCAGAGCGCCAGTTCCAGGCCTCCAGCCACCGCGTATCCTTCCACCGCGGCGATCACGGGTTTTGAAAGCAGCATGCGCGTCGGACCCATCGGGCCATCGCCATCTTTGGCGAGCCGGTTGCCCTGGCCGGAGGCTACAGCTTTTAGATCAGCGCCCGCGCTAAAGGTTCCGCCCGCGCCGGTCAGGACAGCGACCGACGCACTGTGGTCCGAATCGAAAGCCCGGAAGGCATCGGCCAGAGCTTGCGCGGTTGGGCCGTTGACCGCGTTGCGCGCCTCGGGGCGGTTGATGGTCACTATAAAAACGTCGTCAATCGCCTGAGTTTGAACGAAATTCAATATTATTTTCCTTTCACCGCGGATGCCGGCTGGAAGACCTACAGTATACTGAGCACAGCCCCGTCTCGCGATGCTCCTGACCAGTCCTGCCTATTTCGCGTTTCTGGCCGTAGTGTTTTTTGCGTTCTGGCTGGCACGGCGGCACCGGCTGGGCGCGCTTGCCGTCATTCTGTTCGCGAATTATTTTTTCTATGCGCGCTGGGATCTGATTTATCTGGCGCTGATTCCGCTGGCCTCAACGTGCGATTTTTTCATCGGGCAAGCGCTGCGGCGCGTGAAGCAGCCGCTGGCACGGCGTGCACTGATCGGGCTCAGCCTCGCGGTGAACATCGGCCTGATCGTGTCGGTGAAGTACTCACCGAGCCTGTCCTGGATTCTGCCGTTGGGCTTGTCATTCTATGCGTTCCAATCGCTCACCTACACGCTTGACATTTACAGACGCGATGCCGAGCCGGCCTCGAGCTTCTTGGCCTATTTGGCATCGGCGAGTTTCTTTCCAACTACACTGGCTGGGCCGATCACGCGTCTGTCCGATTTGATTCCACAGTGGGCTAAGTGGCAGGTCGTAACTGCCGAACAGGGCGGTCGAGCGCTGTTTCTGATCGGCCTTGGGCTGATCAAGAAACTGCTCATTGCCGATTTCCTGGCTGAAAATCTCATTAACCGCGTCTTCGATCTGCCCAAGCTGTACTCGGGAACCGAGGTGCTGGCGGGTGTATACGGCTACGCCTTCCAGCTCTATTACGATTTCTCAGGCTACACGGATATCGCGCTGGGGTCGGCGCTGCTGGTGGGAATCAAGCTGCCGCCCAATTTTAATCGACCTTACGTCGCACAGAACATCGCGGATTTTTGGCGGCGCTGGCACATTTCGTTTTCCAACTGGCTGCGCGATTATCTGTACTTCTCGCTGCCGGGATTGCGTTCACGGTGGAAAATCTTTGCCTACCTGAACCTGGTGGTGACGATGGCGATCGGAGGGTTGTGGCACGGGGCGAGCTGGACGTTCCTGATTTGGGGCATTTGGCATGGCATCGGATTAGCGGCGCACCGGTGGTGGCAGACGCTGCGCGGGCGTGCCTCAACACCGGAGCGGCGGGCTGCTCGATTCGGCCGGGCACTCCTCACGTTCCATTTCGTGTCGATCAGCTGGGTATTTTTCCGGGCTTCCAGCGTCGCGACCGCGCGCGAGATTTTCACCCAGATCTTCTCCGGGACCGTTTCCTTCGCCAACATTACCCCTGCGTTCGCGGCAGTCCTGGCGATCGCGATCGGCGCGCATTTCATTCCCAAGCGATGGTACGAACGCGGCCTTCAGTTTTTCACGGCCGCTCCGTATTACGCGCAGGCAGCAGCAATGGTGCTGCTGGTGCTGGCCATTCAATATGTAGCGGGCAGCGGCTCGGCGCCGTTCATTTACTCGCGGTTCTGACATGTTGCCTCGGAAGACAACGCAAACAATTCTCACGTTTGCCGGTTTGGTGTTGCTTTTGATCCTGGCGAAGGTGGCGCGTCCGTTGGCCCCGGCAAGTCTCGTGGATTTCCGGCCGCGCACAAGCAATGTGCCGCCTCTAGAAGCGGTCCGGCCTGCGCCTGTGCGACCGGTTCCGCCGCAGCCTGCTGCCGGCGCGCCGGATCTGATCGACGAGCGCGAGAATCTGAAAGTGTTCTATCAGGCGCTGTGGCGGACCGAGTCAAAAATTCCCGGCGCTGTGACTCGCGTGCTGCACTATGGCGATTCACCAGTTACGGCAGACTCCATTACTGCTGATACGCGCGCTCTGTTGCAAGAGCATTACGGCGACGCCGGGCACGGGTTCGTTCTGATTGCCAAGCCTTGGGCCTGGTACGGCCATCGCGGCGTCGACGTGCTGGGGAAGGGCTGGCGCATTGAGGCCGCGACTCAGTCGCGGGCACGCGACGGATTACATGGCCTAGGAGGCGTAAGCTTTCAGGGCGCTGAGGGCGCCGTATCTCAATTTGTACTGAAAGAAGAGCACGCGCGGATGGAAGTGCAGTTCTTGCGGCAGCCTGATGGGGGCATGCTGGCCGTTCGCGCCGAGGGCCAGCCCCTGGGCGAAATCGATACCCGCGCCGATGTCAGAGCGCCTGGTTTTCACACCTTCGCGCTGCCGGGGGGAACACGCGCCATCGATCTGTCGGTAGAGCGCGGAACGGTTCGCCTGTTCGGCGTTACTTTTGAGAGGGACGAGCCGGGCGTGATCTACAATAGTCTTGGACTGAACGGCGGGCAGGTTCAATCCGTGGTGCGGTACTTCGACCAGGGCCTTTGGAGCGCCGAGTTGCAGCATCAGCGGCCCGACCTGGTGGTACTCAACTACGGCACCAACGAGAGCATCTATGCCGATTACATCGAGCACGCGTATGCGGGCGAACTGCGCGAGGTGATCCGGCGTGTGAAATCCGCGGTTCCCCATGCATCGATTCTGGTGATGAGCCCGATGGACCGCGGGCAGCGCGACGGGACGGGTCAGATCACTACTGTGCCGGCCTTGCCCCGGCTGGTGGATATCCAGCGGCAAACCGCGGCAGAGATGGGGTGCGCCTTCTTTAATACTTTTCAGGCGATGGGCGGCGCGGGAACCATGGCGCGCTGGTATGAAAGCCAGCCGCGATTGGTGAGCGCCGACTTCACCCATCCGCTGCCGGCGGGAGCGCGTAAGGTGGGCGTGTTGCTGGATCAAGCGCTCGAAGCCGGATACCGCCGCTTTCAGGCCAAGTACCCGACCCAGTTGGCGCAGCAAGTGGGAGCGGGCGGTCAATGAATCGCTCGGCGAGCGTGGCCGCGCTGGGATTAGTTGCATTCGTCTCGTTTGCCGTGACGCCCGCCGCGAGCAGCAGTTCCGCGAAGAGCACGAAAAAGAAGGCAGCGCGAAAGAAAATGCCCGCGCGCCCGGTGGTCGCCGTATCCCCCGCGGTTCGCCGCGCTGCGTTCGAAGCAGTCAGCGAGCGGGCTTCGTCGTTGGAGGGCGTGTTGGAGGGCGGGGGAGCGCTCGTTTCCTTTTTCGAGCAGGTGTCACGGGCCACCGGACCCATAAGGATTCTGCAATACGGCGATTCGCACACGGCGTCCGATGACTGGGCAGACGAAATGCGTCAGGATTTCCAGCACAAGTTTGGCCCGGGCGGACCCGGTTTCACGCTGCCGGGCCATCCGTTTCTCGGCTATCGCCGCTTCGATAGCCGCGGTGCAAGTTCTAAGGGCTGGTACACCGACGGTCTCGTGACGCGCAAAGGCGATGGCGTTTACGGATTGGGCGGCATCAGCTTGACTGCGCATGCGGCGGGCCAGACTGTGTCCCTGCTGGTGGACTGCCAGCAACTGGAGCTGCATTATCTACAGCAGCCTGGCGGCGGGCAGCTCGAGTTTTCAGTGGACGGCTCGGCGGTAGACTCGATCGATACTAACGGTGACTTTGGCCCGGGTGTTTATCACTACACGCCGGCGGCGGGGCCGCATCAGTATTTGGTGCGGACGCTGAGCGCAGCGCCGGTGCGGCTGTTCGGGTGGGTGGCGCAGAACTCCAGCGGCGTTACTTATGAAACGCTCGGCATCAATGGCGCGCAAGCCGGAATGCAGCTGGATTGGAACGCGAAAATTCTGGATGGTGAAATTGAGGATCGCAATCCCGCGCTGATCGTGCTCGCCTATGGAACCAATGAAGCGCTGAGCAAATCCTGGGCAGCGGATGGATACCGTGCTGCCCTGGTCGAAGTGATCCGTAGGTTGCGCCAGGCAGCGCCGCTGGCCAGCATTCTGCTGGTCGGCCCGCCGGATTGCCAGTACCGGCTGCGGAACGGCAAGCGTCTGCCGTTTCCGCATCTCGACGAAGTGATCGAGATCCAGCGGCAAGTGGCGCTGGAGGCCGGATGCGCGTTTTGGAACTGGCGCGCTCGGATGGGCGGGCCTGGGTCGGTGCGGCAATGGGTCCAGGCAGGCTTGGCGCAGGGCGACTACACGCATCTGACGGGCCAGGGTTACCGCCTGGTTGGCGACATGCTCTTCTCCGAAATTATTTCGCAATACGGCCGCTTTCAGAGCGCTATGGCAGAGCGAACCAATGGACAATAGAGAGCGAATTATCGCCATACTCAAAAGCGTTGCGAAGCGTCCGGAGGCGCCGGACGCGTCTGAGTCGCTGTTCGATTCGGGCTATTTGGATTCTTTCGCGCTGCCCGACATGGTAGGCGAGTTGGAGCGGGAATTCGGCATCAAAATCCCAGATTCCGATCTGCACCCGCGCAAGTTCGAGTCGATCGCGCGCATTGAGAGTTACATCGAGAGCAGGAAATAACGCGTGGCGGCCATCAAGGCTTTTGGAGCCTACTTGCCTTCGCGCGTTGTGGGTAACGACGAACTTGCTTCGCGATTGGGTTGCGACGCAGCATGGATTCGTGAGGTTTCCGGGATCGAGGAGCGGCGCTATGCTCGCGAGGACGAGACCGTTGCCGCTATGGGAGCGCAGGCCGCGCGCGATTGCCTGGAGCGAGCCGGCGTTGCCGCCGGCGAGGTGGGCCTGCTCATCGTGTCCAGCGGGTCTTCCGAGCGCCGGTTCCCCGGTCCGGCTGCATCCGTAGCGCGGGAACTCGGGTTGGAGCAGACGCCTGCCCTCGATTTGCCTTTGGCGAGTGCCGGCGGCCTATTCGGCATGGCCCTGGCATCTGAGCTGGCCAGCCGCTACGGCAACGTGCTGGTGGTTGCGTCGGAGAAGATGTCCAGCGTGGTGGCGCCCGAGCCCGCCGAACGCGGCATAGCGATCCTGTTCGGCGATGGGGCGGGCGCTTGCCTGATCTCGTCTCAAAACGGAGGGGCGCGGGTGGTCGATCACGTTCTGCGCTCCGATGGCGCGTTCGCCGACGACTTGCGCTTGGACTTCCAGGCGCCGCTGGCGATGAACGGCCGTTCGGTGATCATGCAGGCATCGCGAAAAATTCCGGCGGTGATTGACGAGCTTTTGGAGCGTAATGGCAAAGCGGCGGGCGCGGTGGAGATTTTTCTGATGCACCAGGCCAATCAAAATTTGATCGATCGGGTCGCGCGAGTTATCCAAGTCGAGCCGCGAAAATTCTTTTCGAACATCGCGCGCTATGGCAATACCTCGTCCGCATCGATGCTGATTGCGGCCTGGGAATGGTGGCGCAGCACGGAACCGCGCGCCGGCCACATCGTCTGTTTCGCGGCTTTCGGCGCCGGATTTCACTGGGGCGCCTTACTGGCCGAGGTCTAAGCCGCGGGTGCGCGGCGCGGCGCTCAGCGGCCGGGATTTCTCACGGCACGCAGACCTCGCCCATCTTGCCCGCGCCGCCGCAATAGGTCATGTCTTGAATCTGTAGCAGAATCCCGTCCGGATCCGTGAAGTAAAGCTCGGGCGTGCCGTCGGGCGCGCCACCGCGGTTCGGCATACGCATGCTGATGTAGGTTTCCATCGGACCGGCGGGACCGCGCGCGTCCTGCGGCCGTTGCTTGAGTCCGTAGCTGAGCAACGTTTTGGTCACTTTGTCCGGATCGAAGTTACGCATCCGGAAACTGGCATGATTGATTGCCGGCTGCGGGGCTGGCGCGCCCGCGCGTCCTGCTCCTCCGCCGGCGATTGTCAGGAATGAGCCGTGCGATCCAACTGCTAACAACGGGGTGGGGCCTTGGTGCGCCTGTATGGGCATCGCAAACACCGACTGGTAGAAATCCATGGAACGCTTGGCGTCGGAAACAAAAATGGTGAAGTGGCTGAGGTCTTCCATCTGGAGCAGGCCCTTCGACGGGGACGGCTCCGGCGGGTTCATGCAAACCTCGCCCAGCTTGCCGGCGCCGCCACAGTACTTAGAGTCCTGAATCTGCACGACCAGCCCATCCGGATCGCCGACGTAGAGTTCCGGCGTGCCGTCTTTCGCGCCGCCGTTCTCGGGCCCGCGCATGCGGACACGCGCTTTCATTGGCCCGCCGGACATGCCCCCTCCCGGTGCGCCCTCGGGCTTCGTGACTCCATGCTCCGCGAGGATTGCGAGCGAGCGGTCGACATCGAAGTTGTCCGTGAACACGCACCAGTGGTTGATTCCGGGTTTACCGTTCGGGGCCACGCGTCCGAGGAACAGAAACTGCGGCCCGGGGCCAATACGCAGCGAAGGGCTGGTCCCCTGGCGTGCTTGGATCGGCATGCCGAAGAGTCCCTGATAGAACTCGGTTGACCGCTTCACATCCGTAACGCTCAGCGTCATGTGGCTGAGGCCGGTGACGGGTATCGAAGACTTGCTGGATTGCGCGAAAGCGCGCGACGCTATCGCCGCCCCAGGCAGCGACAGGAGCATGTTTCTGCGAGAAATCATTTCAAGACTTTATCACGACCGGAGCCTTTTAGCTTCTTAGGCGCTACCAAAAGCCAGGCTTCACGGACATGCGCGGCGAGTTGGTCGTCCGTTACGCGATCCAATTCGATGCCCACCCATCCGCTAGGACCGACATAAGGCGGCTTGAAGTAGGTGCCGGGCGCGTCCTGAATGAGTGCTTGTTGCAGACCGGGCCGCGCGGGAATCCAAACAGCGATATGGCCGTCTTTGTGGTGATTATTGGCGAACATCGCAAACACGCGCTTCCCGCCGGCGAAGAACGTGGGCTCGCCGTGGGAGAGCTTTTCCAAGGTTTCTGGAAGCGCCCTGCAAATGCGGCGCACGCGGGCGAGCTGCTTAGTGGCGGAGGAGGTGTTCATTTCCTGCCTGTGCAAACTACGGCGTCTACTCGAAGATCGAACCGGCCGGCAGCGCCGCCTCGGGAGCGAAGAAGAGCGGAATCGCCTGGCCAGGTTTGTAGGTGAGGGAGCGACCGTCGGGCGTCGAGAACTCGATCTGACGATGCTCTATGTCCGCGAGCCAAAACTCGCGCGATCCGTTTTCAAGACAAATCTTTCTGCGGTCCAGAATCTCTGTCGCGCTGTTCGAGGGCGACAGCACTTCAATCACGAGATCCGGTGCACCTTCCAGGTGCTTGTCATCCGGGGTGCGATCCCAGCGGGTTCGTGAAACGAAGGCCACGTCAGCCTGCCAGTATTCGAACTCGGGAAGCGGGCGGAATGGCATTTCCATGCCAACTACTCCGGCGTTTCCGGCGGCGTTCGAGAGAAATGGTTGCATCCGACGCTGAACGAGGTAATGTTTGCGACTAGGAGGGGGCGTTTGAACCGGTTCGCCATGCCGTAGTTCGTAGCGAAATCCTTGGGGCGTTTCAGGAAGCTGCTCGAATTCCTCAAAGGACATTAGGCGAGTTTGGGGGGACGCCACAGCGGGTTGCCTCATTCAGATTATAGCGGCTTGCTTCGGATATTCTTTACCTGGCGCGAGATCATTTCCTAGCGCGGAGATGGGCGTCTTCACCGCCCATGGATCGCATGCCGGGAACCATGTTGAGGTCGTGGGGCCCGGCGCCTGCCGTCTGTTCCGATTATGACGGCGCCACCTTGGCTTCCAACTCTGCCCAGCGGGCATACAGGTCTTCGACGCGCCGTTGGACAACTTGCAGCTCTCGATATGCCGCCATATACCGCTTCGCGTCGGCGCCGGCGGCCTCCAGCTCCTGTTGGCGGACGGCCAACTCTTCTTCGGCCGCCAGGATCCTCGCCTCCATCGCATCCCACTCGCGCTGGTCCAGATAACTCAGCTTTCGCTTGGGCGCTTCGGCTACAGAAGGGCGCGGCTCTTTCGCCGGCGGACGCTCTGGAACTTGCTGATTTTGCGCAGCCTCCCACTGCGAGTAATCAGCGAAGACACCGCCAGAGTCTCCATCCAGGCCGATTACCAACGTCGACACCCGATCCAGCAGATAACGGTCATGGCTCACCAGCACGATGGCGCCTGGAAAATCCAGAAGGCTGTCCTCCAGCACCTCCAGGGTTGGAATGTCGAGATCATTGGTCGGCTCGTCGAGAAGCAGGACGTCCGCCGTGGCTAGCATCAGGCGCGCGATCATGACGCGGGCGCGCTCGCCACCCGATAGCCGTGAAACCGGCATATCGAGCTGCTCGTCGCGAAACAGGAAACGCTTGGCCCATCCGGCAACATGGATAGGCCGCTCCCGGTAGATCACCGAATCGCCTTCCGGACACAAAGTGCGCCGCAGGCTCACGTCCGGATCCAGATGCTCGCCACGGTCTTGCGCGAAGCTAACGATCTGGAGCTGTTCGGCTCGTCGCACTGTGCCTTCATCCGGCGGTATTTTGCCTTCAAGAATCTTGAGCAGCGTAGTTTTTCCGCTGCCGTTCGCGCCCACCAGCCCAACGCGAACGCCCGGTGCCAGAGCCAGGTTCAGGTTGTGGAACAGCCGCCAGCCGCCGAGCGTTTTCGAAACACCTTCGGCCTCGATTAAGCGCTTGGTCTTTCGATCGGACGCGCTGAAGTCGATCTGTGCGGTCGCGGTGCGGCTGCGTGCTGTCGCGGCCGAAAGTTCCTGGATCAGTTGGCCGGCCGAGTCGATGCGGGCCTTCGATTTTCCGGTCCTGGCCTTAGGGCCTCGGCGGAGCCATTCGACCTCACGGCGCACCTTGGTGGCGAGGGATTGCCGCTGTTTGGCCTGCGCCTCCAGAAACTCCTCGCGCCGCTCGAGGAATTCACTGTAATTGCCGTTCACCTGGAATGTATTTTGCGGATAAACCGAGTTGACCTCGACCATGCGCGTGGCGACGTTTTCAAGGAAGTAGCGATCGTGCGTGACCACGAGGGAAGCGTTCACTGTCTTGATAGCGCTTTCCAGCCAAAGTATGCCTTCCAGATCCAGATGATTGGTTGGCTCGTCCAGGAGCAGTACGTCGGGCGACGTCACGAGGGCGGCGGCGATGGCAAGCCGCTTCTTCCATCCGCCCGAGAGCGTCGTGGCGGCCACAGTGGCGTTGCTAAATCCAGCGCGGCCGAGCATTACTTCGACTCGGACGCGTTTCTCTTCCTCTTCGAGATGCAGGTCCTCGATCGCCAGTCGGAGAACGGAGCCGACAGTGTCATCCGCGCTGAAAACGGAATCCTGAGGTACATAGGCTAGCCGGGTCTGCTTCCGCAACGCGCGCGATCCGGCGTTGGGCGACTCCCGGCCGGCCAGGATTTCCAACAAAGTCGTTTTTCCGCTGCCATTCGGCCCGATCAGCCCCGTGCGATCGCCTTCCGATAGGGCCAAAGAAAGGTTCTCAAATAGGACTCGCGCGCCAAACGATTTGCTCAGCGCCGAGACACTCAACAGAACGGCCATCTATTTTAGGATGGCACTTGAGCCGCGCAGACGCGTTTGCCTCCGGTGGAGAAAGTGCGTTCGCCATGCGACAGCGCTTGCAAATTTCTTGCAGCAGCACCATGCAGATGCGACGCACGCGGGCTCGCTAGGTGCTTATTCGGCGCGGAGCGTGTCATTTCTTCAGGCTCGCCGGCCAGTTGATCACGATGTTAATTGGCGCAGAGACCGTGTCCTCTACCTGATTTGGAACAATGAACCGCCCGTCGTTGCCAACGTCAAACCACTTCAGGCCCACGGGCGACAACTTCGTGGGAAAGAGAACTCTTGGGACGCCCGCCTGAAACCGGTCGCCGCCCTCAACGCTCACCTTCATCATTTCGCGCCCGGGATCGATGAAGAACAGTTCCTTTCCGTCGCGGCTCCATGCGGGACGTGAGCCTCCATTCGTGGAAACCTGCCACTTCCCGCCGAGATTTGGGAACGCCTGGACATACACTTCGTCTCGTCGCGTTTCGTCAGACTGATACGCGATCCAACGGCCATTGGGCGATAGCCGCGCGAACTGTTCGTTAAACTGCGTGCGCAGAAGCGAAAAAGGTTTCCGGTCGCCGAACTGCGGCAACACCCAAATGTCCAGGCTAGTTTTCGGGTCCAATACTCTGGCAATGATGTAGCGGCCATCGCGGGACCAATCTTCAGGACGCGCATTCACGCTTTGCTCCCACAGTTCACCTTCGCTCGATCCAGTGAGCGCCTTCTGAAATAGTGCCGAAGGCAAGCCAGCGCGAACCGAATTGTAGACGATGCGTGTCCCGTCGGGTGACCAAGTTGGATATTCATTCTGCGCTGAGCTGAAAGTGAATCGTGACTCGGTGCCCCGTGCCTGATCGTATAACCAAATGTCGTATTTTCCGTTCGGACCCACGCGATCGAAGGCGACCGTACGCCCGTCCGGCGAGATGGACGGGCGGTCAATTATGCCGGGCTCGCCAATCGTCCCTACGATCTTTCCCGACCGGTCGTACCAGGTGAGTTGAACATTGCCAACGAGAGCACCGCTGCCGAAAGCACCGTTGAAGCCGCGAATCGCGAAGCCCGACGTGTAAGCCAACACGCCGGTGCGAGACACCGAGAAGCGGCCCACAAGGTTCAGCGAGTCCAACCGGATTTGTTCTGCAACCGGAACCGGTTCACCCTTGGACTGTGCCGAGGATGCGTCGAAGGGTTGGACCATTAGCGTGCTACCGCGGAGGAACAGCAGGAAACCCGGAGGGGCGTACATCGCGTCGTAGCTGCTGGCCAGAATCTTTCTGCGCTCTTTTGAGTTCAGATCCGCGAGATAAATCGCGGTATTTTCGATCTCGACGTTTCGCGCGGTATACAAAAACCGATGGCCGTCAGGCAAGAACCAGGGCATGCGGTGCGCGTTTTCTCCGGACGCGCGGTCCGGTTCGGTTACCGGCGTTGCTTGTCCGCCAGCCGCGGGGACTCGGTACAGGCCCGTGCCGACGCTCGGACTGAACAGGATTACGCCGTTCTGGCTCCAGGTACCGCTCCGGCCGTTCGCAGCCTCGCACAGTGTCAGAGTGGGCCCGCCTGCCGCATCAACACGTTTGAGCTTCCCACCTTGATAGAACGCGATGGACCGGCTGTCCGGCGACCAAAAAGGATAGGTGGAATCGTCCGTGCCCTCCAGTTTTCGCGACGACGTGGAATCCAAATCGCGCACCCAGAGCGCACTCTGGCCCTCTAGCGCCCCGACAAAGACGATGCGGCGCCCGTCCGGTGAAACGGCCTCCATGTCTGCGGTCACCTTCTCAGGCGGCAGAATCGAGAGGCGCAAAACGCGCTGCTCTTCGGTTATGTGGTGGTACGCAACGTAAGCAAGCGCGAGTGTAGCGAGCAAAAGTACCGCTGCTGCCGAGGGCCAGAACAGGCGGCGACGATCCGGTGCGGTAAGTGCGGTCGGAGCCGGTTCATCGACAAGCAGTCTCCAGTCGCCGATTGCCCTCAATCTCTGCTTGGGATCTTTTTCGAGACAGCGCTGAACCAGCCTCCGGACATTCGCCGGTACTGCATCAAATTTTGGTTCTCTGGCCAGAACGCCCGCCAGAATGTCCGAGACGGTCTCGCCCGAGAATACCGGCCTGCCGGTGAGCATCTCAAATACAACGCAGCCGAACGCCCACACGTCTGAGCGCTGGTCGACTGCTTTTCCCCGCGCCTGCTCAGGTGACATATAAGCCGCCGTGCCCAAGATCAAACCGGCTTGTGTCGGGGAGATGGTCAGCGTCGGCGAGTTTTGAAGATCGCCCGTATTTGCCGTCGACCGCGCGCCAACCGCGGCGAGGCCAAAATCGAGCACCTTTATCACGCCTTGCGGCGTTACCTTGATGTTGGCTGGTTTTAGATCGCGATGGATGATGCCTTTCTCGTGGGCGGCTTCGAGAGCATCGGCGATCTGGCGCGCGTAATCGAGCGCGGTTTCCAGCGGGAGCGGGCCCCTCAGCGTTTCGCCTTCGACCAGTTCCATCACCAGCGCACGCTCTTCCACGCCGTAAATGTGCGCAATGTTCGGGTGGTTCAGCGACGCGAGCACCTTGGCCTCACGCTCGAAGCGCGCCATCCGTTCGGCGTCGGAAGCGAATGCGGGCGGCAGAATCTTCAGCGCAACTTCGCGCTCCAGCTTGGTATCCAGCGCGCGATATACCTCACCCATTCCGCCCTCGCCGAGCTTGCCTGTGATACGGTAATGGGCAATTTGTTCAGGAGGCACTCGATCTGCAATCGTATCATTAGGGCCCAATGTTCAGCCCTGGCAACCGGCTTGCAGGGATTCACACGAACTGCCGATGGTAGTTTTGGCCGTCAGGAACACGCTACATTGGAGGTAGGGAAGATGTCTGCGCCGCGTATTGGCATGACGTTCCTTGTTTCGCTGGCGATCGCCGCCGGTCTTCAGGGCGCAAGCCCGAAAACTCCCGCGACTCTAAAATCACCCGCGAGCACCGGGCCGCTGCCCGGCATGCCCCCGGTTCTCGATCCGCATGATATCTACTCAGCCGATCGGCCCGGTAATCTGAGTCCGGTGGTGAAGAATTTTCCGCCGCGCGTGTACGTCCCGAACACCGAGAGCAACACGGTCACGGTGATCGATCCGAAAACCTACCAGGTGATCGACACGATTCGGGTCGGACGCCTGCCGCAGCACGTAACTCCTGCTTACGATCTGAAGACGCTGTGGGTGCTGAACGACCGGGGTAATAGCCTGACGCGAATCGATCCGGCGACAGGGCTGGCAACCGGAAAGATCCCGGTCACGGATCCCTACAACATGTACTACACGCCGGACGGCAAGTTCGCCATCGTAGTTGCCGAGCAGCGCGAGCGCCTGAATTTCCTGGACGCTTCCACGATGAAGCTGGCGAATTCTGTATGGGTGCCGTGCAAGGGCGTGGATCATATCGATTTCTCTGCCGACGGCCGCTATTTCATCGCTAGCTGCGAGTTCGGCGGCGCGGTGATTAAGTTCGATGTCGAACAGCAGAAACTGCTCGGCCGCTTGCCACTGGAACAGCACGGAATGCCTCAGGATGTGAAGCTGTCGCCCGATGGCAAGGTGTTCTACGTCGCCGACATGCATGCTAACGGCATTCACTTGATCGATGGCGACAATCTGGCCGAGATCGGTTTTATCCCCACCGGCAAGGGAACGCACGGGCTATACGTCAGCCGCGACTCGAAATACTTGTATATATCCAATCGCGGCGAGGGCAGCATTTCGGTGCTCGATTTCGCCACGCGCAAGGTGGTCTACAAATGGGAGCTGCCGGGCGGCGGCAGTCCCGACATGGGTGGCGTCTCAAGCGACGGCAAGGTGCTGTGGCTTTCGGGCCGCTACAACGCCGAGGTGTATGCGATCGACACGGCCGACGGTAAGCTCCTGGCACGCATTAAGGTTGGGCGCGGACCGCATGGTTTGTGCGTGTATCCGCAGCCTGGCCGCTACTCGTTAGGACACACCGGGATTTTCCGCTGACGCACCGGCTATTGGCCCCATTGGTCCGGATGTACAATTAGGTCAGACCCGACCTGAATCTAATTTCAGACCGCTCGTCGATCACGGCCTAGGAAAGGATTACACGCGCGTGACTCCTACCGACGTTCGGAATCCGAACTACTACCATAAAGTTGTCGATTGCCAGTGGGCCTGTCCCGCCCACACCAACGTCCCCGAATATATCCGCCTGATTGCGCAGGGCCGCTACACCGACGCCTACATGCTCAACCGGCAATCCAACGTGTTTCCGGCCATTCTTGGGCGCACCTGCGATCGTCCTTGCGAGCCTGCTTGCCGGCGCGGACGTTTGGACGGCAAGCCTGTCGCGATCTGCCGGCTTAAGCGTGTTGCGGCCGACCTGCGTGGAGAATTTAAGCACCTGCTGCCGGCAATTCCGTCGAAGAAGAACGGCAAACGCGTGGCCTGCATCGGCGCGGGACCTGCCTCGCTGACGGTTGCGAACGACCTGATGCCGCTTGGCTACGAAGTCGTGATGTTCGAAAAATACGACAAGCCCGGCGGTCTCATGCGCACCAACATCCCGGCGTTCCGCCTGCCTTCGGAAGTGCTGTACGAAGAGATCGATCAGATCCTGGACATGGGCGTCGACATCCGGTATAACACGCCGATCGAAAGTATGAAGGCGCTGTTGGACGAAGGCTTCGACGCGATCTTTGTCGGAACCGGAGCTCCCCGCGGTAAAGAGCTGGAACTTCCCGGCCGCCACGATACCGATCGCATCCACATCGGGATCGACTGGTTGGAGTCTATTGCGTTCGGCCACACGGATTCGATCGGCGAGAAGGTGTTGATCATCGGCGTCGGCAACACGGCCATGGACTGCTGCCGCTCCAGTTGCCGGCTGGGCGGCAAGACCATAAAAGTCATGGCACGCCGGCCGCGCGGCTTCTTCAAAGCCTCGCCCTGGGAACTCGAGGACGCCGAGGAGGAAGGCGTCGAGATCGTCATCAACCACGCGCCCCAGCGCTTCGTCATCGAAAACGGAAAACTGACCGGGATGGAGTTCGAGCGCCTGGAGTGGGACGCCAAGGCCAAAAATTCCAAGACCATCGATACCGTCTTTTTCCCGGCCGACGACGTGATCCTCGCCATCGGCCAGGAGAACCATTTTCCCTGGATTGAGCGCGACATTGGAATTGAGTTCGACAAGTGGGACATGCCGGTGGTCGACGAAAAAACTATGCAGTGTACGCGTGAGGGCATCTTCTTCGGCGGGGATGCAGCCTGGGGTCCGAAGAATATCATCTGGGCCGCCGAGCACGGTCATCAAGCCGCCGTCTCGATCCACAATTACTGCAACAGCATTTCCGTTACCGAGCGCCTGCCGTTTGGCATGAACCTCGTCAGCCAAAAGATGGGGATCAGCGAGTGGAGCTATCACAACGACTACAATCCGGCGTCGCGCCAGAAGATGCGGCATGTCGACCTCACCCGGCGTTTCCAGCAGATGAATATCGAAGTCGAGCTGGGGTTCGACCCTGAACAGACCGCGCGGGAAGTGCAGCGCTGCTTGAACTGCGATATCCAAACGGAGTTCAGCGCACCGCGCTGCATCGAATGCGATGCGTGCATCGATATTTGCCCGGTGCAGTGCCTCACCATCACGCGCAACCGCGAGGAGCAGGAGCTGCGCCGGCATCTGTCGGCGCCCGCGGTCAACCTTACGCAGGATCTCTACGCTTCGGTGCCTCTTCCACAAACCGGCCGCATCATGGTGAAAGATGAGGATCTGTGCGTGCACTGCGGCCTGTGCGCGGAGCGCTGTCCCACCGCTGCCTGGGACATGCAGAAGTTTGAGTTATTAATTCCATACGCAGGGAGGCCGGTCGGATCCGAAACATGCGTGCCAGCGTAAACGATTTTGCCATCAAGTTAGCTAACGTCAACGGCACCGGATCGGCCAGCGCGAATGGCCTCATGATGCAGGCCATCTTCCGCATGGGCATTCCAGTTTCCGGCAAGAACCTGTTCCCATCGAACATCCAGGGACTGCCTACCTGGTACGAGATTCGCGTCAATAAAGATGGCTATACCGCGCGTTCTCTTGAATACGACCTGATGGTCGCAATGAATTCGCAGACCTATGCGCGCGACATTCGCGAGGTGCGCGAGGGCGGTTATCTGTTATACGACTCGAGTTGGCCGCTCGATCCGGCGCTGGTCCGCAAAGACGTCACCTTCATCGGCGTTCCCTACGCGCAGCTCTGCAATGATAATTTCCGCGATCCGCGCGAGCGCATCCTGATGAAGAACATTGCGTACGCGGGGACATTGTGCGCGTTGCTCAATGCAGACATGGACATCGTGGCGGGCCTGCTCAAGGAAAAATACGCGGCCAAGAAGGCGCTGCACGAGTCCAACGAGCGCGCGCTGCGCCTGGGATACGACTACACGCGCGATCACTACCATTGTCCTTTGCCGTTTCATCTGGAAACGATGAACGCGAATTCCGACAAAATCCTGATCGACGGCAATACTGCCGTCGCGCTGGGCTGCGTCTACGCGGGGGCAACAGTGGCGGCCTGGTATCCAATTACGCCGTCGACGTCGGCGATGGATGCCTTTAAGGGCTTCTGCGAGAAATACCGCAAGGACCCCGAGACAGGCAAGAACAACTACATCATCATTCAGGCCGAGGACGAGCTGGCCGCCATTGGCATGGTGATCGGCGCCGCTTGGAACGGCGCCCGCGCGTTCACTTCAACCGCGGGTCCGGGCATCTCGCTGATGAACGAGCTGATTGGCTTGGCGTACTACGCCGAGATTCCCGCCGTTATTATTGACGTGCAGCGCGTCGGGCCATCCACAGGTATGCCGACGCGCACTCAACAGGGCGATATTCTCGAGTGTGCGTACGCTTCGCATGGAGATACGAAACACATCCTTCTGTTCCCGTCGAATCCGGCCGAGTGCTTCGAAATGGCTCCCAAAGCTTTCGATCTGGCCGAGCACTTTCAGACCCCTGTGTTCGTCCTCACCGATCTCGATATCGGCATGAATGACTGGGTGGTCCCGCGGTTGAAATGGGACGACTCCTACACGCCGGACCGCGGCCGCGTGCTGACTGCCGAGGAGCTGGAAAAAATCGCGAAATTTACCCGCTATTCGCCCGAAGACGAGAACCAGGTTGCCGCCCGCACCCTACCCGGCATCCACCCCAAAGGTTCGTTCTTTACGCGCGGTTCCGGGCATAACAAGTACGGCGGCTATACCGAAATGCCGGAAGAGTACCGCGAGGTGATGGATCGGCTGGCGCGCAAGCAGAAAGCCGCAGCGAAATTTGTGCCACCGCCCATTATCCAGCGCCGCGCGGGCGCGAGCTTCGGCGTGATTACGCTGGGTGGCTGCGATCTGGCGGTCCGCGAGGGCCTGGACCGGCTGGCGGAGCAAGGCATTAACGCCGACTTCATGCGCATCCGCGGATTCCCCTTTGACGAAACCGTGCAATCATTCCTCGACACGCATTATTTCTGCTTCGTGATCGAACAGAACCGCGACAGCCAACTGCGGTCGCTGCTTACGCTGGAGACCCGCGTTCCGAAAGAAAAGTTGCGCTCCATTCTGGTCTATGGCGGATTCCCGTTAAGCGCCAAGCACGTGGTGGATGGGATTCTCAAGGCACTGGGTGAGGTGGAGAAGCCCGTGATCGAACTGCCGGTGCCTGAACTGCAAATGGAGGAATAATTCGATGCCGTCCATAACAAAACCGATCGCCACGCATCCCAGCCTGCAGCGCAACCAGCTCGGGCTCACGATTCGCGACTATGAAGGCGCCATGTCCACGCTGTGCGCCGGCTGCGGGCACGACTCCATCACTGCCGCGCTGGTGCGTGCCTTGTGGGAATTGTCCGTCCAGCCGCACATGATCGCCAAGCTCAGCGGTATCGGCTGTTCGTCCAAGACCCCGACCTATTTCGTGAGCGGCGCCCACGGTTTTAACTCCGCGCATGGACGCATGCCGCCCATCGCCACGGGGGCCAGCGCCGCGAACCGCGACTTGGTTTACATCGGCATTTCCGGTGACGGCGACTCGCTTTCCATCGGTCTCGGCCACATGTGTCATGCGATTCGCCGCAACGTGCGGATGGTCTATGTAATTGAGAACAACGGAGTCTATGGCCTGACCAAAGGCCAGTTTTCTGCCTCGGCTGACATTGGCTCCAAAAGCAAGAAGGGCGAGAAGAATCGCATGTCGCCCATCGATCCTGTGATGCTGGGCCTGAGCATCGGCGCCACATTCATCGCGCGCAGCTTCTCCGGCGATAAAGAGCAGCTTGTGCCGATCCTGAAAGCCGCCGTTGCCCACCGCGGGTTCGCGCTGATCGATGTTATTTCGCCTTGCGTCACTTTCAACGATCACGAGGGCTCCACAAAGAGTTACCTTTACACCCGTCAGCACGAACTGAAAGCGATTGACGCCGATTTCGTCGCGCCCGCCAACGAGATCCTCGCGCACATCGGTCAGAACGGCGCGGTCAGCGTCACCATGCACGATGGCAGCGCGGTTCTTTTCAAAGGAGTGCCGGCGGATTACGATCCCACCGACCGCGAAAAAGTCCACGCTTATTTAGATGAACATCAAGGCAAGGGTGAAATCGTGACCGGCTTGCTCTATGTGGACGAAAGCGTGCCCGATTTGCACGAAATGAACGTGACACCCGATATTCCGCTGACGCACCTTCCGTTCAACAAGCTGTGCCCGGGCAGCGCGGCACTCGACAAGCTGCAGAACGCCTTTCGCTAGTAACGGTCTCGATGACCGCGGCCAAGAGCTGGTGTCGAGCGCCAATGCCGCAAGCAACACATGCTGCCGATCGTGCGGAGAAGCGCGGCGGCCCGGCGCGGGTTCAGCCTACTTGCTTAGCGTGATGGTCTGATCGCCATCGATGTAGGCCACATAGTCGGTACCGCGCGCAGCAGCCAGTTCCTTGGGCTTGGCGTATCTCCCCGTCTCCACCGCGCGCGCCGCGGGTCCGTCGGTGCGCCGCGCCACTACCGCTCGGACAGAAATGTTCTGCCCGTCCACGCTCTCGGCGGACGTCAGCTTAAATGTCATTTTGCCGCCCATGCCGAGGAACTTCTTGCCGTTTCCGCTGGCAATCCGGCCCTTAACTGATGCGCCCTTGGCGATCACTACGACCTCGCCCGCCTTCACATCGGCCGCCGCCCGAAACGTTAGCTCCAGACCTTCCTGCGCGTCATTCGGGATATCTTCCGCCAGAGCGATAGGAAAAGGTGTGCCATCGCCCAGGCTGACCGTGACCGGTTGTGCGGGAGGCCGCGATGCCTCGGAACCCTTCGGTTGAGGAGCAGCACTCGACGTGCCCGCAGGCTGACCGGTAATTACCGGCATAGCCGGCGCGCGCTCGTCGGAAACGTTGGGCGGGACAGGCATGCCTTTGACCGGTGCAACGGAGCCGGGTGGCGCAGGCGGAGGCGGTACGGCCGGTATGATCGCGGCTGGGGCTGCCGCCTCGGGTGCCGCCGCTGGACTATCGGCCACCGGCTGCGAAGCAACGTTCACCGGCGGCGGCTGGATCACTGAAACCGCTGGGTGAGGGCGCGACTGGGTCAATATCCACAAGGTAGTCACGCCGCCCAACAGCAATAATACGCAGGCGATTCCCCCCAGCCAAAGTTTGCCGATACCGCGGCCGGCCTGGGAGGCGGATGGCGCAGGCTTCGGCGTTTCTACCGCCGCGCTCGCGGCCGGCTTGGGCGTAGAAAACGCTCCAGTATCCCACCGCCGCTTGAGTCCGATCAACGCCAGTTCTACTTCCTTCATGGTTTGCCAGCGCGCGCTCGGATCTTTGCGCAAGCAGCGGTTGACCAGCTCCTCTAAGTCGCGCGGCACATCCGGCACAAGCGCTGAAATGGGCGTCACCGGGTCGCGAAGAACAGCCGACAGCGTCGCCACATCGGAATTGCCCTGAAACGCCCGCCGGCCGGTGAGCATTTCGTACGCCACCGCGCCCAGCGAAAAAATATCGGAACGCCCGTCCACCGGCTTGCCTTCAGCCTGCTCGGGCGACATGTAATTGACCGTTCCTAAGATCGAGCCCTCAGCCGTATGCGGCCCGCTGGTTCGCGTCATCTGTTCGCCAATTATTATCGTTGCCGAACTGCCCGATACTGCCGCGGCGTTGCTCATCCATGCCGACTGCCGCTGCAGCAGTTTGGCTAGGCCGAAGTCCAGAATCTTCACCAGGCCCGAGTTGCTGACCATGACATTCGCGGGCTTAAAGTCGCGGTGAATGATACCGGCGTGATGGGCGGTGCTGAGCGCATCCGCCATCTGGGCAGCATACGAAAGGACATCCCCTATGCGCATGCCGTTAGGTGGAATCAATTCCAGCAGGGTGCGGCCAGCCACGTACTCCATGACAATGAAGTGCGTATCGCCTTCCTGGAAGATATCGTGGATAGTCACGATGTTCGGGTGGCTGAGCGACGATGCCGCTTGCGCCTCCTGAATGAAGCGCCGGCGGCGCTCCGGATCCCCCGATTTAGCTTTGGGCAGCGCTTTGATCGCAACGAACCGGTTCAGCCGTTTGTCATGAGCCTTGAAGACTTCGCCCATGCCGCCGGAGCCAATCTTTTCAAGAAACTCATAGTGCAGGATGGTGGTTCCGGACATGCGAGAGGTTGCCCGCATTATCGCCTGAAGTGGTCAATTTGCGCAACCACCTGTAGGCCGTGCGAGTGTACCGGGACCGTATAGTACGGCGCGCCCACGGGCGCATTCCGGTGCCTGAATCGGCCGGAAAGCTACAATAGACAATTAACGCCTCAGGCAGCCGATGATTACCGAGACCCAGGTCGCCCAGTTTGACTCGATCCCCCTTGACTGCGGCGTCACGCTCACCCCGGTCGACGTTGCGTATGAGACTTATGGCGAGCTCAATGCCTCGAAGTCAAACGGCATTTTGATTCTCCACGCCTTCTCCGGCGATGCGCACGCGGCCGGAGAGGACAAGGAAACGGGCGCGATCGGCTGGTGGGAGAACATGATCGGCCCCGGCAAGGGTTTCGATACCGACAAATATTTCGTGATTTGTTCCAACGTACTGGCTGGCTGCCGTGGCACGTCGGGTCCGAGTTCCATTAATCCCGAAACCGGCTGCCCCTACGCGATGTCATTCCCGCCCGTAACCATACCCGATATGGTGCGACTGCAAAAAAGACTCGTCGAACACCTCGGTATCGAGCGGCTTCTGGCGGTAGCCGGAGGTTCGATGGGCGCCATGCAAGCGCTGCAATGGGCGGTAGCATACCCGGATTCCGTGGCCGCCGCGATACCCATCGCGGGGACCGCGCGTCACAGCGCGCAGCAGATCGCCTTCAATGAAGTCTGCCGCCAGGCCATCATGGCCGACCTGGACTGGAAAGAAGGCAATTACTACGGAAAGCATCCGCCCGCGCGCGGCCTCGCGGTCGCACGCATGGTCGGACACATCACGTATATGAGCGACGCGTCCATGCGCGAGAAATTCGGCCGCAGGCTGCGCGATCAGAACCAGTTCGAAGTAGAGAGCTACTTGCGTTACCGCGGCACCCAGTTCGTAGACCGCTTCGACGCGAATTCGTATCTTTATATCACCAAGGCCATGGACTATTTCGATCTCGCGGCCGACCACGCTTCGCTCAGCGCGGCTTTCGAAAACGTCAAATCGCGATTTCTGGTGATCAGCTTCACTTCCGACTGGCTGTATCCCAGCTATCAATCGCTCGAAGTGGTACGCGCGTTGCGCGGCCGTAACTGCGATGTGGCTTATTGCGAGCTACCGTCCACCTACGGCCACGACGCGTTCTTGGTGACGGTAGCCGAGCAATCGGAGCTGGTCCGCGGTTTTTTGGCCAGCACGTTCAGGAGTGTGGAGAATTGACCAAAGCAGGCGGCGCCGCCTAGCATGGCTCAAGCCTTCGTTCGCACGCTGCTGGGGCGCAGCGATTACGCCATCATCAGCGACATCGTCGAACCAGATACGCGTATTCTCGACTTGGGCTGCGGCGAAGGCGAGCTTCTGGCCTGGCTGGCTGAGAACAAGCACGTGGACGCGCGCGGCGTCGAAATTGTCGGCTCCAAAGTCCAACAAGCCATCGCACGCGGCGTTTCCGTCTACCATGGGGACATCGAAGAAGCTTTGGCCGACCTCCCCGATCAGGCGTTCGACTACGTGGTGCTCAGCCAGACGCTGCAGGAATCCCAGGCCCCGCTAAAAGTGCTGCGCGAAATGCTGCGCGTCGGCCGTCGCGCCATCGTGGCGTTTCCGAACTTCGGCCACTGGTCGGTTCGCTTGGCCCACTTGTTCACCGGCCGCGCGCCTAAAACCAAGCTCTTCCCGCACGAGTGGTACGACTCTCCGAACATCCACTTCTTGACGGTGCACGACTTCGAATCGCTGGCCCACCAGCAGCATTGGAACATCGAGAAGCGTATCTATCTCTCCGGCTCGCGCCAGATTCGCCTGTTCCCCAATTTGCTTTCGGAAGTCGCGGTATTCCTCATCACCAAATGACCGGAACACGCCGGAGTCCGATGCTAGTATGCGTGCAGCACGATCCAATGGTCGCGCGAGGGTCATCGACCATCCGCTTCGGCGCGGTTTTGGGCGCGCCGATGAATGAGCCGCGCTAGCCGGCTTGCGGCGCAATCGCGAGCGCATGGCGCGGTTCGTATAGCTGAACTTTAACGCTGCCGGGCAGCGTCATCATTACCGTGATCCCGTAACTTTGCTCCTCAGGCTCGCCGTCTATCTGCACGCCCTTCGCGCGCAGTTCGGCAATTGTTGCTCGAATGTCATCGCACATGAACGCGATCTGATGACGAGCGCCCGAGGCATTGGTCGTGCCCTCGGCCGGATGAACGCCAAGTTCCGACGGTGGCAAAGCGAAAATCAGCCAGCCGCCCCCGGCATCAACGGATCGGAAACCAAATGCGTCGCGCAAGGTGACGCGCAGGCCCTCTGCCTGCGGTGAGTAAAACAACATGTGGGCGCCCATAATGGCCATCGACTTTCCTCCTTAATGTTTCTTCCTCGCCGTCCTCGAACGCCGGGCGCTCCCCTTCGCCCTCGCGTTCGCGTTTTTCTCAATCCGCAGTTTCCACGCTGTGCGCAACGCGCCTCTCAATATATCCTCGCTCGCTGCTGCCAGACGAATGTGCGTATGTCCCATTCTCCCCCAGCCGCCGGGAATGGCCCTGCGTGCGAGACCTTTTCGGCGCCGCCCAGGCTCAGAGCAATCCTTCGAAAAGCTGCCCGGGGTCGCCGCGCGGGCTCCAACATTCCAGAGCGTATCTTAGTTGCGGCTACAGTAGCACGCGGCTTCGGCGTGCCCGTTTATTTGTACTTTGAGCCGCCGCGCGCCTAGCGGGCTCTATGCCCGGCCACGAATCATCCAGCACGCAGCAGTAAACCGCACTTCAGCGCCGTGCACACAGGGCTCAAAAGCAGCGCGTACAGTCTTAATTACCGCAGCGCGAGTACTGTCGTCCATCTCCCCTAAGATGCGCCCCACTGGACCGAGGGTGCTGAAGTAAGGGACCAGCTCCTTCTCGGCAAATGCGCACGCAGCATCGATCGGCCGGAACCCGATCTCGGCCCAACCGCTTTGCTCCAGAATCTTTCGCGCCACGCGTTCATCGGCCAAGGCGAACTGTCCAGGCCCGTCCGTTCTGCGCGCCGGAAGATTCGGCAAAAGCGCCGCAGCCGCCCTTTCCGCCGTCGTCATGAAAGGATTCTCCGAAGCGCTCCGCCACACGATCAGCCGCAGTTCGCCGCCTGCTTTCGCGGCGTGCCGCAGGTTCTCAAAAGCTGCGACGAAATCTTCGAAGAACATTACGCCGAACCGCGAGACGATCAGGTCGAAACTTCCCGGTTCGAAGGCATGCGTTTGCGCGTCGCCGCGGATGAAGTTTACCGTCGTTGGGTTCCGCTCCGCACGCGCCCGGGCCCGCTGGATCATAACCTCTGAAATATCAATTCCCGTGCAGTGGCCTTGCGGCCCAAGCTGCTGCGCCAACGCGAGCGTAATGGCGCCCGCTCCGCACCCGACATCCAGCACGCGGCCTCCGCAATCGGCGCTAGAAACCTCTAGCACCAGCAGATCCTCGAACGGTTTCAGTGTTTGGTCGAGCGGTTCCTGCGCCTGTACCCACCCCCGTCCCGCGAGGCCGTTCCAAAGCGTCGATTGTTCATCATTGATCCGTTGCTTCACATCCATGCTCGTCTCCTCTCTTCTGAAAAAGCGCTAAGCTGAATTGTGCCACTTCAAGTTGACTTGAAGTCAAGAGTGAACGCCGCTAGTACAAATGTTCTGGATATTGGGGTGGTCGCTAAGCGCTCCGGTCTTCCTGCCTCTGCATTGCGGTTTTATGAAGAAAAAGGCCTCATCGCCTCCATTGGCAGGCGAGGCTTGCGCCGGCTCTTCGATCTCGCCGTCTTGGAGCGGCTTGCTTTCATATCGTTGGGCCGAGCTTCCGGTTTTTCCCTCCAGGAGATCGCGCTCATGTTCGCACCGGGCGGGCGGCCGCGCATCGACCGGCAAGTACTTGCTGCCAAGGCGGAAGAGATCGATTCCACCATACGCCAACTGACCGCCATGCGCGACAGCCTCCGGCACGCCGCCGCATGCACCGCGCCCAGTCACATGGAGTGCCCCAAATTCCGCCGGCTCCTACGCGCCGCGATGTCCGGTGCCATCGAGCGGCGTGCGAGAACGCCCGGCAAGCGCTGATTCGAATCGCGCCTGATCGCGCCAGTTACTGTGTGGCGATGATCTTAGACTCCACCTGGAATTTCTTGTAGTCGCTCCAGGTCAGGTCCTGTTCCAGGGCGATTTTCTTCACCAGGCCTAAGCGGCCTGAGCCGCTGACCCGTTCGAATTTCGGCAGCCAGATCTGGTCGTTGATTCGCGTCTGCTCGAAAAAGAGCTTCGCTCCAGGATTCAGCCGTGCCAGGAACAGGCCGTAGGAGATAGTGCCGGTGGTTTCCGCCTCGATTCGAACCCACTGATATTCGCGCTTATCGATCCAGATCGTGCCCTTGATCTTGAGCAGCGGGCGGGCATCCCTATGCTTGGGCTGATAACCGGGTTTCGGAGCCGCTGCGATCACCCACACGTCCTGGCCGTCGATTTTATCCTCGCGTTCGATCCTAAGATCGTAAAGATCCGTGACCTCGCGCAGGAAGTCGCGATCTTTCTCGCGCTGTTTCTCCTGTTCGGCCAGGCGTCGCTCGCGCTGCGCGTCAGTTTCCCCTTCCAGCTTGGCGACCGCCTTATCCAACTTTTCTTGTTGTTTGCGTTGTTCCTCGGGCGTGAGCGGCTTGTTATTGCGCTCCAGCATCCGGCGATGGAGCTCGCCATACAGAATCACCGTTTCCCATTTGCTCTTCTCTTCGGACTTAACTTGGCCCTTAGAATCGAGGCTGCGCTCAATCTCGGTCGCGATCCAGGTGTAGTCCTTCATGCGCATCCAGTTCGCCTGGTCCAACTCGACCGACTTTCGGACGATCTCCCGCGCATCCTGGGCTCCGAGAGGCAGAACAAGAAATATCGCGAGAGCTAGCGCGGTTGGGCAGCGCATGCAGCGTTCACACCTCAGACCATTCGTGTCCGATGCGGGTGGCAACCACGCGCTCAGGACGGCTACCCGCTGCATCCATGAATCGTTCTACTGGTTCGAAGTAAGGTTCGCGGCTGAGGCCGAAGGTTTGGTGGTGAACCGGCAAAAGGAATTCAGCGCCGCAGTCGGCTCCCATTCGCCAGGCTTGCTCCGGATTGCAATGCACACTGATCCATGGGTTATAAGCCCCGATCGGCAGGATGGCCAGATCCACTGGCCGCGAACTCCGCACAGAACGAAACGAATCGGTCAGAGCAGTATCGCCACCGAACACCACTCGGTAGCGGTTGGTCTCAATGAGGTAGCCGTTGTATCCGCGATGAATGTCGGTATGAACGCGGGCGCCCCAATGGCTGACCTGGATACCGCGGATAGAAAGCGGGCCAACGCGCGTCTGTTCGTTCCATCCCAATTCGTGCACGGATTTATAACCCCGGACTCGAAGCAGATCGCTGGTATTTTTAGCCGTAACTACACACGTGCTCAGTCGTTCCAAACCTCGCAGCGTCGCAAGATCGAAATGGTCGAAGTGCGCGTGCGAAAGCAGGATCAGGTCTATGTGCGGCAGATCGTGCCTCGAGATGGCGGGCGCGACCAGGCGCTTCAGGCCGACGGTCATGGGACCGACGCGAACGCCACAGCGTAAGCCCAGCACTGGATCAGTGAGGATCGTGAAGCCGTCCAGCTTTAGCAGCACCGTGCTGTGTCCGAGCCAGGCCACATGCAAACCCTGATCGGGCCAATTTTTCGGGTTCGGCACGAACGGGGCGGGGGCTACCGGCCGGCGGCGTTCGTTCTGAATGCGCTGGAGAAAGTGTGGCGCGGCGGCGGTGGCGAATTGTGCTACCCCTACCATCCGTCCTAGGCGCGATTTGGAATGCAAATGGCTGCGAGCCGCGGCAGGGTGGGGGACTTTCCTGGCTGACATCGATGAGATTTTCGTGCGGGCTGGTCTACTTACCCATTATGACATCCAAGAGACTCGCTTCGGTGTTATTAACTGTTTGCGTGACTCTGCTCGCGGGCGGCAATGGAGGCCGCGCCGAGTACGTCGGAGGCACCGTCGCGGAAATTCCACCCGGATGCGACGGTCGAGTGCAAGCACTGGATCCGCAATATTTCGTTTTCTATTCCAAGAACGCGAGCTTCCGGGTGCCGTATCAAAAGATCAACCTGTTGGAATACGGCCAAAAGGTGGACCGCAGGTACGTAGCTGCGATTCTTGTGTCGCCCTTGTTTTTGCTGGCGAAGAAACGGCAGCACTTCCTTACTGTCGGTTATGAGGACGAAAATGAGCAGCAGCAGGCGCTGATCTTCAGAGTCGACAAGGACGACATCCGAGCCATTCTGGTAAGCCTGGAAGCGCGCACCGGGCGGAAGGTTGATTTTCAGGACGACGATGCCCGCAAGGGCGGCAAGGGGTGACGCATGCCGGCTCTGTTGTGCTGTCTTATGCTGTTTTATTCCGCCGACAACCCCAAAGACGATCAGGATGTCTCGCCGGAAGATGAGACGATGCAGCAACTCGCGAAGGTGCGGCGCATCTACGTCAGCATTCTGACGGGCGGCGACGCGGCGCTCCAGATCCGGGACCTGCTGATGACTAGCCTGCAGAATTCCAAGCAGTTCATTGTCACCGAGGACGAAGACAAGGCGGACGCGGTGCTGAAAGGCTCGGGCGACGATCAGGTATTCACCGATATTCATCAGTCATCGGAAGGAATCAACGCGCATTCGCAATTTGGATCGGGCGAAAGCGAAGCAAGCCGCTACAGCTCGAGCAGCAGCAGCAATCGTAATGGCGGGATTACGATCGGAGAAAACGACAGCCGCCGCAGCGAAGAACGCAAGCATGAAGCGATTGTCACTGTTCGCCTGGTCAGCAAGGACGACGACGTAATCTGGTCGGGCACGGCTGAAAGCTTAGGCGGAAAATTCCTGGGCGCTAGCGCCGACGTAGCGGACAAGATTGCCAAACGCCTGGTGGCGGATTACAAAACGGCCAAACGTATGGCGGCGCAGCAGCACAATCCGGACGCTAAGATTACACCCTCAAAAGAAACTCCGGCGGCATCGAAATAGCAGCCTCTTTATGTATCGCGCTTTTCCGACTCGGTGCTGCGCCTACAGGCCATCCATTTACCCAAACGCGGCGCTTAGGCCCGCGGCGAGAAATTGGACCAGACGTACGCGGTAAACTCGCGCGAGTGGCGGAAGCCCATGCGCTCGTACAAAGCGATGGCTTCGCTGTTCGAGCTCGTAACCGTCAGGCTTGCTTTGCGGCATCCGTGCCGAGCCAGCGATTGTAGCGAGCGCCGGATCAGGTCGTAGCCGACTCCGCAGCCGCGGACGGACTTCGACACGCAAACCTGGGTGATGTGCCCGACATCGGAGTGAACCAGGCTGCTGAGGCAGATGCCGCAAACTTTCCCCGAACTTTGATCCAAGGCCACGAACGAGGCGGGCTGAAAGAAGCTTCCGCAGCCGGGATATTGGATGATGTTGGTCAAGAATCTTCGCGCGCCTGCAGGCGAGCGGTATTGATCGTTGATTTCGGCGTCGATGTGGCCTTGATAGGCGCTGGCAATTAACGACGCTGCGTCGTCCTGCCTGCGTTCCGACCAGTTGTCGATCAGGACCGGATGAGATGCGCGACCCTCCGGCAACCGGGCGGCTTGGCGCAGCTCAATTTGCATGAAAGTGCGCGGATAAACATGTAAGTTACCGCGCTGGGGTAGCGCGAGGCGCGACGCGTTCCGCAGCATCATTAACTGCGACTCGATGCGCTGGATGTATGCGGTCTTCATCAGCGTATCCACGACCGCGCTCAGAAGACGCGCTTCGTTTTCGGCTGTAACGAAATTCCGCATCACGTACAGATCGCCGATCAGACCTTTCTTTTCTTCCGAAACGTAATAGCAGTAGCCGATGGGATGAGTGTTCGCAAGCAACGCGTAGCCGTTGAGCGCCTGCATGTCGAGAAAGCGGCGAACTAGGTTGGCCGAGGCGCGAAAATCCCAATCGAGGTTTTCGTTCCAGACCTCGGTTTCTTCGGCCAATAGTGCGTCGAGATTGCCCGAGCGGAGTTGGCGCAACTCGACAATGCGAGCCAGCGGCAAGTCCGAGACAGCTGCCATACCGTCAGGCTAGCACTGAATCGGATCTCGGCCCCTGGCACAGCCTACGACAGGCCGTTGGGCGCCATCGGTAATTGCCGGATACGGCGCCCCGTGGCATGGAAGATTGCGTTGCCGAGAGCCGGCGCTAGAGCCATAATCGGTGTCTCGCCCGCGCCCGCGGACGGCAGATCTTTCCGGTCAATTAGAACCGTTTCCAAAACTGGAAGGTCGCTGAAGCGAGGTACCCGGTATTTCGAGAGCTGATTGTTCAGAATGCGCCCGTCGTTGAACTCGA